>Ga0310810_10000653_pt1 | contig 34648 bp, 56 predicted proteins | sample NCmetagenome_FD_207641 | JGI IMG/M metagenome (GOLD analysis project Ga0310810, IMG submission 207641) | Soil microbial communities from experimental microcosm in Duke University, North Carolina, United States - NC | ecosystem: Engineered > Artificial ecosystem > Soil microcosm > Unclassified ... | reverse complement strand
TTTCAAGCCGTTTGACCGGCTTGTTTTCCCGGTCGCTCCCGGTCAAATTGCGGGAAAACTGTCTTTTCCTCCCCCAAGGGGTTTTCCGGTGTCCAAACTCCCTGTGCTCTCACACGATTGCCTTGTAATGCGGGTTACGCTCGATAAGGCCGCGCGTATGGTTCTGGAAGGTCAAGCCGCGATGGTGAAGGGCGGGCGCGCGTTGCGCCTGCTGCCGCCGTCGTCCGATACGTTGCACCCATGCCGCACGCACACGTCGCGCGGCGGCATGCTCGCGGCGATCGGCCGCTCGCAACAATACACGGTGAGCGAGCGTCAACGCGTGACCGGCTTCAAGTCGATTTATCCCGAGGACCGGCCGGCGTTCCATACGGCGGTGCTCGACTGTATAGCGGGGTTCCGCTCGTGACCATTGGCGACCTTCGGCGGGCGACGTCCGGTTTTCCCGACGCGCTCGAAATCGAGATAATCGTAACGACCATTGATGCGGACGGCGACGAAGTCGAACATAGTTACGATCTCGAATCAGTCACGACCGGCATGGACCCGGACACGGCGGGAGAATGCGCTCGCTTCCGGTGCGGCGACTAACGGCGCGATGAATTTCAACCGCTTGCCGAGCGATATCACGCCTGAGGAAATCGAGGCGACGGCCGCGGCGCTGACGCCTCAGCAGGCGCAAGAGCTTCTGTACTGTTGGGAGTTGTGGAGCCGTACGGAGCAGGAGTGGCCGGCCGGCGACTGGCATACGTGGGTCATCATGGCCGGCCGCGGGTTCGGCAAGACGCGCACGGGCGCCGAGACGGTGCGTCAGGTCGTCGGGCGTGCGCCGAATCAGCGTATCGCGCTCATCGGGCCGACGGCCGGCGATTGCCGCGAGGTTATGGTAGAGGGCGAAAGCGGGTTGCTCGCGGTGTTTCCGCCGAGTCAGCGGCCGATGTATGAGCCGTCGAAACGCCGGGTCACGTTCCACAACGGCTCGCGGGCGTTTCTGTATTCGGCCGAGGAACCGGAACGGTTGCGCGGTCCGCAGCACCATTGGGCATGGTGCGACGAAATCGCAGCGTATACGAAGCTGAAAGACGTTTGGTCGAATCTGCAATTCGGGTTGCGCCTCGGCGCGGACCCGCGGATACTGGCGACGACGACGCCGCGGCCGATGAAGTTCTTGAAGGAGCTTGTCGGCGACGCCGGCACGGTGGTTACGCGCGGCTCGACGTTCTCGAACGCGGCAAACCTGCCGGCGTCGCAGTTGGCGTACTACCAGCGGATCTACGGCGGTACGCGCATCGGCCGGCAAGAGCTTGAAGGGCAGTTGCTGGAAGAGAGCGAGGGCGCGCTATGGACGCGTGACGCGATCGACGCCGCGCGCGTCAAGACGGCGCCGGAACTGGTGCGCGTCGTCGTCGCGATCGACCCGGCGACGACGGCCGGCGAGAATAGCGACGATACCGGGATATCGGTGTTCGGAATCGACGATGCCGGCGAGGGCTACGTGCTCGCCGACGACACGTGCCACCTGCCGCCCGCACAGTGGGCGGCGCGGTCGGTGATGGCGTTCGATCGTTGGGAAGCGGATCGCGTGATCGGGGAGGCGAACAACGGCGGCGACCTGGTCGAGTTGACGATACGGACCGAGCGGCGCAATATCAGCTACGAAAAGGTCCACGCTTCGCGCGGCAAGGTTGCGCGGGCCGAGCCGGTCGCCGCGCTCTATGAGCAAGGGAAAATCCACCATGTCGGGTCGCATCCGGCGCTTGAGGATGAAATGGTGAACTTCGTGCCGGGTCAACTCAAGCGGTCGCCGAACCGGGTTGACGCGCTCGTGTGGGGCGCGTCGTATCTGATGCTCAAGCCGCAACGCCAGGGGCGGGTGTTGAGTCTATGACGCTTTTAGAGAGTCGGATTTATACGTATGCGCGGATGTTGGCGAGCGATGAGGAGCTATGCCGGATATGCAACCTCACGCCGGCCGCGCTCGAGCGCCACCGCGGCATCATCGACGAAGGAAAGGCGGCGGGAATGGTGGGCTTGCGTTATGAGCGGGCGCAGACGACCGCGCGGCGCAACGCCAAGGGTAAAGGGCAATAAATGGCAGTGTTGGCGGCGAAGATTGAGCACTGGCCGATTGAACGGCTGATACCCTACGCGCGCAACGCGCGCACGCATTCATCGGCGCAGGTCGAGCAAATCGCGCGGTCGATTCAAGAATTCGGTTTCAATGCTCCGATACTGGTTGAACCGGGCGCCGGTATCCTCGCGGGTCACGGGCGGTTGATGGCGGCACGCAAGCTCGGGTTGCCTGAAGTGCCGGTAATTGTGCTTGAGCATCTGACCGAGATACAGCGGCGTGCCTATGTTCTCGCCGACAATAAACTGGCGTTAAATGCCGATTGGGATATGGCGATGCTCACTGATGAACTGGCGCAGCTCGCGCAAGACATCTCGGTGGAATTGCTCGGGTTCGATTCAGCCGAGTTTGAAGCCATGCTGAAGAAACTGGAACCGCCCGACGAATTTCCGGAGTATGACGAAAACGTCGAAACACAACACCAGTGTCCGAAGTGCGGGTATCAATGGAGCGGCAAGCTATGAGCATCCGTATCGTGCATGATACATGTAGCCAGTTTACTAGCTGCGGCGACGTGACGAACCGGCCGTGCCCAACGATTATGTCATCGTCGCGTGATGCGGGGCGCTACAAGGTCGTTGTAGACGGGCAGCCGGAACCGCCGGCGATCGGCAAGCCGCGACCGCCGTACGCCGTCCCGTCGATGGCGGAAATCGCAGCGATTCCCTGGAACGGTCTGAAAGTGGCATCGACGTTTTCCGGTTGCGGCGGCTCGTGTACGGGTTATCGCATGGCTGGCTTTCGCGTCGTCTGGGCGAGCGAGTTCGTCCCGATCGCGCAGGACTCGTACCGGGCCAACATGGCCGAAGGGTCGATTTTAGACGGCCGCGATATTCGCCTGGTCAAGCCTGAGGACATTCTGGCGGCGGCGGGACTCGCGGCCGGCGAGTTGGATGTATTCGACGGCTCGCCGCCGTGTCAGGCGTTTTCTACCGCGGGCAAGCGTGAAAAGGGCTGGGGTACGGCGAAGAAATACGAGCATGGCGCCGAGCAGTGCAACGAAACGCTATTCGACGAATATGTACGCCTGCTCCGCGGGCTGCAGCCGCGCGTATTTGTCGCCGAGAACGTGAGCGGCCTAGTTAAAGGGACGGCGAAGGGCTGGTTTATCGAAGTGATGAAGTCGCTCAAGGAATCCGGCTACCGCGTGTCGGCGCGGTTGTTGGATGCGCAATGGCTCGGCGTGCCGCAGGCTCGCGAGCGCATCATATTCGTCGGCGTGCGTGATGATCTGAAAAGAGAACCGGCGCACCCGAAGCCGTTCGTTTATCGCTATTCCGTGCGTGATGCGTTGCCTTGGATTGCTTCTTTGCGGGCTGATAGGGATGAATGGCGAAGCGCGATAACGCCGAGCGCGACGATTGTCGCATCCGACGGCGGGCGTTCGGCCGGCTGGCATGGACTCGGTATGGTGCAAGATGGCGAGAATAGGCGAAAATTCACGATTCAGGAATTGAAAGCCATTTGCGGCTTTCCTGCCGATTACGTTCTTTGCGGCTCATACGCGAAGCAGTGGGAGCGTTTAGGTAATGCGGTTCCGCCCGTTATGATGAAAGCGATCGCCGAGACGATTCGGGATCAAGTGCTAGGCCGGCCGGCTGCGGAAACGAACGTAAGCGTTGTAGACGACTAGCGAAGGAACCGCGGAGCCGGCCGGCGCTTTCAGTTTAGCAGGGGAGGGGCGTTTATGGTTGCGGTACGAACGATTCTACTGGTCGCCGCGCTGTTGTGTTTCGGACTCGCGGCGATCGACGCTGATGTTGTGGGTGTTGTCGCTGTTGCTGGTGTGAGCGGTCTAAACCTCGTCGTCGTCGCGCATCCATGCCTGAGTTACTGATTAATTCGATTGTTTCCGGCCGCAATCAAGAGCCGTACGTCCAGATTATGCTCGACGGCAAGATGGCGCAATTGACGCCGGCCGAGGCGCAGAGCTTCGCCTTGCAACTCATGACCGCGGCCGAGGCGGCGATCGGCGACGCGTTTCTGGTGCATTTCATGGGCGGCGCCGCTGGCGGCGCCGGCGAGCGCGAGGCGTTGCTCGGCAAGTTGCTTATCGGGTTTCGCGACTATCGGATGAACGTAAGGGGGTCCGCCGACCCGCTCAAGTGGGGCGAAATCGCGGAATGGACGGGCGGCGAACCGCCGGCGGGACCGTAAAGGTATGAGCGGGCGAGCGGGCGTTGCCGTCGCCGTTTCGCCCGCTCTATCGGCGGCTCGTGTTCATGGCTTGCCGCAATAGATCGTTAATACGTGTCTGGTATCCGTCGCCGGCCGATTTGAGCCACGCGAGCACGTCGGAGTCGATGCGGAGGGTAACGGCCGCTTTCCGCGGCCGGAAGTGGACAAGTACGGCGTCGGGCGATAGTTCCGGCGCGTCGGTTTTACTGGCCTTGCTCATGCGGCGGCGACCTCAATCACGGCGGTTTCGGTGGTCGGCGGCGGTATCGGGATTCCTTCCGCCTGCAGACCTTCAATGTGCAACTCGACCGCTTCCCGAATCATCGTCTCGCATTCGGCGCGAGTATCGCCGACGCTCACACAACCGGGAAGGTCGGGTATATAGGCCGACCATGTGTCTACGCCTTGCTCGTTGGGGCCGTGCTCGTAAATCACTGCGTACGTCATCGTTTCAATCCTGCCTTTTTGAGAATACTATTCAGCGTTCCTGGTTTCAGGTCGCCGGAATGATCGGGAACGGTTACCAATCCGGGTTTGTAAGGGTGCCGGAATTGCCGATGGCTACCCTTTTGGCGCACTTGTTGCCAGCCGTCGGCTACCAGCAGTCTGATGATGTCTCTCGCGCTCATCTACCATTACATTATCGTACATACAAAGGTGTATTGTCAAGTTGGGAGTGAACCGGACCGATTACGACCGGGCGCCGCGGGAAATGCAGCCGCGCGAGCTAGAAGCGCTCGCGTTGCTCGGCGAGTGCCTGCCGCAAAAGGCGATCGCGCGTCGTATGCGGGTCGAGCCGGGAACCGTCAAGGTCTATTTGCATAATGCGTACGAAACCCTCGGGTTCGGCCTATTGCCCGAGGCGTCGCTACGGGCGCTCGCGGTGCGGTGGAGTATGGCGCGGGCGCTCGGGTTGCCGCGGTCGATCGCGCGCGACCCGCGGGCGCGGTTGCTCGAAGATTTGGGATTGCCGGCCGATTGGCCGGCGAGCGGGCGAGCGGGCGGCGGTTCGCCGTTTCGCTCGCTCGCGGCCGGGCGATGACGGCCGAGCCGCGGTTCTGGATTCCGTGGAATCTGCCGGCCGACCCGGCGACCGTCACGCACACGATCGACCCGGAAACGGGCATATGGCCTATTGCCGAGTGGGGCGCCTCATGTTATCGCGGGTTCGTTTCCGATTCCCGGTTCAGTTCCACGGCGCAGGTTATTCCGCGGACCAATCGAGACGTAAGCCGGAAGTGGAGGGCGTTAGATAATGCCGGTCATTGATCGAGCGATCGCATTTTTACGCGGGCAAAAAAGCGTCCCGATTCTGAACGACAATAACGGCAATTTGCCGACGATTCGCGTCGTCGGCGGGTCGGGCTTGCCCGGTGCGCAGTGGACGGCGCGCGGCTATCAGCAGATGGCGCAAGCCGGCTACAAAGACAATTCGGACGTGTACGCCTGTATTTCGCTGATTGCGGCCGCGGGCAAACAGGTCAAATGGTGGGACGGCGGCGGTAACTCCAAAGCGCATTCGCCGCTCGAAAAACTCGCGCGGGCGGTCGGGAGCGACCCGTACCGCGATATCGCAAGCGTCGTCGGCGATAAAGCGGCGATCGCGCGGCGGATCAAGGCGGCGACCGACCCGCGGGCGTCGATTGCAATGCTGAAAGGCGCGGGCGGCGCCGAGTTTATCGAGGCGTGGTTGAGTTACATCCTCATTTCGGGCAATGACTACATCGAAATCGACCGGCGCGCGAACAATGACCCGGTCATGGTCTACCTGATGCGTCCGGATCGGGTGACCGCGGCGGTTCGTCCGGCGAGCGACAACACGGCGCCGCACATGACCGAGGTGGAATTGGTCGAGAGTTGGCGGATATCTACGTACGGGCGCGCGCGGCCGGTCGTGCCGGCCAACATTGTGCATAGCAAGCTGTTTAATCCGCTGGACGACATCTACGGCATGGCGCCGCTTGAGGCGGCTATGCTCAAGATCGACGCGCAAAACGAAGGAATCGCGCTGTTAAAGCGCATCCTGCAGCGCGGGTTCTCGCCTGGTTGGATCGAGGCGGCGAAGGATTCGATTTGGGAAGAGCCGCAAGTGGCGCAGTTGAAGGAACGGCTCGGGCGATCGAAAGCGGCCGGCGAAGAAATCTTTCTCGAGAACGCCACGTGGCATCAAATGGGGTTCAACCCGTCGGATTCGGGCGTCGGCGAACAGCAGATTTTGAGCAAGCGCGATATTGCGAGCGTCTTTCACGTGCCGGCGCAATTGATCGGCGACACGACGACGCAAACCTACAACACGTACGGCGAAGCTCGCCGCGCGCTCTATATGGAAGCGGTGATACCGCTACTCACGCAGTTCCGCGACGATTGGAACGCGACGCTCGGGCGCGAGCTTAACTCGCCGCTTGACTTCGACAAGGATTCGTTCGACGCGATCGCCGCAGCCAGGTCGGAAGCATGCGACCGGGTACACAAGCTCTTTACGGCCGGCATCATTACGCAGAATGAAGCGCGCGGCGACTTGGAGTATGGGGCGGTCGCGGGCGGCGACGTGTTCTATGCGCCGGCAAATATGATGCCATTGGGTGAAGCGGATGTTACAGGCAAACCAGCGGGTCAGGATTGACGGCGGCGACCGCGGCGACGTGGTCGGGCGGGTCGAGGAGGTGCGGCCGGTCGGCGAGTTGCCGGCCGAGGTTCGCACGGCGCTTGAAGAGTGGGGCGTGAGCCGGATTGCGGCGATTACGTACCATAGCTCGCCGGCCGCTCAACTCATTGTTACCGCGGTCGAAATCGAGGGCGAATGGTTCGACCTCGACCGCAACCCCATGCATATCGAGGTGGTCGGGTCCTACGCATGCGGCAACGCTTTACCGAGTTAGTCTCGCGGTTCAACGGCGTGTGCGCGGAGTGCCGGCGCGCGATCGCGCGCAATGCGCCGATGATTTACGACTGGCACGAACGCAAAAGCTATTGCAAGGCGTGCGGCGAGCGGCGGATGAAGGAAGCCGCGCCGTCGCTGTTCAGTCAATGACGCCGGCCGCGGAAACGCAGAACGACCGGCGAGCAGCTCTTGAGGCGGCGCGCATTTGGCTGGTATTCTCCGCGCTCACTCGCCGCGGCGCCGTGCGGTATACCGCGGCCGCGGCGGCGATACTGGCCGGCGAGTTGAGCCGTGCGGCGGATCAATACACGGCCGGCGGCGAAGCGGCCGCGGTCGGCGTGGTCGAACCGGCCGCCTGGTCTAAGTATCTCGATCGCGTGTGGATGGCGATGGTGCCGGCCGGCGGGGCTTTGGCCGGCGACTGGATCGGCGGGGCGCCGTCCGAGGCTGTATTGCTCGCGTCGGCTCGCGCCTGGTTGACGCGGAACGGCGGCGAGCGCGTGGCGGGAATCAGTGAGACTTCGCGCGACGTGATTGAACGTCAAATTCGTACGGGTGTTGAAAGCCGGGAAAGTGTAAGCGAGATATCCGCGCGTCTACGCAGCGCGCGGTTGTCGATCGTGCCGGCGCGCGCGGAAACGATCGCCGGTACGGAGGTTCACGCGGCGGCGAATTTCGGATCATACGTCGCGGCGGTTGATTCGCGGGCGGTCGAGGAAAAACTATGGCTTGCGACACCCGACGGACGGGTGCGCGATGCTCATATCGGCGCGAGCGGGCAGCGGCGGGAACTTAACGATGCGTTTTCTGTCGGCGGCGAAAGTATGATGTATCCCGGCGACCCGGCCGGAAGTCTCGCGAACACGATCAATTGCCGGTGTACGTTGGGCTATGTGCGGGTCGAGCGGCCGCGGGCGCGGGCGCGGGTCGCATGACGGGCCGGGAGTTAGCAGCAAATGGGGGGGCGATATGAAGGGGAAGCGGGGCGACCGGCCGGCGACAGCCGAAAAGACGAACGACGCCGCGGCGCCGGCAACGGGCGACGTTACGGCGCCGGCAACGGGCGACGTTACGGCGGTCAAGCCGGATACGGCGATCAAGACGTACGAAAAGATCAGGTTTTCGGAGTCGATCAAACATTCGTTTACGGTGGGCGAGCTTGCCGAGATTGCCGATAAGATGGGCGCCGCGGCGTCGCGCGTCTTTCGCATCGAAAGCGAAAAGGCGGAACAGGCGGCGCACTATGGCGCGCTGTTAAAAGAGGCGAACCGGTTGCACGCCGAGTTGGTCGAAAAGTTCAATCTGCGGTACGAAATGCGCGATGTGGAATGCCGGGTTGAGTTCGACAAGCCGGAAGTCGGCTATAAGTCGATCGTGCGGACTGATAACGATGAAACCGTGCGCGAGGTGAAAATGACGGACGCGGAAAAACAGCGGGCGTTCGTGTTCGATGCCGGCGACGGCAAGCCGCAATGAAGGAAAAAATGGGTCCGTATCGTGGACCCGGCGAGCTTGCTAAAGGCTCAACGCTCCGCTTGCGCAGAGTGGCGCACGGCGGAGACTGTTAGTTGTTTTCTTCCAAGTGCTTTATGCGGGCGTCCATGACTTGCTCGACACGCAATAGCTTTTCGGTGAATAGTTTTTCGAGCGCATCAAAACGTTGGTCACTGCGGCGGTTAATGCGGTCTTCCGTCCGATTGACGATGGAATATACGCCGACCAAAATTGCGATGGTTGAAACGGCGTTAGCGATCAGGTTTGTCGGGTCTGTCAAGGTGTTTCCTCATGCCGGTTAGCGACCGACTAAGTACATTATAACACATACGTTTAAGGGGTTTCGCCATGTCTGAATCAAAGCTCGTTTGCGCGTTCCAATTCAAAGAACTCGGCGACGCCGGCCAATTTGCCGGTCACGCCGCGGTGTTCGATAACGTCGATTTGCAAGGCGACAAGATCGCGGCCGGCGCGTTCGCTAAGACGCTGAAAGAGACGGGCGGCAAGTGGCCTATCCTGATGGGGCATATCATGGCGCGCATAGTCGGGTTCAGCCTGGAAGCGGCCGAGGATAGTAAGGGACTCGCGGTGACCGGCGAGTTTACGCTCGGCAGTGACGAAGGGCGCAACGCGTACGCGACCGCGCAGCATGCCGCGCGCGTCAAGGCGCCGATGGGGCTGTCGATCGGGTACGGCGTTCGGAAAGGCGGCGCCGACTATGACGAAGCGACCGGCGTACGTACGCTCAAGTCGCTCGACGTTTACGAGTTTTCACTCGCCGCGGTGCCGGCGAATCCGCGGGCGCGCGTCGCGCGCGTCAAAGCGGCCGGCGAGCGGTGGAGTGTGCGCGAGTGTGAGGAAATCCTGCGGGATGCGGGGTTTTCTTCCAGTGAGGCTAAGTGCCTCATTTCCTCTTTGAAGGGGCAACGGGATGTTGAACCGGAAACGGCGCTAGCGGCGCCGGATCTAAGGGCGGTCGAGTTGGTGAACGCGGCTCGATCGACTAACTTACTCGTTCAAGTCAGGGACTTACTCCATGTCTGAAACGGCCTTAACTCTCAATCCGGAACAACAAAAGGAATTGCTCGGCCTGTTGGGCGATTTCAAGAAAACCTACGCGCAACTCGACGCCGATCAAAAGGCGCTCGGCAAGGGGCAGAGCGACACGCTGGTCAAGCTCGACAAGTTGACCGACGACATGAGCGCGTTGCACAAAAAGGTGACCGACGACAACGCAAAGCGGCTCGACGCGATCGAGGCGACCATGCAGCGGCAAACGGCCGAGCGCGTGCGGCCGAAGTCGATCGGGCAGCAAGTTATCGAAGACGAGCGGTTGCTCGCGGCGATCAAAAGCGGCGGGCGCTTCGCCGTCTCGATCGCGGTCAAGGGTCCGCTGTGGCAGACGAAAGATATTCTCAACGTCTCGGCGTCATGGGGCGACCGCCAGGACTATATCGCGGCGAGTCCGCGCACGCCGCTCGGCGTACGCACGCTGGTACCGCAGGGGCGCACGTCGGCGGGCGCGGTCGAGTACATCGAAGAAACGAGCTTTACGAATAATGCCGCGGTCGTGGCCGAGGGCGCCGCGAAGCCGAAATCCGACAAGGTGTTTACACCGCGTACGTCGATTGTCCGGACGATCGCGCACTACTTCAAGATGAGCAAACAGACGTTCGATGATCTTCCGTTTCTGGCAACCCAAGTCGAGAACAACGGCATTTGGGGCGTACAGAACGTCGAGGATAACGAGCTATTGAACGGCTCGGGCGTGCCTCCGCATTTGCAGGGCTTCATGACGGTAGCGGCCGCGGCACCGGCGCCGTTGCCTGCGACGGGCGCGACGCTGGTGGACGCGATCGGCGCCGCGGTGTTCTCGCTCGCCGCTCAAGGATTTATGGCGGATGGCGCCGTAGTCAATCCGGCCGATTGGGGTTCGGTCGCGATGATGAAAAACGCGCAGGGTAACTACATTTTCGCGAATCCGCTGGACTACACGGCGGGCGGTCGAATCTGGGGTTCGCGCCTGGTCTTATCGGCGAATCAGATCGCCGGTAATTTCCTGGTCGGCGCGTTTCAGGGCAACTCGCAAATTCTCGACCGCGAGGATGTCAACGTTCAGGTTGCGACCCAGAACGAAGACGACTTCATCAAGAACATGGTTACGATTCTGGTAGAGGAACGGCTTGCGCTGGTGATCTACCAGCCTAAAGCGTTTGAGAAGGGCGTCACGCCGACCGGCGTGCTCGCCGCGGAAGTTGAGGGCAGCGGTCGCCGCGGCCGCGGGTAAGCTGTTAGACTTTCGGGGTTAGTTCCCGAAAACGGCCGGCCGCTTCTGCCTTTGGGGTGTGCGCCATGCTTGAGGGTGGAGCGGCCGGTTACGGAAAGGGTCTGGTCTATGGCGAAACGCAAGCCGGTACGATCGCCCGAAAACAAAGCGATCGACCCGGCGCCCGAAAACAAAGCCGGAACCGGGCGGCGGGAAGAGTTGCCGCATGCGCCGAAATTTTGGAAGTATGAGACGTCCGGCGTGCTCGCGCCGGCCGTGCAGCGGTACCTTTCGGGCGCGCCCTTGACAACAGAAGAGGTTGCCGTGTTGCGGGACTATTGCCGGCAATGGATCGCGTCGGCGGTCTGGGAGATGAACCCGCACGGCAACGGCGTATGGCTGGCTGATTTGCGCCGCGGCGTCGAGGGGATAACGTCGCTCGAGGCGCTGAGGCGTTGGCTGGCGACCGCCGAGGCGGCGGGGTGTGACCCATTATGAAATTCGTTGATTTGTCGGTCGTGACGGCGCCGGCCGGTTTGCCGGTCACGGCGCAAGAGTTTACCGACCATGCGCGACTGAACGGCATCACGGTTGCCAATCAGCCGGAACTGCTCGAACGCGAGTTGACCGCGGCGACGCAGCGCGCCGAGCAATATCTGAGGCGGTCGCTCATCACGCAAACGCTGTCGGCGTTGTATGCGCCCGAGGATAGCGCCGCGGCGCTGATGATCGCGTTGCCGCGCGGTAAGGTGCAATCGGTGTCGTCGGTCACGTCGGCCGGCGCGCCGGTCGCGGGCTATACGTACGAATGGAACCTGATAACCCTCGCCGAGCCGTTGACGGCGCCGGCCGTCGTAGAGTGGATCAGCGGGTTCGGCGATACCGGCGATGACGTGCCGGATCAGATACGCGAGGGTATTTTGCAGTACGCGACGGTGTTGTATGAGGGCCGCACGGGCGACCGCGAGGCGAAGTATCAGGCATCGGCCGGCCGCACGCTGCCGGCCGGCGTGGTCGATTTGTGGCGCCCGTTCCAAGTGGAGATCAGCGGCTAATGTGCGTTCGCCTGGTGCGGTTATTGTGTCCGAGCCGGCATTGCGTAATCGCGCTCACGTACGAATCGCCCGACGGCGAGCCGATCGCCGGCATGTCGATTGAAGTAGTGCGGCAATTGGCGGCGCTTGTCGCGGCGCGCGCGATCAAGCCCTATTGCGGGGTGTGCGGCTCGCGGGTGTTGACGCCGCAAGATGCGCCGACCCGGTTCGCTTCGATGGTTGAGGCGGCGGGACCGGAAGCGGCCGCGGAGCAATCCGAAACGGCGCGGTGGGCGGCGCTCGCGCGTCGGGCGCGGGACAATTGACGGCCGGTGAAACGAAATGAACGCTAGCGAATTGCGCGAGTGGGTCGGGTTGTTCCAAATGGAACTGATACCGGACGGTCAAGGCGGGTACCGCGAGCAAGTGCCGGCCGGCCTGGTCGCCGACTTGCCGGCGAAAGTCGCGACGCCGGCCGGCCGCGAGGGTTGGACCGGCGACCAGCTCGGCGCGCGCGTTCGGCACGAGATCACGATTCGCTATCAGCCGGCGATTACGTCGGTCTACCGGGTCATGTGGCGGGACCAGTTTTTGGATATCGTCGGCGAGCCGGAAAACATCGACGCGCGCGACGTGTGGCTGAAGCTGATTTGCGAGCGCAAAGAGGCGGGCGCGCAATAATTTCAAATTTCAAACAAAGGAGTCATATGAGAGAAACGAACGAAGTCACGCTTGAGAAAGCGAAAGAAATTCTAGAGCGTTTCGGCGCCGAGACGCCTACGGCAACCAACTTTATGCCGGAATTCATGGACGACGTAGAGGTGCTCGGGCCTGGTGCGCCTCCAGTGCCCGTCAATCCAAACTACTGCCTATCAATCGTCTCGGCGTTGCGCCTGATGGTCGTATTAGAAGATCTAGGTCCCGTGGCGTATCTCGACCCTCCGCAGGTGTTCGCCTCCGGTAGCCCGTTCCAATACTCGCGCGAGGTGCCGTGGATGACGTTTAACAACGGCGCGGTGCGCAATGCGGGCTTGCTGGCGATCTACTGGAATACCTACCACGGCGACCCGTCGGGCAAGTATGCCGACGCCAACGCGCGCGCCGATATCGCGTGGGGCTAGGGCGCTCATGATTGTCGGGCGGGCGCGTCTTACATGGCGCGGACGGTTGGCGGCGGCAATGCTGTGCTCGCGTTTCAGGGCGTGCCGGGACCTCGGCGAAATGTGGCTCCGGTCCTGGTTCGATCGCGCGCTAAAAGGCGAGGGCGTATCGGTCACGGACTCCGCGGGCAACGAGTTATTCATGTCCGAAATCGTGCGGAGTGAACCGGACGATGGGGCGTATCTGTTGACGCTCGCGTGCGGTCACGTGGTCTGGTCGCCGGCCGGGTGGCCGGGGAGCCGCATTTATTGCGGCGGGTGCGTCGCCGATTATCTCGACCGGTACAAGGCGGGCAAGCTCGCCCGGTGAGCCTGGTGTGTAAACTGGTGTGTAAACTTTATGGCGGCGGCGCTCAGCGTTAAAGTGACGGGCGGCGAGTCGTTGCAGAAAAACATCGCATATCTGCGCGCTAATTTTCCGGATTGGCTCAATCGGGCGATCGAGGCGACCGCGGTGGAAATCCGCGATCAAGCCAAAACCAACGTGCGCACGATCGACGCTTACGACACGCACGAACTATACGAGTCGGTCGCGTACGCCGTGTTTCCGCATCGGTTCAGTGGCGCCGTCTACTCGACGGCGAAGCATGCGCCGTTCATCGAGTTCGGGACGGCGCCGCACTTTCCGCCAGTAGATAAGATCCGCGCGTGGTGCGGCCGCAAAGGTATACCGGAATCAGCCGCGTTTCCGATCGCGCGGGCGATCAGCGAACGCGGCACGCCGGAACGGCCGTGGTTGTACCCGGCGTATTTCGCGTCGATGCGCGGTCACGTTGACCGAATTCGGGCGTTCGTCGCGGCCGGGTTAAGGAAAATGCCGGCATGAGCGGCAAGCGGAAGGACCCGTTCCGGACGCTGGATGATCCGGAGCCGGCCAGGACGGATGAGGAAATCCGGCAGGCATTGATAGACGCGACGCCTCCGGACTTGCGGCCCGCGGGCGGGTATTGGCGGGCGGGCGCGCGGCCGGGTTGGGTCCGGCGCCTGGTCGTGCGCGTCGTGCTCGGTTGGACGTGGGAACCGTTGGTCTAATCTGGTTGGTATGGACAGCCGAATGCAAGCCGGTATCATGCGCGAAATCAAGCGGCGTGTTGGCGACTATAGCGAAAATGATGTAATCGCCGAGCGCGACAAGCTCGTTGCGCTATGGCGCGCGGCGCATCCTGAAGCCGCGGCCGAGGCGCCGAGCGGCGAACACCGCCCGCTCATGCTCTTGGATTATCAAGGCGGTGATGATCCGTTAGAGCGTTGGGCTAATGACGTTTATGTAGTGACCGTGCGGCGCCGCGAGGATGCGGTGTTCGGGACCGGCCGCGGCATGGTTCAGATTGGAATTCACGCTCACGACGGTACCGCACGGCACGATTGGCGCGAGTTTCAAGGGATTAAGAATCAGATTGCCGGCGCCGAATGTGAGGGTTTCGAGTTGTACCCCGCGGAATCGCGGTTGGTTGATCCGTCGAATTATTACACGTTATGGTGCTTTCCGGGCCTAAAGCGCCTGAAGGTGGGCGTTAATGAAGGTCGCCGCGTGTTGGATGCGGGCGAGGCGATGGCGCCGCAACGGGGCTTTTCCTAGTGAACGGGCGGGCGAATAAGCGGCGACGTCGCCCGTTCGCCCGCTCTATCGGAGTCGATCGAGCATCACCTGTGCGGCGAGCGCGATGTTTTTTTCGGCAAACGTGCCGGTTTCGGCGGTGATTGCGGTATTCATCGCTTCCAGCCATTTTGCATAGTTTATGCGGTGTTCGTCGTCGCCGAGCACCCAATCAAGGGCTTTGACCTAGATTTCTTTTTCGGCGTCGTCTGTTGCGCAATCCATTTTGAAGTGCGCTAGTTGCCGCTCTATTTCGTGTTTCGCTCGCATTAGCCAATATTCCCATGCTTCCGTTAGCTGAAGTGCAGACCGCGCTCTATGACGCGCTCACGGCCGCGCTCGCGCCGGTGCCGGTGCAGGATCAGGCGGGGCCGAATCAGGCGTATCCCTACGTCACGATCGGCGAGTTGACCGGCGACCAGCGCGACACGCTCGGCGAGCAAGCGGCCGGTATCGAAATGACGGTTCACGTGTGGAGCCGGCAACCCGGCATGCAGGAATGCCAGGTGCTCATGGCGCAGGCGAAGGACGCGCTCGACCGGCGCCGCTTGCCGGCGACGGGGTTTCAGTGGGTGGACACGATATGGATTTACGCGCAAACGTTGCGCGATCCCGACGGCATGACGCGGCACGGGATTCTACGGTTCCGGGTAGAGGTTTTCGGCAGTTAAATTCAAACAGGAGAGTAAGACTACAATGGCGAAATTTACGGGGAAAGGCGCGCAAATCTTTGTTCTGAGCGGCGGCGCGACGCCGGCCTATAACGAAATCGGGCAGGTTGCTGAAATCGGCAATATCGACGTGTCGGCCGACGAGGTGGACGTAACGACGCTCGACGCGGGCGATTACCGGGATTATTTGCAGGGCTTCAAAGATCCGGGTGAGTGTCAGATCACGGTGCTATTCGACCCGGAACTGACGGATCAAAGTGATGATCCCGACGGGTTATTCGGTCTGTTCACGAGCGGCGAAACGCGCGATTGGGTGGTACGGTTCAATTCGTCGGCGGTCGGTGGCTCGGCGTTCGCAACGTTCAAGGGCTTCATTCGCGATTGGTCTTTCGGCGCTTTGAACCCGGACGACCCGCAAGAGGTTCAGCCCACAATCCGCGTGGTCGGGCCTATCACGCTGGTGGACACGATGCCGGTACCGACGGTAGCGGGTACGCCCGCGGCGCCTGAAGCCAAAGCGGCGTAAGCTATGACAGAAAATCTTGTCAATCCGTCGGTGGAAATCCGGCTCGACGGCCAGGATTTCATCCTGCGCTACCGGGCGTTTGCGTTCATCCAGTACGCGCAGGCGACGGGCGGCGATCTATTGCGCGACGTGCGGGCGCTCGGCGCGCAATTGACCGAGTTCGGCGAGCTTGCGCAAGCCGGCGAAATCGCCGGCCTCGGTTCGCTGTTTGAACAGGTGCGCGATATCCTGTGGGCCGGCCTGGTCGATGCGCAGCCGGCCATCGCGCGCGATGACGTCGCGCGGCTGTTCACGCTCGCCGACTTTCAGCCGATCGCGACGGCGATCGGCGCCGCTCTACAGGCGGGCTTGCCGGTGCCTAAGGACGCGGGCAAGCGCCCTACGATGCCGGCGCCGAGCGGCCGGCGCCGGTCTTCTCGATCGACCAATGGGGTAGACTCTGGGCCGGTTTCCGCGACAGAAGCGGAATCGGATTCGCCGAGTTTGCCCGGTTGACGTTGCGTGAAATCGCCTGGTTGCACGACGCGCAACGGGCGCGCGAAACCATGACCGATTGGCAGACGGCGCGCATCGTCGCGATGCTTGCCGCGGTCAATTCCAAACAACGGCGCTATGACCCGGTGCGGTTTATGTCGGGCGGCGCCGAATTGCGGCGCGCGTCGATCGAGGCGCGCGCGCAACGCGAGCCGATGACGGGCGATCAAATCCTCGCGCGGTTCCGGCAATTGGGCGTACCGGTGATTGACAAGCGGATGAAACGAGAGTAGCGGGCTATGGGTGGAATCAGCGGCGGCGGGTTGAGTCTCGGCACACTGTCTGTTTCGATCGTTGCGGCGGTTGATCAGGCATTAGGCGAGTTTCAAAAACTCGGCAAGGCGGTTGACGATCAATCGTCAAAGTGGGACGGCCTTAAAAAGACCGGCGAGAACTTATCGACCGTCGGCACGTCGCTTTCCGTCGGGTTGACGGCGCCTATTGTCGGTATCGGTGGGGCGGCGATCAAGGCGGCGAGCGACTTCGAATCGTCGCTCAATAAAATCACGGCGGTCGGCGATATTACCGGAAAGGACCTGGAGCAGCTGCGTGCGCAAGCTATGAAGCTCGGCGCCGACACTAAGTACTCGGCGCAGGAAGCGGCCGAGGGTATGGGCAACCTAGCGGCCGCGGGTTTCGACACGACTAAGATCATGGGCGCCATGCCGGGTGTGCTCGATCTCGCCGCGGCCGGCGAATTGAGCGTAGCGCGGGCGGCGGAAGTCACGACGGACACGCTGAGCCAGTTCGGGCTGTCGGCCGACAAAGCCGGTCATGTGGCGGATGTATTCGCGAAGGGCGCCGCGGCGTCGTCTATCTCGGTTCAGCAAATGTCCGAGTCGATGAAGTACGCGGGTCCGATCGCGCAAAGCGCCGGCATATCGCTTGAGGCGGTCGCGACGGCGACGGCGCTATTAGGCAACGCCGGCATTAAGGGCGAGCAAGCCGGCACGTCGCTTCGCGGCATCGTATCGTCACTGATTAGCCCGTCGAATGCGGCAGCGGCCGCAATGGAGGCGTTAGGCGTAAAGGCGACCGATTCGGCCGGCAAGTTGATGCCGCTCGATCAAATATTCGGCCAGTTGAAAGACAAGGGCGCGACGACGGCCGATATGTTCACCATTTTCGGCCAAAACGCGGCATCAGCCGCGGCCGCGCTGACAAACAACGCGGGACCGGCGTGGGCGTCGATGACGAAGGAGATTGACAATTCCGACGGCGCCGCAAAAAAGATGTCCGAAACGCTCAATAGCGGGCTTGCGGGCGGATTCGAGCAAATGAAGGGTTCGCTCGATACCGTGTTGATCGCGCTCGGAACCTCGTTGCTGCCGATCATGACCAATCTGGTTAAGGTCGGAACCGATTTCATCAACAATTGGATTTTGCCCGCGGTCGAGTGGTTTTCCAAGTTGCCTGGTCCGGTTCAGAATGTTGCGATCGCGCTCGCCGCGGTCGCGGCCGCGATCGGTCCGGTGTTGCTCGTGGCCGGCACCATGATTTCGTCGTTTGCGACGGTCGCGCCGATCGTGGCGACGATGGTGACGGCGATCGGCGGATTCGTTGCGGCTATCGGCATCGTGCCTATTGCAATCGCGGCAGTTACCGCGGCACTGGTCGCGCTCGGCGTGTGGGTCTACAACAATTGGGACAAAATTACCGCGTCGCTCACGGCCGCGTGGGACTCGATTAAAGCGAAATGGGAAGCGGTCTGGACCGGGATTGTCGGCGCCGTCACGGCCGTGTGGGCCGGATTCAAGGCGGCGGTTGCGCCGTACTGGAACTTTATTGCTGAGTTGGTCGGCGCCATATGGCATATCGTTATTGCCGCGTGGGAAACCGAATGGAAACTGATAGTCGCCGCGGTCACGATTGTTTGGGATGCGATCGAGCCGTATGTGACGAAGGTCTTTAAGCCGATCATCAAGTTTCTGGCGGATGTCTGGGACGATTTAGAGTCGGGGTGGGACCGCATTTGGGGCAGTATCAAAAAAGCGGTCACGGGCGCGTGGGATGCGATCGACAAGGCGGCGACCGCTGTTTTCAAGCCGGCCGCTAAGTTTTTGACCGGCATTTGGGACGATGCCAAAAAGCTGTGGGTCGATACGTGGAATTGGGTCAAGGGGCAGATACTCGGCATTTGGCAGACGATCGAAACGGCCGTAAGCAAGTTTACCGGCGCGCTCGGCGCGATCGGTACCGTGATTACCGGCATCCCGGCGAAGCTGAACACGGTTGCCGACAGCATCAAAAAGGTCGGAACCGAGGCGGATAAAGCCGCGGGTCATTCGCCGGTTCCGGAACTGGCGGCGGCGCTCGCTGACGTGTTCGCGAAAGCGGGTGTGCTGCCGAAGCCGCTTGACGACGTCGCGGCGTCCGCAAAGGGCGTCGGCACGGACGCCGCGGGCGCGGTGCCGCACGTGGACGGACTGAAAGCGTCGTTGCTCGCGTGGGGCACTCAGGCGTTGTCGTCGTTCGGCGGGATCGGGACCGCGGTATCGGGCGCGCTCGGCGCGATTACCGGCATGGAAACATCGGCGCCCGCGTCACTGGCTACGACGTTGGCCGGCATTCACGGGAAATTGGATGATCCCTCGACCGGCGTTGCGGCAATGAAAAAGCCGTTTGAGACTCTCGCGGCCGGTGTGACGGGGCTAATGACGACTTTCGCGACCGATATTACCAAGTCGCTATTCGAGGGTGACACGTCGTGGGGTGAAAAGGGCAAGGCGTTGCTTTCGTCGCTCGGCAACCTCGCGAAAACGGCATTCGTTCAGCCGTTCGAGAAAGCGATAGGCGACCTGATTACCGGCGCGCTTTCCGACCTCTTGAGCGGCAAGGGACTTGGGGGCGTGCTCGACACCATCAAGGATATCGGGCGGGAAGCAACCAGCGCGTTCGACAAAATTTCTGGCGGCGCGCCGAGCGTACCGGGCGCGCCGGGTACTCCGAGCGTACCGGGCGGCGGCGGCGGAGGTGGGGGCGGCGCCGCTAGCACGGTGACCAGCAGCCTGACGGGTTGGATCTCCGCTATCAGCGGCGCCGTCACGGCGATAAGTTCGGTCATCGGCAATTTTCAGATGGCCGGCATGAATAAGTCGCTCGACATCATCGTCAAGCACACGCTGCAAGCCGCAAACGATCTTTTCAACCTTCGCCGAGACGATTGGGACCGGCACAACGAGTACGCGAAGTGGAAAGACGATATCGTCGGGTCGCTCTGGGCGACGCAGGCGCACACGAACGACGCTAAAAACTCGCTCGCCGACATTGCGCCTGATATCGACGCCGCGCGCAACATACTGTCAGAAATGATCGGCGTCCACCGCGAGGCGACGGGCGCGCAGCAGACCGCAATGGATCGCATCGTGAGCCTGCTAGGCGACGCGGTCGCAGGCTTAGACAAGCTCGCGGCCGGCCAGGTGATGCAAATGAATCTGTATGGGACCGACCCGACGACGGTAGCAAGCAAGATCGCCGGCCGCATGCGGATGCAAGGGGCGCAAGCGTGAGGGTACGCGCGGCGGTCGGCGGGTTCGACGTTTCGGGCGTCGTGCTGGTCGAATCGGCGACCGTCAAACAGGACTCTACCGAGGCGATATCGACCGCCGAGGTTACCGTGTTTCAGAGATACGGGACGGCGCGCTACGACGTCGCCGAGTACGACCGCGCGGCGTTCAACGAGTTCGCGGTTAATGAATGGGATGAACTGGTCTTATGGGACCAGGACACGACGCAATTGCTGTTCGCCGGCTTCATCCTGTCGGTGCAACGGGCGATCGAAGGGCCGCACTTGCGCCTCACCCTCGCCGCGGCTGATTGGGGAATCCTGTTCGAGCGCGCCCTGATTACGCAGTCGTGGCCTGATGGCACGCCGGATTCGACGATCATTGCCGACGCGCTCGCGCAAGTGCCGGCGCTGTCGGCCGGCACGATCGTTACGCAGGTTACGCAACTCGGGCTGATCGAGGCAAAGGACCAGCGCATACGCGATTTACTCGACGATATTTGCAAACTCACGGGCGGCGAGTGGAGCGTATCGTATGACGGCAAGCTCAACTATTACGCGGCCGGGTCGATTGTGGCGCCGTTCGGGTTGAGCGACCATCCTAACGGCACGACTTTGCAGCCGTACGTTCTCGAGGATTACGGCCGCGACTTTGCCGACGCCGCTAACCGCGTCGTTGTGCTCGGGGCGGTCGGCGAGGCGGGCGAGTTGAGGGCGACGGCGAACGATGCCGCGAGTCAGGCGCAATTCGGCGTCTTATCGGTGTCGCTGGTCGATCGCAACCTGGCCGACCCGACGACCGCGGCGCTGTGGGCCGAAGCGGAAGTCGCGGTGCGCGCCAATCCGAAAATCACCATTCAGGCGACGGTGTATGCCGCGGGACTCGCCCGCGGAATGACGGTGCCGGTCGAGGCGCAACGGTACGGCATCGCGAGCACTTTGATTCTCCGGTCGCTCGAAATCGGCATTATCGCGCCCGACCGCGAGCGGCCGGCGACCGCGGGTCACAGGCTGCGGTACCGTGCGGTGCTCGGGAGCCGGCCTCCGGACCTGGTCTATTCGTTGCGGCGCATGCAGCGCAAGCCGGTCGAGGCGACGCAGGCGCCGGCAAGCTCGATCGCGCCGGGTACGATCGGTCCCGATGACTTCATGGACTCGATTGAGCCGGTGATTGTGGTGAACCGCAAGCCGGCCGGCGCCGAGTGGGCGCAATATTCGGCAACCGCGGTCTTTTTGCTCACGACCGATCGCAAGCTCTACCGGCGCACGGGCGACGACTGGACGGCGGTCGTGCCGACCTCGGATATTGTCGGCCAGTTGCAGACCTCGCAATTTGCGCCGGGAAGCGTGACGACAACGGTGCTCGCCGACGGCTCGGTCGTGACGGCGAAGATTCCGAGCGGCGCCATTACGGCGCCGAATATCGCGGTTGGGGCGGTCACAGTGTCGGCGATCGCCGACGGCGCGGTGACGACCGCGAAGATTCCCGCGGGCGCCATACAGGCGCCGCAAATCGCGGCGAGCGCGGTCACGGCAAACGCCATCGCGGCAAACGCAATCGCCGCGGATAAAATACAAGCCGGCGCGGTGACCGCTAACGCGCTTGCCGCGAATAGTGTCACGGCCGGCGCCATTGCGGCCAATGCCATCACGGCGGGCGCTATCAGTGCCGGCGCGGTCACGGCGACCGCGCTTGCGGCCGGCTCGGTCACGGCAAACGCGATCGCGGCGAATGCCGTCTACGCCGAGGCGATACAGGCGAACGCCGTCACGGCGCAAAAGCTCGCGGCTAATTCGGTCGTCGCCGGCAAGATCGCCGCGCTTGCCGTGGTCGCCGGCAACCTTGCGGCCGACGCCGTCACGGCCGGCACGATCGCGGCGGGCGCCGTGGTCGCCGGCAAGATCGGGGCGAACGCCGTCACGGCCGGCACGATCGCGGCCGGCGCCATCACGGCTGACGCGATTCAAGCCGGCTCGATTACGAGCGACAAGCTGTCGGCGATAGAACTTGCGGTCGGGTACGGCGGCAACAAACCGGGCAGGATCGGCGTGTACAATTCCGGCTTTTCGCTGGTTGGGCTGGTCGGCGATTTAGGCGGCGCCGGGTTGCCGGGTAATACCTATTTCGGGGTGTGGGCGAAGCTGTGCGCGTTCGGCGGTACCGGCTATTCCGACGCTCCGATGTATACCGACGCGGCCGGCAACCTCTCGTTGCGGCAAGTCGCGCTCAAGATCACCGCGAGTGACGGGAGTTTTATTCAGACCGGACCGAGCGTCTTTGACGCTACGTACGGGTCCATTATGCTGAACGTCGTCAAAAGCGGCGATTCGGCCGCGTCGCTCGTGTCGCGCGGCCTGGTCGTCAGGACCTCGGGCGGCGCCGCGGTTGCCGGCGCGCTCGTCAGGTCGCCGACGAACGGGTTAACAAGCGAATTGGTTATCAACAATCCGGCCGGCGCGCTCACGATTTGGGGCGACGGCAACACGGGCAACATGCGCGCGGTGAGTTTTTCCGCGGGCGGCGCCGCGGGCAAGTCGCAAACCTATTTCGGCATCGACGGACTGAACATCACGTTTACGGGCGGGTTGTGTACGAATATCACGGGTCCGGACCGCACGGGTTTCTGGACCTCGGCGACGTTGCTTAAGTCGGGCGGCGGCAGCGTGACGTTGACGTTTCAAAACGGGCTGTTGGTCAACGCGGTATAAGCGGGCGAACGGGCGATTGTGCCGCCCGTTCGCCCGCTCATTCAAGGGAGACGGGGTTATGAAAATCGAGCATACATTGAATCCGACCATGCAGGCGTACGTGAGGGCGGGTATTGACGAAGTGAACCGATTGCGCCGCGAGTACTGGCAGTTCCTCGGTCAGGCGAAAGAGGCGGAAATGGCCGCGGCCGTGCTGCAGGCGAAGCTGAGTGAGCAACTCGGCCTGATTCAGCAGTCGGAAGGGTTGCCGGCGCCGATCGCGCCGTACCGGCTGAACGACGACGCGACCAAGCTAATCGGCGAGGTTCCGGACCCGGCGCCGGCCGCGGTCGAGCCGGTTATGGCGGCGCCGTACGTGAACGGCGTGCCGAGGGTGGCGGAACATGCCGGATAACCCCCCGTTGCTGCCGGCGCCGTTCCGCTTGCGCACGCCGCTTGCGGCGCCTCCGGGCTGGCCTCCGGACGTCGCGCCGAATCAGATTATCGCGTCGTCGCATATCAACGCGATCCGCGACTCGGTTTTCGCGTGGCCGGGGGATGTGGACGGGCAGAACCACACGCTATCGAATGTGGTACTAGTTAACGCGGTCGGCGTCTTGAGCGACCCGACGACGACGGCCGGCGACCTGATCGCCCGCGGCGCCGCGGCGATCGCGCGGCTTCCGGTCGGTGCGGCCGGCCAGGTGCTCACGGTCGATCTGGCGGCGCCGCAAAAATTGAAGTGGGACACGCCGGCCGCGGCGCCCGTGGCGAGCGTTTTCGGGCGCGTGGGCGCGATCGCGGCGCAAGCGGGGGATTATACCGTTGCGCAAGTCACGGGCGCGCTGGCGGACCCGCTGACGACGCGCGGCGACCTCATGGTACGGGGCGCCGCGGCGACGGGGCGCATGCCGGCCGGCATTGACGGCCAGGTGTTGCTCGCCGACGCGGCGCAACCGTTCGGGCTGCGTTGGGGTTCGGAGTCGGTGCCGAGCGTTTTTGGGCGCTCGGGCGCGATCGCGGCGCAAGCCGGCGACTATACGGCGGCGCAAATCACGAACGCGGTGAGCACGGCCGCGAGCTATCCGGACCCGGCGTGGTTGCCGTCGCTCGCCTGGTCGAAGTTGATAGGCGTGCCGGCGACGTTCACGCCGTCCGCTCACACGCACGACGCGGCCGCGATCGCGACCGGCGTTATTGCGGCGGCGCGACTCGGTTCCGGCGTCGCCGACGCTACCGTGTATCTCCGCGGTGACGGCACGTGGGCCGCGGCCGGCACGGGCGGCGGCGGCGGGGTGGTGTCGGTGTTCGGCCGCGCCGGCAACGTCATCGCGCAGTCGGGCGACTATACGGCGGCAATGGTGACCGGCGCCGTGAGCGACCCGACGACCTCGACCGGCGACCTGATTGTAAGAAACAACGTCAACGCGCTGACGCGCTTGCCGATCGGCGCGAACGGGCAGTTATTGCAGTCGGACCCGGCAAGCTCGGTCGGCATGAAGTGGACGTCATTGGGCGCCGCGGCGCAAACGCCGTGGGTTACCAATATCGACGCCGCGTCGTTCAACCTGGTCAACCTCGGCCGGCTCGGCGTGGCGGTCACGGTTCCGAATTACGCAATTGACGTGGTCGGCGATATCAACTATACGGGCGTTTTGCGCGTGGGGGGCGTGCCGGTCGTGTTCGGCGGTTCGCAAACGCCGTGGACGCAGAATATCAACGCGGCCGGGTTCGCGCTGAATAACGTGGGGACGCTCGGTATCGGCACATCGACGCCGCTTGCGGCGCCGCTGGTCGTGGCGAAGGGCACGCCGGGTGCGGCCGGCCAGGTCGCCGTACAGGATACCGGCGCGCTCGCAAGCGGGGCGCCCGTGTTGCTGGTTACCGGCATGAGCAGTGAGGGTACGCGGTGTTGGGCTGTTGGCAACCGCGGCGGCGGTACGTTCGGGCAATCGCTGTATGTCTGGAACGATCGCAATAGCGATATGATCCTAGCGACCAACAGTGTGGAGCGGATGCGGATCACGGCGGCGGGCAACGTGGGAATCGGCCACAACAACCCGCAGGGACCCTTGCACGTTAGTGGGGTAGGCTCTATCTTTGGCACTAACGGAGCGGCGGGCTGCACGGTGGCTGCTCCCACCAATGCAAACCTCATACTCTACCAAAACGGTGGCGGCAATTGGGCTGGCATTGGCGCAGATGGAAACGGGTGGTTGTATTTCCGCACGGGGTTGAGTGGCGCGCCTGATGCGCGAATGGTCATTACCAGCGCGGGCAATGTCGGCATCGGGACGGCGGCGCCGGCTTGTCTACTGGATGTAAACAACGGGGCGATTCGCGCGAGTGGTACCGGCGTCGCGCCGACCGCGGGCGCCGGCCTGGAGCTTTTCTACGTGCCGGCGTTCAATTGGGCGCGCATCATGGCTTACGACCGATCCGCGGGCGCCTATAAGGACATCAAGATCGGAACCTCTAATGGGGTCCAGTTGGCCGTCAACGCTAACAACACGGTGACCATCGGAGATAACAGCACGGCGTGCAATCTCGGCGTGGGGACGACCGTGCCCGCGTATCGCGCTCACATCTACGGCCAGGGCGGGGTAGCGGAAGCGAGCGGCGGCACATTCACGCCGTCGCTCAATACGGGTAATTCGCTTTGCCTCCAAGACTCTGGGGGCGGTGTCTATCAGGGTGGGGCTGTTGTTTTTGGAACGGGCGCGACGAGCGGTTGTGCTGCCGTCCGGTTCCTGTACTCCAATAGCGCCGGGTTCGGTCAGGGCGACCTCGGCTTCTATATTCGTAACATTGCAGGCACTGAAGCGATGCCGCTGGTGCTGCGGCTGACAGCTGTGGGGCTGACTGTTCTGCCTCTGATGCCGACCGCCAATCCCGGTGCGGGCAGTAAAGCGTTATGGGCTGATCCGGCTGATGGGTTCCGGGTTAAGTGGGCGAATTAAGGTAAGGGAAGGGATTTACAGCATGACCTACGAAGAGTCAGCAACACTGATGCAGGACCCGGCGTTCAAGGGCCGCGTGAAAGTGGCGTGTTTGAAATACGCCGATTCGATCATGATTGAGGCGTCAAACGTGCCGGCGCATAGCAGCCGCTTGCGTTGGGCGAGCACGTGTTTTCAGTCGCCCGACGCGGTCGCCGCGCAAGTGCAGGCGCCGGTCGTCATGGACGGCGCCGTGCAAACGGCCGGCGCTGCGGTGACGGACGCGGCGCTGCAGGGTTCGGTTGAGGCGACCGTGAATAAGATGCTTTAGACTTTTTGGCGTTTTTTCGCTACGGCGCGACGGCGGCGCGCTTCGATCTTCCGCGCTTCCGGGTCGGCCGGCCAGCCGCGCGAGCCGTTCGTGCTGGCCGCGATCGCCGGCCGGCGTTGCGGCTTGACGGGCGCGCCGGCATTTCGTAGCGCGTCGCGTGTGATGTCCACGTGCGCCTGCATGACTTCGAGCATGGCCACCATGCCTGGTAACAGGCGCGCGGCTTCCATTAGTTTCGCGTAATCGTCGTTTTGTCTCATTGATGCTCCCTATGTGCGGTCGGCGCCTTGCTCGGCGCCGGCCGCTCTTTTTTTTGCCACTCTGGCCGCGGCCGCTTTTTTCGCGATCTCCGTTCGCCTTGCCGGCGACAAGCTCGCGGCTCGCGCTTTCCCTCCGACCTTTCCGCCCATTCGGCCGATCTTAGACTTTTCGCCGTCGCTCAACACGGCCGCGCGCGCGATTCCGCCTTTTTTCCCGCCGAGCCGGCCGAGCGCAACCGCGTTCGGATTCTTTTTCGGTTTCTTTTCCTTCATCCCTTTAGCTTAACTTGACCGCTCTGCGTTTGTCCACGCGGGCGGTCTTTTTTTATTTGCGATTCTATTTGCCCATGCGCTTGACACACGCGCTCAAGTCAAGCTAGAATTAAAGAGTAGACGACAGCCGCGAGGCTTAAAAGCGCGAAGGAAAAAACAATGACTCTCGAATGCAAAACCTGCAGCAACTATCTGGCGGTCGAAAACGCGGGCGCCGATTCGGCGATTGACACGATCGCCTGCGGTATCTGCGGCGCCGCGCTCTGCGACGCGTGCGAAAAGATCGCGTGCGCCGAGTGTGGCGACGTCATCATGTGCGCGGATTGCGGTTATCAGGGTAACGGCGAGTGTGTCGCCTGCGTGACCGCTCACGTCGCCGAGCTTGAATCGGCCGGCGTGCCTTGCACGTGCGGCAACGGCGATTATGCCGACGTCCGCGGCTGCGAGTCGTGCGACTCCGATAGCTCGTACCGGCGCGCGCTCGCCCGTGCCGAGGCGGTCGCCGCGGCGATCGCGGTTCGCAAGCCGGCCGGTCGCGCCGGCCGTACGCGCCTGGTCGCCGCATAAGCGAGCGGGCGCACTTCAAAACTCAACCAACCAAAGCGAAAGGAAAAAAAGACAATGATCGGTGACAAAAACGAGATGGATCGCAAGCTGAAACAGCTATCTAAGGCGGTGCGGAAATTTCAAGGCACGTCATACCGTGCCTTAGATGCAGCCTTTGCCTTGCAAAAGAACGCGGCTGGAACGGAGGCAAACCGCAAGGCGCAAGCCCGGTGGGAAACGGCCGATGCAGCCTTTCAGGCTGCGGATCAATCCTTGACCGCCCTGCTCATGGAGTACGGGGAGTAGGTCTATAGTGAGCGGGCGACGCGGCGGCGGGTTCGCCGTTTCGCTCGCTCATTCGCCGGCCGCGCGGGCGCCTGGTCGCGGCCGGCCGGCATTAAGATGAGAGCAAAAAACGAAAGGGAAAATGACGATGCTTGAGAATCCGATGTACCTTGCGGATCCGCCCGAGCCGGCGCCGCGCTTTGAATTGCTCGGGCGCCCGCGGGTCGAAAGCGGCTACAGCGACGAATGGGAAACCGTCATGATTTGCGACATACGGCGCGACGACGGCGTGATAGCTGACGTGTGGATTGTGGCCGGCGTGCCGACGAGCAAGCGCGGATCCAGTGCCGCGGCCGGCAGACAACGCGGGTATTGCGACGTGCGCATGTTCGGTGATTCGGCTGGTCACTGGTGTTCACCGTGTTTCGACGCCGACGACGCCGACGACATTATCACGGCTTGCAGGACGGCCGCGCTTGCCGCTCATCTGGAGGCAACGCAGGCGCGGGAAGGGTAGGACCGGCCGCAAGACGCGGGCAGTAACCGACGGGCGCCTTTCGACGGGCGCCCGTTTTTCTTTTGCGTATTTCTTGACAAGTACGCTCAAGTCAAGCTATAGTTAAAGAGTAGACGACAGCCGCGAGGCTTAAAAGCGCAAAAGGAAAAACGAATGCAAACCGTAAAATTTGTTGCCGATATCGACGCTACCGTCGGATCTCTGGGCTATTCCGTTCTCTTGGGACGCTATGACGGCTCTGCCGAGCGTATGACGTGCCTTTACGTGCGCGATAACACCGGCTGGTGTGTAACCGCCATGATCGTTCCGGCCGACACTTTCAAGGGGAGGCTCTAAATGAGCAACCCGCACACGATTTCAGCGGCGCCGATCGCCGCGGCCGAGCTTGAGGGTTGCTGGAATTGCAACCGTCGTGATGCACGCCTCGATTCCATCTTTTGCTCGGACGATTGCGAAAAGTCTTTTCAGGAAATGTAAGCCATGACGAACAACAAACACACACTTTCAGCCGGCGCTTTCATGGCGTCGTTTTCCTCGGCCGTGCGCCTGGTCGCGCCGGCCGCGGCGCCCGCGGTCGCCGGCCGGCCGCGCGTTATGGTGGTCGATCGTTGGGACGGCACGCGCTTTGTCGAGGTTGAATTGCGCTGGAACGGCACGACGTACGCGGAGGTTCGCTAGATGCTCGCGGAATACCTCACAGCGAACGGCTGGACGCGCGACGGCGCCGGCGACACGCTCGCCGAATTGCAGGCATATTTTATTTGGCTAGACTCTTGACGCACGCGCTCAAGTCAAGCTAGAATTAAAGAGTAGACGACAGCCGCGAGGCTTAAAAGCGCGAAGGAAAACAATGACTGTAGCAAAGTTTATCGACGCGGCGAACGGACTGGAAGTAGAAGTGTTGCAGTTCGGCGCCGCAAAGTTCAACGCGATTTTTCGCGATACCGATGCCGGCGAGGTTATCGGAATCACGATCTTTGCGACTCTTGACGCGGCGAGCGCGCACGCGCGCAATCTGATTGGCTCGGAGGTTGCATAACATGGCGGCGATCAAATTTCAGACCAACGTGCCGGTAGAGCTAGCGTTGCGGTCGCTTGCCGGCGAACTGGTCGATTCGCAATTCGGCGGTCAACAGTACCGCTTTACGGCCGACCTCGGCGTGTTCTACGTGTCCGAGCCGGTCGGCGATATCATCCACAATCAGGTGCGCAAGCTCGGCGTCGTGGTCGGCGAGTGCATTGAAATCTGCAAGCGCGAGGTTTCCCGCAACGGCCGCAAGTCGATTCAGTGGGAAGTGGCCAAGGTCGGTTTCTCGGTCGGCGAGCAACCCGACGGGACTTTCGCGATCGCGGCGCCGGCCGCGGTCGAGCCGGCGAGCGACCTGGAGCGCAAGCTCGCCGCGTCGATCGCCGAGGTTCAGGCGCGCAAGGCGCCGGCCGCGGCCGCAACCGCGGCGCCTGGTATGGTCGCGTGGCAAGCGTCGCTGTTGTCGCAAACCAACGCGCTGACCGACGTCTATGCCGCGGCGCTGCAGCACGCGAGCGCGCAGCACGGGAACGCGATCAAGGCGGATGATATCCGGTCGCTCATGTTGAGCGCGTTTATCAATCTCGCGAAAGGCGGTAACCAGCGTGCAGCCTAACGGGTTGGTCGTGCTAGACGGCGGCGAGCGGGCGGGCGGTTCGCCCGCCCGCCGCTCACTGGTCGCCGATTCGGCGCTCGGGTTTCTCTTGCGCGAAGCGGTCAAGCTCTCGCGCGGCCGGCGGGATCCGGTGTTGACGTGGTTGCTGCACAAGTGCGTGGAAAGGGTAAAGGGGGCTAACGATGGAAATGAATAAGCATGTAACCTCGGCATTCCGGCTCGCGCATCGCGCAAGCGAAAACGGGCGGTTCGACTTGGAGGCGCGGAACGTCTTTCGCGCGATCGCTCATGAGATATGGCAGGCGTACGGCCGGCCGACCGACGCCGAGCTTGACCCGGCCGCGGGTTCGGGCAATGAGTAAGATCACTTTTGAGTTGGATACGCCGATCGTGGTTCACCTGATGGACCTCGACGGCCGCGAGCGGGACTCGGCGTTTCCGCCGTTTGAGTCGTATTGGGTGTTTGAGGCGGAGGAGGGTCACTTTTGCCTATCGGACACGCAGGGCGGATTGTTCCGCGCGCGCTTGAAATCACGCCGCATCGAAGTCGGCGAGCCGGTCACGGTCGTTAAAACGAAGGTGCCGAATCCCAATAGCGACCGGCCGATTATCGAGTACTTGCCGTACCCGTGGGAGCCGCTCGAAAAGACCGCCTGATGATGGCCGGTGCGGGCCGGCCGAAACGTCGCCGTTGAAGTTCATGCGGCGACGTCGCGGACATCTCCGCAGGAAAAGTAGACGACAAAATGAAAAACAGAATCATTGCAGGAATAGTGTGTCTCGCGCTCGCCAGTGGCGCGGTTGCCGGCGTCGGTGAAGATAAGGCGGTCTACCGCGGCGGTACGGCCGGCGTACAGCAAAATAAAGAGGGCTGGTTGAAGTTGACCGGCGCCGACGAAGCGGTTTTCGTCATCGGCAAAGAGCGCGTGATTATCCCGTACAAAAACGTAACCTCGATCGAGTACGGGCAAAAGGCCGGCCGGCGCGTCGGCGCCGCGGTGGCCACTGCCATACTTGTGTCGCCGCTTGGGTTGGCATTATTGCTGTCTAAAAAGCGAAAGCATATGCTTACGCTCGGCTGGACGAACGCCGACGGCAAAGCTGAGGGCGCGGTGTTTGAGCTTGGGAAAACGGCAATCCGGCCGGCGTTGATTACTTTGGAAGCGCGAACCGGCAAAAAGGTGGAATACGAAAGCGCCGACGCGCAAGCCAACATCGGCCGCTAATCGCCGGCCGTATCCTCGACCGGAGTTGCGCGCGCTTCGATGATTTTTTGCAGGCGCGCCGTGAACACTGTTTTTGCATCGCCCGATAGCGACTCCTGGTCGCTTTCGGGCGAAAGTGTTTTTATGGAGTGCGCGTCGAGGATATCGCGCATCATGGCGACGATCGCGGCGCCGTCGTCGGTCGTGACCTCGCCCGCGGCGACGCGCTGAATCATGTCGAGCATAGCCGCGCGCACGTCGGCCGGCGTCTCTGTCTTAGGCAAGTCGAGCGTGACCGGCGCCGTGCGCGGCCGCGGCCAGATCCGGTCCATCACGATCTTGGCGGCTTGCATGTCGCCGGCCTCGGCCGCTTCGATGATCTTTAGCAGCATCGGCAACGCGCGCGATCGAGCGGCCGCTTCAAGGGCGCGGTGCTTGCGGTTGCGGGCGCTTTTAGGCCGGCCGTTGCCGATCGGCGAGTTGCCGGCCGGCGCCTGGTCGGGCGCCTCGTCGGGTTCGAGTCCGTCGATCAAAAAAGGCTGAGTCACAAGCGAAACATCCTGGCCGGTCGCTGTTTAGACGGTATCACGACCGGCCGGCGCTTTCAATCCGGCGCGCGATCGTGGCACAATATATGCCGATCGCGGTTGCTCTGTATTTCTCCCCCGAGGGTTTACCGTGGAAGTCGATGTATCGTTCGTTTCTCTAGAGCGCGTGACCGGCCGGCTCAATATGGGCTATGACGTTTGGGACGTCCGCGGACGCCTGGTCTTGCGCACACTCGCGCTGTCTCGCGTCTTGCGGCGCCGCGCGTCGTACTTCCGGGTGAACGCGACCGGCCGCATATACGCGCTCGAATCGCGGCATAAATCGGTCGAGATACCGGCCGCGGCGATCGAGTGGCGGTGAACGGGGCTATGCCTGTTTCGCTCGCCGCGGGCGATCCTTCCATTTTTCCCGCTGTGCCGGCTTGCGGACCTCGGGCAAGCCGCATGCTTCACACTGGGGGCCGTCGTAGCTCCACGCGCGTATCTGAAGGTCGGGTTCCGGGTAGGGCATCCGGCCGACCCGGATAACCTCGGGCGGTCGGTACGTGTACCAAGCCTCGCGATATCCGCCGCGGTGCGGCCGTAGGATCTGGCCTTGAATTCCGCCATCGTCAAGTATGCGGCAAACCAACAGGAGCGACGTTTGCCAATGCGGGTCGGCGCCTGGTCTGAGTTGCACGATGTCGCCGACCGCAATCTCTTGATGATTGGCGCCGCCAGTTTGCCGCGCTCGCGCGAGAAGCATCTCAAGTATCGTGATTTCATCCGACATTTTCGGCCATTTATTCTAACGGAACATGGGGCGGCGAGCGAGCGGGCGAGACGGCGGAACCGTCGCCCCCTCGCCCGCTCATTCTGCTATGCTGGCTCGAAATGGCAAGACAGCTTGAACTACTCACCAAACACCTAGCGGCCGAAAGGCTCAAGATTTCTGTACGGCGCCTGATGGAGCTTTCGGCCGAGGGCCAGATTAAGCGGCATCGTGCGGTTGACCCGGCGACGAAGCGCGAGGCGGTCATGTTCGCCGCGGCCGACGTCGAGAAATTGCAACAGGTATGGAACAGCGTTCCGGGCGCGCGGGCGCCGCTTGCGTTGCCGGCGCCGGCCGGCGCGATCGCGGCCGAGGCTGAGCCGGAAGAGGATTACGATGCGCCGTTGCGGCCGTGGCTGACGATCTTGCAGGCGTCGGAATATTCAGGCTTGCCGGCGTCGATCCTGTTGCGGTTTGTGGAATCCGGGCGGTTGCCGGCGCTCGACGTCGGCGTGCGGCCTGGTGGGCATTGGCGGGTGCGTCAAATCGACGTTGACGCGATCGAGGGCGATCGGCGAAAGGGCGGGCGGTAATGTCCTTTGACTTCGCGTTGGGGTCGGCGGTAGTCTTGGTTTGTTGCAAAAGCATGACCCTGAGACGGGGCGGGGAATTGGTTTCGACCCACCAATGACGGGTTCCCGGCGTCCGCGGTGTGCGTACCCTTGCGGGTTCACATGCGGGGGATTGATCCGCCAACATCGGGCGGTTGCTGTCGAATCCCGACGGCGGGTGCGGGGCCTTTGCAACCGTAATAAACCCGGCAAGGCGCACCCAACATTGGGGTTACGCTATGTCTCGCCGCTGTGATAACGTAGTCAACGATACGATAGTTTACGAGTCTAAGACGGCTGTTTCCTTCGCAAAAAAAAGGAAACGGCACGATGCTATCAACATCGTGCCGTCAGTAGACCGTGAACGGAAACCGTGCGAGGTGAACCGTGCGACGGCCTGAAACTGAATCGAGTATAGCATTTCCAGCCAGAAAAAAAGCCGCTAAAGCGAATTTAGCCCAATTTTCTCAACGACTTCTGATAACAGATAAGTTGTCAACGGAGTTGGACTGCCCCCCTGAACTGCCACCCGAAAACGGGTTTCTCGCGGTCGATAAGGCTCCGTTTCATGCGCTCGCGCGGCGTGCCGAGGGTATCCAATTAGCAATTGTTTTGTTCGTGATAGAGCGTACAACCTCGGCCGTTCGCCGGCCGGAATACGCACATATCCCGATCGGCGATTACGTGGCGTTGACGGGCAAAACACCGCGCATGGTCTATGAGGCGATCGCGGAACTGCAGGGCAAGGGATTTATCAAGCGTGACGGCCGCGGCGGTATCAAGGCGTGTCCCGAGAACTTCGCCGCGGCGCCGTTGCCGGCCGCGCGCAAGTGCAAGCGCCGGCCGCTGGTCGCGTCGGTCGAGGCGCCGGCCGCGGCCGCGGCGTTGCGGGTCACTGACAGAACATTGCCACATGAGGGCGGGGCGGTCGAGCCGGCCGCGGCGCCTTTATTTGCCGGGGTTGAGCCGGTGGCGGCAGTGAAGTTAACTTCAGTCGAGCCGGCCGGCGACCAGGTCGAGCGTCCGGCCGAGGCAATCATTTCAACCACGGTGCCGGCCGAGCCGTTAGTGAAGTTAACTTCACTCCCCACTGAACCTGATTGCCAAAAAGCTGAAACCTATTGCCCGTGGAATTGGCGATGTTCCCATTTATCAACGGGTTCCGGCGCCGTAAGCATTGAAACAGAGAAACACACAATCACGACGACGACGGAGCCGACTGGCGATCGGGCCGAACGTGAAGCGGCCGCGCTCGAAACTGCGTATTTAGCACGTTTTCTGCAACCGGCCTCGCGCATCGGCGAAGCTCTCGGCGTTGACGACGAAGCGGCCGGCCGTATGTGGCGCGAAGCGTCCGCGGTCAACTGCGCGCTCACGCCGCGCGATTTTCTTTCGATCGGTCGCATGAAGGAAAACGAGTGGTCGCGCCAGTCCGATAACCGGCCTGGTCTGAAAGTGAAATCACGCGTCGGGTTGCTGGTTACTTCGATGCCGGCCGCGGTGCAGGGCGCGCTCTATATGCAGGCGCGCGAGCAAGCGGCCGACGAACTGGCGAGCGATCTTTGCGAGGCGCGCGAAATCCTCGCCAAGCGTCCACCGCGCGATCGTGCATGGGCTATGGCGATACTCGCCGAGGCTGACGGATACGATACCCGTCAGACCGCGGACGGAAAAACGATAGCCGCTATAGCCGCGCGCTATTCGAGCGCGTGTGCCACGAACACGGCGAAGCCATAAAAAACCGCTCTAGGCGCGCGCCGTACTTTCGGAAACATAAAAGCGACTGTACGTTTGCGTTCCGCCTCACCCGGTATAAGGGAAAATACCTAGACCCTTCGCGGGTCGAACTGCGTTAGCATCCGTGTAACTAAACTTCCATCCGGTGTTCAGACGGGACGATAACCGGTTTGGCGAAAAGTGCTCGTGCAGTTCGGCGCCCGGGTCGCCTTTCAAGCCGTTTGACCGGCTTGTTTTCCCGGTCGCTCCCGGTCAAATTGCGGGAAAACTGTCTTTTCCTCCCCCAAGGGGTTTTCCGGTGTCCAAACTCCCTGTGCTCTCACACGATTGCCTTGTA
>Ga0310810_10000652_pt1 | contig 34667 bp, 30 predicted proteins | sample NCmetagenome_FD_207641 | JGI IMG/M metagenome (GOLD analysis project Ga0310810, IMG submission 207641) | Soil microbial communities from experimental microcosm in Duke University, North Carolina, United States - NC | ecosystem: Engineered > Artificial ecosystem > Soil microcosm > Unclassified ... | reverse complement strand
CCCAAACCAGACGTGCGGCTTATTTGGCCTCGAATTTGACATCCGACAGACCGCGTGGGACCCGGCCTGCGGTAGAACGAGTACTGCCTGGGCGTGCTACTTGACCGGAGGCGGGCGGGCGGAATTCGCTACAGGCGGAAGCGCAATCTCGCGGGTTGCCGCACCCCGATACTTCCATGCAATGCCTATCCTGAGTAGCTAGCAATCGAGAGAAGGCTGTAAAAGAGAAGCCAGGAAGAACCAGACCAGTTCTAAGGTCATGAAATGAGGCCGCCGGCCTGAGAAGGAGTACACTTGCGTCACCCAGGACATACCTTAGATTCGCGCCACCAAAGTCCTGGGAAATCTGGCAATGGAGAGTTCATGAATCAAAGAATGCTGGTAGCAGTGTGTGCGTTTGTAGTAACGGTCTCTGCGGTTGGGATCGCGCAGACGTCAGATGTCAAAGAAAAAGCGCCGATGTATTCCTACATCGGGAACTGGGCCATTCCGCGGGCCGGGTGGAGTGACATGGCAAAGAACACCGCCGAGGACAACAAAGTCGTGGCCAAGGCACTGGCCGCGGGAACTCTTGTGGGGTACGGCGACGACGTGGCATTGGTCCATCAGGTCGACGGCATCACGCACGACCAATGGTGGTCGGCGACGTCGATGGCGGGCGTGATCAATGTGCTGGAGCAGTTTTATCAGTCTGGCTCGGCGACTACGCCTGTGCTGGGCAGCGCGACCAAGCACTGGGACAACATCTACGTGAGCCGGTATTACAACTGGCATCCGGGGACGTATAAGAATGTGTACACGCACACGGCGTTTTACAAGCTGAAAGCGGATGCACCGAACGATGGAGTGGAGATGCTCAGCAAGAGCCTGATCGTCCCCCTGCTTGAAAAGCAACTGGCCGATGGGTCAATTCATGAGTACGAAATTGACACCGAGGCGATCCATACGGAAGACCCGGGAACCTTCCTGGTGGTTTACATTGCGGCGAACCCTGAGGGCTTGGACAAAGTGAACGCCGCGATAACGGAAACGCTGAAGGCGAGTCCGCTGAGCGGGCCGGCATTTGGTTCGATGACGGACCCCGTTGGACATCGCGACGGTCTGTTCCGGACTAACGCAACGTATAAATAGGACCGGCGGTTTGGGGCGCGGCCCTGGGAGGGCCGCGCTTCTATGTTCAGCTGGCTCTTGCGCCGACACCGGGCAACGACACGTCGCCGAGTTCTTTGAACTCGGGGTCGCTGAGTTCGACCGACGCGGCAGCGACGTTTTCCTGCAAGTGTGCCACCGACGATGTTCCTGGAATCGGGAGCATCACTCGGGAGCGCTTCAGCAGCCAGGCGAGCGCAACCTGCATGGCGGTGACGTTGTGGGCTTTTGCGATTTGCGCGATGGCTTCACCCGCTGCCCTGCCTGCGGCGAGCGGAAACCAGGGAATGAATGCAATTCCTTTTTGGCTGCAGAAGTCGACAACGTAATCCCACTCGCGATCGGCGAAGCTGTAGCGGTTCTGCACAGAGACGATGGGCACGATCTTCAGCGCACGCTCGATGTGCTCCTGGGTAACGTTCGAAACACCGATCAGGCGAATCTTCCCTTCCCGCTGCAGTTCGGCGAGCGCTTCCATCGAAAGTTCGAATGAAGTCGCGGGATCGGGTGTGTGCAACTGGTAGAGATCGATGCGTTCGAGGCGCAGGCGCTTGAGGCTGCCTTCTACGGCTTCCCGCAGATGTTTGGGGCTGGCGTCGTGGCTCCAGTGCCCGGGGGCAGGGCGGAGCCATCCACCTTTGGTGGCAATTATCAAATCTTTAGGATACGGAGCTAGCGCTTCGGCGATGAGCTCTTCGCTGACGCCGGGGCCGTAGGAGTCGGCGGTATCGATGAAGTTCACGCCCAGTTCGACGGCGCGCTTAAGCACGCGCAGGGCCTCAGCGCGGTCTTGTGGAGGTCCCCAGACACCGCTGCCGGTTATACGCATGGCGCCGTAGCCGAGGCGACTTACGGTTAACTCACCGCCGAGATTAACGGTTCCCGCCGAACTCGCAGAGGTTGTTTGTGTGGCCATAGCCTGCCTTTCGCAAGAATGATAAATGCTTTTGATTGGACGCGGAATCCCAACCAGAGGCTGCGATAGATTGAGTTGGCACAAAGAAGAAGGGGCGGTGAGCCGCCCCTTGGGTAAGCGCAAGTCACCCTCAGCGGTTTATCTCGATTTGATTCACAACCTGCTGAACGTTGGGGACGTTGGAGGCGAGGCGCTCGGCTTCAGCTTTCTGAGCTGAACTTTTCACGCTGCCTTTGAGTGTCAGCACGCCATTCTTTGCGTCGTAATGAATGGATTGCTTGTTCAGGTGCTTGGAGATCAACGCAGCCTTATAGTTGTTTTCGATTCCGTCGTCGAGGTTTGATCGAACGGCCTTGGCGTCGGATTCGTTTCCAACGGGCTCTACACTGATCTCGTTGGCGATGGTGCGCTCGGGCGCCGCGGATTTGGCCACGTCGCCGGCCTTTTTCTTGGCTTCGTCCGAATGCAGCGTGCCGGTGAGCGTGACAGTGTTTTTGTCCGCGTCGTCGGAGACGTGAACGTCCTTCAGATCGGCTTGCTCGAGCGCGTTACGGACGTTGTCGGCCTGTGACTTGCGGGTCTCGGTGCAGCCAACCAGCCCAATCACCACAGCCAACAGGGGAACTGCTATGGCAAATCTGGTCCTCATCGTTTGTTCCTCATGAATATGGATTTGTCGAGCGGCGACTCAAACTGCGCGGGGCCCGCGAATAAAGTGCAGGACCAGCGAAATCAGCGCGACCACCAAAAGAATGTGGATCAATGCGCCGGTTACGTGGAGAACACCAAAACCCAGAATCCACGCGAGTAGAAGAACCACAAACAGAATCGTGAAAATACTCATTGTCAGCCTCCTTCAGGATCAGCGGGAGGGTCGCTCCCGAAGTCGACCGTTACGATGGCCCCAGGATTCGCATGGATGGCCTGTTCTAAGGTGTATATCCATTGCAGAAGATTGAGGAATAAGGAGGTTGGCCCGAGCAGTTCAGGGTTGCACGTGGTCTATCTAAGACGCTGCTTTCCAGTTCAGTCCGGGACGTTGTCGAAAACCTCAATCCAGAGGGTTTCGTCGTCTTTCAGGACTCCGAACTCCAGCCATCGCGGAACACTTGAGGTGTCGCGGTAGACAGGCCGTGAAAAGCAGAACGTGCCGGGATGTTCCTGGCAGTATCTTTCCATCTGGCGATAGGTCTTTCCTTGCGAAGACCAGCCTCGGTTGAGCTTGCGGTCCTGGGAGAACACATTTAGATCCAGTCCGCCGCCGAAGCAGTGTGCGATGAAATGTCCTTTGTCGCGGGTAGCTCCGACCAATTCACCGGTCTCACCGAGCCAGCCACGCATGCGGCTGCCAGTTCTCTGTTCCCTTGGGGGAACAGAGACGCCGAAGACCGCAACTACTCGATCCTCCACGGTCTGGTCGTAGGCGACCTCGCCAGCGGCTTCCAGTTCGGAGTAAATATCAAATATGTATTCAAAGCTGCGAGTTGGGAATCGCACGACATTGGTGGGGCGGCCGGCAGCGGAGACATACGAATCCCGCCAGATGATGGGGAGGTGCCTGCGCAGGTGTGCGGCAAGATTGTGTGGGCTTTCGAGCCGGGCCTCGTCTAACAGCGCTGAGTAGTCCAAATTTTGTTGACGCGGGAATTTCATTGGATTTATTGCGCCGCCACACCATCATCTTCCCACTGATTGCCGCAAACGTCGCATTTCCATTTGTACTTACGGGAGGCGCCATCGGAAGGGACTTCTTCGTGGAAGATTATGTCCGTGGTTCGGCATCTGGGGCAGCGGACATCCACCGCTTCGTCCAAAGTCTCCTTTTCCGACTCCGGTTCGTCTTTCGGTTCATAGTGCCCGAGGGCCTGTCGTGCCCAGGGGAGGCCGATCCGCATGATCTTTACACTTACGCCGGTGGCGAAATTGGAGGTTACTGCATCGACTCCGGTTGCGTTCTCCGCACCCATGTAGAAAGGGATGCTGGCGACGTCGAGTAGGCGCTGCACTTGCATGGCGTCGCGCAGGCTCCAGACGGTAAGAAGTTCGACAAGCTTACGGTCCTCCGCGTAGGGATCAGCGGCGGTTTCGCCGTGGTTTTGTTCTTGCCCTGAGGCAGGAACCGGCGGCGTCGGCTGTGCAGACGAGCGGAGCTCCCCGTTTTGCGGCGGAGCATCTGGGGTGGTGGGTGACGCGCCTCTAAAAGCCGGTGGTCGGGGATTCTCTGCCTCCACCTTGAGCCTGCGTGCGGACAGCTCTATTGCCAGAATCTGCCGGGCGATTTCCGTCAGCTGCTCCCGATCGCGCGCGATCGCCATCAGCTCGCCATCCGTCATGCGCCGGTAATGATCTGTGAGGCGGAGCCACTCGCCGGGATGGTCGATGAGGGCCATTTGAACCCGGAAATACGCTACATCTCGCGAGTTCCCCGGGCAAGCGGACGAGATTCTGAATTGCGCCATGCTCCGTCCCTCGGACCACGGCTTTCGTCCCTTGCCCGGAACTCCGAATGGGATAATTACGTAACCGCCCACAAGGCGATTCGTCGAAGAATTTAGAAGAAGAGTTTCGGAGGGAAGAAAATGCCTGCACCAAGCAATCGGAACTGGGTGTCATCTTTGCGGAGGCTGCCATTCGCCGGGTTGCTGCTGGTTTGGTCAATCAATGCCGTGGCTGGAGACGTTCCAGCTATGCCGGGCAAGATGGTGGACCTTGGCGGACATCGGCTGCACGTGAACTGCACAGGCAAGGGCCGGCCAACGGTCGTGGTTGAAAATGGGTTGGGTGACCTTTCTTTCGATTGGGTTCTGGTGCAGAACCAGGTAGCACAGTTCACGCGCATCTGCACGTACGATCGCGCCGGATATGCGTGGAGCGATCCTGGTCCGAAGCCGTGCACCTTCGCACAGATAAATTTGGAGCTACGCGATGCGTTGCAGAAACTTGGCGAAACCGGGTCGTACGTTTTGGTTGGGCATTCGTACGGAGGCCCGGTGTTTCGGAATTTTGCTCTCATCTATCCAGCCGAGACGGCCGGTGTTGTGTTTGTCGACTCAGCGTTCGAAGGCGAGCGGGTTGGAATCGGCAACCATAAAACTATGCGGCTTGGCGATGGAGCCAAAGGTGTGAGCATTCCCGCGCCGCGTGAGGAGATGAAAGAATCGGACAGACCGGTCAGGCCTGCGAATATGCCTCCGCCTGACCAGAACCTTGACCCCTTGTATAAGGCGCTGCCGGCGGCGGAACAGAAAATGCAGATTTGGGCCCAGAATCTTTTCGCAATGTATGACGCTGACTCCAGTCAAACGGAGTGGTCAGCCGAATACTTTGAGAAATGGCTTAAGGCCTCACAAGCGGGTTCGCTTGGCAAGGTTCCAGTGATCGTGCTAACGCGCGCCGAAGGAGGGTATGGGAACAATGATGATGTGCCCGCCGCCCAGCACGAGCGCGAACGGAAAGAGGGACAGGCGAAGCTGGTGCAGCTTTCGAGAAACAGCAAACAGGTGATTGTCCACAGTGGGCACAATATGGAACTCGAAGCGCCGGACGAAGTAACGACGGCGATTCGGGAGATGGTTGATGTTCTAAGAACTCACAAGCCCCTTCAATGAACTTTCTTCCCGCCCTAGCGCGAGCGTCCTGTTGACCACGCTTTGCCCCGCCATTTAAGCTTCTCTGCTTCTTCCTTGCGTCGATTGCGCAAGGCCAGCTTCACATGTAGTTCCCCTATTCCAGGAGGCACCGTGAAATTCTGGCGATTCGGTTGTGCCCTCGGTGTTTTAGTCGCCCTGCATTTCGGCTTTGCGCAAACCTCCACTTCGCACGATTCCGCGAATACTCCCAACAGCGGCATGAAGCCGGAAGCAATCTATGTGCGGGGAGCGAAGATCTACCCGGTCAGCGGCGGGCCGATTGAGCACGGTGTGTTGATCGTTCGTGGAGGAAAGATCGAAGCGGTTGGTCCGGAGAGCGCGCTCTCTGTGCCTAAGACCGCGCACGTGATTGATGGCAAAGGCAAGGTGATTATTCCCGGCATCGTGGATTCACACTCGCATATCGGAGGCAGTTCGCGGCCGGCGGTCCCGGCAAATGCGGACATCAACGAAGGCACTGGCCCCATCCAGCCAGGACTGCGCGTGATGGATGCGATCTATCCCGCCGACCCAGGCATTCGTATGGCACTTGCTGGCGGAATTACGACTGCGAACATCATGCCAGGAAGCGGCAATGTAATCGGTGGGCAGACGGTTTATGTGAAACTGCGGGGAAAGACGATTGAAGACATGCTGATTCCCGGGACGATTGGCGGCCTGAAGATGGCCAATGGCGAAAATCCAAAGCACTATGGAGCTGAAAATCAGGCGCCGATGACGCGCATGGAAGTGGCGGCGCTGGCACGAAAAGAATTCATCAAAGCGCAGGACTATAAGCGCAAGTGGGATGAGTACAACAGTAAGGCCTCCGCGGAAGATAAGGACGCCAAGCCTCCCGAGCGAGATCTGGACCTTGAGCCGCTGGTGCAGGTGCTCGAAGGCAAGCGCATCGTGCAGCACCACACGCATCGCGCGGACGACATCATGACCGTGCTGCGGCTTACGGATGAGTTCCATTTCCGGGTGGTGATCCATCACGGCACGGAGTCATACAAAGTCGCCGACGAACTCGCCAAGAGGAAGATCCCGGTCACGCTGACGATTACCGATTCTCCCGGCGGGAAGCTCGAAGCCACCGGGGTGGATCTCGAGGCTGCCGCGATTCTCGACAAGGCCGGCGTAAAGGTTGCGGTCAACACGGATGACTTTATTAACAGCTCACGGTTTCTGCTGCGCGAAGCAGCGCTCACGATTCGTGGAGGGCTGAGCCAAGAGGTGGCGCTTCGGGCGCTGACCATCAATCCGGCAGCGATGCTCGATCTGCAGGACCGCGTGGGGTCTCTCGAACGCGGTAAGGATGCAGACTTTGTCGTGCTCTCGGGTGAGCCGTTCAGTGTTTATACAAAGGTGCTCGAAACATGGATTGAAGGCCAGAAGGTTTTCGATCGCAGCGATCCTCTCGATCTGCGCTATCAAACCGGCGGGTTTCAGGTGGTGAACCGATATCCGAAGCTCCTGCAGGTGCCGGCGGGAGGTGCGCAATGAAGATGCTACGCACCTCCCTGCTAGTGATTGTCGCTTCAGCCGCTGCTTACGGGCAGAAGATTGCCATAGTGGCCGACAAGCTCTACACCTCCGGAGGAGACCATCAGGAGGGCAAGCCCGGGGTTGTACTGATTGAAGATGGCAAGATTGCCGGCGTAGTCGCAGGTTCGAAGGCCCCGGACGGCTACGAGGAGATGCGCGCGACGTACGTTACTCCGGGGCTCATTGACGCCAAAACCACGGCGGGAATTTCCGGCGAGTACAACATCCCTGCCGATCAGGACCAGGACGAGGCCACGGATCCTAACACGGCAGACGTTCGCGCGTTCGACAGTTTCAATCCATCGGAACGGTTGATCGAGTACATCAACAGCTATGGCGTGACTACGATTCAGGTTGCGCCGGGGCTTTCGAACCCGGTTGCCGGGCAGGCAGCAATTTTCAAGACACGCGGGGAGAAATCTTCGGGCATGACAGCTGACCAAATGGTGGTCAAGCAGGTTTCCGCATTGGTGTTTGACCTGGGCGAGTCTCCTAAGGCGGTGTACGGCGGGCGGAAGAAGCCCCCGGCGACGCGCATGATGACGGCGGAGATCATTCGCAAGGCCTTTAACGACGCGCAGGCGTACGCAAAAAAATGGGATGACTGGAACAAGTCAGAAAAGAAGGACCCGTGGAAGCAGCCTGCACGTGAAATGAAAGCTGAGATTTTCTCGCGAGTGTTAAAGGGCGAGGTGTCGGCCATCTTTAACGCCTACCGCGAGGACGATATTGCGACAGCGCTGCGCATCGCAAAGGAGTTTGGAATCAAGCCGATCATCAGTTCCGCGACGGAAGGCTATCTCATGCGTGATGTGCTCAAGAGTTCCGGCGCGCAGGTGCTCGCAGGCCCCACGCTGGAGCGGCTTGCAGGCCTTGAGACTATGAATGCAACCGTCGAAAACGCTGCTCTGCTTGAAGACGTCGGCATCCCCGTCGCGCTCATGACCGGATACGAGAGCTATGTCCCCAAGAACCGCGTTCTGCTGCTCGAAGCCGGAGTGGCGGCGGCGAATGGACTTGGTCTCGAACGAACACTGCGCTCGTCGACAATTGAGGCAGCAAAACTTCTTGGAATTTCAGACCGCGTGGGTTCGCTCGAAAAGGGCAAAGACGCGGACGTCGTTCTTTACGATGGCGATCCGTTCGAGTACACAAGCCACGTCACGGCGGTGCTGGTGGATGGGAAGGTGACGTATCAGAAAAAGTAAATGTTAAGGACTACGAGGAGAGCGGCACCCTCGATCTCCCGTTAGTCTGCTCCTTCACTTAAGGCCAAATCATTCACGCAACGCAGTCGCAACTGAATTCGTGAGATGGGTGTGTGCCAATCAGTCAACGTTAAATGAGTGCTAAGTGCTTGCTATCAGTAACTCTAACTCTGTTTGAAACAAGAAAGGCTCCCTTTTTCGGACTCCACGGATCGTTGCCTCAGAACCCAACCTGCCCCAGCCGCGATTGCACAAAGCGTAGTCCAGATGCTGATGACTACCCAGTCCGCCGGTGTGAGCCGACCGAGAGCCAACACCTCAAAAAACAGAAAGCCCATATAAAGGAGAAGACTTGAGGCGACGAGATAAAAGCCTAACGTCACTCGCTTGCCAAATAGCAGAAGGGCGGTGCCTATGATGATGAGAGAGGGGAGGATGAACAACCCCCAACCAAACTTTGCTTCCCATGTTGGGAATCTGCCCGAACTATCGAGCACCGTTGCAATAGCTGAGTAGGTTTCAAACAGTGCAAAGACGATCAGGTACAGGATGCTGATGACGTTTCGAACTTGCACCAACCATGTTCTGATATTTCATTGCCGCGGATCGGTTTTAGATCCTCTGTAAAGGTAATCTCTTGTCGCGTGCCTGGCAACATCAATCAAATGCCTTTCGGCTGGGCAATTTTCTGCGATGAGTTTAGGTGCGCGTCCCCGGCCGTGGCGTTGCCGTGATCGTAAGGCCGAAACAGCGCAGCATAAAAAACGCCGATGAGCAGTATACTGACCCAAACCGCAACCACTCCATAGTTGTTGTACCAGGGCGTTCCCGGATTTCGCGGCCACATCATATTCACGATGGCCAGCACGCCGTAGATCAGCGCCGCAACGTTGACCAGCCATCCCCAGCTGCCGAGATTGAAGGCGCCGCTGGGTTTCCAGCCGCGAGCGCGAGCTATCAAAGCTGCGAGAACCACCATTTGGAAGGCGATGTAAATGCCGTCGGCGGCGGAGACGACGATCGTCTGAATCATCTTCTCGAGGAATAAGCCAGCGATCGCAATGATTGAGGGCACCACACCGGCAAAGATCAAGGCGTTGACTGGAACCCTGGTGTGCTGGGAAAGGGTGCTGAGCAAGGCATGCCCGGCGATCATGCGGTCGCGGCCGTAGCTGAAGAGCAAACGGCTGGTGGCGGCCTCCAGGCTGATCAGGCAGGAAATGAACGACACCATGACGATGCCGATCACAACCCGCAAACCGACTGGGCCCATGGCGGTGCGCAACACGGTTACGACTGGATCGGCATCCCGGCCGGAAATGGCGGCCGGCATATCAGGAATCGCGAGCACGAGAGCGAGGCAGACCAGCATGGCCGCGAACGCGCCCATGTAGATGGTCATGCGCATGGTTTTCGGGATGGTGCGGCTGGCGTTCGGAGTTTCTTCGGCAACATCTCCGCAGGCTTCAAAGCCGTAGTAGCACCACATGGCGGCTACGCTTGATGCGACGAAAGCGTAGAAGTAATGTCCGTTGCCAAGGCCGAAGTTTTGAAAGAGAACAGAAAAGCTTTGACGCCGCGCCACGGTCAACAGATATGCTCCCACGGCGATGGCGCCGAGCAGTTCGCAGATGAAGCCAAACGTGGCGACCCGGGCCAGGAGTTTGGTTCCGCTGAGGTTCAGCGCCGTGGTGGCGACTATCAGACCAACTGCGATCGCGACCAACCCGGCAGGGCTGGGTTTGATGCCGAGAAGGTCAGCAAGAAAAGGAGCGCCTCCCACTGCTACGCCCGCGATCGTGGCACACAATGCCCAGAGATAGATCCATCCCGCCATCCATGCCCAACGCTTTCCCACCAACCGGCGAGCCCAGGGATAGAGGCCGCCCGCAATCGGGAATTGAGAGACAATCTCGCCGAATACCATTGCGACAAGCAACTGTCCCACAGCGACGAGCAAATAGTTCCAGAACATGGGAGGGCCGCCCGCGGCGATGGCGAATGCAAACAGGGTGTACACCCCGACGACGGGCGAGAGGTAAGTGAACCCGAGAGAGAAGTTCGCCCACAGGCTCATGGAACGATCAAAGTTCGATCCATAGCCGAGGGCCTGGAGTTGAGCAGCGTCCTGATCAGTTGTACTGATTTGAGTTTTCACAGGCTGTTTTCCCGAGGGTCAGCATTCGGCTGAAATCATACAAGGATACTGCTTTACAGGATTTGAAAAAGCCGAGGGGAATATAAAGCGAATATGCTAGGATGCATTGGTTATGGCTCGAAGGCATCACCGACCCGAAGATGAAGTCATGAGTCCGCGCGATATTAATGACATGCGACAGAGCTTGTCGCGGCTGAGCATTGATGCGGTGCGGCATGCCTATAACACCGCATATGCGCGTTGCCGCATCGTGAACGACCATGTTCCCAGCGCTCGCTCCATCCAGGAACTTGTGCAGGTCTGGAAGCAACTATGGAAGTGGCGGTGATCAGCTCGAACTCGCCGCCGGGCGAGAGTCGATGGTTGCGCCGGTTTCCACAAATGCCTGCAGCCAGCCGAGGACCCGGGTCCAACCGCGGCTGTGTCCCTGGGCCGCTTCGAGGTTGCCGGCAAAGCCTTCCTGGCGAATTTTGAGCAACGTTCCGGTTCCGACGCGTTGCGGCCCGCGGGACTGGAGCCCATGAACGTCACGTGGTTCGAGTTCGCAGCGTACGGTTGTCTTCACCACGTGATAGAAACTTGGGTTCCAGGTGTAGAGGAGCACCCGGGGACGATCAATTTCCAGATATTCGCCGTCAACCGAGAACTCCTTCCCATCGGCGCCGACGCCGGCTGTCGACCATTTGCCGCCGACGCGAAGATCAACCTTGTTCTCGGTGAGCCGGTACAGTCCCTTTTCACCCCACCATTGTGTCATTTGCCTGGGATCGGTGAGTGCGTCGAAGACACGATCTGGTGGAGCGGCGATGAAAACTTCCGCAACAACGGTATTGTTGTCGGGAGTGATTTGAGTGGTCGCCATTATTGCCTCGAAGCCATGGTCTCGCCCTTTTCAACGTAAGCTGCCAGCCAATCGAGTGATGCACTCCAACCAGTGTGGTGGCTCTTCATTTGGTCGAGGTGACCGGTGAAACCCGAATGCCGAACCTTTACCAGCGTACCCGTGCCAACCTTGTGTGTGGCGGAGCCATGCAGACCGTGAACGTCGCGCGGCTCGAGTTCCCAGCGCACGACGGTTTCGAAGTCACCCACCCAATCAGCCCGGCGGGTTTGCACCAGCACTCGCGGAGGGTCCACTTCAACGTACTTGCCTTCCATATGAAAAGGAGTGTTGTTCGGCCCGACGCCTTCATACGACCACTTGCCACCCGTGCGCAGATCAGATTTGGTTTCGACGACATGGAAGACGCCTTTCTGTCCCCACCACTGAGCGAGCTGCTTGGGATCGGCGATGGCTTCGAAGACCCGCTCGGGCGGAGCTGCGATGAACACCTCCGCCAGAATGGTGTCGTGGTTGGACGTGATTTGGGCAGTTGCCATTTTTATTCCTCGTAAATCCCACCCAACTGGACCTCCTTTGACTTCGGCCAGGGCAGGCTGTTGGGTGGGATGCCTTCATTGCGTTCTTGAAGCTACGGTACCTTTTTCAACGTACCCTTGCAGCCAGCTCAGAACCATTGTCCAACCCATGGTGTGGCTCCTGGTCTGGTCGGCATCGCCGGCGAATCCGGTGTGAGTGAGCTTCACCAGCGTGCCGCCGTGCTGGTTTTCGAGTTCCCAAAGGACCTCAGTGTTCCTGGGCATCCACGTCGAGAGCCAAGTGTACGCCAGGCGGCGTGGCGGATCGAACTCGATGATCTCGCCTTCGATCTTGTAGGGGCCCATCTTCTCGGACGAGCCGGATGTGGACCACTTCCCTCCTACGCGAGCGTCAAGATTGAAATCTCGCAGCTGGTAGCCGTCTTTTTGCCCCCACCACTGTACCGCTTGCCTGGAATCGGTGAGGGCTTCGAATACGCGCTCGCGCGGGGCAGCGACGAACATTTCAGAAGTGACGACATTGTTGTCTGCGCTGATGGAGCACACGGGAGTAATGCTGGGAGTGGCCATGATTTATTTCTCCTCTGTCTCTGCCTTTATGCTCTCCGTGTCCTCTGTGGTCAAGGTTTAGACCGTAATACTACAAAGGACACGAAGGAGCACGAAGGGGAATCTACTTGTTCGGTTTCCACAGCGCGAAGTGGGCGCCGGTCGGATCGGCAAGCACGCTGAACGAGCCGTAGCCGGGAATTTCAGTGACGTCTTTCATCACGCTGGCACCAAGCGACTTGGCCTTCTTAGTTGACGCCTGAATGTCATCAACCAGCACGTAAGCCAGCCAGAACGACGGAGCGCCGGGTACGGGGTTCTTCATCATGCCGCCGCCGGTACCTTCGCCGACGCGGATCATGGTGTAGTCCGCGCCCGGCATATCTTCGAGTTTCCAGTCGAAAAGCTTTTGGTAGAAATCTTTTGCTTTGGGTAGATCGGTGGTATTGAGTTCGACGTGACAGAACGGATTAGACATAGGTTCCTCCATGAGAATTGAGATGATGTCTTCGAATGTTGCTGAGCGAAGATTTGCAATAGCACTGCTCATTTTCGTACTTCCCCACAAAAACTTCCCGTCGAGACGCTGCTTGTAATGTATTACCTGCGGCGTAGATGCCATTTGGTCACTGCAGAACACATGCGGCCTGGAAAAGACGTTGCAAGCAACGTCTCCACGGCGGTTTCGCTCAAGCCTTGCGCTGCAATTCAAACTTTTCGACCATCTCTTTGCCGGAAATCGCGAAGTGCCATTCTTCGGTGTGATGGTTTTCGTCTATGAAGGTGAAGACTACGCGCCTCATGTGCCCCGGCTGCGAATTGCTCATATTCGTGCCGTCGACGAAATCGAAGGTGATGGTCTTACCGTCTGACGACAGGCTCGCCTGCATGCGTGGTTGATTGCCGGCAGCGCAGTAGTGCGTGAGAAGGACGCGGCCGCCATCCATATGAATCATTGAAATCATGTCTTCGCTTTTGCCGTCTTTCTCGCTTTGGATCTCACTCATCAGCGCCGAACCGCCAGCGGTCAGTTTGTAAGACACGCTGGCTGTACCCATGTCTCCGCCCTTCCCTTCCCAGTTACCGATAAGAGACTTCATCAGATCGAAAGACTTCTGGTTGTTTGCTTGCGCCGCTACCGACAGGGCGGCCAGCGCCAGGAAAACCGATACTGCGATTGTTTTTTTCATTGCTTCTTCTCCTCAGGTTGATGGGACTTCCTGGGCGATTGGCTCGCCCGAGTTTCTTTTTCGTACTCGGCTTCGACGAACGCCTTCAAGTTGTTCAGGCTGGCCGTCCAGAACTGGCGATATTGATTCAGCCAGGAATCGACGGCTTTGAGCGGCTCCGGATTGAGGTGATACATACGATGCCGCCCTTCTCTGCGCTCCTCGACCAGGTGTGCGCGCCGAAGAATGCTCAAATGCTTCGAGATCGCCGGGCGCGATACGGTAAAGGCCCGCGCGATGTCGCCCGCCGGCCGGGTTCCTGCGCGCAGCAAATCGAGCACCGCACGGCGCGTGGGATCGGCGAGAGCGCTGAATGCAGCGTCCTGCGCGGCAGGGCCGCCGCTTCTGCGTTGAGCCGCTTGGCCGGTATGTGTAACCGAACGGTGACGCATAATGTGTAACTGTACGGTTACGCGTAAAACTTGTCAAGGTCTTTTTTGAGGAATTTTGCTTTGAGAGCAATTTACGAGAGAAAAGAACCGGAGTGCCGATGGGAAGGAACGTTTATCGCGTTTTCGGTTGCGACATCCGTAGGTCATCCGCCTGCTTCTTCATCCGGCGAGCATCATCTTCTTTGCCGGCGGCGGCATAGGCTTGCGCGAGAGCGTCGAATACTTTTATGCGTGTTGAAACCGGATTCATGAATAGGTGCACTGTTTCGGTCGCATCATTGAATCTGCCGTCGGCAATCTGCGCCCGCGCAACCAGGATCGCCGCATCAACACTGTCGGATTTCACCAGCAGCGCCGCCTGTCCCTGGTCCTCGGCCGCCTTCGGGTCCTTCAGTTGCAAATAGACTTGTCCCAGCAAAAGCCGGGCTTCGAATTGCCCGGGCAGCAGCTTCAGGCTGGCGTCCAAAGCGTCTCTCGCTCCCGAGAGGTCGCCTGCTTTCTGCAGAGCCTGACCTTGCATGTAAGCTGCAGTCGCATCGTCGGGCCGAACCTCGCGTGCGCTTTTCAAGTGACCCGCGGCCTTCGCATAATCACCGGCGTTAAATTCCAGCTCTCCCAATTGCCGCAAGGCAGTCGCCGATTTGGGATCGAGATCCAGCGTCTTCTCCAGTGCCGCGCGCGCATCTGCCGGACGATTGTCGTCGGAGGCAAGCATGGCCTGATGCAGGAGATTCTGTTCTTCGATTTTGTCCTTGGGATCAGGAAGAGACTGGGCAGTGGTTTCTTTGCGCTGCGGGAGCAGGGATTGCAGCTTGGAGATACTCGTCGATCCAGGTTCGTAGTTGTTTTTTAGCTCCCCGGGATCAGCGTGCAAGTCGTACAGCTCCGGCTTCGGCGCTTCGATATATTTCGTTCCTTCGCTTCTCACGGAGCGCAGGGGCGCCCAGCCGAACCTCAACGGATAATCGGTTTCGCCAATAGCGACCCGATCCCCCGTTTCGCCGGCGAAATACGGTGTGAGCGATTTGCCATCCAGGCTGTCCGGAGCAGGTACTGCTTCGATCTCCAGCGCAGTGGGCAGAATATCCAGCGTGCGCACCTGAGCGCCAGCAACCTTTCCGGCATTTCTTTCGCGAGGAAGTTTGATGATCAGCGGCACGTGAGTGGTCGAGTCGTAGAGAAAAATCCCGTGCGTTTCTTCGCGATGCTCTCCAAGACCTTCGCCGTGATCGCCAACCACGATGATCAGCGAATTCTCATACCCGCCGGACTTCTTCACATACTGGATGAAGTTGGCGAGGGCCGAATCAGCGTAGGCGATTTCGCCGTCGTACAAGCGGTCCTTGTAAGTCTCCGAATACGGCGGAGGTGGTTCGTAGGGATCGTGGGGATCATACAAATGCACCCAAACGAATTTTGGCCCAGTGGGATGCTTGCTTAACCAGGATTCTGCGTGTTGCACTACATCCGCGCCGCGGCGTTCGACGCGTCCCCAGCGCGATTTAGTGTCGGCATGCTCAGGAAAGTTATCATAGAAATCGAAGCCGCGATCGAGGCCGGGCGCCAATGATTTCGCGTCGAGAATGACCGCACCAACAAACGCTGCCGTGTGATAACCCTTCCCCTTCAGCAGTTCCGCCCAGGTTGGATGGTCGGGGGCCAGTGGCACAGCAAAATCAGTCACGCCGTGCGAACTCGGAAGCAAACCAGTAAGAATGCTGGTGTGCGAGGTGTTCGTAATAGGACTGGGCGTAAAAGCTTCCGTGAACCGGACGCCATCGGCCGCGAGCCCATCGAGCGCAGGCGTCTGGATCTTTCCGTATCCGTAACAATGCACATGGTCGGCGCGAAGGGTGTCAATTGTGACCAGAAAGACGTTGGGCGGGCTGGGCTTCGGATGCGTTTGTGCAAGCAATACTGGAGCTGAGAGAAGAAAGAACGCAAGCCCAAACCAGCGTTTCATTTGAGCTTCAGCGTAACACAGCCTCGCGGGGTATTAAGCTCGGCGCGATTTTTGTAACCGTGTTCGCCTACTTGCTCGCCAACGTCAGCGGAGTCTCGGTCGTTCCAATGTAGCCAGACCGCCCGTCACGGACTCCCAATCTCAAGCGATACTGCCCAGGTTCCAACTCGATTTCACTTTTGAACGGAATGCCCTGCTGTAAATAGGTCTGTAGGCGATCGGGCTTGATTGGCGCATCGATTCCTGCGTCTTTGTGAGTGACCATCTTTCCGTCGGTCGAGTAGGCGGCTACGTGAAACTCGATAATAAAGTGCCGTCCTCCGTCTTTCATTTCTTCTCCGGAGATGGTGCGAGCGTTGACCAGGAACTCCACAGGGACCTGGACCTTCGAACCAGCTAGCGGCGGGACTACCCGTGAGTCAAATATGACCATGGTCGAGAGCGGGGCGCCCATCCCCATGGCTGCGTTCAGTTCAGGATCGTTTTTGTCTTTGCTCTTGCTCCACTGGGTGGGGTCTTTCGCGAAGTATCCGCTGCGATGGCGCACCGCAAGGTCTGGCTTATTCACCTTGACTTGGATCTTGTGAAATTTCCCATCCCAATCTTTGTTCTCTGGGTAATAGGCAAGCAGATAGTAAGACGTTCCATCGGCAACCGAGGTCGCGAGGGCACCGGAGATATCGTTATGATTCTTGAACAGAAGGCCACCGCTCTCTGACGAGAGAGTAAGCAGCGTGTCCTGGGTGGATTGATTGGCGGTGCTGCTACGAGCGATCTGAGAGCCGTAGTCGGCCCCCAACCGAAGAAGGCCGGCTTCGTTCGTTCCCTGGGTTGTGGCGTCGCTGGCGGCAGAACCAATCAAGCCACGTGCGTCCACGCTGTAGACGGAAATTTGTGCGTCGGTCAGCTCAGCAGCCAGTTGATGAACGTCACTTTCATAATTCTTCTCCACTCGAACTTGCGGCGCGGACGAAACAGCGTCTTGCGCCAGAGCGTCTGAATCAGTGCTCATTTGCACAACCTGACTGGTGATCTCAATGGGAAAACCGGCACTTACCCAAATCAAATTTTTGCGCCCAGGATAGCCAGCCATCCGGCGGGAGAGCAGCTTCATGGCAGCGACCGTACGCTGTTCGCGAATATCAATTGCGAATTTGGCCTGCTCATTCATGAAATCGTTAATGCGATACATCAACGCGCGGGCATCGGGGCCGATGCTTGTCCCCTCCGCACCCCTGTTTCCTACTTGCACGTTCGGAAAAATTCTTTCTACTTCCTCTACTTGCATTTCAACGGACTTCTGCGGAGTGAAATGTTCCACGGCCGCTTTTAACAAGGCGATGTTATCGGTGAAGTCCTGCAACAGGCGTAACGATCCAGTCAGCGTGTACACAGCGAGTGGTTGGCCTGGTTGCAGTTGCGTTGCTAAATAGTTAAGCATTTGCGACCGCATATACCCCTGGTCTGCAACCGGAGTGTTGAGGCCATCGAGCAGGATGAGAGTCAATGGACCCGACGGCATGTCGTACTCGGGCCGGTTGGTAGATACATTGGCAGGGAGTTTACCCACTCGGGGCGCTTGTCGGCGTGACTCAACGGAAAGGGTCGCTATTTTTTGGGGCTTGCCGTTGTCAAGTACGGTGAAGTCTTCTTTCGTCAACCCAGTAGCGCGATGTCCGGCTCTGTCGGTTACTATGACGTCTGCTAGGACGAGCCTGGTTGTGACGTGCAAAGCGGGAACGCTCAGGTCTTCAACCGTGGGTTGATCACCCACTTGAGCCGCACTGACCCCGATACAGGCGAGCAAACAAAGTATGCGACGCATTATGCAACTCCTCAAAGGCACAAGTCGAAATGGCGGTATGCATTATGGCACGGTACAGCTGCTTAGGGTAGCCCCGTGAACGTTCGCCAGAGAAGAGCAGTTATAATTTCAGAATCGCTTCCAGTTGCGCGTTTTGTCCGAAAAATATGTTGTCCTCAAAATTCCTAAGGGCGTGGGTCGCAGTCCTTTTTTCCATATTCCCGATTCAGCTATTACATGGCGAGGAACAAGCCAGGAAGACCGCTGTCTCAACTCCCCGCCGCCCAAATCTGGTCTTGGTGACGATCGATACGCTGCGGCCGGACCACCTGCACTGCTACGGGTACGATCAGATTCAAACTCCAAACATTGATTCACTCGCAAGCCAGGGCTTTCGGTTCACGCAAGCATTTACGCCCATTCCCATCACGCTGCCTTCCCACAGCGTAATGCTGACAGGCACTTATCCCATGATGAGCGGGATGCATGATTTCAGCGGGAATGTGCTGAGCCCAGCGCAGCCGACACTGGGCACAGTTCTCAAAGCGCAGGGTTATGACACGGGTGCCGTCATTGCCGCGGCGGTGCTCGACAGGCGATTCGGGCTGAATCGTGGCTTTGATTTTTATTATGACCACTTTGACTTCAGCCGGCTGGCAGAAACCAACCTGGATCTGATGGAAAGGCCGGCGAGCCAGGTGGTCGATCAGGCGCTGAGTTGGCTGGCGAGGCCGCGGACAAAGCCATTCTTCCTCTGGATTCATCTCTACGATCCACACCATCCATATAAGCCCCCGGCTCCGTTCAACGAGACCTATAAGTCAACTCTGTACGACGGCGAGATTGCCTACGCAGACAGCCAACTCGGAAGGGTGCTCGATTACCTGAAGAAACGCACCCTCTACGATCGTACTCTCATTGTGCTTGCGGGAGACCATGGAGAAGGCTTGGGCGAACACGGCGAGCAGACGCACGGTTTTTTCATCTATAACTCCACATTGCATGTTCCGCTCATCATCAAACCGTTGGTCGGCGCCAAAATCAGCAGCAAACTGGTAGCGACCCAAGTCAGTCTGGTAGACCTGATGCCCACCACCCTCGGACTGGTAAATGTTCCAGTTCCCAACCAGGTTCAGGGGAAAAACCTGGCAAAAGCACTTCAACAGGGAACAGACGCCGCCGGGAGTTCGCTTTATTCTGAAACATACCTGCCGCGAATCCATTTCAACTGGAGCGAGTTGCGCGGCCTGCAAGTCCGCAATTATCACTTCATCTCCGCGCCTAAGCCTGAGTTGTACGACGACTCCACCGACCCGCAGGAACAGCACAATCTGTACACGGAAAAATCCGCAGTCAGCGGAGAGCTCAAATCTCAACTCGCAACTGTCATAAGGCAATATACGACCGGGCATGAGATGGCACAAAAGTCCACACTTGACCCAATACTCGCCGAGCGACTGCAGGCTTTGGGGTACACGGCATTTGCCGGAGGAGGGGACGAGTCACTCGTGAGCGATCCCAAACTAGCTGATCCCAAAGACCGCATTCATGCCTACGAAGTAGTGAATGATGCGATCGACGACAGCCAGCACAGGCGGTTTTCGGAATCGATTGAAAAACTGAGGTCCATTCTCGACACCGAGGAAAACTCTGTTCCCATCCACTATCTGCTGGGTTTGAATTACTACCGCACCAAGGCGTTCGCTGAATCAATCGCGGAGTTCACCAAGGTACTGAAGCTCAGTCCCAACTACATGCTGGCAAACTTCAATCTCGGCTTGTCGAATGCTGCCCTCGGCAATGACGATGAGGCGATCAAGTATCTGAAGAGGACGCTGGAACTGGATCCAACGAATTTCAGTGCTGCCTTTGACCTGGGTGCGACGTACTTGCACAAGAACATGTATTCCGAGAGCACGGACGCGTTTCGGCAATCTGTAACCATCTATCCTGATTTTGCACCGGGCTACAAGGCCTTGGGAGAGATGCTGATTTTCCGAGGGCAGCCCAAGGAAGGCATCGCCCAACTGCGCACCGCCGCCCGCTTAGCGCCACGCGATCCGCAGATCCATGAGGCGTTGGCGGGTGCGCTGCGGGCCACTGGCAATTACGTCGAAGCTGAGCACGAGGCGCAGAAGGCGCAGGAGTTGCGCTGATGCTACTGCGAGCGCGCACTGCTTTCCTGGTGACGGTTTGCGCCGTTTTCAATGCGTCCGCTCAGACAAAACCTGTTTCCCCGAGACAGAAGGCGCACCCTGATGTCTTGCTCATCACCATCGATACGCTTCGCGCAGATCACATCGGAGCCTACGGAGCCAAACAGGCGGTGACTCCCACAATCGATTCCCTGGCGCGCGATGGAATTATGTTCGAACGCGCGTATTCTCAGGTTCCTCTCACCCTCGCCAGCCACACCAGCCTGCTCACAGGCACCTATCCTTTTTATAACGGTGTTCAGGATTTCACCGGGGAACCTCTGCGGCCCGATGTACGTAGCGTTGCCCAGGCGCTCAGGGAAAATGGCTACGATACTGGAGCAATCGTCAGTTCGTACGTATTGGACAGGAGTTGGGGGCTGAATCGCGGGTTTGATTCCTATTACGACGTTTTCAAGGGCAGCAGCTTTCTGGAGAACGATCCTGGGCTTGTGGAGCGTAAGGCCGGCGCCAGTGTGGATGAAGCCTTGCGATGGCTCCGTCAGGCTCACGCAAAGCCGTTTTTCCTCTGGCTGCACCTATACGATCCGCACAGCGGCTACGATCCGCCGGAACCCTTCCGCACTCGCTTCGCGCAAGCTCCTTATAACGGTGAAATCGCATATTGTGACAATCAACTGAACCGAGTTCTGACCTACTTGAAGCAACGCGGTCTGTACAATCGCATGCTCATCGTCCTGGCCAGTGATCACGGCGAATCGCTGGGCGAGCACGGTGAGAAGGAACACGGCTTCTTTGTCTATCATTCAACCCTGCACGTCCCGCTTATTGTGAAACCCGCACTGGTGGCGGGTTTTAAGCCGCACCATTTCTCTGGCCCGGTGCAGATCATGGCAATCGCCCCGACCATTCTTGATGCAGTGAAACTGCATGACCCGATTGAAAAACAATTTGAGACCAGCAGTTTGCTGGCGCTGGGTTCGGCGAACGGTTCCGATGAAGTTTACAGCGAGAGTTTTTACTCGTTCAGTTCGTTCGGCTGGAGTCCGCTGCGGACTATTAACAACAGCACGTATCAGTTCGTCGAGGCTCCGAAGCCCGAGCTCTACGACCTGCGCACGGACCCGGGGGAGGCCAATAACATCGTCAGCCAGCAGGCGGCGGTGGCATCTGTGTTGAAGAGCAAGCTCGATGAACGGGTGCGCCAATATGCACCGAAAGAAACATCCAGCGGCAGTTCTCAGCTTGATCCTGCAGCCATAGAGAAGTTGAGGGCACTCGGCTACATGGCTTACAAATCACCGGTATCGGCGCAAGAATTAGCCGCAGGCTTGGCTGACCCCAAAGATAAAGTCTGGGATTTTAACACGCTGCTCGACGGCGTGGATGCCGGCAAACTTGGAGACCTGGACCGCCAGCGGTCATTGTTGATGCAGGTGCAGGGGCGCAATCCGAAAATGTATTTGGTCCCGTTCCTCCTGGGAGAGGCCGCGCTCAAAGCTTCCGATTGGAAGGCCGCACAGGAGTCACTCGAACGGAGCCTGAAGGTCAATCCGACCTTCGACCAGGCGATGACGGCGCTGGCGCGCGCGCTGCACCAACAGGGCAAAGATCAGGAAGCGATCGAATGGATCGACAAAGCCTTGCAAGAAAATCCGAAGAACATCAGAGCGTGGTATCAGAAGGGGTGGATCAGCGTAACCGCCGATCCAGACGGCGCCATCACCGACTTTCAAAAGACGCTGGAGATTCAGCCAGGGTTCGCCATGGCCCACCGTGATCTGGGGATCATTCTTCTTCAGAAAGGACGCTACGAGGAAGCGGCCAGCCATCTAGAACAGGCGGTTTCCCTCGGACTCGCGCATGCACGGCTCTACAATTTTTTGGGGATCGCTTACAGCCGCACTGGACGCTATCAGGATGCGGTAAAGGTGTACACAAGAGCTTTGGGACAAGAACCTAATTTTGCTGAAGCCCACCTTAATCTCTCTTACGTTTACAAGAAGCTCAATCGGCCACAACAGGCGCGAGCGCAATATGACGCCGCGTGTAAGCTGCAGGCGGATCTGTGCCAGTATCAGCCGGAAAAAGCTCAGTGAGTTATGGAAGGCCCGGGCTGTAGTCTCTTGAGCAACTCACGCGCATGGGGAGCGAAATTGCTGTCCGGAGATTGCTTCAGGAAGACGGTGAGTTCTGTGGCTGCCTTGTGGTTGCGGTTTTGCTTAAGGTAGAGATTCGCGAGTGCGAGGTGAGCGTTAGCCAGGGTTGGATCATAGGCAAGCGCCGATCGAAGCCTTTGCTCACCTCCTTGAACGTCACCCTGCCTAATCAGAAGCGACCCCATCAGAAACTGTCCTAGGGCTGACTGTGGCTGGCGCTTGAGACCTTCTTCGATGGCAGTGACCGCCTCAGGCAATCGTCCGGTAATCAGATACACATTGCCCAGGTTGAAATAGGCATTCGCGTCAGCCTGATTGTCATCTATTACTTTTCTAAACGCCTTCTCCGCGTCTTCGAATCTGCGGTCTTCCAAGTACAACGAGCCTAGGTTGTTCCTGGCGAAATACATATCCGGAGCGATGGCTAGCGCTTTCTCGTAGTGTTCGATCGCCTCCTCGCGCTTGCCTTCCGCCTGGGCTTTAGCGGCCTTTTCATACTGCTTCCTCGCTTCCTTGGAATACCTGCTAACCAGTGTGGCCTCGTCCACCATGGACGGATTGCTTCCCGCTATCGATGACTGAGAGTCCTGACCGGACTTGTTTTCCGGAACGAGTTCTAATTGAACGCGAGCGATGTGTTGAATGCTAGGGTCCACGTTCACCACAACCTCGATTGGAAGATACCCCTCCTGGCGAACCGACACGTGGTAGACGTTGGCGGGCACATCCTCAAACAAGAAATTCCCTTCTCCATCGGTGAAGGTTTCTCCAACCTGGGCACCGCTTCTTTCGAGTCTAACCAGCACACGCATTGGAGGCGACCCCATACGAGTAACGCGTAGCTGTCCGACGAGCGTCGCGGTACTCACCTGTTGAGCTTGAGCTGTAAAACAAACTAACGGCAGCAAAAAGAGGGCATGCAGTGCCCTGCAGACGAGGAACTGAAGTACGCGGAAGGGAGCAGCCTTGCGCATCAGAAAACCTCGCTGAAAATATAGTGAACCGGAACCAGTCTGATGCAACTGGTTCCGGTGCAGTTCTCAGGACTAGAAGCTGAGCTTCAGACCGAACTGAAGGTTACGTGCGTTAAATGTTCCGCCAGCCTGTCCAAAAGTCGAATCACGAATACTGTCGTGATACTGGGTCTCGGCACCTGGCAGTTTGAAATTTGTGTGATTCAGGATGTTGAAACTCTCAGCCCGGAACTGCAGGTTAGTTTTTTCAGTAATCTTGAAATTCTTAAAGAGCGACGGGTTCCAAGACATGAAACCTGGGCCAGTAAAGGTGTTGCGGCCTAACGTTCCGGTATTTCCCGGCATCGGTCTCTGGAACACGCAGTTATCAGGCGTCGTGGGATTACTGTTGTAGCAAAAGTTGCCGCCCCAACCGTTTGCCCACATATCATGGGTTGCACCGCTGAAGTTAGCAATCGTAGAGTTCGGACGATCGTTCGCTTCGTAATCTTTGTTGAAATCACAGCTGCTGCGAGAACCATGGCAGAAAGGCTCCCAATGCGCGCCCGTGTGATATGACCCACTACCGTTGAACTGCCAGCCACCGAGAACTGCCCGAAGCGCCCCGCTTCCATTTTTGAAGAAGGGGAGTTCCCAAACGTAGTTGAAGGTTAGAGTGTGACGGATGTCAAAGATTGAGTTGCTGCGATCTAACTGCGGCATCGTCTGATCGCTGCTATAGCCTTCGCCCGCTCCTTCATGATTCGAGCTTGTCGCTCCGCTGTGCCACGTTGAGCCATTGTCAATCGCATGGCCCCAAGTGTAGTGGAATGAAGCCTGCATTCCGTGGCTCATCTGCCGAGTCAGCGAAAGCTGCAGGGCACTATAGATGGAGTTGTTGACGTTTTCCCAAACCCGCAGGCGTCCGTAGTTTGGATTCAGTCTGCCTGTAAGATTTGTCACTCCCGCAGAATCCTTTTGGCTGCAGAGAAGTCGTCCAAAACGATCCGTGGCACAAGGTATGCCATTTACGAGGCTAACGCCCGCGTCGGTGCTTGAGCAAGTGCCCCATCCGGCGAAGCACAGGGATCCTCCTGGAACACGATTAACTTGCTCCGCACGGAAGAGCTTGTGAGCAGCTGTTCCCACATAGTTCACCTCCAGCGCGAGATGGGGAGCTATTTCGTGTTGCACACCAAAGTAATAGTTATAAACGTAGGGATCTCGAACTCCTTGTGGGAAGATTATGCCCGTAAGGTTGGCTAGGTCACGGTCGGCGGGATTCCATCCCATGATGTTTCCGACCGCTGTATAAATCGTATCGTTGCCTTGGAAATTATTAGGATCCGGCGGACCAGTAAAAGTTGGAACGGCTGTGGAATAGCCGCCCGCGCCGAGAGCGGGCTGCGGACCATAGTAAAGAAAGCAACCCGCCGGAGTACCGCATCCTGTACCAGTCCCGATTGCTCCCACTCCGAGTGAACCATCGTCGACGACCTGGTTGAATGAATAATACGGCGGATTCCAGCGTGAATTGGAGAGCGGATTATATAAAGTTCCTTCGTAGGAGACACCAAAACCCGCACGCAGAGCCGTTTTACCATTCCCGAACATGTCGTACGCAAAACCGATTTTTGGTCCGAGATTATTGTGATCACCCTTTCCGAGGCTCGGTGCGGGCGCAAATCCACCTGATCCGCAGGTACCGGCGAGAATCGACAATTGGTCTATGGTGTGTACTCCGTCCGGACCCAGGACCCCCGAAGGACAGGCGGCCGAACCAACCGGCGCGTTTGCATCATGAATCTGTCCGGCTCCGCTGGTGATATTGTCAATGAGATTTTGGCCAGGGCCGAGAATGAATGTGGTTGCCAAGCCACTATTTTCGTGGTGACGCTGGAACAAATCGTATCTAAGGCCAAGGTTTAATGTCAGTCTCTTCGTGACCTTCCAGTCATCCTGGACAAAACCGCCAAACTCAATGTTCCTCCAATGGCGTTTATTGGTTGCCAACTGCGCCAACGACTTGGAAGTGAACCCTGGGTCAACGCCAGCGGCCATTCCATAAGGAGCGTCTACAGCGAAGAAAAACGGATCGTAAAAGTAATAGGAAGGACGTGCGACGTTGAACTCAGAATTCTCTATGTTGCGGCGCACTTCGCCACCGATTTTAATGTTGTGATTTCCATGATTCACTGAAACCATATCGGCATAGTTGTAGATATGCTCCTTGAAGAATTGCGGGTAGCCATTGTACGAACCAAACCCCATGGTGCCTGCGTAGTCGCCAATGTAAATCGAAGGGACACCAGGGATAGCCGGAATATACCTTGAGAGGTTACCCGTGTAGCCAGCGCGGGCCTCATTGATTACGTGCGGGCCAAACGTGTGGGTCCAGTTAACGGTTCCATTCGGCGCAATAAATCTGGTTGGATTAGTAAAGCCACGGCTATTCGTGGCCGGCGTCAGCGTGTTCTGTCGTGACCAGTTGAACTGCGCGAATATCCGATCCTTTTGGCTTGCATTAAAATCAATTCTTCCGGAGGCTTCGTTGCCGTCAAACAGGTTTCCGAGATTGTTCGTCTTTTGGATGTTAATGGTCTGATACAACATCGGAGTATCCAACCCTTGCGGCATAGCCTGGATAGCGTTGAAGAGATTGGTCATTCGATTGGCAATATTTGGATCGCCGTATTGCGATGGATCTTCGTATTCCGCAACCGAACCGAAGCCGGTGCCACTGTAGAAGCCATTCAGGTAATCATTCACGGTCAAAAATGGCGTCCCCTGAACAACTGGCGCAAATTGGTTGTAAAGCAACTGCCCGACCGACTCCTGACCACCGGGTGCCAATCCGGTCGCACTAAGGACGGCCTGACGGAACTCAGGGCCTTCGGCAACGGTCGGCGAGGGAATGGTCGAAGTTTTGAACCGGTCGCCTTGATAGGAAAAGAAGTAGAACAACTTATCCTTTACGATTGGACCATTGATAGTCCCACCGAACTGATTAAAACGCAATGCCGGCTTCGGATTGCCCCTCTCATCGGGAAAAGCGAAGAAGGTGTTCGCGTCGAACTTATCGTTGCGGATGAACTCCCACAAGCTGCCATGAAGCCCATTAGTGCCAGACTTCTGCACCAGGTTGGTGATGGAACCGGCGCTGTTGCCGTATTGAGCTGATTGGTTGAGAGTCAAGAGCTGGAATTCCTGGACGGTATCCTCAATCGGGGTGTTTACGGGGCCGCCACTGAGACCTTTGTTCGATGAGCCGTTGACGAGGAAGCCGCTGAAATCCTCCCGGAGCCCATTGATGACGGTGTTGTGGCCATTCTCTGTAAGGACTCCTTCCACATCCACCGCGCCGGGTGCCTGTTGCATCAGGTCGTAAACGTTGCGGCCGTTTAATGGCAGGTTCGCAATCTGTGCGGAATCAACCGTCGTGGAAAGCCGAGAATCTTCCGTATTAACAACGCTGGCCTCACCGGAAACTTCGACGACTTCTTTGGCTTGGCCAACCAACATCTTCGCATCCGCACGCGTGACAACGCCCGCATTGGCGTTCACTCCTCGATTGCTGAAGTCGCGGAATCCTGCGGCGGTTACCGTTATGTCATACCTTCCAGTGGGTAACTCCCTGATCACATATTGTCCCGAAGAGCTGGTAGTCGTGGTTTGAGAATAGTTGGTTGCCGGGTTGGTGGCCGTCACTTTGGCGTTTGCAATGGCTGCGCCAGTAGGATCGGTTACGGTTCCTTGGAATTGTCCGTTCTGGACTTGGGCAACTGCCACTATGGCCAGCGGAAGGCAACAACACACGAGGAGACACGCTTGCAACTGTTTCATTGGGATCCTCCGGGAGCGACAGTTGTGAATTCGACCCAATATCTCGGAAACCTAACCACGAGTAGTGTTTACTAAGAGTTCCTGAAAACAGGCCGACGCATTGTCCACTTACTTATAGGCTTTTGTCAAGAACCACATATTTTGACGAAGCCGAGCAAGAGACAAACTCAAGCCACTAACCGGTAAGCAAGCCTTTCACCGAAAGCCAACTTGCAGGGAAATAAGGATTTTGCCGGGACGGCGCGGCATGAAATCTATGGAAATCAGGAGATGAGAACCATGCGCACCTACCAAAATCAACATTAAGCGGCGGCTATCTGGCCGAATTCGACCGAACCACACCCTGTCCTTCTTTAATTTCCAGTTGCTGGTCGGCAGATTGTTGGGGGATTGTGTCGACCTTGCCGGAAGGCCATCGCACGACGATCGAATCCACGGTTTTCGCCTGGCCCAACCCGAAATGCAGGCGAGGGTCGCTGGCTGATTCGAAGCTGGAGTTGGTTCGGGCTTCGGCAGTTTGCGTTAGCAACCCGGCTTTAATTTCGATCCTCGCGCCACTCCCATCACGATTGGAACGGGTACCGATGAGCTTGATCCTCAGCCAATGCCCGCGCTGATAATCATTGCGCAGAAGCACGGGAGAGCCGTCCAGCACCGTGACCAAAAGATCTTCGGCGCCGCGGTTAAGAAAATCGGCCACCACGACTCCTCGAGCGACGTAGCGGCGAGAAAACGGATTGGTAGCAGGGCGAGCCTGAGGACTTGCGCCTGCACGAGGTCGCACCCGTTCGCCGATCTCCTCAAACTTCCCGTCTCGCAAATTGTGGAATAGGAAAGGCCGCTCGGCATACGTGATTCCCAGCGCATGCTGGTCCACCTGCGGATTCACATGTCCATTGGCGACAAGAATGTCTTTCCATCCGTCGTTGTCGAAGTCGAAAAATTTAACCCCGAAGGCTAGGTACGGAATACTGATCGGACCGAAGTTCGCTGCGCCTGCCATATCAGTGAATTCTCCGTTCCCGTCGTTGTGGTACAGATTGTTGCTGTCGTCGGAAAAGTTCGTCTTCACGATGTCTGGCCAGCCGTCGTTATCGTAGTCGGCGGAGTCAATCCCCATCCCCGCCTGTTCCTTGCCGTCTGAGCTGTAGGAAACACCGGCTTGGGTGCCAACTTCAGTGAATCCGCCCTTGCAGTCGTTGTGGTAGAGCAGGCTCGGTGAGGAGTCGTTGGCAACGTAAAGGTCGAGGCAGCCGTCGCGGTCGTAGTCGAGCCAGAGGACGCCGAGGCCGTAGTAAGCGTTGGGATCGATGTTCAGCTTTTCGGTGATGTCGGTGAAGGTGCCGTCGCCGTTGTTGTGGTAGAGGCGGTCGCGAGAGCCTTTGAGGCCTCGCGGCCCACAGGAGACGGGGATGGCGCGATACTGGCAGAACGGGCCATCGCCGAACTTCGGCAGGTGCTTGAGATCAAGATCGACGTAGTTGGCGATGAAAAGGTCGAGCCTGCCGTCATTGTCGTAATCGCCGAAAGCTGCGCTGGTTCCCCAGCGGCCATTGCCTACGCCGGTCTTTTGAGTGACATCGATGAAGGTTCCGTTTCCATTGTTGCGGTAGAGCGCGCCGCCATCGAGATAGGTAATGTAAACATCTTCCCAGCCGTCGTTGTCGTAGTCGCCGACGGCGACGCCGAATCCCCAACGACAGGTGTTGAGACCGGATTGCGTCGTTACGTCTTTGAAAGTGCCGTCGTGATTGTTTCTGTAGAGTTTGCTGGTGTGGCACTTGCCGGCCTGCATGTCATCCAGCGTTGAGCCGTTTACGAACAGAATATCCATCCAGCCGTCATTGTCGTAGTCGAAGACGGCAACTCCGCCGCACATGGATTCCATGATGTAGAGCTTTTCGGCACCTCCGCAAGTGAGCTGGAAGTCGATGCCGGCGGCGCGAGTAATATCGGTAAACGAAACCGAGGCTTCGGCTTGCGACCTGGGCCTGGGATTTTGAGCGGTAATCAGTCCTGGACAGAGTAGGAAGACGACCGCAAGCGATGGGACGAACTGGTTGCGCATCACTGGGAGCGGCCGCTGGCCATCCCCCCGGATTGCGGCTGTGCTTTCTTCAATTCAGCAAAGCGCTGGCGTTCTTGCTGCGCCTCATCTCTCTTTCCCAACTTGTCGAGAGCGCGGGCGAGCTGGTAGTGCGTCCCTGCGTTCGCCGGATTCAATTCCAGAGAACGCCGCAACATCGGTACGGCCTCGTTGACGTTGCCGGCCAGGAGCAAGGCCTTGCCAAGGTCGTACGCTGCGTCCGAGTTCTGTGGATCCAGATCGACCGCCTTCTTCAAATGAGTGACGGCGCTATGCCAATCGCCGGTTTCGAGCAAGCTGTGGCCGAGTTGATAGGCAACGTCAGGATTTTCGGGTGACTGCGCCAGTTCCTTCTTGTATTCGACAATTGCCTCCTGAACACGCCCCAGGCTGGAGTAAGCGAATCCAAGATGATAATGCGCTAGGGGGAGATTGGAGTTGATCCGTAGTGCCTCCTCGAATTGTTCTACGCCTTTCAACGTGCGGTTCGAATTCTGGTATGCGCGTCCCAACAGCACATGCGCCAGCGCATCGGACGAGTTCAGTTTGATGGCTTTTTCGAGTTCGTCCGCTGCGGAAGCATACCGCTGGTCTGAGAGCAGAACCAGTGCGATGTCAAAATGAATTCCGAATTGCGATGCGTCCACCGCTGCGGAGCGGCGGAGCGATTCGAGCGCCGGCGCAATGAGCTGCTGTTTAAAATAGGCCAGGCCGAGCCAGTGTTGGAGTTGCGCATCTCTCGGCCAGCGTGCCACCCCTTTGGATCCGAGATCGATTGCGTCAGTGAGCCTTCCGGTTTGTAAATAACTCAGCACGACCCCCCGATTCGCGGGCAGGTTGTCAGGCGCTAGCCGGTATGCCGCCTCGAAGTCTCTGACCGCCGTGGCGTAGTCTCCTGCCTCGCTTGCGGCCTTCCCGTGATTGAGCAACCATTGCAGGTCGGGAGTCTGCGGTTGCGGAATACTGCTCGTGCCTAGCCAAAGCAAGACTGCGAGCGCCGAGGCAATCCGTGTCGTGATGAGGACAACACTCGATTTCACACACGTGGGAACGTGCACCTATCAATAATAAATCCGTGTTGGGCGCAATCGCTGGCAGGCAGGAGTCTGTTACCCTCTTCATTTCGACACTCACGTTGCGGCGGAAGTATATCGATGAAGATTTGCATCCTCGGTTTGGATTGCGCAGCTCCGGAGATCCTGCTCGGGCGCGGGGATCTGCCAAACATTCGCGCCTTGATGCAACGTGGTGCCTGGGGACGCCTCGAGAGCGTTATTCCTCCCATCACCGTGCCCGCCTGGATGTGCATGTCCACGAGCCAGGACCCCGGGTCTCTTGGCGTGTATGGCTTTCGCAACCGCGCGAACAATACCTACGGTGGGCTCAGCACTGCAGACTCGGCTTCGATTCAAACTCCCGCCGTGTGGGACTACCTCGCTGAGCAAGGCAAGAAGTCGATCATTGTCGGAGTGCCTCCTGGGTATCCGCCGCGCAAGCTCAACGGAATCGCGGTGGGGTGCTTTCTCACGCCAGATTCCACAACCGACGAATTTACCCATCCCGCCGACATTAAGAAAGAAATTAACGCTCTTGTCGGCGACTACCCGACCGACGTCCCCGGCTTCCGCACTGACAAAAAAGATTGGCTGCGCGATCAGATTTTTGAGATGAGCCGGAAGCAGTGGCAGGTCGTACGTCACTTTCTCAAAAACAAAGAATGGGACTACTTTCATTTCGTCGACATCGGTCTCGACCGCGTGCATCACGGCTTTTGGGACAGCTACGACACGCAGCATATTCACTACAAGCCTGGCAATCCTTACGAAAACGTAATACCCGACTACTACCGGCACATAGATGAGCAGATCGGCAACACGCTCGAAATCTTCGACAAGGACACAATCGTTCTCGTCGTCTCTGATCATGGAGCGCAGAGGCTGGATGGCGGATTCGCGGTGAACGAATGGCTGATTCGTGAAGGGCTGCTGGGGCTAAATCAGGACTTGCCGACGAAAGTCACGCCTTTTGCGAAGTTGAAAGTAAGTTGGGCAAAGACGAAAGTCTGGAGCGAGGGTGGGTATTATGCGCGTGTCTTTTTTAATGTGGAGGATCGCGAGCCGCGCGGCATTATTCCGGCGTCCCAGTATGAATCGTTTCGTGACGAGATGAGGCAGAAATTTCTGGACCTCAAAGATGGCAACGGCAGTCCGCTGAACTCACTGGTGTTCAAGCCCGAAGAGATCTACAAAGATGTTCGCAACGTAGCGCCGGACCTGATCGTACACTTCGGTGCGCTGTATTGGAGGTCCATCGGCAGCGTCGGCCATGGCCGATTACACCTCGAAGAAAACGACACCGGGCCAGATGCTTGCAATCATGCGCAGTTTGGAGCGTTTATTCTGGCGGCGCCGAATTGCCCGCTGAAAGGCGAAGTTCAGGGTGCCCGGCTACTCGACGTCATGCCGACGGTGATGAAGCTGGCGGGACATGAAGTTCCTCAGGCAATGCAGGGGCGATCAATCGTGTGACGGACTAGGTGTTCCCACCCGCGCGGCGCTTCGATGCGCTCTTGAATGCTTGGACACGCCGTCTCAGCTCAACTGCGGTGCACCCTTGCATGAAAGAGAGGAACGCTGCCTTCATAAAGCTGAGAGCAAACTAGAAAGTGCTGTCAAGAATAACGGCGAATTCTCGCCAAGAAATTTGCTGCTCAGGTCGCAGTGCGCTTCCCGCTCGCTCTCGATAGAAACGCGCTGATTCAACAAGAGTGAAATCGTTTTGTCGTCAACCTCAGCTAGAATCATCGCCGTGCCAATCCATGCCGCGCTTACCTTCGCCATGCGAGTCTGCCCTCTGTGGCTGGCCTCACTCGCTTTCGCTCAATCGAGGCATGCCGCCGATTTGCTAATCACTAACGCCAAAATCTGGACGCTAGACAGAGATCGACCGACGGCCGAAGCCGTTGCGGTGATTGGGGAGCGAATTGTTGCTGTGGGATCTAACACGGAGATTGAGATGTGGCGCGGGACGCGGACGCATGTGATTGATGCCCGCGGAGAATTGCTTCTGCCCGGCTTTAATGACGCTCATGTCCACTTTGTCAGCGGTGGAATGCAACTAGACGCTGTGCAACTCAATGACGCTAAGAGCCAGGAAGAATTTGCCCGCCGAATTGGCGAACGGGCCAAGAGGACACCGAAAGGCGAATGGATAACGGGCGGCGATTGGGATGAAACAAAGTGGAACCCTCAGACGATTCCGACAAAGGTTTTAATTGATACTTTGACCCCCGACATTCCGGTTTTTGTGAGCCGCTATGACGGTCACATGGTCCTGGTCAATTCGGCGGCGCTGAGACTTGCTGGAATCACGGCGCAAACTCCCGACCCACCAGGGGGTGTCATTGTTCACGATCCGCAAGGAAATCCAACCGGCGCGTTGAAGGATGCCGCAATGGATTTGGCTGCGAAAGCGATCCCACCGCTGTCGCATGACCAGCGTCTCCGGGCGGTCGAGCGCGCGATTCATCACGCCTTGTCTTTGGGTGTAACTAGCATTCAAAACATGAATCCGGAAAGCGCTGACATCGCGATCTACAGCGAGTTGCAGGAGCGCGGGGAATTGAAAGTTCGAATCTATGCCGCTCCGCTGATTACAGATGTTGATGATCAGGTGAGGATCGGTATTCGGCATGCTTTTGGAGGACCGTCTCTGCGGATTGGCGCACTAAAAGCGTATGCCGACGGATCACTTGGTTCGAGAACAGCGTACTTCTATCAGCCATATCTCGATCAGACAAACACACGCGGCTTGCTTTCTGATGAAATGCATCCGGTCTCGATGATGCGGGATCGCATGATCAAGGCCGATGCTGCCGGCCTGCAGATATGTACCCATGCAATTGGAGATGAAGCGATCTCAACGATCCTTGATTTATATAGTGAGATCCTGAATGCTCATGGCCCGGCGGATCGCCGATTCAGAATTGAGCACGCGCAGCACTTGGCGGAAAAGGACTTTGATCGCTTTGCCCAACTACATGTAATCGCCTCGGTACAGCCGTATCATGCCGTTGATGACGGGCGTTTCGCCGAGGCCCGCATTGGCCATGATCGTGCCAGTCGAACTTACGCATTCCGTACCTTCCTAAATCACGGCGTGCGTCTTGCATTCGGGACCGACTGGGACGTCGCGCCGCTGGATCCAATGCAGACCATCTATGCTGCGGTCACCCGCGCCACGCTCGATGGAAAGAACCCCAACGGGTGGTTTCCAGAACAGAAACTTACGGTGACCGAGGCGGTGGAAGCCTACACGACGGGCTCGGCCTATGCTGAATTTCAGGAACATGAAAAAGGTTCCATTACTCCCGGCAAACTCGCGGATATGGTCCTGCTCGATCACGATATTTCCAAAATTGCGCCGGATAGGATACGGGAAACGAAGGTCATGACAACCATTGTGGGCGGCAAAGTGCTTTGGCAAGTTACTCCGCGCAGCAGTGATCAACACTAATGGTGTAGGAACTCATTCAACCCCGTGAATCGCAGATCAGGCGGTTCGAATCCGAGCTGGCGTAAACAATTAGTCACTTCCGCCGTGCCGATGGATCGACTGGTGGCAGTCGGAGCACAGAGTGATTAGGTTAATGGCAATGTCCTCGCCAGAGTGACTGCGGAACGTCTGATGATGAACTTCCAAGTTTTTCATTGAACCGCAGAACTGACAGCGCCACCCATCTCGCCTCAGCACTCGCTCCCGAAGTTCCTGGTACTCGGACTGCTCAAGTCGAATAGGCACAGTTTTTTGGAAGCTCTCTCTCATTGAGTTTGGTGTGCGACCAGATCCGCGAAGGCTCGCCGCTGCGTATCGGGAAGCAGCTGATAGAACCTGGATACTGCAAACAACAGCGCCTCGGGTCTCGAGCCATCAAGGCTTGCCCCGGCCACAAAATCCGCGCAGATCATCTCTAAGCAGTAGCCGCGGGATTTGTCGCTTCCGAGCATTAGTGCGGCGGTCTCGATCGCTTGCTCCACCACCGGGATTTGGCTCTTGTAGAGCTTGAAATAGATGATCTCGTGTGGTTCGGTGTCTTTCCCGGTCAGTTCCCGTTCCACCTCCCTGCGGAACTGTTCCTTGGGCAGCTCTTTCGCCCTGTGCAACCAGGTTGCACAATCGAAGTGCTCATTCTCGCGGCTCCTCGCCAGTTTCGCCAGCTCCAGTCCCTTCGTCCAGCCCACCTGCTTCAGCTCTCGTTTGACCTCAGGCGGCAGGTGCTCGTGGATCGACATCAGGTAGTAAGCCTTCCGGCGCGATTCCGGGAAGCGACTCTCCAGGAACTCATCAAACGACTTCATCTTCTGCATTCGCCAATACTGGCCGGCCCGCACCTCGCACAGGTAGCGCCCGAGTTCAACGAACTTGGTGTCCTTTTCTGCCTCTTTGCGCTGTTCCCAGGCCAAGATCTCATCGATCTTGGTCAGCACGAACAGGGCACGCTTCTCGTTGAGCTTGGGCGGCATAGGCGGATGATTAGTACGTAAGC
>Ga0310810_10000651_pt1 | contig 34757 bp, 32 predicted proteins | sample NCmetagenome_FD_207641 | JGI IMG/M metagenome (GOLD analysis project Ga0310810, IMG submission 207641) | Soil microbial communities from experimental microcosm in Duke University, North Carolina, United States - NC | ecosystem: Engineered > Artificial ecosystem > Soil microcosm > Unclassified ... | reverse complement strand
GCGCCCCGCCCGCACAACACCTTCCACTCGACCGAGGTGGCCTGCGCGACCAGCCAGTTCGAGCAGCACACCCGGTCGATCTGCGACCTGCCGCTCGGGTCGACGGAGCTGATCCGCCCGGCAGCGATCATCAACCTGCTGGGCGACCTGTGGGTGGGAGATGCGGTGCCGCCCTTCGATCGCGCGCTGGAGATCGCCGGGGTACGAGTGCACCTCTACGGGAAGCGGGTGGCACGCCCCGGGCGGAAGATGGGCCACCTGTCGGCGATCGGCGCGACGCCCGAGGAAGCCTTGCAGAAGGTGCAGGAGGCGCGGGCGCGGCTGAGCCCGGGCTGAGGGCGGTCCCGGGCGCGACGCGGGTGAGCTTCCCCCTCGCTCGATGGCTGCACACCTTCGGGTCGTGCGACGTTCTCGGTCCGGCCTCGAGCTGCTCGCTGCGCTCACCGTGGGGGCCGTGCTCGGCTGCGCCTTCCAGGGCCCGACGACGACCAGCAAGGCCCCACCGCCGTCCAACGCGAACGTGACGCACCGCGAGCTCGAGAACGTCGAGCTCACGGCGAGCGTGCAGCCGACGAGGAAGCCGGGCCCGGTCCGGCTGCCGGTGAAGATCCACGTGGCGAACAACTCCGACAAGGCGGTCCGGCTCCGGGAGGAGAACTTCAAGCTGGTCGCGGGCGACGGCTCGATGCACGACGTGTCGCGGACGCGAACCGCGGATGCCGGTGTTCCGGGCTGGGTCGAGCACGTGCTGCAGCCGGGCGAGCGGTTCGACGGGGTGGTCACCTTCGACGACGTCGATCCGCTGGCGGAGCAGCTGACGCTCGACGCCTTCTACACCGACGTGGCGAGCGGCGACCGCGGTCCCGAGCTGGCGGTCCCGGTGAAGACGCGACCCGACGCGGTGACCGCCGACAAGACGGACGCCGGAATCAAGCAGCAATAGCTACTCGCCGAGGAGGTCGCGGACGAAGGCCATCGCCCGCTCGCGGCACAGCAGCGGGTCGGCGAGGCTCTGCGCGGTGCGCCGGAGCCACGGGTCGGCCGGATCGCTGTCCTCGAGGGACTCCGCCCAGGAGATGAGCGACTCCAGGGTCACGACGCCGTCGCGGTATCCGGTCAGCATGCGGCGCGCGGCCGCGGTGGGCTCGGCGTGCTGTCCGGTCGGAGCATCGGCCATGGGGTAGCTCTAGTCATCCCCCGCGGTCGAGTCGAGGGCTCCCGGTTCTTCTCCTCCGATGTCTCGTCTCGGAGAAGGTGACCGCCAGCGTTGCACCTCTCCGGTGCCGTCCAACTGTGGCCGGTGTCGCCGCCGACACTGTCCTCACGTCCCCGGACACACGGCACCGAGCAGGTACACTCCGCCGCTGCCCGCGCCCCGCCCATGCGCACCCTCCTCCTCGAGCTCCGTTCTCGCCTCGACGACCTCACCGCCGACCTCCCGCAGGTCACGGTCCGGCGCATGTTCGGCTGCGACGCCTTCCTCGCCCGCGGTGCCATCTTCGCGATGGTCTGGCGCGAGGGTCGCATCGGTCTCCGCCTTCCGGACGAGCTGCTCCCCGAGCTCCGCGCGCTCCCCGGCGCGGACTCCTGGCGGCACCGCGACATGGTCGTGCGCCAGTGGGTCCTCGTCCCGGAATCGTTCCACGACGACTCCGACCGCCTCGCCTCCTGGGTCCGCAAGGCGCATGCCGCCGCCGTCGACCGCGGCCCGGCCTCGCACCGGCGCCCGTCCCGCTCCGCGGCACCGAGCCGCTCGCCTTCCGCGAAGAAGACCGTTCCGCGGCGCAGGACCCGCCGGCCCCGTCAGTCGAGCAGGAACGTGTAGCGGTAGGTGATCTGCGCCGCGACCGGCTGACCCTTCCGCAACGCCGGCCGGAAGCGGATCCGCTCGACCGCCTTCGCCGCCGCCTGGTCCAGGCCGGCGCCGGGCCCGGAGATCACCTTCACCGCTCGCACCGTCCCGCTCTCGTCCACCAGCACCGAGAGCACCACCGTCCCCTCGATGCCCCGGCTCCGCGCGTCCTCCGGGTAGGGGATCCGCACGTCGCCGATGACCGTCGGCTGGCTGTCCAGCTCGTAGAGGGGCACCGGTGAAGGCATCACGCTCGCAGGGTTCGTGGCCTTCTCGGGCGTCTTGCCGGCGAGCGTGTTCCCCACCGGCGCGTCGAACGTCCCGGCCGTCGTCGTCGACCGCAAGGTGAGCCCCACCACCACCGGCGGCGGCTCGTCCGTCTTCGTCTCCGGCGGAGGCGTGTCGTTGGGCGGCGGCTGTGCACGGCGGAACGCCATCCGCCGCGGAGGCGGTCGGGTCACCTCGACCGGCTCGGGCCTCGGCGGCGCGGTCGGCGGCGGACGTTGCACGTCGACCACGACGAGCTCGGTGGTCTTCCTCGGCGACTCGACCGGCACCGGCGCCACCGTCAGCCACGCCAGCACCGCCAGGTGCACTGCGAGCGAGAGACCGAGGAACGCCCAGAGCACGCCCGATGGTCGGGACGACTCGCGCGCAGAGAGGACTGCCTCGCTCACGGCCGCGGGGACGCCGCCTGTGCGTCCTTCTCGATGTTGAGCGCGAACCGCGCGATGCCCTCGCCCTTCACCAGGTCGATGAGGTGCATCACCCGCCCGTAAGGCAGCGACTGGTCCGCGCTGATGATCGCCCGGGTGTCCGGGTCCTGCTTCACGCCCTCCGCCACCTTCGCCCGCAGGCCCGCCTCGTCGGTCACCGCGCCGTCCACGTAGAGCGTGCCGTTCCGGTCCATCACCACGTTGACCAGGCCTTGCACCGTCGCGCCGGCATTGGCCGCCCGCGGGAGGTCCACCTCCATCGTCTCGCGCACGATGAAGTTCGCGGTGACCATGAAGATGATCAGCAGCACCAGGACGATGTCCACCAGCGGGGTGACGTTGATCCCGGTGATCTCGTCGTCGTCGTCCTGATCGAAGGCCGCCGCCACGTCTATCCCTCGACCACGCCGCGCACCGGACGCGCCGCCGCCGCCTCGGTCCGCCGGCTCCTCGCCGCCGCGACCAGGGCGTGCGCCAGCCCCTGCGCCCGTGTCACCCGCGTCTTCAGCCCCCGGGTGAAGAGGTTGTAGGCGACCACCGCCGGGATGGCGACCGCCAGACCCACCGCGGTCGCGACCAGCGCCTCGGAGATGCCGGTCATCACCGTCTGCTGGATCGCCGAGCCCCGGATCGCCACTGCCCCGAGGTCGTTGAACGCCTTGATGATGCCGAGCACCGTCCCGAAGAGGCCCACGAACGGCGCGTTGCTTCCCAGCGTCCCCAGGAACGAGAGGAACCGCTCGTAGCGTGGGCGCTCGGCAGCCATCGTCGCCGCCATCACCTCCTCCACCATCTCCGGCCCCTGCGGGAGCACCGCCAGCCCCTGCTGGAGCACCCGCGCCTCCAGCGCCTGCTGACCCTCGAGCAGCGGACGGAGCCCGTCCAGTTCCCCCCGCGCGAGGCGCTGGGCGATCTCGTCGGCGTGCTGCAGGCGCCGGCCTCGGAAGAACACCGCTCGCTCGAGCATCACCGCGAGCGAGACGACCGAGAGCGCGACCAGCAGCCAGAGCACCCACTCGGCGGAGGAGAGGGTGATGCGGAGGAGCTTGCCGGTCAGCCAGCCGATGTCGGCCAGCGCGAGGACGTGGAAGGTCATGGTGTCGGAGTCGTCGCCCTCGTAATCACACCCACCGTACGGTTCAAGCAGGCCCGGCGGATGCCCGCCCCCTCCATCCTCCGGGGACTAGTAGTCACGCGTCCAGACGACGTCGGCCGATCCGGACTTTGCGTCGCCGTAAGTGGCCTCGAACGACCACCGGGGGAGAAACTGGTACTCCAGCCGCACGGCGTTGGCGTTCTCGTACTTCGTGGGGTCGGCGCCCACCTTCCCCGCGTAGCCGAGGTAGAGGTCGTCGGTGAGGTACTTGCCGGCCTCCAGGCTCGCGCCCTGGAGCAGCTGGCCCTCGTCCCCGGCCTCGATGGACAGCACGTCCAGGCCCACCTTGTCGCTCACCGCGGTCTTCAGCTGAGACGCCGCCAGCGACCCCAGCACCGACACCGCCTGGGCCGAGCCGATCTCCGAGCCGCCGCTTCCGCGCTTGAGGTTCGTCCGGCCGGTGGCGAGCAGCGTGTAGATCTCCGACTCGGTGAGCGGAGGTTCGCTGGTGGGGACGAGCTGGACGTCCCCGGCCTGCCCCTGGACGTGCATCGACACCTTCACCCCCGCCTTGACGTTGTTGTAGACGGCCGTGACGTTCAGCGCGGGCTCGGTGGGCGGTCCGGTGAAGCGGACCACGCTGTTCTTCTGGAAGTCGAAGCGCCGGCCGAGCACGTCGAGTCGCCCGCGGAGGATCCGGACCTCGCCGAAGAGGTCCGTCGCCTCGCCAAGCTCCACGCGGAAGTCCGGGCTCAGCCCCACCTCCACGTTGAGGTCCTGTCCCTTCACCCAGAGGTTCTTCGTCGCGTCGAGGATCAGCACGATGGTCGTCGCCCGGGTCTCCTCGGGGAGCGCCCCGCTGCCTCCCAGCGCCGCCTCGGCCGCGCGGTCCTGCGCCAGGACCTTCCGGGCCCGCTTCGGATCCACCGGCTTCCCGTTCTTCAGCAGGATGATGTCGTCCGGACGGCTCAGGTTCTGGAGGTCGCGGCGGCTCTGCGTGGGCAGCGTGACGTGCGCCTCGGGGATGTGGATCTTGTCGAGCTCGACATGGCCCTTGCGCGCCGTGCCGTCGAGGTTGGTCCTCAGGCTCAGCGTGGCGACCAGCTGGTCCTCGGTGAAGATGGGGAAGTCCGTCGCTTCCCCGCTGGCCTTGAGGGTCCACTGCGGGCCGTCGCGCGTCCCGAGCCCGGTCAGCTTCAGCGTGCCGGACTCGGTGTGCGCCTCCAGGTCGTCGAGCGAGACGCGGTCGTTGCTCGCGTTCAGCAGCAGATGGACCCGCTGGTACTCGCCGAAGCCGGACAGCCCGAGGACGCCGTCCTTCCACTCCACCTTTCCCTGCGCCTGCGGAGCGGCGGCGGTGCCCGACGCCCGCGCGTCGATGTCCAGCGTCCCCGCCACCTTGCGCAGCGTGGTGGTGAACCCGGTCAGGAACGCGAGGTCGAACCTTCGCGCCGTGACCGTGGCCTGGAACGGCGCGCTGGTCGGCTTCAGCCCGCGGCGGATGGCGGGAAAGGAGACGTCGAGGTCCGTCCGCGCGTCGACGTTCAGCGAGCCGCCGTTCACCGACGACAGCGCGGCGGCGAGCTGGGCCCGCGCCTGCCGGTAGTCGACCTTCACCTCCGCCTTGCCGAGCGGAGTCTGCCCCGCGCCGAGCTGCTCGGTCCGTGCCTCGGCGACCAGCGTCGGCGCCTGGAGCGACCCGCGGCCCTGCACGTTGGCCTCCACCGTCCCCCGGAGGCGACGCGCGAGCCGGCCCTCGCCGACCACGACGGGCAGGCGCGAGAGATCGAGCGGCCCGAACTTCCCGTCCAGCTTCACCACGACGTCGTCGAAGCTCGTCCGCGCCTGCAGGTTCTGCGGGGACGCGCCGACGTCGAGGGTCACGTTTGCAAGGCCCCCTCGCGCATCGTGCGCCTCGACCATCGCCAGGATCGTCTTCGATGGTGACCTCCGTCGGGTCCATGGGCGGAGTCTGCAGCTGTTGCGCCTGGAGCTTGAGCTCTCCCGTGGGTGCGCTCACCGTCCCCGCGACGTCGGCGTCGAGACCGATGCTCCCCGAGACGTCTCGAGGCAGCAGTCCGGACTCGCGGAGCGGCTTGAGCTGCAGCCCGGCGATGCGCGCCCGCGCCTGGAGCGGTGCCCCCTTCAGCGTCTCGGCCGGCCGGGCGTCGGAGACCATTCTCGCCAGCGTCCGACCCACCGAGACCTGCACGTCGATGTTGCCCTTGAGCGCCGTCCCCTTCAGCGAGGCCGAGAGGTTGCCCTTCTCCGGTCCGTCCACCTCCACCGCGAGGTCGGTCGGGGGGAGCTGCCGGTACTTCACGCCGTGGGTTCGCGCTGCGGCCTTCAGGACCGGCGCGTCGGCGTGGCCGGACAGGTCCACGCTCAGCTCGGCCGTGCCGGTGACCTCCGCCTTCTCCTGCTCGCAGCCGCGGGTCACGAGCTTCATCCTCACCGCGGTGCAGATGACCTTCTCCAGGTCGAAGGTCGGCACGGTGATGCGTGCCTTGACCGGCTCGTGCCGGCGGCGGCGGAGCGCGTCCACCGGCAGGTCCACGTCCGCGCTCAGCTCGGTACCGAGCCCGCGAGCCTGCAGCTGCGCCTTCGCGCGCCGGGAGACCCACGAGCCGTTCCCCTTGAGAAAGAGGTGCTGCACCTTGCCCGCGGTGACGTCGTCCGCGTCCACCGTCGCCTCGAGCGACGGGTCCGAGACCGGTCCCTGCGCATGGGCGTCGAGGCTGACACGGCCGGCGAGCTGCATGTTCGGTGGGATGAGCGCGTGGGGCAGCTTCCCCAGGTCCACCTTCTGCAGCCCGACGGTCGCGTCGACCCGGTTCCCGCGCTTCCAGCCGCCGAGCCGGATCGCCTGGGTCGCGTCGTCGGCCAGGAGCCGCATCGGCTCGAGCGACAGATCGTTCTCGGCGAAGCGGACACGGGCCGGAGCCTCGAGCTTCCAGGTCTCCTCCGGATAGGAGAGGGTGAAGGTCTCCACCCGGAGTCCCCGTCGGTCCTCGTCCGACGTGCCGCCGAGGTGAAGCTCGAGCGGCAGGCTTCCGCCGATCCCGGCGTGGAGGTCCAGTGCGCGTCCGCGCGTGAGGAGCGTGAGGTCCACCGGCTTCAGCACCCGGTCGCCGAGGTGCAGCTCCTGCGCGCTGACCTGCGCGTTGGCGTCCAGCACCCGGTTCACGTCCTCCAGGTGGACCGAGAGCTTGAGCGCCCGGACGCGCGTGTCGGCGACCCGGAGCGACGGGAACGTGCCCTCGACACCGACTCCCGGATGTCGCAGCGGGCCCTTGGCCTCGAGGTGAAGCTTCCCCGCGCCCGCCAGCGGAGGGAACCGCGACGCCGAGAGGCTGCCGAAGGTCCGGCCGAGGAGCGCGAGGTCGGTGGCCTCGGCGTCGACGGAGGCCTCGATGGCCTTCGTCGTGCCCTTGCCACGCCCGGTGACGCGGAGGCCGGGGAGCACGGCCCGCAGCTCGCGCAGGTCGTACGTCCCGCGGTCGGCGGTGGCGTGGAGCTCCACCGGACCGACCGTCGCCTTCCGCACCTGGCTGGCCGGCACAGAGAGGTCCACCGCGCCGGTCAGCGTCTCCAGGCTCTTTCCGCCGCCCCGCACGTCGGCGGTGAGCGCGAGGTCGCTGACCGGACCGTCGGCCAGGAGCTGGGCCAGGTTCACGTGGCGGAGCTCGACGTGCCCCCGGTCCACCCGCGCGGCCTTCACGTCCCCCCGCGCCTGCAGCGCGAGCTCGGCGCTTCCTGCGCGGCCTGTGAGATCCGCGCGGGCCGCGTCCCCCTCCAGGCCTCCCTCGCCGGAGAGCTCCACCGGGACGCTCGGGGTCCACGACGGCGTGAGCGCCCGGCCCACCGCCGGGGGAACCACGAGGCGCTCCAGCCTGGCCTGCAGTGACGAGCCCTTCCGGGTCCCCGAGCCCGTCAGCACCAGCCCCGCGAGCCCGAGGTCCACGGCGGCGTCGAGGGCCTTCTCGTCGCCGCTGCCGCGGACCGAGAGCTGCAACGGTCCCTTCAGCATCCCCGAGACCGAGGCGCGGCCCTGCAGACGGCCGTCGAACGCGCCCGTCGGCCCGGCATAGCGCCCGTCGGCGCGCAGCTCGAGGTCGGTCAGCGCCACCCGCCGCGCCTCCTCGCCCTTGCCCTGGACCAGCCGGACGGCACCTCGATCGAGGGTGAAGCTGTCCACCACGAAGGTGAAGGGGAGCGGACCGGACGACGGCTCGGGCGGCTTCGGGTTCCGGGCGGCGACCGCCCGGGTGAGGTTCATCCCCTCGTCGTCCGCGGTGAGCCACAGCTCCGGGTGCTCGATACGGACGACGCTCAGGTGCACCGTCTTGCGGATCAGCGGAAGGAGCGCGACGCGGATCTCGAGCAGATCCACGTGCGCCACCCGCTCGCCCTCGGGGGTCTCCAGGGTGACGTCCCGCAGGACGATGTGGCCGCCGTGGATCTCGAGCTGCCCGGCGGTCAGCTTTCCGGCGAGCGCCTCGTTGGCCGCCCGCAGCCCGAACGCGAGGACGCGCGCGCTTCCGCCCGCTGTCTGGACGTAGACCAGGACCCCGACGACCAGCAGCACAACGAGGAGGAGCAGCCCCAGCACCCCGCGAAGGACCCACCGGAGCCAGCGGCGTCGCCGTCTCGGCGTGACCGGGGGAGCCTCCGGCGGCGGCGGCGGAGGAGGCTGGTCTGGAACCCTGGACTGCTCCCTCACGTCAGTACGCCTCGCCGATGGAGATGGTCAGCGCGCAACGGCCCGCAGGGAAACCCGCGTAGGTGGGGCTTCCAGTCCCGATCCCGAAGCACTCCGTTCCGCCCGGGGCATACACCGGGTGCGCCGGGTCAGTGATGATGGGCAGCGGGCCGCCGTGGTTCAACCGGTAGGCGAAGTCGAGCCGGATGGGGCCCACGATGGTGTTGTAGCGGAACCCGAATCCGATCGCGTACTGCATCCTGGGACCCACGTCGCGGAAGTCGAACGAGCCCACGCTGACGAACCCGGCGTCGAGGAACACCGCCACGGTCAGCGGGCCGATGATCTTGTAGCGGAGCTCGATCGAGCTGTCCCAGAGGCCGTCGCCGCCGACCGGCACGTAGGTCCCGTTGAGCTGCGGCGTGCCGATGCCCCCCACCAGTGGATTGGTCGGGGTGGCGTTGTTGTTGGGCACCGGGAGCTGAGGCGAGAGCTGCCGGCTGCCGAAGCCGCGGTGGAAGGTTCCCCCTCCGGAGAAGAACCGCGCGGTGATCGGGCTGGTCTCGCTGGAGAGCAGCGTGCCGATCCGGAGCTTGCCGGCGAGGGTGAAAGGCCCCCACGACTTGTACGCTCGAAGGTCCGGGAAGAGCCGCCAGTACGAGTAATCTCCGCCGAGGAATCCGCCGCCCCGCTGGATGGCGAGCGAGGCGAACCACCCATTGCGCGGCTCGAGCTTGTCGTCCCGCCGGTCCCACTCGATGAGCAGCTCCAGGAACGACAGGATCTGGTAGCAGACCGGGTCCTGGGGCGTCAGGTTGCAGCCATACGCGAGCTGCGGAGCGCTACCGGTGAGCCCGTTGGTGATGCCGGTGATCCGGTCCACCTCGATGTTGTACGAGGGGTAGATGCGGAAGGTGCTGTGCGGCTGCCAGACGATACCGGTCTTCGCCTTCACGCCGATGTAGCCGTACGCCTGCTCGATGTTCTTGTAGAAGTCCAGCGAGCTGATCCACTTGAAGTCCCGGCCCGGGAACCGCGGCTGCTCGAACTCGGCGTAGAGGTCGAAGATCGGCGCCTGCTGGTCGATGTTCCACAGCGCGGGGAGGAAGGCCCAGCCCACCTTCCCCCGGAGCGTGAGCCTCCGCAGGTCGCCGAGGAAGTTCCGGTCGGTGTACTCGGCGATGAGCCGGTACTCCTGCCGCACCGGGTCCAGCCCGATGCCCCCGCCGTAGCGGATGGTGTGGAAGGGAGACTCGCGCACGTCGACGACCACCGGCACGACGTCGTTGTCGCGGTCCGGGCGTCCGGTGGTCACCTTGACCGCGCCGAACACTCCCATCTGGAACACCCGGCGCTGCGCCTCCTCCAGCGCCTTGTCGCTGTACCAGTCGCCCTTGCGGATCGCGCCCTGCGCCTGGTCGATGATGTACTTCACCGCCACCGATGGCCTTGGCCCGGTGGCGACGAAGATGTTGCCGAACTTGTAGCGGGCCCCCGGGACGCAGACCAGGCGCACCCGGGCCGTCTGGTCGGTCGTCTCGACGAAGACCTCACCCCGGACCTCGGCCTCCGCGTACCCGAGCTGCCGGAGCGCGGCGGCGACCTCCTTCTTCACGCCCTCCCAGCGATCCTCCTGGAGGATCTCCCCCACCTTCAGCGGGACGCTCCGGCGGACACTCCGCTGGAAGTCCGGCGGAAGCGAGTCCAGGCCCTCGATGTCGATGGCGCTGATCTTGGTGGGGTTCCCCTCGTTCACCTCGACGGTGAGCGCGACGCCGTCTCCATCGTGCCTCACGTCGTCGTTCACCACCTGCGCCTGGTAGAAGCCCCTGGCCTGGTAGTAGCGCTCGATGCGACGCAGATCCGCCTGCCAGGCGATCGGATCGAAGTATGGCGTGGCCGCGAAGGGCCACCAGGACGGCCCGGTGGTCAGGATGTGCTCCTCGACGTCCCCGGCGGACACCGCCTTCGTCCCGTCGATCTTCAGGGACTTCACCGGGGGCTCGTCGGGCTTCGGCTGCTTCCCGGCACAGGCGCAGAGCACCAGCGCGAGCAGCGCTCCGAGCCGCTGGGTCTGCCCCGAGCTCATGCGCCGGTGAGTCGGCCCGCGGCCTGGGTCAGCGTGCGGAGCCGGGCAGCCGCGTCCCGGACGTCCTCCCGGCCCTCCAGCTCCTCCACCGGCGCCGCGATCCGGTAGGCCCAGTTGGCGTCCCCGAACGAGCCAGGGAGGTTGATGCGCTCCGTCTCGCCGGTCACGTCCTGCCAGGGGAGGAGGCACACCCGGGAGGCCGCGTTCTCCGCGGTGGCCAGCACCCGGGCGTGCACCTCCGGAGTGAACTTCGCCGGAGGGGGACGCAGCCCGTCGAACTCCGGCCAGGCGCTGGCCGCCGCGGCGCGCTCGTCGTCGCTCAGCGCCTCCCACCACTCGCTGACGGTCTCGGTGTCGTGCGTCCCGGTGGTGACCAGCGAGACCTCCGGGTAGTCGTGGGGGTTCCGGTAGACGCGGTCGTCCTTCTCCCAGCGCAGCACCCGGTAGCCGGGGATCTGCAGCTCGGCCAGCGTCTTCCTGACGAACGGGGGGATGACGCCCAGGTCCTCGGCCACGATTCCGCTTCCCTCGGAGAAGAGCCGGAAGATGCGTTCGCCCAGCCGGAGCTGCACGGCCTCGTCGGCAGGCAGGAAGCGACCCCGGGGCGTCTTCTCGTCGCGGATCCACTGCCGGAAGTAGCCCACCGCATGGTCCACCCGGCGCAGGTCGTAGTCCGCCGCGGCGTGCAGGGCCCGGAGCCGGAGCCAGCTCCAGTCGTCCTTCTCCATCGCCTCGAAGTCGAAGTAGGGGAGCCCCCAGTCCTGCCCGGTGTCGGAGAACTCGTCGGGAGGAACTCCGAGGCGGGCATCGCGGCGCAGGTACTGGGGATTGGCCCAGGTGTCGGCGCTGTCCTGGCCGATGATGAACGGCTCGTCGCCGGCGAGCAGGACCCGGTGCTCCCGCGCGACGACCCTCACCGCGTTCCACTGCTCCTGCGCCACGAACTGGAGCCAGGCGTGGAAGCGGACCCGGTTGGCGAGCCGGTCCGCCACCGCGGCGAGCGCCTGGGGCTGACGCTCGCGGACTCCCCGCGGCCACTCCCACCAGGGCCGCTGCTCCTGGTCCTCGGACATGGCCGCGTAGAGCGAGTAGCTGTCCAGCCAGACCGCGCTCTGCTGCCGGTAGGCCTCGAACCGGCCGCCGGGATCGGTCCCCCGCTCCTCGAAGCGACGGAACGCGGTCCACAGCGCCGCCCACTTCACCCGGAGCACCGAGGGGTACTTCACCCGGTGGGCCGCGCGCGCCTCCTCGAGCAGCCACCGCTCCTCGTCGTTGAGGGTCGACATGCCGCCCGCCTCCCGGTACTCGGGGAGGGAGTCGAGATGGATGAACAGCGGATTCAGACCGAAGGCGCTCCGCGTCGCGTAGGGGCTGACGTCACCCCGCGCGGTGGGGAGCAGCGGGAGCATCATCCACAGTCGCTGGCCGGCGCTTCGCAGGAACCGGATCCACTGCTCGGCCGCCCCGAAATCACCGATCCCGAAGTCGTGCCGGCTCCGCAGGGAGAACACGGGGAGGAGCACGCCCGAGACGCGTCCGGTGTCGAACATGGTCGTCGGAATCTGCACCGAACGCACCTCGACGCAATCGACCCGCCTCGGGGGAGCAGGGCGTGGCCTGGACAGTGAACATAGCCTCGGCTCCCGGACATCCGCTGCCTCATTCCTTCTACCAGCGGCCGGCGCGGCTGGTGGCGCGCGCGCTGCTCGGCAAGGTGCTGGTGCACGGCAGCCGCGCCGGCCGCGTCGTCGAGACGGAGGCCTACGTCGGCGAGCACGACCTGGCCTGCCACGCGTCCCGGGGAAGGACGGCCAGGACCGGAATCCTCTGGGGACCACCCGGACGGGCCTACGTGTACTTCGTCTACGGGATGCACTGGTGCTTCAACGCCGTCACCGGCCGGGAGGGACGCCCGGCCGCCGTCCTGGTGCGCGGGCTCGAGCCGCTGTCCGGATTCGACGGACCGGTGCGGCTCGACGGACCGGCCCGGCTCTGCCGCGCCCTCGACATCACCGGCGCCCAGAACGGAGCGGACCTCCTGACCTCCGAGCTTCGCATCCTCGACGCTCCGGGCGTGCCCGGGCGTGCCGTCGAGCGGGGCCCGCGCATCGGCGTGGAGTACGCGAAGGAGTGGGCCCGGGCTCCGCTGCGGTTCTGGGTGCGGGGGAGCCCGGGCGTCAGCGGCGGACGTCGGCCTCGAGCCCTAGGCTGACCCTCCCATGGAGACCATCTCCGTGGAGGCCTTCGACCTCGAGGTTCCCCAGTGCAGCCACTGCGGGGTGAGCCTCCTGACCCGGGATCAGCCGGAGGCGAGCCTGGTGGTGGCGCCGGACGGCTGCGTGCTCCACTGGTTCTGTGCCTATCCGGAGGGAGGCCCGGAGCGAGGACCGCGGCGGCTGCCGAGCTGCCCGTCGTCGCACGAGCACCTCGACGTCGGGTGGTAGCCACTCCGGGAGGGATCACCCGGCGCCGCCGGTGGTAGACCTCCGGTTCGTGCGTCCCCGCTCAGCCCTGTTGCCCGTCCTCGTCACGCTCGCGCTGGTCGGCTGCGAGCGGAAGCAGGCTCCCACCCCACCGGCCACCTCGGCTCGACCGGCCGAGGCGTCCCCCCGCCCGTCCACCGGACCGCTGCTCGTCGGAACCGTCGGCGCTCTGACGGGACCCGAGGCGCACTTCGGCGGCGAGAGCCGGAACGGAGCGCAGCTGGCAGTGGAGGAGGCCAACGCCGCGGGAGGGGTGCAGGGGCGGCAGCTGATGCTCCGCTCCTACGACTCGCAGTCGCGACCCGAGGAGGCCGCCAACGCGATGACCCGGCTGGTCACCCAGGACGGCGCGCTCTTCGTCGTCGGTGAGAACCAGAGCAGCCTGAGCCTGGCCATGGCCCCGGCGGCGGCGAAGGGGGAGGTGCCGATGATCTCCCCGTCCTCCACCAACCCCCGCGTCACGTCCGAGGGGGGGCCCTACGTCTTCCGGGTGTGCTTCACCGACACGTTCCAGGGCCAGCTCCTCGCGCGCTACGCCCGCGAGACGCTCAAGGCCGAGAAGGTGGCCATCCTGGTGGACCAGAAGAGCGACTACGCGGTGGGCCTGGCGAAGGTCTTCGCCGGGAAGTTCGGTGCGCTCGGCGGCAAGGTCGTCGCCGAGGAGGCCTACGCGAAGGGGGACACCGACTTCCGCTCGCAGCTGACGCGCGCGAAGGCCGCGCGGCCCGAGGTGCTCTTCATCCCCGGCTACTACAGCGACGTGGGGCCGATGGCCCGCCAGGCGCGCGAGCTGGGGATGCGCGCCACGCTTCTCGGCGGCGACGGCTGGGACTCGGGCGAGAGGCTCGGACAGCTCGGTGGCTCGGCGGTCGAGGGCGCGCAGTACTCGACGCACTTCGCGCCCGACAACCCGGGCGGACGGGTGCAGGACTTCATCGCCAAGTACAAGGCGCGGTTCGGCCACGTCCCGGATGCGCTGGGCGCCCTGGGCTACGACGCGGCGCGGGTGGGGATCGACGCGCTCCGGCGGTCGGGCGGGGTCGGCGGGCCCGCGCTCCGCGAGCAGATCGCCCGGACGCGGGACTTCGAAGGCATCACCGGACGCATCACCCTCGGCCCCGATCGCGACGTCGTGAAGCCGGCGATCATCGTCAAGCTGGTGAAGGGCGAGCCGGTGTTCGCCGCCGAGGTGTCTCCGTAGCCCCCCGGGAACCGAGCCGTCGCTTGACCTCGGCTCGCCCCCCTGACAGACGTGGGTGCTTCCCATGACGCAGACCGACAGCGTCCAGGACGACCGCGAGCTCATGACCCGTGCGCAGGCCGGGGACATGTCCGCCTTCGAGGCGCTGGTGAGCCGGCACGAGGACAAGGTCTACGGACTCGCGCTCCGCATGACGCGGAGCGAGGCCGACGCTGCGGAGATCACCCAGGACACCTTCCTCTCTGCCTACCAGCACCTGAGCGAGTTCCGGGGCGAGGCGGCCTTCGGCAGCTGGGTGCACCGCATCGCGGCCAACAACGCCCTGATGCGGCTGCGGCGTCAGAAGGTCCTGGACATCGTCAGCGACGAGATCACCGGTCCGGAGTTCACGGAGCGGGGCAGCCTCGCCGAGCCCCCCGAGTCGGACTGGAGCAAGCGGGCCGACGACAAGGTCCTCGACGACGAGCTCGGGCGCGCCATCCGGGCCGCCACCGATGCGCTCCCCGAGGGGTACCGGGAAGTGTTCCTCCTCAAGGACGTGGAGGGGCTCTCCTATGAGGAGATCTCGGAAATGGTGGGAATTTCCATACCCGCGGTGAAGAGCCGCCTCCACCGGGCTCGCCTGTCGCTCCGAGAGGCGATCGACGCCTTCTACAAAGAAGTGTGAAACCGGGACCGCTCCCGAGCATCATTGGGGCTGACGCCAGTCACGCATGTTCAACTGCAAGGACTCCATCGACTCGCTGCTTCCCTTCCTCGACGGTGAGATGTCGGCCGAGGAAGAGGAGCACCTCCGGAAGCATCTCAACGGCTGCCCTCCCTGCGTGGAGTTCGTCCGGAGCTACCGGGCCACCTCTCCGCTGTGCCGCAAGGCGCTGGTGAAGGCGATGCCGCCCGAGGTCGCGGGCCGCTTGAAGGCGTTCCTCCGCAACAAGATCGAGAGCAAGTGAACCTCCGGAGCATGGAGCTCACGGACCTGGTCCGCGAGCTCGCTCCCCTGGAGCCGTCGGCGCTCGCGGTGCGGAAGCTCTTCGCGGCCGTGCACGCCCACGGCGCCGGCTCGGTCGAGGAGCTCCGGGCGACCCAGCAGGTCCCTCGCGCGGTCCGGGACGCGGTCCTCGCTCGCGCCGAGCTTCCCTCGCTCACCGTGGTGGAGCGGCGCCGCGCGGCCGACGGGTTCGTGAAGTACCTCTTCGAGTCGCCGCTCGGCGGACGGGTGGAGGCGGTGCGCATCCCGCTCTTCGACACCAAGTACGTCGTCTGCGTGTCCAGCCAGGTCGGCTGCGCGCTGGCCTGCGACTTCTGCGCGACCGGACGGATGGGCTTCCTCCGGAATCTGCAGACCTGGGAGATCCTCGATCAGGTCCGGCTGATCCGCGCCGAGGCGGACCGCCGCCTCTCGGGCGTGGTCTTCATGGGAATGGGCGAGCCGCTGCTCAACCCCACCGAGGTCCTCCGGGCGGCCCGCGTCCTGTCCCACCCCGCCGGCTACGCCATCTCCGGCAGGGCCATCACCCTCTCCACGGCGGGCTGGGTGCCGGCCATCGACCGGTACGTCCGGGAGGGCCACCCTTACCGGCTCGCGTTCAGCGTCACCTCCGCCATCCCCGAGAAGCGCGCCCGCCTCATGCCGGTCGAGCGGACGCACCCCTTGCCCGAGCTGGTCCGGGCCATCGCCGACTACGCCCGCGCCCGGCGGGAACGGGCCATGGTGGCCTACGTCTGCATCCGCGGCCTGAACATGGGGCGGGAGGACGCCGAGGCGCTCCGCGACGCGTTCGCCGGGGTGCCGATCAAGCTCGACCTCATCGAGGTGACCGACCCCACCGGCCGGTACCAGCCGCCGCACGCCCGTGAGCTCGCGGAGTTCCGCGATCAGCTGCAGATCCTCGGGGCCCCGGTGGTGCGCCGGTACTCCGGCGGGAAGGACATCGGCGCGGCCTGCGGGACGCTCGAGGCCTCCTCGTACGGGGGAACGCTGATCCCCCCGCCGGCTCGCTTTCCCCGGGCGGCTCAGACCGGGTAGAAGACGACCCGGCGTTTTTCCCTACTTCCAACTTTCCAGGGCGGATGGCAGAGTCCGACGCCCAACACAGCCATTCTCCGTCGGTCTTAGCCGACCCAGGGTCCATTCGATGTCGCAGCAGCGCAAGCCCGTGCGTGCCGCGCCTGAGGCCGGGAGCTCCCGTCCCCATCCTGATCAACGGACTCAGCGTCCCTTCTCCCGTCCACTTCCGGAACGCACCGCGCCAGCGATCACGCGCGAGGCGCCGTGGTTCGCGTTCAACGCGTCGTCGGTCCCGCTGACGCCCGAGGGTCCGCCGTTCGGTCCCAACCGCTTTCTGCTCGGGGCGAACGTGCCGTGGGTGCATTTCGGCGTCGACATCGGAACGTCGCCGTGGCGTCCCGAGGGCGGGCTGCATGCCCATGCCGAGGATGCCGCGCTGCTCCGGCAGGTGTTCGAGCGCCTCCGCGGCGACGGGGTGCAGACCGCGCGCTTCTACCTCTTCGGCGACGGCCGCGGCGGCGTCCGCTTCTCGGACGACGGGACGCCCGAGGCGCTCGACGGCTCGGTGTTCGCCGACGTTGACGTGGTGCTCGACGCGGCGCGCGCCTCCGGCGTGGGGCTCATCCTGGTTCTGCTCGACGGAAGCTGGTTCGCACCGGCGAGCATGGTCGACGGGCAGCCCGTGCGCGGGCACGCCGACACCGTGCGGGATCCGGTGAAGCGGACTGCTCTCCTGGAGCGGATCCTCCGTCCGCTGCTGATCCGCTGCGGAGACCATCCGGCCATCGTCGCCTGGGAAGTGGTGAGCGGAGCGGACGGATGCATCCCCGCCCAGACCGCGGCGATGCCCGAGGGTCGAGGCGTGCTGGCCGCCTTCCGGCGCAGGATGGGGATCGGCCCGCGGGCCGACGACGCCGCCGCGCGGCCCAGCGTGGAGGAGATGCGGGCCTTTCTCTGCGACGCGGTGACCCTGATCCACCGGCACACCCGCGCGCTGGCCACCGCCGGCGTGTCCCGCTGGGGAGGTCTCGACCTCGTGCGCGGGGTGGGGCTCGATCTGTACAGCGTGGGCTGGCCTGCGGACGAGGCCGAGCTGCGGCGCGCAGTCTCGGACCTGCGGCTGGACCGGCCGCTGGTGCTGAGCGCGTTCCCCGGTGCCCACCCCCACCGGAGCATCAAGACCCTGCTCGACGCCGCGCGGTGCGGCGGCTACGGCGGCGCGTTCGTCTGGTCGGTCCTCTGCCACGACTCGACCTCGGGCTACGACGGACAGGTGCCCCAGTGGGCGCGGAACCACGCCGGGCAGCTCCACCGGCGCGAGCTGCCGCCGCCCACGCCGCCGCTTTCCACCGAGGGGGGCGAGGAGACCGCCGAGGTTCCGGCGAACGCGCCGCTCGTGCTGAAGCGGTGAGTCAGGCCTCGGCCGCGTCCAGCCACAGCTCGTCGAACCGGACCTGCGGTGGCGTGGAGTGCAGGCGCAGCCCCTGCACCCGCGGGCTGGCCGCCGCGTAGATCCGCTCGTGGTACAGCGGGATGACCGGACACTCCTGGGTCACGATGCGCTCGGCCGCGCGGTAGAGCGACATCCGCAGCTCGGGATCGATGCTCACCCGCGCCTCGGTGGTGAGCCGGTCCAGCTCCGCGCTCCGGAACCCGAGCCCGTACACGGTCTGCGCCGCCGAATGCAGGAGGAAGTGGAGGAAGTTGTCCGCGTCCGGGTAGTCGGCGATCCACCCCGCCCGGAACGCGGGGAGGCGCCCCTCGCGAGCGCGCTGCCAGAAGTCGGTGGGGTCGATCTCGATGTGGGTGACCTCCACCAGCCCCGCGTCGATCAGCGGGCGGAAGAGCACCCCGTCCTCGGCCTCGGTGTTGCGGCCGGGCGGATAGGCCAGCTCCAGGCGCAGCCGGCCGATGCCCGCGTCGCGGAGCATCTCGCGCGCCAGCGCGACGTTGGTCCGGGGCGGGGGAGGGAGCTCGCCGGTGAGGAGCGACGGCGGGGTGAGCGTCGACGCCACCTTTGCCCCGGGGTGATAGCGCTCCACCATCCCCGCCACGTCGAGCCCTGCCCGGATGCCGAGCCGCACCCGCACGTCGTCGAAGGGCGGCGTGTGCACCTGGAAGCCCATGAACCAGCAGGAGGGCTGGCTCCCGGCGATGACCTGCTGCGGGTCCACCTTCGCGTCGCGCACGTGCTCGGCGTACAGGCCCGAGACCACGTCCAGCTCGCCCGCGCGGAGACGCTCCAGCGCCGTCCGCCGGTCGGGATGGAAGACGAACTCCAGGCGGTCCACCAGGGGGCGGTCGGAGCGGAAGTAGGTCGGGTGCCGCTCCAGCACCACGCCGGTGGAGTCGATGGTCACCGGCCGGTACGGCCCGGCGCCGAGGAACTTCCCGGACGCTCCCATCCGCGTCACCAGCGTCGCCGGCAGCGTGACCAGATGGAGGAAGAACGCCTTGGGCTCGTCGAGCCGGATCTCCAGCGTGGTCTCGTCGAGCACCTCGAACCCCGAGACCTCCTGACTCCGTCCGGCGAGATAGTCCTTCGCGCCCTCCACCTCCTTGAAGATCCACTGGTCCGGAGAGTTCTCCGAAGGAGCGAGCAGCCGCTCGAAGTGGCGCTTCACGTCCGCGGCGCGCAGCGGCACGCCGTCGTGGAAGGTGAGCCCCGGGCGGAGGAAGAAGCGGTAGCTCCGCGCCCCGGGTGCCGCCTCCCACCGCTCGGCGAGCTCGGGGACCATCACCCCGTCCTCCTGGCGCAGGAGGCCCGCGTAGATGCTCGCGCCGATCTCCACCATCTGGTTGTCGAGGGTGAAGAGCGGATCGAGACCGCGGGTGGACTCGAACATCGCCGACTGGTGGATGCCAACTCGGAGGATTCCCCCCCGGCGCGCCTCGGGGAGACGGAAGCGAAACACCTCGGCCTGGAGGCTGGAGGCCTCGCGTGACAGCTGCTCGACGCTGCGGCTCAGCCCGTCGCCGATCCGGAGCACCGTCTGGGCGTCGCTGCGCACCTGCGCCACGTCCTCCGAGATGGCCGCGTCGCCCCGGGTGAGCACCGCGTGCGCAGCGCGGATTTCCTGGAGGGCGTCGGTCAGGCGCCGGACCGCGTCGCTCAGGGCCCGACCGGTGCGCGCCTGGCCCTCGGCCTTGGCGGATGCGCCCTGGGCGAGCCGGGCCATCTCCTGGGTCTGGCGCACCAGCTGGCGGCCGGCCTCGGCCTGCTCCACCGAGGCGCGGGTGAGCTCCACGATGCGGTTGGCCACCCGGGTGGAGGCCTGGACGACGTGGCCGCCCTGCGCCTCGAGGCGGACCGTCTCCGCGACGGTGGCCTCCACCGCGGCGAACGTGCGCTGGGTGGTGGCGCGGATCTCCTTGAGCGACGAGGCCGCCCGGTCACCGAGGGCCACGCCCGCCGTCGCGCGCTCCCGCCCCTCCTGCACGTGGGTCACCGCCGCGTCCACCTGACCGCGGGTCTGCCGGACGATGGCGGCGATCTCCCGCGTGCTGCGCGCGGTGCGCTCGGCCAGCGAGCGGATCTCCTCCGCCACCACCCCGAAGGCCAGACCCTGCTCGCCGGCCTGGGCGGCGATGATCGCCGCGTTCAGGGACAGCAGGTTGGTCTGGTCCGCGACCTCCTGGATGACGTCGACGATGCGTCCGATCTCCTGGCTGCGGTGGCCGAGCGCCTCCACGATCTCCGAGGCCCGGCGGATGGATTCCTCGACCCGGTACATGCCCTGGACCGAGTCGTTCACCAGCGCCTCGCCGCGCTCGGCGGTGCTGGTCACGAGTCGGGCCAGGTCGCCGGTCTCGCCCGCCCGGCGGCGCACGGCGTCGATGCCCTCCTCCACCGAGGTGACGAAGGCCGCGGCCTCCCCGGCGAAGCGGGCCAGCACGTCGCCGCTGCTCGCCACCGCCGAGAGGCCCTCGCTCATGATCTGCACGCGCTCGGTGGTGCGGAGCGCGAACTGGTCGAGCGTGCCCAGGGCCGTGGCCACCTGCTCGATGCGGACGGTCATCTCCGCCAGCGCCCCGGTCGTCTCCTCGGCGAAGGTCGCCACCTGGGTCAGCCGCTCGCCGGCCACCTGCAGCGAGTTCCCCATCCCGTGAACCGAGCCCAGCGAGCGGTCCACTGCCGCTCCCTGGCGGCGGGCCGACTCGAGCAGCGCCTGCGACTGCTCGCCCACGCCCTTCCCGGTCCGCTGGATGTTCCCCGTCACCCGCTGCACCTGGAACAGGGCGCGACGCAGCGAGAGGATCAGTCGCCGGACGTCCTCCTGGCTCTCGCCCGGGGTGACCTCGGTCGCGAGGTTGCCGCTCGCCAGCTGGGCGATGATTCGCGCCCGGGCCTCCTGCCCCGAGCGCGCCCAGCGGAGCCAGGTGAGCCAGCCGCCCACGGTGAATCCGAGGATGTTGATCGCCATCACCACCGGGTAGAGCACCGGCGGGAAGTGTCCCGGGTCGAGCCGATCGAGCAGCGCCGCGGTGACCAGCCCGGAGGCGATCCCGCCCAGCACCCCGAAGACGAAGAGAAAGCGCTTGCCGCCCATCCGACGTGGACTCTACCCGTCGTCTCCTACCCCGACTCGAACGGGATGAGTGACACCTTCACCCCGCTGCTCACACCGAGCAACTCCTTCGCCTGGGCCGGCAGGTACACGATCTGGTCGTCGATGCGGACCTGGCTCCGCACCGCGCGGAAGCGGTTCCGCCCGGATTCGCGCTCCACGCTCACCAGCATGTCCTCGGCGACCTCGAGCGCGAGATCCTCCGGGGCCACCCGCGCGGTGCGGTACTTGCGGAGGAGGGTGACCTCCGAGGTGCGGCACTCGAAGTGCGGCCCACCATCGAAGGGGTCGACGCGCTCGACGTAGCGGAAGCCGATCCGCTCCAGCATCCGCTGCACCCCGTGGGTCTGCGGACCGACCTGGCCGACCACCCGCTGCGCGCGCTCGGGGAAGAGGGTCACGAAGATGTCCGAGGAGGGGAACAGGTCCTTGATGAACTCCTTGTTCTGCCGGCTGAGCTTGTCGGCCTCGGAGTAGGTGAGGCCGGTGAAGCGCTTGCCCACGCATTCCCAGAGCACGCTGCGCCCGTCGGTCATCAGAGGAGGCATCAGCTCGGCGAGCACGTGGTCCCGGAAATTGTTCCGGTGCATCGCGATGTACAGGAAGCGCACGTAGGAGAGCTGCTTGCCGGGCTTCTCCGGACCGCTGCGGTGCAGCGGGTCCACCACCAGACCCCCGATCTCCGTCGGCCCCTCGTAGTTGTAGGCGATGGAGAGGACCTTGTGCCGGAAGTGGCGGTCGAGGGACGCCGAGTAGTGCTCGCGCTCGCTGACCTCGTAGTAGATGTGGGGCGCGTCGTAGGTCCCGTGCTGGGCGATGACCATGCTGGTGCCGATGACGGCGCCGGTGCGCGGCTCCTCGAGGACGAAGAGGTACTCGCGCTCGAAGGGGTCCTTCACCTTCCCGGCGAAGCTCCGCACCGACACGTCGATCAGCCGCTCCAGCGTCTCCTCGTCGTCGGAGAGGTTGACGGTGTTGAGCACCGCCGCGAGGCGCCGGAGGTGGGGCAGATCGGTCTTCTGGACGTCGCGGAGCAGGAGCATCGGGGGAGCCTCCCTGTACCACAGCCCACGCAGGCCACCGCCAGCCTGGTCATCCCGCGGGTCGGGGACGACCGGCCGGAGGGCTGGCACGGCGCGGCAGGGTTGCGATGTCGCGCGGGCTTGCGGCACTCCTTTCGGACTGCGCTAGTGTCCGCCGCGCCGAACGGGAGAAGGACATGTCGAACATCGGTCGGGTGTGCGTGGTGGGGGCGGGACCGGCTGGCCTGTCCCTGGCGCGAGCCTTTCTCGCCCAGGGCATCCCCTTCGACGTCTACGAGCGGCATCGCGACGTGGGTGGACTCTGGGATCAGGCGAACCCGGGGTCGCCGGTCTACGACTCTGCGCACTTCATCTCCTCCAGGAGCCAGTCGCACTTCCACGACTTCCCGATGCCCAAGGACTACCCGGACTACCCCTCGCACCGGCAGGTCCTCGCCTACATGCGCTCGTTCGCCGACGCGTTCCGTCTGCGCGAGCACATCCGCTTCGACACCGGCGTGAGCTCCGCCGTTCCGGACGGCGGTCTGTGGAAGGTGACGCTGTCCACCGGCGAGGTCCGCAGCTACGCCTCGCTGATCTGCGCCAACGGGACCAACTGGCATCCGGTGATGCCCAGCTACCCCGGCGTGTTCGCCGGCGAGATGCGCCACACGCAGACCTACCGCTCGGCGGAGGAGCTCCGTGGCAAGCGGGTGCTGATCATCGGCGCGGGGAACTCGGGCGCCGACATCGCCTGCGACGCTGCTCGCACCGCGGCGCGGGCGTTCCTCAGCGTCCGCCGGGGCTACCACTTCATCCCCAAGCACATCTTCGGCAAGCCGGCGGACGTCTTCGCCGCCGAGGCGCCCCCGATGCCGCGCTGGCTCGAGCAGCGGGTCTTCGGCGTCCTGCTCCGCCTGCTCAACGGAGACGTGAGCCGGTTCGGGCTTCCCCGGCCCGATCACCGCATCTTCGAGACCCACCCCATCCTCAACACCCAGGTGCTGCACTTCCTCGCCCACGGCGATCTGAAGGCCATGCCCGACGTCGAGCGGTTCGCCGGGCGGACGGTGCACTTCAAGGATGGCCGCACCGAGGAGATCGACCTCGTGCTCTGTGCCACCGGGTACGACTGGGGCATCCCCTACGTCCCCCAGGAACAGTTCCGGTGGAAGGGGCACCGCCCAGACCTCTACCTGGCCATGTTCAGCCGGGAGAACCCGCGCCTCTACGTGATGGGCTTCCTCGAGACGAACAACGGCGCCTACCGGATGTTCGACGACATGGCGGACCTCATCGCCCGCGCCATCGTCGCGCGCGCGGAGGGCGGCGCCGCGGCGCAGGCGGTCGACGCGATGATCACCGGCGACCACCCCGACCTGACCGGCGGCATCCACTTCATCACCACCGACCGCCACGCGACCTACGTCGACGGCCCGGCGTACCGGAAGGCCCTCCGACGCATGCGCCGGCGCCTCGGCTGGCCCGAGCTCGCCCGCGGCACCTACGATCGCCTCCGGACCTCCGCTCGAGCGGAAGCGGCGGCCTGAGCCGAGAGGGTCCGGCTGATCGAGAGCGACTGTACCGATCCGACCCGGCCCACGCGTGCTGGAGTGCGCCGTGCCATGCCCGCTCTCCCCCTGCTCCTCGTCGACGCCTTCACCGATCGCCACTTCGCCGGGAACGCCTGCGCCGTCGTGCTCGACGCCGGAGGCCTCTCCCCCGAGCGGATGCAGGCCATCGCCCGGGAGATGAACCAGAGCGAGACCGCGTACGTCCTCGGCGGCAGCGGCACCCGCTTCGACGTCCGGTACTACACCCCGGGCGAGGAGATCCCGCTGGCCGGCCACCCCACCATCGCCACCACCGCCGCGCTCGCCGACGCGGGCAGGCTCGTGCCGACCGGAGCGCGGACCGAGGTCACCTTCGTCCTGCGCGACGGGCCCATCTCCATCGCCTACGAGAAGCCCGCCACCGGCCTTCCTCGGGTGGTGATGACCCAGCGCCGCCCCGAGTTCCTCCAGGTGCTCGACCGGACGGCCATCGCCCCCGTCCTCGGGCTGCAGGCCTCCGATGTCCGCGCCGATGCTCCGGTGCAGGTCGTGAGCACCGGGACGCCGCAGCTCATGGTCCCGGTGGTCAACGCCGAGGCGCTCCGGCGGGCACGCCTCGACATCCCGGCCTACTCGGCGCTCCGCGCGCGCGAGAAATTCTTCAGCGTGCACCTCTTCGTCCTCGAGGGCGCCACGCCCGCCGGCCGAACCTTCGCCCGCCACTTCGGCGTGCCTCCGGACCTGACCGAGGATCCCGTCACCGGCTCGGCCACCGGCGGGATGGGCGCTTACCTCTTCCACCACCGGCTGGTCCGCGAGCACGATTTCGTCGCCGAGCAGGGCCACTGGATGGGGCGCCCCGGTGCGGTCGACGTCCACCTGGAGGGGACGCCCGAGGATGTCCGGTCGGTGTCCGTGGGCGGACGGGCGGTGGTGGTCGCCCGAGGGACGCTCGAGGTTCCGCGCTGAACGCCGGCCTCCGCGCGCGCCTGCGCTAGAGTTCGCCCTCCGGAGGGCGACACGTGGACATCGACCAGCTGATGCGGGCGGTGGCCATCGTCCTCGCGGTGACCGCCGTCGCGGTGAGCGTCGCCCGCAAGCTGAACCTGGGCTCGACCCTGGGACTGCTGGTGGTGGGCGCGGCGCTCGGCCCGCATTCGCCGCATCCGCTGCTCGGCATCGAGCACGTGGACGAGCTGCAGGCGATCGGGGAGATCGGCATCGTCCTTCTGCTCTTCCTCCTCGGCCTCGACATCCGCCCCGCGCGACTGTGGGCGATGCGAGGCATGGTCGTCGGCCTCGGAACGGCCCAGTACGTCCTCTCCACGGCGGCGATCGCCGGCGTGCTCCTCCTCCAGGGGGTCGGCAGCGGTCAGCCGGTGGTGGTCATCGGCCTCGCGCTGGCGATGAGCTCCGCGGCGGTCGCCCTGCCCGCGCTGGCCGAGCACGGGGATACCGGGAGTCTGCAGGGGCGCGCGACGATCGCGGTGCAGATCCTCCAGAGCTTCGTCCTGATCGCGTTGCTCACCGTCATCCCGCTGCTCGGTGGGCCCGTGGGCAGCATCCATGCCCCGGGGCTCCGCCGCACCGCGGAGGTGCTCGGTGTCATCCTCGCCATCCAGGTGGGCTCGCGGTGGGTGCTGCCGCGCCTGCTCACCCTGACCGCCACCAACCTCGGCTCGGGAGCCTTCACCCTCACCATCATCGCCGCGGTGTTCGGCACCGCCGCGACCCTGGACAGCCTCGGCGTCTCGATGGCGCTCGGCGCGTTCGTCCTCGGGGTCAATCTCTCGGGCTCCATCTACGTGGATCAGCTGAAGGTGGCGGTGGACCCGGCGAAGCAGCTCCTCCTCGGCCTCTTCTTCATCACCATCGGCATGGCGCTGGACTGGCGCGAGGTGCTCGCGGCTGGAGGAGGACCGATGCTGCTGCTGCTCGCCCTCCTGGCCGTGAAGGTCGCGGTCGGGGTCGGGCTGGGGCTCGTCTTCCGCTTCGGCCTGCGGGCCTCGCTGCTCACCGCCGTGCTGCTGATGCCGTTCGACGAGGTGGGCTACGTCATCCTCGGAAGCGCCCGCTCCACCGGGCTGCTCTCGCCCCGCGTCTACGCGCTGAGCCTCACCTTCATCTCGGTGTCGTTCGTCATCTCGCCGCTGCTGGTCAACCTGACCTACCGGCTGACCGCGCATCTGCGGAAGGTCGCCGCCTCGTCGGAAAAGATGCCGAGCGTGGCCGGGCGGGTGGTCGTCGCTGGCTACGGCGCGGGCGGGCGAGGGGTGTGCCTGATCCTCGAGGCCGCCGGCATCCCGTTCGTGGCGGTCGACGAGGATCTCGATCGACTCCGGCTGGCCAGGCGCCTCGGACACGAGGTCCGCTACGCGGATCTGTCCGACCCGGCCCTCCTCACCACGCTCGACGTGGACCGGGCCCGGGCGGTCATCGTCGCCGTGCCGGAGTTCCCGATCGGCCGGCGACTGGTCGACGCTCTCAAGCGCTTCCACCCCGGGGTTGCCACGCTGGTCTCGGTGCAGACGCTCGGGCAGCAGGAGTCGATGCGGCAGCTCGGCGTGGAGCACGTGGTCGCGCTGTCCCTCGAGGGAACGCTCCGCTTCTCCCGCCTCGTGCTCACCTCGCTCGGGGTGGAGCAGCACCAGACGGAGTCGATCCTCACCACCATGGAGGCGGACGACTACGCCGCCATGCGGACCGCCGAGTTCTCGGGTCCCACGGGCTCGGGCATCGCCCGGCGGTCGGCCAGCTGAGGACGGAGGCGCCGGCCGTGACCCCATCCATCGATCACCTCGCCGTCGCCGCGACCTCGCTCGACGGCCGGGAGCTGGACGACTTCCTCGGGGTCACGCTTCGGCCCGGAGGCCGCCACGCGCGGATGGGGACGCACAACCGGCTGCTTCGCCTCGGCCCGCTGACGTATCTCGAGCTGATCGCGATCGATCCGGAGGCCACGACGCCGGGCCGGCCCCGCTGGTTCGAGCTGGACGACCCCGCGATGCAGGCCCGCCTCGCCTCGGGTCCACGGCTGGTGCACTGGGTCGCCCGCGTCGACACGACCGAGATGCCGGCCCTCTCCATCGACGTGGGACCCTGGGAGCCGTTCGAGCGCGGCGATCTCTCCTGGCAGCTGACGGTCCGGACCGATGGCACGCTCCCCGCGGGGGGCGTCGTCCCGAGCCTCATCTGCTGGGCCGGGCCCGCGCACCCCGCGGCCCGCCTGCCGGATCTCGGCGTGAGCCTCGAGACGCTCGAGCTCGAGCACCCGCGCGCCTCCGAGATCCAGCGGCAGCTCGATGCGCTCGGGCTGACCGAACGGTGCTCGCCCGGGCCCGTTCCCCGTCTGACGGCGCACCTCCGCACGCCTCGCGGTCGGCGGACGCTCCGGAGCGACGAACCCCTCGGTTGACTCTCCAGTGGCTGGAGGGTCGAAGACACGTGACCTCACCTGGAGGTCACGCATGTCGTCACTCCTCTCCCTCGGGCTCCCCGCGGTCCTCGCCACGGCGACGCCCCTTCCCTCGGCGGACCGGGCGGCGGTCGAGGAGACCGTTCGCCACTACTTTCGCTCCGGCGACGAGAACGCCGCCTCCGAGCTGGAGATCGCCTTCCACCCGACGCTCGGGATGTACTGGGTGGACAGGGACGGTCGCGCCCAGGAGCTGGACCGGCACGCCTGGGCGGAGCGGCTCCGCGCGGCGACCACCCGACAACCCGCGACGGTCCGGCGCATCGTCTCGGTGGAGCTGGCCGGGGACGCGGCGGTGGCTCGCCTCCACTCCGAGTTCCCCACCCACCAGTTCGACGACCTGGTGAGCCTGCTCCGCGTCGACGGGCGATGGCGCATCGTCCTGAAGGTGTTCCACCGCCGCGAGCCGGCGGATGCCCCTCTCCCCGCGCCGGCGCAGGTCGACGCCGAGCAGAAGGCCGTCCGCGAGGTCCTCGCGCGGGCGTTCCAGGCGATGGACGCGGGGGATGGCGCCCGGCTCGGCTCGAGCGCTCTGAGCCGGGCACAGACCTACGCCGTCGATCGCGGGGAGCTGGTGGCGGTGTCCGTGCCGGGCTGGCAGGCGCGGCTGGACCAGGCCCGGGCGCAAGGAAAGGCGCGGCCGTCCGCCCGCGAGGTCGACTGGGTGGAGGTGGCGAGCGACGTGGCCGTGGCCAGGATGACGCACGGGCAAGGTGCCGATCGCATCGTCACCTACGGTTCGCTGCTCCGGGTGGCCGACGGCGGCTGGAAGCTGGTGGGACTCGTCTATGGTCGTCCCTGACGAGCTTCGAATGACCCGGATGCTACGCATCGGCGAGTTCGCCCGGCTGACCGGACTCCCGGTCCGGACCCTCCGCTTCTACGACGCGGTGGACGTCCTCCGGCCCGCGCAGGTCGATCTCCGCACCGGGTACCGCCTGTACGCGCTCGACCAGGTCCTGCTCGCGCGCCGGGTGGTCGCGCTTCGCAGGCTCGGGTTGCGGCTGGACGAGGTCCGGCAGGCTCTGATTGCCGAGCCCGCCGAGCGACAGATGCTGACCGTCGCCCGGGAACGGCTCGAGCGGAGCATCGTCCATCAGTCCTCGCAGCTCGTCGCGCTGCGGGCCCGCCTCGCCCGGTCCGACCTCGGACGCGTCGATGCTCCGGTGGGCATCCGTCTCGAGCCGGCCCGGTGGGTGGCGAGCGTGGGCGATCGCCTGTCCGACGTCTCCGACGTCTCGGAGCTCTTCCTCGAGCTGCGCCGCGGACTGGACCGGCCGGGCTGTGGGCGCGAGGGCGTGCTCTGGCACCGCTGCGCCGGGGAGGGCGCCCTCACCGCGGCGGCGTTCGTCGAGGTGCCCCGCTCGACCCGTGCCCGGGGGCGTCTCTCGGTGTTCGAGCTGCCCTCGGTCGAGGTCGCGACGGTCCGCACCGTGGACGACGACGCGCAGGCCGAGCTCGGGTACCGGACCCTGCGCGACTGGATGACTCGCCAGGGCCACGTGCTGCAGGGACCGAAGCGGGAGATGCCGGTTCCGGCGGAGCCGGGCTGGCTGGAGATCTCCTTCCCCTTCCGCGCCGGCGCCCCGGCGTGAGGCGTCCGACGTCGGGCCGCGGGTGGGCCGTGGCGGCCCTTCTCCTGTCCGCCTCGACAACTCCGGCCGTCGCCGCTCCGGCGGCCCCCGAGGCCGACGTGCGACAGCTCGTCGAGCGCTACTTCCGGGTGGACGCGCTCGGCTCGCCGGACGAGCTGAGAAGCGTCTTCGCCCCCGGCGCGAGCGTCGTCGAGAAGCGCGGGTCGGGGTGGGTGCCCGTCACGGTGGACGCCCTCGCCGCGCGTCTGGCCGGGGTCGCGCCCGACGAGTCGCGGCGTGTTCGCCGGGTCGAGTCGCTCCACGCGAGCGCCGCCGAGGCCACGGCCGTCCTGTGGGTCGAGTCGCCCAGGGAGCGGCGCCGCGACCGGCTCACGCTCCGCCCCGCAGAGGCGGGCTGGCGCATCGTGGCCGACCGGCGCGACACGACGGCGAAGCCGCTGCCCGCGGCCCAGGTGAAGGCGCTGCGGGCAGACCTCATGAAGCCGGTCCGTCCGTTCCGGCTCGTGGGGAACGTGCACTACGTCGGCGCGAGCGGGCTGAGCGCCTTCCTCCTGACCAGCCCGGCGGGGCACGTGCTGCTGGACACCGGCCCGGTGGAGATGGTCCCCATGCTGGAACGGAACGTCGAGGCGCTCGGCTTCCACCTCGCCGACGTGAAGCTGATCCTCAACAGCCACGCGCACTTCGACCACTGCGGAGGATTCGCCGAGGTCAAGCGCCGGTCCGGAGCGCGCATCCTGGCCAGCGAGGCCGACGGCGCGGAGATGGAGCGGGGCGGGCTGGGCGACTTCGCGTACGGCGACGACTATTCCTTCGAGCCGGTCACGCCGGACCAGCACGTCCGGGACGGAGAGGAGGTCCGCCTCGGGGACGTGACGCTGACCGCGACGCTCACGCCCGGCCACACCCGCGGCTGCACGACCTGGTCCACGCGAGTCGAGGAGGGTGGCCGGACCCTCGACGTGGTCTTCGTCTGCGGGCTGGTGGTCTCTCCCTTCAAGCTCACCAACAATCCGGTCTACCCGGCGGTCGCCGCCGATGCGCGGCGGTCCATCACCCGTCTTCGCTCGCTCCGGGCGGACGTGATGCTCGCGGCTCACGGGTTCTGGTTCGACCTCACCGGGAAGGCGGCTCGCCTCGCGCACGCCCGGAAGCGCGGCGACGGCGCCAATCCCTTCGTCGACCCCGGCGAGCTCGGGCGGCACCTGGACGAGGTGGAGCGCGACCTCGACGCGTCGCTCGCGGCGCAGGAGCGCGAGCGCGCGCCCTGAGAGGGCCACCGGCGCGATCCGGGGCACTTCGAGACAGGACAGTGCGGACCGGTCCCGGGTTGCGCGTCGAGGTGCCAGACACCTCGTGACAGGACATCGATGCGGTGCTTCCCGGACTATCCCCTTTCGGCGATGGACGTCGGGGGGGCGCCGTGCTCGGCTTTCCGGGCTTCGATGGCGCACGTGCACGCCCGTTCCCAGGAACCGTCCCTGGTCTTCGAGCCGCTCCGTCCGGACCACGCGACGGAGCTCTTCCCGGTGCTCGGGGACGCACGCGTCTGGGAGCACATCCTCGGGAACGACGGTGCGACCGAGGCCCAGATGCGCGCCCTCTACGCGCGGCGCGCCGCCGGTCCGGGTCGCCCCGGCGAGCGGTGGATCAACCACGCCGTCCGGCTCCCCGGGGGACCGTACCTCGGGCGGATCGAAGCGACGGTGCACGACGAGGAGCGCTGGGCGGAGGTCGCCTACGTCTTCGGCCAGATCCGCCGCGGGCAGGGGCACGCGCGCGTCGCGGTGGGATGGCTGCTGGACCAGCTCGGGGTCGACGAGGTCTGGGCCTGCACCACCCCGGGAAACACGCCCTCTCGCCGGCTGCTGGAGGCGCTGGGCTTCCGGGAGGTGCCCTCGACACGACCCCTCGCGTCGTGGGACCCGGGTGACCTCACCTACAGGTGGGACCGCCAGCGCTGAGCGGGCGTCTTTCCTGGGTGCCGACACTCTGGCAGGGTGCCCGGCCATCATGGCCCGTCTCCAGGCAGTCCTCATCGGTGGCACCGGCTACGGCGGGGCGGAGATCCTCCGCCGGCTGCTGTTCCACCCCCAGGTCCAGGTCGCGCGGGTCACCGCGGCGGACAACATCGGCAAGAAGGTCGGCGAGGTGCATTTCAGCCTCGCCGGGCTGACCGACCTGACCTTCCAGGAGATGGCCCCGGAGCAGGCCGTCGCCGGAATGGACGTGGCCTTCCTCGCCATGCCGCACAAGACGACGGCGAAGGTGGTCCAGTCCATCCTCGGCTCGGGCGTGCGCATCGTGGACCTCTCGGGCGACTTCCGCCTGCGCGACCCGGCGGCGTACGAGCGCTACTACGGGGTCGCCCACCCTTCGCCGAAATCGCTCACCGACGGGGTCTTCACCTACGGGATGCCGGAGGTGAACCGCGCGGCCATCGCCAAGGCGAGGTACATCGCCTCGCCGGGCTGCTTCGCGACCACCATCGCCCTGGGCCTGCTCCCGCTGGCGCGCGCGGGCATGCTCACCGGGCCGGTGCACACGGTCGCCGCCACCGGCAGCTCGGGCTCGGGCGCCAATCCGCAGCTCACCACCCATCATCCGCTCCGGGCGGTGAACCTCCGGACCTACAAGCCCCTGGACCACCAGCACGTCCCGGAGATCCTGCAGACGCTGCACGGAGCCGGCGGGAAGGAGCTCGCCCTGGAGTTCGTCCCGGTCTCGGCGCCGCTCCCTCGTGGGATCTTCGCCACCAGCTTCGTGGACCTGCCGGCGTCCACCACCGCCGAGCAGCTCCGGGAGGCATGGACCCGCTGCTACGCCGGTGAGCCCTTCGTCCGTGTCGTCGAGGGTCGCCAGCCGGAGGTGGTCGCGGTGGCCGGCGGCAACTACGTGGAGGTGGGCTTCACCCTCGGCGCGCCGACCGCGAACACCCGGCGGGTGGTGTGCTTCAGCGCCCTGGACAACCTGGTCAAGGGCGGTGCCGGGCAGGCGATCCAGGCGTTCAACGTCATGATGGGCTTCGAGGAGACGCTCACCCTCAAGGAGCCGGGGCTGTGGCCGTGAGCGCGCTCTCCGACTTCGCCGGCCGGTGGTTCGTGGTGAAGGTCGGCGGAGAGCTCGCCGCGGATCGGACCCGCCTGGCCGGAAGCGTCGGCGCCGCGGTGGGCGAGTTCCTCTCCGCCGGCATCCGGGTCTGCATCGTCCACGGTGCCGGGCCCCAGGCGACCGAGCTGGGGCGGCGGCTGGGGCTCGAGCCCACCATCGTCGGTGGCCGCCGGGTGACCGACCCGGAGACGCTCGAGGTGATGAAGATGGCGCTCGCCGGACAGGTGTCGGTCGACGTCGCGGCGGCGATGCGCCTGGCCGAGGTCCCGGCGCTGTGCACCACCGGCGTCTCGGCCGGCCTGCTGGACGCGGTCCGGCGGCCGCCGAAGGTCATCACCGGGGCGGGGCCGGACCCGGTGGATCTCGGCCTGGTGGGCGACATCGTCTCGGTGGACACCGCGGCGCTGGAGAAGATCGCCAGCGTCGGGTTCGTCCCGGTGATGGGCTCGCTGGGCGGCGATGCGGGCGGGAACGTCTTCAACATCAACGCCGACACCGTCGCGGCGCGCGTCGCGGCGAAGCTCCGGGCCGCAAAGCTGTTCCTGGTCTCGAACGTGCCCGGCGTGCTCCGCGACAAGAACGACGTCTCGACCCGCATGCCCAGGCTCACCGCCGCCGAGGCGCGCGAGCAGATCGCGTCCGGCGTCATCTCCGGCGGGATGATCCCCAAGGTGGAGGAGTCGCTGGCGATGCTCGAGGAGGGCATCGAGGCGGTCCACATCGTCGGGATCGATCCATCCACCGCGATCCTCGATGAGGCGCGCGAGCCTGGCAGCCTCGGGACGGCGTTCGTCCGCTGAGACGGCCTCGCCTCTGGGGCTCAGCCCTGCTTCTTCCTTCGCCGCGGCCGCGGCACCAGCTCACCGCCGCAGTTCGGGCAGACGCCCTTCATCGCCTCGGTGCACGCGACACAGAAGGTACATTCGAAGCTGCAGATCCGCGCCGGGCCGTCGGCGCTCAGGGCCGCGCCGCAGCGCTCGCACACCGCGCGCATCTCCAGCGCCATCTGCGGCCCCTCCTCAGTTCCGTTCGAGGACCTTCAGCGCCTCGGCGATCTCGTCCTGCCCGCAGCCGTGCGGCATCTTCTTCTTCCGCGCCTTCTGCAGCGCGGACACCGCCTGCGGCCGCCCCAGCTCACCCAGCCGGCGCGCCGCCACCACCCGGGCCGCGCAATCCGTCCCGTCCAGCCACTTCCCGTACACCCCCACCAGGTCCAGCGTCTCCGTCCGGTGCTGTGACTCGAGGTAGCGGAGCGCGCCCCAGGCGGCGTCTCCGGTCCCCGACTCGGCGATGGCCCGCAGCACCCCCGTCGAGCGGCCGGCGTCCAGCCGGTCCAGGAAGTCCGAGCGCGGCCCCTCGCCACCCTCGTGCGCGAGATCCTCGGCGACGCCGGCCAGCGTCCGCCGGTCCAGCACCGAGCTCGCATCCCGCGAGGCGAGCAGGACCTTGAGCTCGGTCGTGTGGTCGCGCACGGCGTGCAGCGCGGCCGCCCGGAGCCCCGCCACCTCGGCCGCCGGCGTGCCCGACTTCTCCAGCCGCTCGAGCGTCGTCAGCGCCTCGCGCGCCTTCCCCGCGTCGAGCTGCGCCGCCACCTCGTCCAGCGGCGAGGAGCCTCCGCGCAGCGCCAGGAACGCCACCGCGGCCGCCAGCGCGCCGAGACCGACCAGCACCGGAGTCCGCCAGCGGGGGGGACCCAGACTCGAGGAGAGCGTGTCCGCCACCCTGGGCGGCGGCACCGGGGTGACGGCTCCGGTGGGCAGCTCGAGCAGGGGCGTCTCGGGAGCGGGCCGGCCCTCTGTCTGCGGTCGGCGCGCGAAGATGACCTCCGAGACCGTCGAGATCGCGCGAGGGAGCAGAGGCAGGATCCGCCCGGCGACCTGGGGTGGCGCCTCCAGCGCGCGGACCAGGTCCTCCGCGGTCTGGAATCGCCCCCGCGGCTCCTTCGCCAGGCAGCGCATGATGATCGCCGACAGGTCCGGGTCATCGGCCATCGTCGGCGTGTTCTCGACCAGGGGCGTCGGCACCGTGCCGATGTGCTGGAGCAGGTAGTCGCGCGCGTTCGGGCCGTTGAAGGGCAGGTTCCCCGAGAGCACCCGGTAGGCCAGGACCCCGAGCGAGTAGATGTCGCTGCGGGCGTCCAGCGGATGCCCCATCGCCTGCTCGGGCGAGAGGTACTCCGGGGTCCCCAGCACCACCCCGACCTGGCTCAGGCCCTTGGCGTCCGGGTCCGGCTCGAGGAGCTTGGCGATGCCGAAGTCCAGGAGCCGCGCCTGCTCGCCCCGCGGCCCCGGGGTGAGCACGACGTTCTCCGGCTTGAGGTCCCGGTGGATGATGCCCTTGTCGTGGATGGCCGCGAGCCCCTCCGCCAGCTGCATCAGGACGCGGCGGCCGCGGTCGGGGGCCAGGGGGCCGCTGCCGAGGTGCTGGAGGAGCGTCTCCCCCTCGGCGAACTCCATCACCAGACAGGTCGCGTCGTGCGACTGCCCGAAGTCGATGACCCGGACCACGGCGGGGTGCTCCACGCTCGAGAGCAGGCGCGCCTCGCGGCGGAAGCGCTCGCTCATGCCTGGCTGCTGCCCCACCTCCCGGCGGAGCACCTTGAGGGCCACGCGCCGGCCCAGGCTCACCTGCTCGGCCAGGTACACCTCGCCCATGCCGCCACCCCCGAGGTGGCCCAGCACGCGGAAGCGTTCCCCGAGGACCAGTGAGTTCGGCTCGAGCACGGCCGATCGAACGTTACCAGCCCGGCCGGCCCCTCCTCACTGTCGTCCGCGCGCCTACCCAGCGGGCGATCGACCGGAAATGCCCCTTTTTTGGGGGGCCTGGGGGTGGGTGGTACCGTCGGCGGCCGCACTTTCATGGCTTCCGAGGACACGTCCGGAGGCTCGGTCCCGCCCGCTCCGGAAGGACGGCCGGCCGGGCCCGAGCTTCGACTGCTGGACCGGCGCGCGTTCGTCGGTTTCCCGCCGATCGAGCTGCGCCCCGGAGTCACCGTCGTCGACTTCGGGCTTCAGATTCCCGACGTCAGCTTCCCCTTCAACGTCGGAGCCGGCCCCCAGAAGTATCAGCGTCGCAAGCTCCACTTCGGCTTCCTGGAGGTGGCAGTCGACGCCGAGCTGATCCGACGCAGCGTTCAGGAGACGACCGCCTCGGCGCTGGAGGTCTCGGACGTCGCCCTCAACTTCCGCCAGGGGTGGATCGAGGGCGAGGCGCGGCTGAAGGGTCCGTCGCCGGCCGGCACGACGTTCAAGGTCGCCTTCGACGCCGACGGGGAACGGCTCGCCGT
>Ga0310810_10000649_pt1 | contig 34824 bp, 30 predicted proteins | sample NCmetagenome_FD_207641 | JGI IMG/M metagenome (GOLD analysis project Ga0310810, IMG submission 207641) | Soil microbial communities from experimental microcosm in Duke University, North Carolina, United States - NC | ecosystem: Engineered > Artificial ecosystem > Soil microcosm > Unclassified ... | reverse complement strand
GCGGCTTTGGCTTTCGTTTGTGACGTCTAGGCTAGTGGACTGTAGTCGTCATTTGTACAGTAGTCACGCGATCCGGCGTGTCGGATCGGCGTAGGACCAGCGAAACGGTTTCGGCGCGCGATTGTAACGGCGAATGTATTTCATGATCTTGCGGCGGAGGTCAGCAATCGAAGTGAAGATGCCGCGTGCGAGAATGTCGCGTTCGATTTTGGCAAACCAGAGCTCGACTTGATTCAGCCAGGACGAGTAGGTCGGCGTGAAATGCAGATGCACCTGCGGATGCGCGGCCAAGAACGTCCCCACTTTTGCGTTTTGTGGGTCGCGAGATTGTCGAGGATCAGGTGAATCTCGCGGCGACGCGGCTGCGTGTCATCACGCGGGGCAGGGTCGCTCTGTCGATCCCCTCGACGGGCCAAAGCGCGTGGATGGACTTGGAATTGGGCGTTTGGGCGGCCATTCGTTAGCTTTCTGTTAGCTGACCCGCCGGAGCGAGGGGAAAACTGCCGTATTCCCTCGCGGATTTTATGAGTGGGGTGGATGACGGGACTCGAACCCGCAGCGTCCGGAGCCACAGTCCGGTGCTCTACCTTTGAGCTACACCCACCATCGAGACCGTTCCCGGCGGGTAGAACCTTCCAAGTGTAGCAGAAACGCGGACGCTCGCCAGTGTCCTCTCCAGCAGATTTACGAGTAAGCCGCGGGGGACGTGCTATAGTCCACGCGTCTCGATGCAGCTTCAGGATGTGGAGCGGATTGCGCGGCTCGCCCTGCGCGAGCTGGGCGCCGGCGACGTGCCTCTGACGATCACCGCCGAACCGCAGCCCGATCGCTGGCGCGTCGCCATCGGCGGCAACGTGCAGACGACGCTGTCGATTCGCGCGGGCAGCGGGACAACTCCTCAGTACGTCCGCGAGCAGATCTTCGACCAGTTCAACGCGCGGTAATCAGCCGCGCGCGCGCTTCCGGGCGGGCGGAGCCTTGGCCGTCCGGGCGGGCTTTTCGATGTCCACCTTCGCCGCCTTCTTCTTTCCCGTGCTCACGCGATCGAGGCTTTGCCGCAGCGCGTCCATCAGGTTGACGACTTTCGGCGGCGTCTTCTCTTCGGTCGCCACCACTTCCTCGCCCGCGATCTTCGCGTCGATGATCCGCTGCAGCTCCTCCTGATACTCGTCCCTGTATTCGCTGAGGTTCAGCTCCCCTTCGAAATTGCCGATCACCTGTTTCGCGAGCTTGATCTCGTCGGGCTTCACCTTGGACGGCACGCCGCCCAGCTCGTCGATCGCGTCCATGCTGCGGATCTCGTTCGCCCGCCGCATGGTGTACATCACGAGTCCCTTGTCTTTGGGCTGCACGGCGACGAGGTACTCGCGGCCGTAGAGCGCCAGCTTGCCGATGCCGGCCTTTCCTTTCATGCCCTCGCGCATGACGGCGAACGCCTCCTGGGCCATCTGTCCGTCCGGCGCGAGATAGTATGGCCGCTCGACGTAGATCGGATCGATCGCCGCCGCGTCGGTGAACTGCACGAGATCGATGACGCGCGTCGATTCGGGCCTCACCTTCGACAAGTCCTCCTCGTCCATCACCACGTAGCGGCCTTTCTCGAACTCGTAGCCCTTGACGATTTCCGACAGCGGGATCTCGCGCTCGCACTTCGGGCACCAGCGCTTCTGCTGAATGCGCGTCTGGCACTCGCCGTGGAGCTGATTGAAGCTGATCGTCGCGGCGGAGTCGGTCGCGGGGAACACCCGGACCGGAATGTTCACGAGGCTGATCTTGAGAAAGCCTTTCCAGGTCGGTCTAGCAGCCATAAAAACAATTGGTGAAATTGGTGAACAGGTGAATTGGTGAATTTAACTTACCAGCTTCTTATCGGCCGGACTCGTAGAATCTGCGGCATCTTGCCCGGAATTGCACGATCCTGCAACACCCCAATTCATCAATTCACGAATTCACGAATTCACGAATTCACCACGTCACCCTGGCCTGAAACTGCACCATCCTGGGCGGTTCCATGGCGGCGAGGCCGGGGGTCGCCTGGCCGAAGGTCGCGAGCGGCGTGGCGCCGTCGCCATAGACGCCGTTCCTCGCAAACACGTTCGCGTGGTTGAAGATGTTGAAGCCTTCGACGCGCAGCAGCAGCGCGCGGCTGCCTCCGGTCCGGACGCGGCCTTCCGCAAACAGTGACACGTCCGAAATGCTCGTCCCGCGGAACGAGGACTTGCCGGCCACGACGCCGTCGATGACCGGACGATCGTTGTTGGCGCGATCGCCGTTGTTGTCGACGCCCGTGGTCGCGTTGAACGGGCGCGGAGACGCGAATTGCGACACCGTCCCCGCCGTGATGTGCCAGGGCAGGCGATAGTTGACGTTCAGGACGGCCCGATGGCGCTGGTCGAGCAGGCTGGGGCCGCGCTCTTCTTCTCCGAGCGCGCTGATGTTCGCCTCGTTCGGGTTGACGCCGTTGCCGTTCGGCTCGGTCGTGTTGGTCGCCTTCGACAGCGTGTAGCTGAGCGACGCGGTCAGCCGCCGCGTGCCGCGATAGCTGACCATCGTCTGCAGGCCGTCGTAGTCGGCGACACCGAGATTCATGATCACGTTGATCTGGCGGAAGCCGCCGTTGACGGGCGCGATCGGCCGGGTCGCGTCGGCGGCGGCCGCCGATCGTACCTGGCCCGGCGCAGTCCGCGCGAATGTCGTCGGCGCGTTGAGATCGACGGTACGATCGAGATCGGTCCAGTGCTGGCGGACGTAATCCGCTGAGACGAACACGCCGCGCGCAACCTCGCGTTCGACGCCGACCGACGCCACCTGGCTCTTCGGGTTCACGAGCCGGGACGGATAGTTCGGCAGCCGCGCGAAGTCCACGCCGAATCTGGCGAAGATCGGCGTGTAGAAGTCGGCGCGCCCGGGACGGATCGTTACGTTCCGCGCCGGAAGCGACGCCGCCGCGGCGTTCGGATCGAAGATGACGGGCGTGCACGTGAGGCAGGACGGAAAACCGGTCTGACCGGGGTTGGCGCTGTAGGATCCGATGCCGAGCGGCCCGTTCAGCTCGAAGTTCGCCGCGAGATTCGATCGCAGCTGCGTCCAGTAGAGCCCGTATCCGCCGCGGACCGCGGTCCTCGGGTCGCCCGCCGGACTCCATGAAAAGCCGACGCGCGGCGCGAAGTTCTTCGTCGCGTCGCTGAACGTCTGGCGATCGTAGCGAAGGCCGAGATCCAGCGAGAGATCGGGACGCGCGCGGTACGTGTCCTGCGCGTACGCCGCGAAGAGCCACTGCTGCTGCGTGTACGTCCCGACGCCGAAGTTGAACCCCTGCGTGTAGCTCTGCATGTTCGACAGCGTGAGCTGATCGAACGGCGCGATCGTGGACGAGACCACCGTGAACTGACCGAGCACGAACGGGCTGCCGAACTCCGTGCCGTCGCCGCCCGAGGTGGCGTGCGCGGCGCTGCCGCCCAGGCGGATGGAGTGGTTGCCCGCGGACCACGTCAGCGTGTCGGAGAACTGTCCCTGCCGGCTGAAGATGTGCGCGTAGCGGCTTTCGCCGAGCGTGAACGGCGCCGATCCGGCCCGGGTGAACTGCGTGGACGGCTGCGCCGGTTCGAACTGCGTAATCGGATCGCCGTCCAGATACGCGAACCGGGCTTCGTTCACCATACGCGCGCTCAGGATCGCGGTCTCGTTGGCCTGGAGGGACCAGGTGTGTCGCGTGAATGCGCGCCCGGCGCTCGCGAGGGTGTTGCCGGAGACCACATCCTGCGGATTCGTGTCCGAGAAGTGGTCGATGTTGGCCCGCACGGTGAGCGTGTGCAGCGACGTCAGCTTGTGATCGATGCGCCCGTCGAACAGTCCCTGCCGATACCGTCCGACGATCGTCGAACCCGCGGGCACGAGGGGTGACGTGATGGGGGCGGCGCGATCCTGATGCGTGTAATCGAACGCCCCGAAGTACTGCGTGCGGTCCTTTGCGATGGGACCTCCGATCGACGCGGAGATCTGGGCGAGCGAATCGGGAATGTCGGGCGCGAGAATCGCGGTCTCGATTCCGTTGACCGCCGGTGTCTCGCACGTCGCGATCGACGGCGGGCACTGAGGGGCCGTCCCCAGCCTCGTCGCCTGCATGCCGCCCGGCCGTCCCAGAAACAGCCCTTCGCCGTGCAGAGCGTTGGTGCCGGCCTTCGTCACGATGTTGACCGCCGCGCTCGACGTCCAGCCGAACTCCGCGGAAAAGGCGTTCGACATCACGCTCATTTCCTGGATTGCGCCCGCCGGTATCGTCGCCATCATCGTCTGCCGTCCCCACGGATCGTCGTTCGTCGCGCCGTCCATCGTGACGGCCGTCTCCCGCCGCCCGCCTGCGCCCGTTACCGAATACACGGCGTTCACGAACAGATCGCCGGTCCCTCGCGCGGGCCGGAATGCCGCATTGAGCAGCGGCAGGTAGGTCGCCTTCCGGCCGAGCAGCGGCGTCTCGTCGATCTCCTTCGATTCAAGCCGACGCCCGAGCTGCGGATCTTCGCGGATGCCCTCCGTCGTGCCATAGACGGTGACTTCGCTCTTCTCGCTGCCGACGATCAGCTTCACGCGGACGGTGGCGGTCTCGCCCGCCCGCAGTTTCAAATCGCTGACATCGTCCTGCGTGGCGAAGCCTGGCTTGCTGACAGCGAGCACGTACGTCCCGGCGATCGGGAGCGCCGCAAGCGTCGCGCTGCCGTCGCTGGACGTTTTCGCCTCCCGCCGAAGGCCCGTCTGGGCGTTGGTCGCGGTCACGACTGCGTCGGGAACCGACGCGCCGGTCTGGTCGGCGACGACCACGACGACGGTCGCCGTGTTCGGGGACTGTCCCGTCGCTGCTTCGGCGCTTGGGCGAGGCAAGGCGAGCGCTGGCGCCGCGAGGATCCCGAACGCGGACATCAGTAGCACGATTCGCTTCACCATATGCTCCTACTTCGGATTGACGACGTAGTCTTTGAAGTAGCTCGTCGAGTCCGTCTTCGACCACAGCCCGACCTTTCCGGTCACCGGCGCCTTCAGCACGGGATTGTTTTCAGGAAACAGATCCGGGTTGGGTGCGCCGCCGCTGCGTCCAGGTTCCGGAGCGCTGCCGAGAACGTAGGTGAGCACCTTCGTGCCGTCGAGCGTCCCCGTGATGTTCGCGCCGTCGACGTCGAGCCGGAGCGCGTGCCACTTCTCGCGATCGCCTTCTCCTTTCAGGAGGTCTCCGTCGCGCGGCCGGATCAGCGGACGCCGGATGCCATTGTGGAACTCCCAGAGGACGACGTTGTGCTCGGTGTCGTTGTACCGAAGCGCGAGCCAGTCGCCGTTCGGCTTGACGTTGAAGAGAATCCCCGAACATCGATCCAGTTCGCCTGCAACCGTCCTGAACATCATGCTGATCGAGCCGTTCGAAAAGTTCTCGAGGCCCTTGAGCACCGCGACCGGGTAGTACGCAAACTGCTTCGCGTTGTCCATCAGCTCTTCATTCGACGTGCCGTACAGCTTCCGCGCGCTCTCGACAAGGAGTTTGGTCGGATTGTCCTTCGTGGCCGTCCACGGCCGGCCGTCGACCATGATGGCCTTCTCCGCGCCGTCCTTGACGACGACCCACGTGCCGACGATGGGCTCGAACGCCGTCGGCGGTTTGCCGACGGTTTCCTTGTCGAGGCTGACCTTCAGCTCCGCCGCGCCAATGGTCGCCGCGGCAACCAGCGCCAGCGCGAAAACGGGACACCCACGCTCTCGAAAATACGTGACGCTCATCATTGTCTCCTGCGTACCAAAAGACCGAACGCGATGACGGACGCCGGCCAGATGCCGTAGAACACCGCGCCGGCCCGCCTCGGCGGCACCGCCAGCGGATGTCCGCGAAACCCCGCATCGTCGCCTTCGGCCGGGATGGCGATCCCCGCGAGCGAGAAAATCGTTTCGAGCACGCCGTCGGCGCTCGTGAGGCGATTCGAGGTCCGGCGGCCCCCGAGGTCGTACGAGATCTCTCCGTAATGCGCGCTCGTCTGCTCGAACAGCCCGGTCGACGTACTCGACACGTACGTCACCTGCAGTTTCGGCAGTGCGCGCCGGAGCTTCGAGAGCGTCTTGTTCTCCAGATCCGTACGCCGCGGATCTTCGGGCGCCAGGTGCACTTCCATCCGCAGCGGCTCGTGAATGCCCGACAGCGCCCGCTCGTCGGCCTCCGGCAGCGAGTTGATTCGTCCTTCGGATGTATCCCAGCTCGTGGTCGCGAACCCGCCGGCGAACAGCAGCGCCACCGCGACGGCCGCCACGATCGACGATTCGTACCCGCGCCGGATCGGGGAGGCGCCGAGTCGCATCCAGATCGCCGCGACCGCCAGCCCCGACGCGATGAGCGTCAGCGCCGCCAGCGTCACGTCGAGACGCACGAGGCCGTGCTGGAACTGCGAGACCATCGCCGTTGGCGTATAGTCCGCGGCGCGCTCCCACACGCCTCCGTGGACGGCGGCGATGAAATTGAGAATCCACGTCCCCACCGTGACGCTCAGCGTGACGATAGCGGCGGTCGAGGGATGATCGGTCAGCGACGCGGCGGCTGCGGCGATCGCGATCGTGAGCCCCGCGTTCAGCACGTGTCCGAACGCGATGGTGACGAGCTCGGGCGGATACACGCTGCCGCCGTAGCCCCGCCACAGGAGAACGGCAAGCAGTGCCGGGGCCGAAGCAAGGAGCCAGCCCGCGATCAGCACGAGTGCCTTCGCGCTCACGCGCCACAATGCCGGCATCGGCTGCTGCGCTTCGAGCTTCAGCGCGCCGCTTTGCTTGTCGCCGGCGACGACGCGGATGGCGACAAATGGCAGCAGGAAGGCGGCGGCCAGCTCGCAGGCGCTGAACGTCGGCGCCCAGACGCCGACGAGCGGCGAGAACGCCTCTCCGACGCCGGCCGCCGTGCCCCCGTAGCCGCTCAACTCGGCGTACGTCCGCACGGCGCTGATGAACGAGACGCCGACCAGCGGACCGATGAGCGCCAGCATGACCCACCACGCGCGCGACGACAGCAGCTCGCGCCATTCCTTCTCGAGAAGCCAGACGAACGGCGCCTTACGTAAGCGCAAGAACGACATCTTCCAGGCTCAATGGGTTCATCGGGTTCAACGGGTTCAACGGGTTCCGGTTCGACGGGTTCGGGTTCACGCGCGCGGCGAGCTCCTCGACTGTCCCTTCGCCGCGCGTACGGCCGCCGCTGATGAGCACGAACCGATCGCACACGCGGGCCGCGTCGTTGATCTGGTGAATCGACAGGAAGAGCGTGCGGCCCGACGCCGCATGGGCTCGCAGGGCGGCGCCCACTTCGCGCGTCTGCCGCAGATCCAGTCCGTCGAACGGTTCATCGCTGAGGAGAAGCGGGTGCGGCGTGAGCATGCCGATCGCGAGCACAGCCCGCTTCCGCTGCCCCTTCGACAGCGTCTCGATCCGCGACCCCAGAAACGGGGACAGATCGAGCCGCTCGATGACGTCCTTCTTCCGATCCGCGTCCCCTTTGAAGAAGCCGACGGTGAAATCGAGCGCCCACCGCACAGTCTGGGCGGGCCACGGCGCGATCGCGTCCGGGACATAGAAGACGTGCGACGCACGCGCGCGTGGCGTCAGCGGACGGCCGTCCACCCGGATCGTACCGGCGTCATACGGCAGCACGCCGGCCAGGCATTCGAACAGCGTCGTCTTGCCCGCCCCGTTCGGGCCGATCAGGCCGAGCACTTCGCCGGACCGGATCGTCAGAGACACGTCGATCAGCGCGAGAAGCCGTCCGTAGGACTTGGTGAGACCGCTGACCTGCATTGACACGGGCCGACAGTCGAGTGTACCGGCGCGCCGCCGACTACTACCAGCAGTCGTATCGGGGGTCGGGGGTCGGGTGTCGGATGTCGGATGTGGGGCGTTATGGCAGGAAGTGGACGGCCGCCTCCATGAGCTGGTGCAGCGCGGGTGCGGACGTCACGACGATGGCGGCAAGCGCAAGCGCAAGACCGCCGATCGCGACGCAGCCGAGCGGATGCGACGGAGCGGGCAGCCGGTCGGGCTCGACCAGCCGCCGGATGCGGGACTCGATGCTGCCGCCGAGATAGAACGCGCTGGCCAGGGCCGGCGCCTCGAGCCGTGGCGCCAGGCGCGCCACGCGAATCAGCGCCTGTGCCAGGTCCAGCGCCCGATCGGGACGGCCCGCCGCCGCCTCGGCATCCGCCGCCTCCTCCGCCGCGTCGCTCCACGCCCGCTCGACGAGCATGCCCGCGCCCAGCAAGTCCGGGCAGCCGCGGATCAGCAACCGCTTCAAATTGTCGCGCCTGGCGACGTGCGAGCGCTCGTGCGCGACCATCGCGCGGACTTCATCGTCGGGGCACTCGCGGAGGACGCGTTCCGAGATGAACAGGACAGGTCGTGCCACCCCGGCGACGGCGACGGTCGGGAAGGATTCCTCGATGGCGAAGACCGGCATCGACGTCTCGAACGACGTGAGCCGCCGGCCGCGCTGCCGCCACGTGCGGATCGCGTATCTTGTTGCGCGCCACGCCCGGAACGCTCTCGCCGCCCCACGAACCCAGACGGCGACACCCGCCGCAGCCGTGACGGCCAGTGTCAGCGTGACGGTCTCCTGCGTCTCGCGGGGCTCGAACCAGAGAAAGATCGGCAGCGCGACGGCGAGCGCAAAGCCGATTCCCGCGCCGGCCGGCAGCATTCGCAGGCCGAAGAGAATCGACGCCCGCGAGGCCGGCGCGTACCGCGCGATTCGGGACGCCGCGAGAGGCGCGGCGGCGCCCACGAGGGCCGACGCGATCGAGACGGCAATTGCGAACGCCGAGCAGGTGATCACCGCGGCGAGCAGCGTGTAGGTCATCGGCCGCTCCCGTTCTGGCGGCGCTTGAGCTGTACGAGCCGCTCGAGCTCGTCGAGCAGCCATTCGTCGCGCCGGCTGACCTCTTCGACGAAACACGAGAGGATCGGCTGCGCGCTCGCGCCATTCAGCAGCGGCTCGATCGCGCGGGCGACGAGCGACGATTCCAGCGCTTCGCGCGACTCCGCCGGCCGGTACAGGAACGCGCGGCCGCCCTTCCGCCGCAGCAGCGCTCCCTTCCGATGCAGCCGCTCCATCGTCGTCATGACCGTCGTGTAGGCGGACTGCGGAAATTCCTGGAGGACGTCGCGAACGGACGCTTCCCTGCCCCGCTGCCACAAGACTTCGAGCACGCGAAGCTCGAGCGTCCCGAACACGGACGCGAGGCCGGACGCTTTGCGGCGGAACATCGATACTCAGGATAGCATCAACGGTGTGGACCTCAGGCCGATGCTGGCGACGCTGGCCGACGCGCCCCTCACGCACCCAGGGCTCGTCTACGAGCCCAAATACGACGGCATCCGCGCGCTCGTCGAAGTCGCGCCGGCCCGAACCGGTGCAGGTGCACGAGGCCGCGCGTCCGCCAGGATATGGTCGCGGAACGGCAACGAAAAGACCACGCAGTTTCCGACGATCGCGAGAGCGCTCGAAGCGGCCGGCAGGAAGCTGAAGGCGCCGGTCATCCTCGACGCCGAGATCGTCGCGCTCGACGAGCGCGGCCGGCCCGCCGGATTTCAGCGGCTCCAGGGGCGGATTCATCTGATCGGCGCGAAAGACGTCGAGCGCGTCGACGCCGAACAGCCGGTCGCCTTGATCGTCTTCGACATTCTGAGGGACGGCAAGGACGACCTGACGCCGCTTCCCCTGGCGGAGCGACGCACGCGCCTGGAGGTCTGGTTCAAGCGGATCTTCCACGCTGCGGATGATCGAACCATCCGATTGAGCGAGCAGGTCGCCGGGGACGCGCGGACGATGTTCGCGCGGGCGCAGAAAGAAGGCTGGGAGGGGTTGATCGCGAAAGACGCGCGCGCGCCGTACCTTCCAGGCCGCCGATCTCCGGCGTGGAGAAAGGTGAAGCTGATCAAGGAACAGGAGTTCGTGATCGGCGGATGGACCGAGCCGCGGCAGACGCGGCAGTACTTCGGCGCGCTGCTCCTTGGCGTCCACGAGAACGGCCGCCTGCGCTATGCAGGCCACACGGGAACAGGCTTCGATCAGAAGGAGCTGGCGCGGCTCTGGAAGCTGTTGAAGCCTCGCGAGACTGCCTCGTCTCCGTTCTCCGAGCCGATCAAGACGAACGAACGCGCTCATTGGGCGAAGCCGGATCTCGTCGCGCAGATCAAGTTCACCGAATGGACCGCGGACAACAAGCTGCGGCATCCGGTTTATCTCGGCTTGCGCGATGACAAGGCCGCGGCCCTCGTGGTCCGCGAAACCGCCGAGCCGAAGCGCAACGAGGGCCTCGACGCGAGCCACGGACCTCTGCTCGATCGCCTTCGCGCGCTCGAGGATGCGCGGCGCGACGGCGAGCTCACGCTGCCGAACGGCGATCGGCTGAAGGTCACGAATCTCGCGAAGCTCTTCTGGCCCGCGCTCAAACTCACCAAAGGCGATCTCCTTCGCTACTACGTCGAGGTCTCGCCCTGTATTCTTCCGGCTGTCGCCGATCGTCCGCTGGTGATGAAACGTTTTCCCAACGGCATCGGAGGGAAGGCGTTCTACCAGCAGCGATCGCGCGAGCAGAAGCCGCCGCCGGGCGTGCGCATCGAGACGCTCCCGGACGAAATGGACCCCATTCGCGAGGCCGACGCGAGACGCCTGATCGGAGGGTCGCTGACGACGCTTCTCTACATGACGCAGATCGCCGCGATTTCGCAGGATCCCTGGTTCTCGCGCGTGCAGTCGCCGCTCGACGCCGATCACGTCGCGATCGATCTGGATCCCACCGAAGGGACGACGTTCGGGCGCGTGCTCGACGTGGCGCGCTGGGTACGCGACGAGCTGGCGGAGCTCGGCGTCGTCGGTTTTCCGAAGACCTCAGGCGCGAGCGGCCTGCACGTCTACATTCCGCTGCCGCCGCAGACGTCGTATGAGTCCGGAATGCTCTTCTGCCAGATCGTCGCCACCGTCGTCGCGACGCGCCATCCCAAGGCGGCGACCGTCGAGCGCGCGGTCGCGCGGCGTCCGCGCGGCACGGTCTACGTGGATTTCCTGCAGAACATCCTCGGCAAGACGCTCGCGACGGCCTACAGCGCGCGCGCGAGCGATTTCGCGGGCGTGTCGACGCCGCTGACGTGGAAGGAAGTCGACGGGAAGGTGGACCCGCGCGACTTCACGGTTCGATCGGCGCCGGAGCGGTTCCGAAGCGCCGGGGATCTGTGGGAAGGCTTGCGGACCGGCGCGCCCGCCGATCTGCAAGCCGTGTTCGCCAAGTACAAATAGCGGACTTCTAGACGTCTCCGCTGTCTTCGCTGTCGTCGGTGTCGTCCTCGTCGAGGTCTTCCGTATCTTCGAACTCGTCTTCTTCGCTGGCGACCCCCCGGATACGATCTTCTTCCCGGTCGGCCATCTGATCGTCGGGATTGCTCTTCTGCGGATTCGGCATGGGACCTCCTGACCGGGAGCGCAGCAAGCCGGGTGCCGTATGATCGTGAGCGGATGGCCAGGAAGTACGAGACACCTGAGCAGTCGGCCGCGGCGTTCGGCGTCGGGCGGCTGACACGGCACCTTTTTCTGTGCGTCGGCCCGGACTGCGTGGATCCGGAAGCGGGCGACGCGACGTGGCAGTACCTGAAACACCGGATGAAAGAGCTGAACATCGCCGGCGCGGACGGCCCCTGCTACCGGACAAAGTGCCAGTGCCTGCGCATCTGCGTGGGCGGACCTATTTGCGTGGTCTATCCCGAGGGCACGTGGTATCGCGGCGTCACCCCGGAGCAGGCCGAGCGCATCATCCAGGAGCACTTGATCGGCGGCCGCGTCGTGGAGGATCTCTGCTTCGCGCGCAACCCACTGCCCGCGTAGGGCCGACGATCCAATAATGCTAAACTGCGTAACTTGCGCGCCCGTAGCTCAGTTGGATAGAGCGCCGGGCTTCGAACCCGTAGGTCGGGGGTTCAAATCCCTCCGGGCGCGCCATAGAAGAATTTGGAGATTTAGAAATCGAATAATTTGGAAGATCTGGCTTGCACGCGCTATCGCGCGTGCCTTTGAAGCGTGGCCGGTAGGCCGCGTGTGTCAAATTTCCAAATTAACCGATTCCCAAACTTCCAAATTCCCTGTGCGCCCGTAGCTCAACTGGATAGAGCGTCGGCCTCCGGAGCCGAAGGTTGCAGGTTCGAGCCCTGCCGGGCGCGCCACCCGTCGCTCGCCGTGCGATCGTGACAAGCTATGGATGGCAGGCCACCGAGCGCGCCGAAGTTCCGCCGGAACGAAGGCGGGCCGGCGCGCCATTCTTTTCAAATGGATCAACGGACCGCACGTTCGTACCAATCTCTCCAGAAACGCCGCCGTTTCCAGTTCAACAGGATAAACAGGGGGTGCGTCACCACGAGCAGCCGCCATGTCGGCATCTTGTCGAATCTCCTCGACGATGTGACCACGCGGGCTGTGTCGAGAAACCGTACGACCTGACCGGTGCGGCGGGCGTATCGGCGCATTCGCCAGTAGAAGTCAATATCCTCCCCGACGTAAATGGAATCGTCGTACCCGCCGATACTCCAAAACACATCGCGGCGGCAGAACTGCGCGGCGCCTTGCGCCATCTTCAATGCAGCGGTCCAAAACCGCCATCCTTTCATGTACCATTTGACCCAGCCGCGACGGAAGCCGGTGTAATCCACTGCCACGGCGCCCCCGATGACTGATTCGTGAATCATCGCCCGTGTGATCTCGGGCAAGGTCGCCTCGTCGATCTCGGTATCGGCGTCGATAAAGACAAAGACCTCGCCGGCGGCCGCCGCCGCCCCGGTGTTTCGAACCGTAGCGATGTTGTGAACGGTCTCCCGAACGACTCGCGCGCCGAACTCCGCTCCGATGGCTGCCGTTCGATCTGTGCTGTCGTTGTCCACGACGATCACTTCGCATGAAGAATACCGACGTGCCACCGCACGAAGGGTGCGGGGCAGATACTGTTCCTCGTTGTAAGCCGGGATGATGACGCTCAGCCTCGTCTCTGGCATGTTCACCAGACGCCCGGAAGCATTCGATATGGCACGCGCTGAATATATTTGGAATAACCGCGCAATTCGCGTCGCAAGAAGCGCTCTTCCAAGGCGATTCGGATCATCAGCAGGCCGAGCGGAACGAGCGCGAACACTACCGCCGTGTACGACCCGAGCCAAAGGCTCAGACCGATATTTACGAATGGGCTTCCTGAGTACATCGGGTGCCGGACGATGCTGTACACGCCGCTATCCACCACCGTATGTTGTCGCTCGCACTGGAATCGAACGACGGTGGCCGCAAACGCGTTCTCTCGGAGAGCGAGTGCCTTGATGATCCAGCCAAGAGCAAACAGGACCAGTCCGACCACGGCCAGCCACTTTGAGGGAGTCGGCAGCGCGTGCCACCGGAATCGGTCCAGCGCTGCCACCGCCGGCACGCCGATGAACGCCGTCATCATAAAGGCGAGAAGCACGACTTTGTCGGTCCACGGCTGATTGCGGTGCGTCAGCACGGTCGCGCGTTCTCGTAGCAGGATCGGATTCACGCGAAAGACCGCAATCGCGCTCAGGATCCGTACGGACAGGAGAACCCCAACCAGGATCCAGGCTCTTGGCCACCCCAGTGTTCCCGCCGCGGCGAACAGCGTGGTTCCAACAATAAGGGCATCGGCTACGACTCTCAACAGGACGATGAACAAGTTTGTCAATGTAAACGCGTCACAACCATGGGCATGCCACCGGCCGGCCGAAGCGTGATCAGGGGCACCGGTTGTACGATCACATTCGACCGGCACCGAAGCTGATAGCGCTGTAAGACTGTCGCCAGTATCAGCAGGATTTCGGTCATGGCAAAACTCTCTCCGATGCAACCCCGGGGTCCAGCCGAGAAAGGAATGTACGCGAACCTATCGTGCGACCCGTCGCCGCAGAATCGCTCGGGAAGAAAACGTTCTGGCGCCTCCCAGAATTCCGGCGCCCGATGCGTGATGTAGGGACAGAGCGTAATTGACGCCCCAGCCGGAACGTCATACCCGCCGACGACGTCGTCGGCAACCGCGTGCCGTTCAAACGCGTAAATCGGTGGAAACAGCCGCATGGCCTCGAGCGCGGCGGCGCGCACGTTCACCAGCCTCGGAATGTCATCAACGCTGGGCGCGCGCCCGCCGAGCACGATCTCGATCTCTTCATTGATCCGTCTCGCCGCTTCTGTGTGCTGACCAATCAGACACAGAGTCCACGTCAGCGCGGTGGCACTCGTCTCGTGACCGGCGAGGAGGAACGTCATGACTTCGTCCCGCACCTGCGGGATCGACATCCGGTCTCCAGTGTGGATTTGCGACAGCAAAACGGACAGGAGATCGTCCGGTACCGACGCCTGTTCGAGCTGCTCCCCTTTCGCTGCGATGATCGCGTCGACGACCGCGCGGAGCCGCCGGGCGGCGGTATGCAGCTGCCGCGACGGACGGGTCAGCGGGTAGCGTGCCGAGAGAAGGCTGAGCGGACTGGCGGTGATCGCGGCCAGCGCTGTATTGAACGACGAAAATGATTCGCCGACCTCCCTGGTGTGTTCTTCGAGACTGACGCCGAACAGCGTTTCGCCGACGATGCCGAGGGTCAAACGCATCATCTCGCGCTCGATATCGAGGACATCGCTGTCCGCTCGCTCCCAACGCTCGAGCATCTGCCAGGCATGTCGGACGATCGCCGAGCCGAAGCCGCGTACGGCGGTGGAGTGGAAGGCCGGTTGTATCCTGCGGCGGTTCCGCAACCATTCATCGCCGTCGCTCGTCACGAGACCGTTGCCGAGCGCGACGGCAAGCACGGCGTACGCAGGATGCTGTTTCGTGTAATTCTGGTGATTCTGGACGAGGATTCGCCGATAGTGCTCCGGACTCGTGAACAGGTACGCCCACTGCCCGAGCGCGTAGTGGAAGCGGACGGCGGGACCATACCGTTGAACCATCTGTTCGAGAGAGCGGAGCGGGTCTCGTCGCAGCTCCGCCGTGACCCCGTACATCAAACTGCCCCGAGGTCCCGGGGGCATCAGACGTTGGGCCACAGGCATTGCGGTCATCCTGGATTTGTCGCCTGCACGAACAGCATGCTTCCCAGCAGTTCCGAGAGGACTTCGGTCGCGAACCGCGCGCGAACAGCGTTCAGCAGATCGGACTGACATCGCGGCGCCGCCATCACCCCGCGGCGTGAGAGGGCCCGCAGATAACGGTCGCGCCAGTGATCCACGAGCACGACGCTCGTCAGGAACAGCGTCCCGCCGGGTCTGAGAACGCGGCGCAGCTCCACGAGAAGCCCTCCGAGATCGTCCACCACGTGAGCGACGTGCAGGCACAGGACGACGTCGAACGCGCCGCGGCGAAAGGGGCTTCGAAGCAGATTGCCGTTCAACAGGACCGCACGCTCCGCCTTGCGATCGGCTTGGTGGAGTCGAGAGCGAGCGAGCCGCAGCATCCTGAGCGAAGCGTCCATCCCGATCAGCGTGCCGCGCTCGTTCGCGCGATGCGCGGTGGCAGTAAAGAGCATCGAACCGCAGCCGGCGTCGAGCAGGACTCCATCCCCGCAGCATGACACTGCCTTGTCGGCGAAGGCCCGATACTGGCCCATCGACACACCCCAGCACACGCGATGGTATATCTCGAGACCGGCAACAAGGTCGTACGCGCCACCGATGGAGTCGTACCGTGCCGTGACGCGGTTCATTCGCACCGCAGCGCGTTGGTTGGATCGACTGTCGCGGCTCGTCTCGCGGGGATGAGAGCGGCGATGGCGTTAACGACAAACACCATCGGCACGACGAGGGCGTAGGTTCGCGCACCGACATGATGGGTGATCGGCAAGACGTAAGTAATCACCCGGCCAGTTGCAGCGCTCGCCGCGAGTCCCACCGTCAGTCCCACCCACGCCGGCAACATCCCTTCGCGCAGCACCATCATCACGATGCGCGCGGGGGTGGCGCCCACGGCGATGCGAATACCGATTTCGCGCACGCGCCGGCTGACCGAGTACGACACGAGTCCGTACAGACCGACCATCGTCAGGATCAGTCCCATCAAGGCCATCCAGCCGACGAGGCGGACCAACACGCTGCCGATGGCAGTAACGCGCGCGCTGTAAAAGTCCTCGATCGTCTGGGCGTCGTAAACCGGGACGTCGGCGTCCACACCGTGAACGGTGTCCCCGAGCGCTCGCACGTGATCTGCAGACGCTCCGGTGACACGGGCGAGTAGCACCATCGAGCCGCTCGGCCGCTGACGATACGGGAAATGAATCGCCTGCTGAGGCCGCTCGCCGGGGAAAAGATACGTGGTCGTCCTGACGACGCCGACAACTTCGACCAGCGGGCCATCCGGCTCGAGGATCTGCAGCCGCTTGCCGATCGGATCGCTGCCGGGCCAGTAATGACGCGCGAGCGTGTCATTGACGATGGCCACGGCCGGCGCACTGGCGTCGTCGCTCGGCGCGAATGGCCGTCCCGCGATCATTCCGATGTCCATCGTGTCGAAATATCCCTCATCGACACTGTTCGCCCACACAGGCACCACGGTCTCGCCGCGGTCGAGCCGCCGTCCCTCGGGGAGCAGGGAGACGAAGCGGAATGCGAACAACGGCATGCTCGAGGTGACGGCCGCTGACTGCACGCCGGATAGCGAGCGCATCTCATCGAGCACGCGTGCATAGAACCGCACCGTACTCGCATCGCTGTAGCCAGCCTGACCCGGGCTGACGGTGACTTTTGCCATGTGCGTTGTTCGAAAGCCCGGTCCCTTCGTCAATTCGCTGCGAAAAGTCTGCACGGCGAATACCGCGATCGTGAGAACCACGAGGGATAAGGCGATCTGGAGCGCCACGAGAGCAGACCGTCCGGTCAGTCTGCGCCGTGCTGAGTTCCCGCGGTCGCTCGACTTGATCGTCCCGCACAGGTCGACGCGGGTCGTCTGCCAGGCCGGACCGAGGCCGACGAGAATCGCGCTCAACATCTCCACGCTCAGACTGAAGAGGAGCGCGCGTTCACCGAGCTGGAATGACGGAGGCGTGATTGCATCGCTGGGGAACCGGATCTGTCGCAAAAGCCGGATACCGACTTGGGCGACCGCGAGTCCGCCAACGCCGCCGACGACAGCGATCGCCGCGCTTTCGGTAACCAGCTGCCTGACGAGTCGCGCTCGGCTGGCCCCGATCGCCAGCCGCACCGCGATTTCCCGCGCACGGATCGGCGCACGGCTGCCGAGCAGGCCCGCCACGTTTGCGCACGCGACGGCCAACACGGCGGTCGACAAGATCGTGAGAACCACGATCATCGACGAGTCGAGCGGACGTTGTTCGAACCTGTAGTCGAACTCGGTCTGCGCGAGAAGGCTGACGTTGGTGTTGGTCTCCGGGTATGCGCGCTCCAAATCACGCTGAATCGACGTCAATTCGGCCTGCGCCTGCGATAACGAGACACCGGGACGCAACCGACCTTTCAATCTCAGAATCCGGGCATCGCGCGCCTCCAGCACGTCGCGGCTGGCGATGGCCCCCACGCGGGGCAGCATCGCGAGCGGCAGGTACAGCGAATCCTTGATGATCGAGTGCACTCCGGTAAACGTCGGCGCCGACACGCCGATGATCTGGCAGTCGATTCCGGAGATGCGCAGCGTCTGTCCCATGATCGAGGGCGCGGCGCCGAATTCCGAACGCCACATGCTGTCACTCAACACGACCACGGGACGCGGATCGGCGATGTTCCCTTCGTCGCTCCGAAAGCCGCGTCCGCGGGAGAGCCCCACACCCAGGACATCGAAGAAGTTGTCGCTGACAAAGGTGGCAAACCGGATCCGCGGCGGTCCTCCCGCGCGCGCGGTCACGGCCACCGTTTCGTAGTCGTAGGCCAGGACGCCCTCGAAGCTCTGCGTGCGGTCTCGAATGTCGCGATAGTCGGAGTACGACGCGGCGCTCTGGTAGGTCGTGCCGAGCAGCACCCGGAAACCGACGGCAAGCAGCCGGCCTGGCTCCGCAACAGGCAAAGGCTGCAGGAGGAGCGCGTCAGCCATGCTGAAGATGGCGACATTCGCGCCGGTACCAAAGGCGATCGACATGACCGCTATCGTGGCGAGAGCAGGGTTGCGCACGAGCATGCGCGTACCGTGCCGCAGATCCTGCCAGAGCGATTCAAGCTGAACCAGCACGTTGGCATCGCGCGTCTCTTCCCGCAGGCCGGCGCGGCTGCCAAAGCGTTGCCGTGCGTCGCGGCGGGCCTCGTCCTCCGTCATGCCGTTGGCGATGTTCGCCTCGGTTCGGGCATCGATGTGGAAGGCGAACTCTTCGTCGATCTCGGAATTCAGATCGCGGCGACGCAGGAGATTCGCGAGTCGGGTCAGCCAGGCCACGGGCGCTCCGTCGTCACCCGTGCCGGAGCAGCTGCGCCACCGCAGCCGTCAGGGCGGCCCAGTTCTTCTCTTCATCGGCGAGCTGGCGCTTTCCGGCCGCGGTAATGTTGTAATAGCGCGCGCGGCGTCCGTTTTCGGACTGTTTCCATTCGGCGCGCAGGCACCCGGCCTGTGTCATCCGATGCAGCGCCGGGTAGAGGGAGCCTTCCTGGACTCGCAGGACCTGGTTCGACATACGGCCGATGTGCTCGACTAGCGCGTAGCCGTGCATCGGTCCGCGAGCCTCGAGCGTCTTCAGCACAACGAGGTCGAGCGTTCCCTGCAGACGATCGTTCGGATGTTTGACAGCCCGCTTCGGCATCTCTCCCCCAGCCAGCTTGGGCACCAGCATATTCCCCTAGCTGGCTTGGTGTCAACCAGGATAGAATCCGCCGCCATGGGGGATCTTCGCTACGCCGTCCGCTTCCTGTGGTTGCACAAGGGGTTCACCGCGGCGGCTGTCCTGACGCTCGGCATCGGCATCGGCGTCAACACCGCGTTCGTTGGACTGCTCGACGCCGTACTGCGGCCGCTGGCATTGCCAGACGCGGATCGGATCGTGGCGATCGCCGCGGACACGAAGGGAGACGACAGCGGCGGCTTCCAATTCTTCTTCTCAATCGAGCAGATGAAGGATTTCCAGGAGCGTGGCGAGGCCTTCAGCTCGGTGGTCGGCGGCATGCTGCGGATCGGCGGCTTGTCCGCCGACGGCCGCGCCGCACCCTTCTGGTTCATGAGCGTCAGCAACAACTTCTTCTCCGGCCTGCGCGTCTCGCCCGCGGCGGGCACGCTGTTCACACGCCCCTCGGGCTCGCCGGTCCACGTCGTGCTCGGCCACACGTTCTGGATGAAGACGTTCGGCGGCAATCGAGGTGTCATCGGCAAGGCGGTCCGCATTGACGGCGTACCCGCCACGATTACCGGCGTCGTCACCCAATCGTTCCGCGGCCCCATGGTGGGCGTGGAGATGGATGGCTACGTGACGCTCGACGACTACGGCGTCATCTCCCCCGACGTGAATCGCTGGCTGTATCACAACCGCAAGGCGCGAGCGCTGCAGCTCTTCGCGAGGATGAAGCCTGGCATGACCCTGAGTCGGGCGCAGGCGGCCACCGATCTGCTCATGTCGTCCCTGGAGACCGAGCATCCGGACACGGACAAAGCGATTGCCGCCCGCGTCATGCCGGAGCCGCGCGCGCGCCCCCTGCCGATTCGCGCCGTGAGCGAGGCGATCCCATTCGTCCAGCTGTTCGGTCTGGCGATCGCCGGACTGGTGCTGCTGCTCGCCTGCATGAATGTCGCAAACCTCCTGTTGGTGCGATCGTCGACGCGGCAGCGCGAGATGGCGGTTCGCGCGGCGCTCGGCGCCAGCCGCGGACGGCTCGTGCGCCAGATAGTCACGGAAGGAGTGCTGCTCTCGGCGCTCGGCGGCATTGCCGGTTACCTGCTCGGCCGGTGGGTCACGGCGGGATATCTCGCGCGGCTTGATTTGGGGGCCGATCTGCCGCTGCGCATCGATGCTTCATTCGGGTGGCGGGTCTTCAGCGCCTCGCTCACGGCCGCGATGCTCACCGGGATCTTCACCGGACTGTGGCCGGCCTGGCGGGCGTCGCGCGCCGACGCCCGGACGGCACTGCACGATGGCGGCAAGAGCCACACCGACAGCATCGATCGGCAGCGTGTTCGCCGTCTGTTGGTCGTGGGACAGATCGCCGGCGCACTCGCCTTGCTCGTGATCGCCGGTCTGTTCGTGCATACGCTGTCGTCCGCCCAGAAGATCGACCTCGGGTTCGAGGCGGCCAAGTTGCTCACGGTGCGTCTCGATCCGAAGCAGATCGGCTACACCGAAGAACAGACGCGAGAGTTCTACGACGAACTGGCGCGTCGCGTCCGCCGCTGGCCCGACGTCGAGTCCGTCGCATTCGCGTTCACTACGCCGATGAGTCATCTGATCGGCGGAGGAGCGGTATACATCGAAGGGCAGTCGAACGAGGCCGACACGCAGCCGCCGATGACATTCCTGAACCACGTCGGGCACGACTACTTCCCGACGATGGGAATCCCGATCGTGCGAGGACGCGCGATTGCGGAGGACGACGAACGCTACACGGCGACGACGCGGCGCGTCGTAGTCATCAACGAGTCGATGGCGACGAAGTACTGGCCGGGACAGGATCCAATCGGCAAGCGATTCCACCTGTATAACCTCACGGATCAGATCCTGGAGGTGATCGGCGTCGCCCGTGACAGCAAGTACGTGGTCGTCTTTGAATCGCATCGACCGTATCTGTACCTTCCCGTGACCCGCGAACAGTCGCTGCGCACGCTGCACGTGCGCGCCGCCGGCAACCCCGCGGCGCTCGTGTCGCGTCTCGAACGCGAGATTGCGCGATTGGCGCCGGATCTTCCGATCTCCGACTTGCGGACGATGAACCAGTCGCTCACCGGTATTTTCGGCTACTTGATCTTCCGCGTCGGCGCGATTCAAGCGGGCGGTATGGGATTGCTCGGACTGATCCTCGCCATCGTCGGCGTCTACGGCGTCGTCTCGTTCGGCGCGAGTTTGCGCACGCGCGAAATCGGCATCCGCGTCGCGCTCGGTGCGCAAACGCGCGACGTGTTGCGCCTGATCCTGGGTGAAGGGCTGATGCTGGTCGCGATCGGGATTCTGGTCGGATTGGTGGTCTCGGCGGTGATGAGCCGTGTTGTGTCCAGTTTCGTTCCGCTCGTCGACGCGAAACACTGGATTACGTTCGCCGGCGTCGCCGCTGGCCTTGGCGCTCTCGCCCTGTTGGCCTGCTACGTCCCGGCGCGGCGAGCGGCGAAGGTCTCAGTCATGACGGCATTGAGATACGAGTGAAGTCGCACCACGGGTCAGTCTGTGCCGTCTTCAACGACTCCGCGGGGATCCCGCGTCCCATCGCGTCGCCCGGAGTGACGGGCTGTGGCTGATCGACGCTGACGTTCTCGGCGCGGATATCCGCCTTCAGAGGGTTCTCCAGAGGAATCGGGGAGCCGGCGATACGCCGAACCAGTGCCACCGACCCGCGTGGGCCGTCGCGAGTTTTGTTCATTCGATGGGGATCCGATCTGTGGCGCTTGCTCGAGACCCTGATCACCGCGGAACTCGCGACGCCCGTCCGTCTGCTTCAAGCGCTCCCACGCGGTTGAATTGAGTTCCACAACTGTTTGACTATCAGTTACTTAAGAACTACGGCATTTCGGGGTGTTAGAAACGGCCTCCGGAGCCGAAGGTTGCAGGTTCGAGCCCCGCCGGGCGCGCTTCATTTAATCGAGGGCTTCGCCCCTCGAACTCCCCAACACGCTCGCTTGCGGGGGCGACCTGCCTGGTTTTTTCGGGGCTGGACACCGTCGGCGAGGCCATCATGGCGAACATCGCGGCGCTGCTACTGTTCGCCGCCTGCGTGCATTCGGCGTGGGAGACGAGGACCACGCCGCCGGAGATCGTCCAGCCCCTGAAGTCGTCGAACCGCGGCCGCAAGGCACGGGATCGCGAGCAGTCGCGGTGAGTGCCTCGGGCTTCGGCCTCGGATTACTTCGCCACCGGCCGCAGGTGCCGTTCGCGCGCGAGTAGCGTCGAGGCCGACGGGAGCGCCACCGTGAACTCCGAGCCGCGCCCGACGCCCTGGCTCTCCACCCTGATCGAGCCGCCGTGCAGTTCCACCAGATGGCGCGCGAGGGCGAGGCCGATCCCCAGCCCCGCGAATTCCCGCGATGCGCCGGTGTGCGCCTGCCAGAAGCGCTGAAACACGAACGGCAGGTGCTCCTGCGCGATGCCGATCCCTGTGTCCTTCACCGTGATGTAGACGGTCCCGTTCTGTTTGCGCGCGCCGATTGTGACAATCCCGCCGGCGGACGTGAACTTGATGGCGTTCGACATCAGGTTCCAGATGACCTGCTGCAGCCGATCGCGATCGGCCATCACGGTCGGCGTTCCCTCCACGTCCGCGTGCACGGCAATCCCCTTGGCGTCGGCCGCGGGCCGCACCGTGTCGACGGCGTCGGCCACGATCGAATTGACCGAGCAGCTCTCCAGCGCCAGGCGCAGCTTCCCGGTCACGATCCGGGAGGTGTCGAGCACGTCGTTCACCAGACGGCTCAAAGATTCGGCGTTGCGCTCGAGCGCGTCGAGCGCGCGATCCCGCAGCTCGCCGACCATCCGCTTGTCCTCGCGCTTGAGCATGCGGGTGTATCCGAGCACGGTGTTCAGCGGCGTCCGCAGTTCGTGGGATAACACCGCGAGGAACTCGTCTTTCAGGCGGCTCGCCTCGTCGGCGATCGCCCGCAGCCGCTTCTGCTCGGTGATGTCGCGCGCGATCTTGGACGCGCCGACGACTTCTCCTCCATATGAGCGAATCGGCGACACGGTCAGCGAAATGTCAACCAGGGTGCCGTCTTTACGACGACGGATGGTCTCGAAGTGCTCGACCGAACGTCCGCTGCGGATGCGGCTGAGGACTTCGTCCTCCTCCGACATCCGATCTGCCGGAATCACGATCCTGATCGAGCGTCCAATCGCCTCGTCGGCCGTATAGCCGAAGAGCCTCTCCGCGCCGCGGTTCCATGTCTGAATGACGCCGTCGAGGTCCTTGCTGACGACCGCGTCGTCGGAGGATTCCACAATGGCCGCGAGACGGAAGGCCTCGCGCTCCATGCGCTTGGTCGCGGTGATGTCGCGAACGACCTTCGACGCGCCGACAACCGTCCCGGCCCGATCCAGGATTGGGGAGACCGTCAGCGATACGTTGACCAGCGTGCCGTCCTTGCGGCGGCGGATGGTCTCGTAGTGATCGACGCCGAGCCCCGTCTTCACCTGAGCCAGCACGTAATCCTCTTCGGTGCGTCGCTCATCCGGAATGATGATCGAGATGGACTGGCCGATCGCGTCGGCGGCGGTGTACCCGAACATCTGTTCGGCCGCGCGATTCCAGGTGATGATCGTGCCCGAGAGATCCTTGCTGATGATGGCGTCGTCGGATGAGGCGACAATGGCAGCCAAGCGCGCTTCGAAGTCATCCCGGTTCGGCATCGCTCAAGGATTCTAATCCGGATCGACGACGCTTAGGATGCGCAAGACTGGGCAAACTTGATGGTTGAGCTTAGCGCTGCGCCTCGCCGACGACCGTGGTTCGGATGAGAGAGCGTTCGCCCCGCTGTTCGGTCCAGGCGAGGACAAAGCCGCCCGACGCCGCGGCGACGGCGGGATAGCCCGCGGCGCCCGACCCGAACGTCAAGACCGGCTCCGTTCCTGCTTCGCGCATACGGACGCGGCGTGCGCCGTTCACGATTTCATCCCATACGATCGCCTCAGTTCCCGCCGCGCTCGTCGCGATTCGCGGATGCGACGCAGCCGCTGCCGGATCGCTGACGCGCACGCGGGGGGTGAACGTCGCGCCGCCGTCACGACTCTCGGCTCCGAAGATGGCGATGTGCGCATCGCGGCCGACGCCGACGAGCGTCGGCCAGACGACGTGCAGCGTGCCGTCGGGATCGAGCGCCATCGCGGGACCGTCGTCGGGGCACGCGTCGAGTTTCCAGTTGTCGGCGCTGACGCGAACGGGCGAGGAAAACGTCAGCCCTCCGTCAGTCGAGCGCGCGACGGCGATATCGCGAACGCCGCCGGGAAAGAGGTGGCGCCAGGCGACGTAGACGTCGACGCCGCGCGTCGCGATCGCGGTCTTGCAGCAGAAGCACACGTCGGTCGCGACCGCCGTTTCCGCCGGCGGCTCGTTCGCGCGCCAGACGGCGTGATAGATGTCCTGGCGCATGGGGGGTGCGCCGGGTGCGTGGGGTGCGTGAGGTGCGCCGGGTGCGTGGGGTGCGTGAAGTGCAGACGCGTTGCGGCCGTCCAGCCAGACAGCGTGCACCGTACCGTCGTCCGACAACGCGGCCGACTCCCAGCCGCGCGCCCCGCCGACACCCGACGGCGTGATCGTGCGGGCCGGGCCGAACGTAGAGCCGCCATCGCTGGACGCCGCGGCTCGAATCGTGGCGACGCCGCCCGTCTTCGACACCCACAGCACGTCCACCTGCGATCCGCGCATCACAACGCGAGGCGGCTGCTCGCCGTTCGCGTTGGCATCGCCGTTCACGTCATTGACCCGAGTGGGAGAAGAGAACGTGCGGCCGGCGTCGCCGCTCAGGGCGAAGAACACGTCAGTTCCTGTGACGCCGGTCGCCGCCCACGCGGCAGCCACGCGATTGCCGTCCGCGGCAAGCGAGACATGGGCGCTGGTGCGGCCGGGGACTTCGAGCGTCACCGGGCGATCGGCGCCTGGCTTCGCGCACGCGCCTGTGAGGAGCGCGGCGAGGACGATCTTCCGCCTGAAGGCAGCCGTTCTCACCACTGCACCCGGAAGCCGAGTTGCAGCGCGCGTGAATCGCCCACCGCGGTGGCTTGACCGAAGTTCGAGGACGGGTTGGCCGGATACGCGCCCGGCCCGAAATTGCCCTGCACCGTGACCACGTTCACGCGATTCGTCACGTTGAAGGCCTCGAGAAGCGCTTCGGCTCGCAGCCGATCGCCGAGCGCGAACGAGCGGCTGAGCCGCAGGTTCACGCTGAAGAAACCTGGACCGATCCCGGCGTTGCGCGGTATGAACGCGCCGTTGACGGTCGGTCGTCCCGTTGTGCCCTGAATCGTCGTTACGCCGGACGTGATGTTGAACGGGAGGGCCGAGTACGACTGCAGGATCCCGCTCAACTGGAAGCCGTGCGTGAGCATCTCCCAGCCGTTCCGCGCCGGCGCCATCGGCGTCGAGATCGCGCCGTCGATGACGAGGCGGTGCCGCTGATCGTCGTCCGACCGGCCCCAGTCTTTCGAGAGATCCGTAGGATCGATCGGGCTGCTGAAGAAGAACTCGCCGACGTCGTCCATCGCCTTCGAGAAGGTGTACGACACGCGGTAGTGCCCCCACCGCGAGGGGTGCTGCATGAGGGACACGTGCATGCCGTGATAGCTCGACATCGCGAGCGGCGAATACTGGCTGTTGTTCGCGTAGTTCGGATTCGGCCGGCACCCATTGTTGGTGCCCGCGGCGGCGCAGGTCGGGACGTTCTGGTTGACGGAGACGATCAGGTCGACGCCGCGCATGTATTGATACCCCACGCTCACGGTGCCGCGCAGGCCGATCTGCTGCTCGATCTCGACGTTGCCCTGGCGCGAATACGCGTTTCGCATGTTCGGATTCATCGTGGTCAGGTTCGGGAGCACCGACGACGCCACCTGCGCGGTGAGCACGTTCGGAAACACCGGCGCCCCGGCCTGCGCCGGCGAAAGGCTGACGTTGACCTGGCGCAGATTGGCGACGTCGCTCGTGTTGCCCGCCGAGAGAAGGGCATTGGCGAGCGCGCGCAGCGGCACGCGATCGAAGAAGAGACCGCCGCCGCCCCGGACGATGGTCCGCCGCGAATCGAACGGCGTCCACGCGAAGCCGGCGCGCGGCGCGACGTTGTTGGTGTCGGTGTTGATCGTCTGCAGGAACTGCAGGTCGTACCGCAGCCCCGCGTTGAGCGTCAGACGACGACCGACGTTCCACTCGTCCTGGCCGTAGATCCCGAGGTTGGGGTTGGTCTGCGACACGACGGACGTCCCGAACGTCTGCGTGAAACCGCTGTTGCCGTAGACGCCCGCGAGGAAGTTCGCGAGCGAGCTGAACGAGTACGACCCGCGGTTCGAGCGCGGGAAGGTGATCGTGTCGTCGTTATAGAGAAAATCGATCCCCGCGCGGAGCGCGTGCGCCCCCGCCTGATGCGACAGATTGTCGACGACCTCGAACATCGTGTTCACGCGGCGCGTCGGACTTCCCGACAGTGTGCCGAACGACGCGATACCCACGATGCTGACCGCGGGGCCGACCGGATCGGTCGGCGGCGCCTTCAGATCGCCGTGCGCAAGCTGCGCGCGCGTCTCGTTGACCGTCCGCGGCGACAGCGTGAAACTGTTACTGACCGCAACCATGTGATCGGTGTTGTCGAGACCGGCGGACGCCGTCGGCGCGATCAGCGCACCGGCGCCGCGCGAATTCAGCGACGTCACGCCGTAGAACGCGTAGCGCACGCTCATCTGATCGGCGGAGCTGATCTGGTGATCGATCTTCCCCATCGCGTTCGTGCTGCGCACCGGATTGTTGTAGACGCCGGTCGCGATCGGCGACCCGGGGTAGCCGGCGGCCGCGAGCCGCGCATTGATCGTGTCGACGTTCCCAGAATCGATCGTCACGAGCCCCGACTGATCGAGCATGCGGCGCTCCACGTTCGCGAAATAGAACGTGCGGTCGCGCCGCACGGGTCCGCCAAGGCTCGCGCCGAACTGCTGCTGGTCCATCGGCAGCCGCTTGTGCAACAGCACGTTGCTGGCGTTCAGCGCATCGTCGCGGAAATACCCGTAGCCGTCGCCGTGCAGCAGATTCGTGCCGCTGCGCGTGACGACGCTGAAGTAGCCGCCGAGGGCGCGCCCGAGCTCCGCCTGGCCGCCCGACGTGACGACCTGGAACTGATCGACCGCATCCACGCCGTACGGCATGCCCGTCAGCGCCGCCGCGTCGTCATTCGACGACAACCCGTCGACGATGAAGTTGTTGGACAGGTTGCGCTGGCTGCCGACCGACAGGCCACCGCCCGCAACGGCCGACGTCTCCGCGAACAGCTGCGTGCTCGCCACGTTGGTCGGCGACACGCCCGGCACGAGCAGCGCGAGATCGAGGAAGTTGCGCCCGTTCATCGGGAGGCTCTTGACCTCCGTCTGCGAGATGGTGCCGGCAATCTGGCTGCGCGCGGCCTCGAGGACGGGCGCCTCGCCGGACACGGTGACGGCCGTCGAGAGCCCGCCCACTGAAAGCCGGACGGGAAGCTCGAAGGCGGAGCCGAGGGTGACGGTCAGGGCGCGCGTCGCGTCGGCGAAGCCCGGCAGGCTCACCTTGATCTCGTATCGCCCGACCTTCAGATACGCAAGCCGGAACCGGCCTTCCTGATCGGTCACGGCCTCGCGCGAGATATTGGTTTCCGTCGCGCGCGCGACGACGAGCGCACCCGGAACCACCGCGCCCTGCGGGTCGGTCACACGCCCGCTGATGCTGCCGGTATTGACGTTCTCCTGCGCGCCGGCAGTTCCGGCGCCTGCGATGAAGAATATGGCGAGCAACAGCCCGCCCAAACGCGATGACATCGATCTCTCCTCTTGGAAAACGGCGAATCCGACTTCGGTCGGACGGTCTTCTAGAGGAGCTCAGGTGGTGGCGCGTCTGGGATGGAGGGGCAGAGAGGAACGTTCGCGGCCGCCGGGACTGGCATCGCGGATTCCGCGATTGGGACGGCGATCCCCGCAGGCGCCGGCAGGACGCCGATCGCGCCGACCACCAACTGCGGACCGGACGATCGATCGCACGTCATCCGGCAGTGTGTCGACGTTCTGGCGCCCCGCGCCTCGGGTTTCGAGCCTCGGTGCAGCGGACATTCGCCGGGCGGATGCGATCCGGGCGGACAGCAATCCGCAGCGTCCGCATCGGCCTGCCGCTGCGCGCGATGCGCCGCGATCGCCGGATCGCAGCACGCGGCGACCGGCCCCGCGAATAGCAGCGCAAGCTGGAGCGCGGTCAGCGCCAGAGCGCCCGAGGCAAGCCGTCGGCGGAAGGCCGTCATATGACCGTCCGGTCCATTCTGATGCAGCTCTTACGACGCGCGCAAGCGCTTACGGGGTCCGTAAGCGGTAGCGTGCCGTCCGGTTCCCAGAAGTGCCGGATTATTCCGGATTTTCTGGCGTCACGCCGTCTCACGCGCGTCGCTGACGGACGGCTGCAGAAACCGGGCCACGGGCCACGGACTACACGGACTCCACGGACAGGGTTCTACCGCGGGCCGCCGGTGAATTCGATGGTCAGCTCCGGCTCGAGGCTGATCTTGAAGCCTTTGCTGTCCTTCAGGAATGCCTTCGCGTCGGCGAGCGTCTTCGCCTTCTGCATCTGCTCGAGCAGCGCGGGATCGGCGAGTACTCGATCGAAGTCGATGCTCAGCAGCGTCACCTTGCTCCCGTTCACATAGGGGCTGTTCGTCTTGATCAGCCGATCGACCTCGATGGCCGCGTCGACCTGCAGTCCCTTCAGGAACATCTTCATCATCTCCATCATCTGCGGATTGTTCTGCAGCGGAGACGAGGGCGGCGCCATGTCGGCGGTCGGCATCACGGGGACGGGCATGCCGATTGTCAGCAGCGAATGGCCGCCGGGCATCTGCGTGAAATTGAATTTCATCGCGGCCTCTCTCGCCGCGCCGCTTGCGGGCCCCGCTTCCCCCGCGGCTGGCGGCGCCGACATCTCCTGGACGGTCAGTTTGCGGATGTCCGAGAACGAGTAGAGAGCCTTCCGTCCCTTGCGTTCCGGCGTATCGATCCTCTGGCTCGACACGTACGTCACGCCGCCGCCCATCTTCGCCACCGCGCTCTTGGCGTCCTGTTCGGAGAAGAAGTCGTTCGGCCCGCTCGCTGCAGGCTTGCTCTTGTCGCCGCCCATCGCGGCGAGGGCCGTCAACTGCTGCGCCGCCTCCGCCGTCATCGTCAGGGTCTGCTCGATTGTGCCGCTGCCGTCCGGTTTGAGTTTGATGAGCGTCGACGACTGGAAGCAGCCCGAGGCGGCGAGCGCGCTGACGACGCACAGGATGCCCGAAAGGCACCGGTGGATACGCATATCGATCTCCTGGTTGAGGGGGGAGCGGCGACGCCTAGGGTAGCACGCCCAAATCGGCTGAGTTCGGTTCCTCCCGGCCGTTCGTTATAGAGATGACGAGTCGACTATGATCGTTTGCCTCCTCTATGGAGCATCCACGGACGACACAGGCTGGCGCGCCGTGCTCCGACACGGTCGGTGCGACCGCGGACCTGCTGCAGCGCGCCCGCCTTGGAGATGCTGAAGCCCTCAACGATCTGTTCGCTCGGTACTTACCGTCGCTGCGGCGCTGGGCCCGTGGTCGCCTGCCAGCGTGGACGCGGGATCTCCGCGACACCGAGGACGTCGTGCAGGAAACGCTGATGCAGACCTTGAAGCACATCGACGCGTTTCAGCCGCGACATGAAGGCGCGCTGCAGGCGTATCTGCGCCAGGCGCTCATCAATCGGGTGCGCGACGAGGTCCGGCGCGTCGGAAGACGCGGCGTGACGGGGGAGATCGTCGACGAGCACCCCGATGCCGGAGCGTCTCCGCTGGAGCAGGCCATCGGCGAGGAAGCGCTCGGCCGGTACGAAGCGGCGCTCGCGCGGCTGAAGCCGGAGGAGCGGGAAGTGATCATCGCCCGAGTCGAGCTCGGGCAGAGTTATCGCCAGATTGCCGCTGGGCATGGAAAGGCGAGCGCGGACGCGGCCCGAATGGCCGTTTCACGCGCCCTCGTCCGGCTCGCGGAGGAGATGGATGTCGATGGCTGAGGCCGCGCGCGTGCTCGAGACCGTCGCGGCATCGATCGCCGATGGCGTGAAGGTCGACTGGGACCACGGCGGAGCGCCGCTCTCCGACCGGGAACAACGCCTGCTCCGACATCTGCGCCTGATCGACTCGGTGGCGGAAGTCTACCGAACGCTGCCGACGACCTCCGAAGATGCCGCCGCGATCGATCCTGGTGCCGAATCGGATCCCGCGGGCCCGAAGTGGGGGCGGTTGATCCTTCTCGATCGCATCGGCCAGGGAACGTCGGGCGATGTATTTCGCGCGTGGGATGTCGAGCTTCAGCGCGAAGTCGCGCTCAAGCTGCTGCGCGTCGACGGCGTCGCCGACGATACGGCCGCCAACGCCGGGATGCTGCGGGAGGCCCGTCGAGTTGCGCGGATTCGCCATCCCAACGTCGTGCACGTCTACGGCGCGGAGCGCCATGAGGGCCGCATCGGTCTGTGGATGGAGCTCATCCGCGGACGCACGCTCGACAAGATCGTCCGCGCAGACGGCGCGCTGTCGCCTGAAACCGCGGCGAGTATCGGCGCCGACCTGTGCGGCGCGGTCGCCGCCGTGCACGCGGCGGGTCTCCTGCACCGCGACATCAAAGCGCAGAACGTCGTCCGCGAGGACACCGGCCGCATCGTCCTGATGGACTTCGGAACCGGAGAGGAAATCAAATCGCCGAAGCCGCGTCTGGCCGGCACGCCTCTGTACCTTGCGCCGGAGATCCTCGCCGGCGGCGCCGCGTCGGCGGCCAGCGACGTGTACAGCCTCGGGGTACTTCTCTTCTATCTGGTGACCGGCACGTTCCCGGTGCAGGGACGCTCCGTGGATGCGCTGAAGGGCGCGCATCTCGACCGGCGACGACGTCGACTGGCGCGCGTGAATCCCGCCGTGCCGGCCGCGTTCGCGCGCGTCGTGGACCGCGCGCTCTCACGCGAGCCGTCTGCCCGTTTTGAGACCGCGGCCGACATGGAGCGGGCGCTTCGCGGGTTCACCTCGCGCGCCCAAGCGGGACCGGGCCTCGGCTGGCGTGGATTGGGCGCTGCACTCGTCACCGCCGTAGCGGCCGTCGCCATGGTCGGCCCGCTCATGCGCGCGCGCGCCAATCTGGCGCGTCCGACCGAGCCGATGTCGATAGCCGTTCTTCCGCTGAGGGTTGTGTCTGGAGATTCGACGGCGGCGCTGCTCGCCGATGGTCTGACGGATCAACTGATCACGACGCTCGGACAGGTCCATGCGCTTCGCGTGACCGCGCACACGTCGGTTCTGCGATTCAAGAACGGCGTCCAGCCGATTGCGTCGATCGCGCAGCAGCTCGGCGTGGAGGACGTCCTCGAAGGCACGGTGGCCGTCGAACCCTCGGCGGCTGGACAGCCGGGCCGCGTGCGCGTGAATGCGCGTCTGGTCAAGGCCGGCACCGATCTGGAAATCTGGTCGGGTTCGCTCGAGCGGCCGATCGGCGATCTCCTGGCGCTCGAGGAAGGCCTTGCCCGCGGCATCGCGCGCCAGATACACGCCAGACTCACGCCGTCCGAGGTCTCGCGGCTGCAGCCGACCCGCACCACCAATGCGGCGGCGGAGCGAGCCTACCTGGAAGGCCGCGCGCAGCTCGGGCAATTCGGGGCGCGCGCCTCTCTGGCGCTCGACGCGTTCAAGCGCGCCCTGGCGTTCGATCCGAATCACGCCGCCGCGCATGCGGGCGCGGCGCGCTGCTACGTCGCGCTCGGCTTCGATCGCGAGATCTCGCAGCCCGAGGCGCGCGCCTCGGCCCAGGCCCACGTGATGCGCGCACTGGAGATCGACCCCGATCTCGCCGAGGCGCACGCCGTGCTCGCCGATCTGCGGTTCTACTACGATTGGGACTTCCCCGCCGCCGAGCGTGAATACCGGCTGGCGCTCGATCTCGAGCCGAGCGCATCGTTCTCGAGGGCGCAGTACGCGCAGTTTCTCGCGGCGTTCCGGCGCATGGACGACGCCCGTCGGACTGTCGCCGACAGCGTGGTGCTCGATCCGCTCTCGGCGCCCGCCGAGCTGACGAGGGCGCTGATTCTGTACTACGCGAGACAATTCGACCAGGCGCTCGCCGCGTCGCAGCAGGCTGCCGCGCTCGATCCGGCGCTGCCGGCGACGTACTTTCTCCAGGGGCGGATTCTCGAAGCGCGCGGCGATCTCGCGGGCGCGCTGCGTGAGACACAGCGCGCCATCGACAGCAGCGCCGTCGTCGCCGCGGGCTGGCGTGTCCAGGCCCTGAGCCTGACGGCGCGGCTAGGGAACGTCCGGCAGGCCCGCGCCGCTTTTGCGGAATTGTCGGCCGCGCCGCGCGGCGCGTTTCTGGCGCAGAGCCCTCACGAAGCCTATTTCCGGCTCGCGGTGGGCGAGCCCGACGCCGCGCTTGCCATTCTGAGCCGCGCGGTGGCGAACCGCGACCCGTCGGTGTTGTGGCTCGACGTGGACCCGCGGATGGATCCGATCCGGGATCGCCCCGAATTTGCCGCGCTGCGTAGCCGAATCGGGATCCGGTAACGACCGTCTTGACCGACGCGGCTCAGGCTCAATAGACTCCAGGACCAGAGGAGCGCATATCGTGACCAAATCCCGCCGCCGTGCGAGCCGTACCCGAAGAACGTCCACCTCGCGCGCAACGCCGCGCCGCAAGCCTGCTGCGACCCGCGGCCGGAAAGTGGTGAGGCTGAAGCCGCTTTACCAGCAGATCGGCCGCACCCTCGATCAACTGCAGCTGCTGCCCCAGTCGGATCGCGTGAAGTTCGCGATCGAGCGGCTGAACCAGTGCCGCGCGGAGTTCGATCAGTTCTGCGGCCCGACCATGGATATTCCCGCGGACGACACGGCGACTCCCTGACGCGTGACGCGTGGCCGTTCGCGCTGAGATCCGCGTGCGGCGGACGCCGCACCTCGTTCTGTATTGGCGCACTGGGTCGCTCATCGTCTGCAATTACGCCACGGGCGAGCTCATCGAGGCGACGCCCGACGTCTGTTCAGTCCTGGATTACTGCGGCGCGTGGCGGACCGCATCGGCCATCGCCCGTTCTCTCGGGATCGGCCGGACCCTCGCGGCGCGGCTCGTCGCGAGCCTGACCGCCCGCGGCCTGCTTCAGCGTGCCGACCGTCCTGCGGATCCACGCGATCGGGCGATGAGCGTCCTCGACGAGTGGAACCCGTCGGCCGGCTTCTTTCACACCGCAACGCGCCGGGTGCGGTTCTTGTCCGCCCGCCAGGCGGCGCGGCTATCGAGGCGCCGCGCCTCGACCCGGGTGACGCCGCCGGCCGTCAAGCGGCTGTCGCGCGCGTCCACGATCCGGCTTCCGCCGCCGGACACCGCCGGCCAGTTCCCGCAGGTCCTGTTGAGACGCCGGACCTGGCGGCGCTTCGGATCCGGTCCCGTTCTCGCCGCCGATCTCGCGACCACGCTCGGCCTCGCGCTCGGCGTCCAGCAGTGGGTGCCGACCGCGTTTGGCCGGCTGCCGCTCAAGACGTCGCCGTCCGGCGGCGCGCGCCACCCTATCGAAGCCTACGTCTGTGTGCGGCGCGTAACGGGCATCGCGCCCGGCCTCTATCACTACGCCGCCGACGTTCACGGCCTCGAGCAGATGCGCCTCGGGGACCTGACGGCGCGTGCCCGCGCGTGGATGCCGCACAGCGAATATTTCGCAAAGGCGTCGTTCCTCATCGTGCTGACCGCGGTGCTCGAGCGCGAGATCTGGCGTTATCCGTACCCGCGCGCGTATCGCGCCGCGATCGCCGAAGCCGGCCACGTGTGCCAGACGTTCTGTCTGGCGGCCACATGGCGGAACCTCGCGCCTTTCTGCCTCATGGGCCTCGACGATGCGCTGATCGAGCGGGAGCTGGGGATCGACGGGGTGCGCGAGACGGTCTTATATGTCGCCGGCGCCGGCCGTCCGCCGCGCGGCGCCGACTGGGCGCCCCGGGTGCGAGGCACCCTGCGATCCCGTCCGAACCCAGCCTTCCGACCTTCCTGACTTTGCCCGTTCGGTCGGGCCGGTGCCGCCGTTATTGGAGGTATGAACGCGGCGCGTCGACCCGGCGACGAGCATCGATCCTGCTACCGGGAGATCCTCCGGCTCAGCAGTGAGAACTGCCGCCTGCTCGAGGAACTGGCCCGGGTCCGCGCCCGCCATGAAGACCTCATCCGGTCCGCCGAGATCTGGATCCGCCTGTACGAGGCGCATCTTGCGCGCGCGTACCGGCCGACGGGGCGAACCACACTCGGTCCACTGAAGGGTTGACTCCCGTGAAAGACAACCAGACGATCCGCTTGCGCCGAAAGCCGACCGCGCGCCTCGTGGAGCACGCGAGGGGCGTGATCATCTATCCCGAGCCGCACAGCGCCCCCATACTGCCGCCCGGCTGGGCGCCGCTCGAGCCGGCGGACCAGACGGCCGTCCTGCGCGCCTGCGACGCCTTCGTCGAGGCCTGCCGGCTCCGTCTCGGCTCCGTGTGGGATCACAGCGGCGAGTACCGCGTCTACTGCCTGGAGGCGGACGAGTGGCGGGGCGTTTGCGCGGCCACGCTCTTCACGTCGGACTCGTCCGACGCGGACCGACCGGATCCGTCCGGGCGCAATACCCGCCTGCTGGCGATCGCGCATTCGCTCGAGGACGCCGCGCGCGTCGCGATCGACTTCATGAACTGGGATCTCGAGGCGGACGGCAGCGTGTGCCGGCTCGCGCTGACCCGCGCGTCCTGAACGGCGAGTGCCGCGTCCGGCGCCGCGACGCCCCCGGATTATGTCGCGCGCGAGCGCCGCGACGCGCGCCACGCGAACGGAGCGAGCCGACGAAGCGGCGAGCGCGTGAGCGTGCAGGGGGGCCGGCGAGGCGACGCCCCCGGATTATGTCGCGCGCGAGCGCCGCGACGCGCGCCACGCGAACGGAGCGAGCCGACGAAGCGGCGAG
>Ga0310810_10000647_pt1 | contig 34894 bp, 29 predicted proteins | sample NCmetagenome_FD_207641 | JGI IMG/M metagenome (GOLD analysis project Ga0310810, IMG submission 207641) | Soil microbial communities from experimental microcosm in Duke University, North Carolina, United States - NC | ecosystem: Engineered > Artificial ecosystem > Soil microcosm > Unclassified ... | reverse complement strand
GCCCGATCCTCCTGGGCGTCGCGGCGCTCGTGGCGGCGGCGGTGATCGCGCCCCTGCTGCCGTCGTACCCGCTGACGCTGCTCACGCAGGTGGCGATCATCGCCGTGCTCGCGATGAGCCTCGACATCCTGCTCGGCTACACCGGCCTGCCCTCACTCGGACACGCGGCGTACTTCGGCACCGCGGCCTACGCCGTCGGTATCCTCACCACCGAGCGACAGGCGGGTTTCGTCACGTGTCTCGTGGCGGGCGTCGTGCTCGCGACGATAACGGCGGCGCTGTTCGGACTGATCGCGATCCGTGCGACGGGCACGTACTTCCTGATGATCACGCTGGCCCTCGGCATGGTCGTATGGGGCCTCGCCTTCCGGTGGGTGTCGCTCACCAAGGGCGACAACGGCATCGCCGGCGTGCCGCGCCCCGAGCTGCCGCTGCCGTGGAGTCTGTCCGCGCCGCTGCCGTTCTTTTACTTCGCGCTGGTGGCGGCGGCGCTCGCGTGGGCGGCGCTCGGCACCGTCGCGCGCTCGCCGTTCGGGCTCACGCTCAAGGGCATTCGCGAGAGCGAGACGCGCATGCGCGCGCTCGGCTACGACGTGTGGCTGCACAAGTACCTGGCTTTCGTGATTGCCGGCGCGTTCGCCGGCTTCGCGGGCGTGCTGTGGGCCTGGTACAACGGCTTCGTCAGCCCCGTGGACGTGCAGCTCGTGACCTCGGTCGAGACGCTGCTCATGGTCGCCCTCGGCGGACCGGGCACCCTCGCGGGACCGGCGCTCGGCGCGGCGGCGATCGTCTTCTTGAAGAACTTCGTCAGCGTGTACACGAAGCGCTGGCTTCTGATCCTCGGCGCCGTTTACATCGGCGTCATCCTGTTCGCGCCACGCGGCGTACTGGGCGCGCTCCGGTCGCAACGTTAACCGCCAAGGAGAATCGTCATGACTCGCTCGTCTCTCGTCAGCGTCGCGGTGCTGCTCGCCTTCGTGGCGCCGATGGCGGCGCCCGTCGGCGCGCCTGCGCAGTCGGCACCGATCAAGATCGGCTTTCTCGCGCCCCTCACCGGGCCGTTCGCGCAGATCGGCAAGGACATGGTGAACGGCAACCAGCTCTACCTCAACGAGATCGGGGGCCAGGTCGGCGGGCGCAAGATCGAGGTGGTCGTCGAAGACGACGAGGGCAACCCGGCCACGGCGCTGAACAAGTCACGCAAGCTCGTGGACCAGGACCACGTCGCCATCCTGACCGGCGGCATGCTCGCCAACGTCGGCTACGCGCTGCAGCCCTTCATCGAGAGCCAGAAAATTCCCGCGACCTTCCCGGTCATCGCGGCCGACGACCTCACCCAGCGCAAGCCCGCCAAGTGGATCGTGCGCACGGGGTGGTCGACCAGCCAGCCGATGCATCCGTTTGCCGACTGGGTGCTGAAGAACACCAAGTATCGGCGCATCGCCGCCATCGGCATGGATTACGCGTTCGGCTACGAGATCATCGGCGGCTTCCAGCAGGTGTTCGAGGAAGGCGGCGGGCAGATCGTGCAGCGCATCTGGGCCCCGCTGAACACGAACGACTTCGCGCCGTTCCTGTCCCAGCTGCGACGCGACGCCGATGCCGTGCTCGCGCTCTTCACCGGCCGGCTCGCCTTGCAGTTCCTCAAGCAGTACCACGAGGCCGGCCTCAAGGACAAGCTGCCGCTGCTGGGCGGCGGCACGCTGACCGATGAGACGGTGCTGCCGCAGATGGGCGACGAGGCCATCGGCGTGATCACCGCGCTGCACTACTCGCAGGCCCTCGACAACCCGACGAACCGAAAGTTCGACAAGGCGTTCGAAGCCTCGGCCGGCAAGATCGCCTCGTACTATTCCGAGGCGACGTACACCAACGCGCGCTGGATCGTCGAGGCCATCAAGGCGGTGAACGGCAAAGTCGAGGAGCGTGACGCGTTCCTGAGCGCGTTGCGCAAGGTCGACCTCAAGGAGTCGGCGCGCGGGCCGCTGAAGGTCGACGACTTCGGCAATCCGATTCAGAACATCTACATCCGGAAGGTCGAGCGCGTCGGCGGCAAGCTGCAGAACACGGTGATCGCGACCTACTCCGGCGTCAGCCAGTTCTGGAAGTACAAACCCGACGAGTACATGAGGCGGCCGCTTTACAGTCGCGACTATCCGCCGTGCAAGTACTGTCAATGAGGCCGAGCTGAGCGAGCCGCTCGCGCTTCGCCTCGAGCGCGTCTCGAAGGCGTTCGGTGGGATCCGCGCCGTCGACGCGGTGGAGCTCGCCGTACGCCCGGGCGAGCGGCGCGCGCTCATCGGGCCGAACGGCGCCGGAAAGACAACGCTGTTCAACCTCGTGGCCGGCGCGCTTGCCGTCACGACCGGGCGCATCGAGCTCTTCGGCCACGACGTCACCCGTATGCCGTCGCATCGGCGCGCGGCGCTCGGCCTCACGCGCACGTTCCAGGTCTCGAACCTGTTTCCGACCCTCAGCGTCCTCGACAACTGCGTGTTGGCGGTGCAGGCGCTGACGTCCACGAAGTTCGCGATGCACCGCCCGGTCGCGCGCGATGCCGAGCTGCGGGCGCGGGCCGAGCAGACGCTGGCGGCGGTGGGCCTCGCTGAGCGCGCGGGCACGACGGTGCGCAGCCTCTCGCACGGCGAGCAGCGCCAGCTCGAGATCGGCCTCGCGCTCGCGGGCCGGCCCCGCGTGCTGCTGCTCGACGAGCCGACCGCCGGGTTGTCGCCGGCGGAGTCGACGGCGATCGCGCGGCTGCTCGGCCAGCTCGACCCCGCGATCACCGTGCTCATCATCGAGCACGACATGGACATCGCGCTCGAGCTCGCACAGCACGTGACGGTGCTGCACTACGGGCGCGTCATCGCCGATGGCACGCGCGACGCCGTGCGCGCCGACCCGACCGTGCAGGAGATCTATCTCGGTGCTTGAGCTCGCCGACGTGCACACGTACTACGGCGAGAGCCACGTGCTGCAGGGCGTGTCCCTCGCGCTGCGGCGCGGCGAGCTCGTCGCGATTCTGGGGCGCAACGGCGCGGGCAAGACCACGCTGGTGCGCTCGATCATTGGCTTCACGCCGCCGCGGCGTGGCGCGGTTCGCTTCAAGGACATCGACATCACCCGGTGGCCGCCTTATCGCGCCGTGGAGCGCGGGATGGCGATCGTCCCGCAGGGCCGCCGGGTCTTTCCGTCGCTGAGCGTCATCGAAAACCTGACCGTCGCGCGGCGCGACGGCAGCCGGTTCACGCTGGCGCGCGTGCTCGAGCTCTTCCCTCGACTGGCCGAGCGCGGGAAGAATCGCGCCGGTCGCCTCTCGGGCGGTGAGCAGCAGATGCTCGCGATCGGCCGCGCGCTCATGAGCAATCCGGACCTGTTGCTGATGGACGAGCCGACGGAGGGGCTCGCGCCGCTGATCGTGCGCGAGGTCGGCCGCATCGTGGCCGAGCTCAAGCGTGAGGGGCTGTCGATTCTCCTCGTCGAGCAGAACCTGCCACTGGCACTCTCCGTCGCCGACACCGTGCACGTGCTGTCACGCGGCCAGATCGTTCACAGCGGAGCCCCCGCGGCCCTCATGGCGAACGAGGACGTGAAGGCGAGGTATCTTGGGGTATGACCCGTCTCCGCTTCGGCACGTTTTTCTTCTTCCAGGCCCCGCCCGGCCATCGACACGACGACATCATTCGCGACGAGCTCCGCCAGGTCGAATGGTCGGAAGAGCTCGGTTTCGACGAGGTGTGGTTCACCGAACACCACTTCATCGACTACGGCCTGTCCGTCGACCCTGCCACGCTCGCCTCGGCCGCGGCGTCACGGACGCGGCGCGTTCGGATCGGGCTCGCGGCGGCGATCCTGCCGTTTCACCATCCGCTGCGGCTGGCCGAGCAGATGGCGCTCGTGGACATCATCTCCGACGGACGCCTCGACGTGGGCGTCGGCCGCGGCAATCGGCCGGCCGAGTTCGCCGGCTACCGCGTGCCGCAGCAAGAGAGCCGCGAGCGCTTCGACGAGACGGTCGACGTGATGCAGCGAGCGTGGAGCGAGGAGCGCTTCTCCTATCGCGGCCGGTTCTACACGCTCGACGACATCCGCGTGATCCCCAAGCCCGTGCAGCGTCCGCACCCACCGCTCTATCAGGTGTGTGTCACGAAGGACGGCATCGAGAACACCGCGCTGCGCGGCTGGCCGATGCTGAACTCCGTGCTCTTCGGGCCCGTAGAGCAGCTGGTGACGAACCGCGACACGTACGTGAGCACGCTCGAGAAGGCGGGCCGCACGCCCGCGGAGATCGCCGGGCTCCTCTCGCGCTGGGGCGTCTCGCGTCAGATCTACGTCGCCGACACCGACGCGCGCGCGCTCGAGGAGGCGAAGGCGGCGGAGCTCTGGTACCAGGAGTCGTTCCGTCGGTTCGTCATCCCGGATCGCATCGAGGACGCGCATCCGACCCTTCAGCCGGGGTTCCGCGCCATGGCCGACCGACTGCGCACCATCACCTGGGAAGCGCTCGTCGCGGAGACGCTTGCCTTCGGCTCGCCGGACACCGTCGCGCGTCACATAGAGTCGATGCGCTCGATCGGCGTCGGTCAGATCCTGTGCTGGATGAATTTCGGCGGCTTACCACAGGACAAGATCCGCCGTTCGATGGAGCTGTTCGCGCGCGAAGTCATGCCGCGCTTTCGCTAGCGCAGACTGATCTCCGGCACGACCGACATCCCCGGGACGAGGAGATGCCCGGCGTTCTCGCCTCGGTCGAGCACGATCTTGACGGGAATGCGCTGCACGATCTTGACGTAATTGCCGCTGGCGTTCTCGGGCGGCAACAGCGAGAACACCGCGCCGGAGCCACCCTGAATCGAATCGACGTGCCCCTTGAACACCTTGCCCGGGTAGGTGTCGACCTCGACGGTGGCCGCCTGTCCGGGCCGCACCCTGGTCAGCTCGGTTTCCTTGTAGTTGGCGATGACCCACAGATCGTCGAGATCGACGATGGACAGCAGGGGCTGTCCCGGGGACACCACCTGCCCGAGCTCGACCGCTTTCTTGGTGACACGACCCGCGATCGGCGCGCGGATCGTCGCGTAGTCGAGATTGAGCTGCGCCTGCTGCAGATTGGCGAGCGCGATCTGCAAACGCCCGCGCGAGGCGTCGACCTGCGCCCGCCGGACCTTCACCTGCTGCCGCTGACTCTGCGCATTGCCCATTGCCGCCCGCGATTGGGCGACGCGCTCGGCCGCCTGGGCCACCGCAGACTCTTGCGAGCGCACGGCACCCGCCGCCTGCGCCGCGTCGTCGCGAGCCTGGGCCAGCCGATGCCGCGCGACGTCGAGCATGGCCTCGGCACTCCCGAACGCTGCCTCCGCGTGATCCAGATCCTGCCGCGCGACCAGCTCTTTGCCGAACAGCGCCCGGGCACGATCGCGATCGAGCTTCGTCCGCTCGTGGTCGGACTCCGCCGCCCGCACCGCGGCCTGCGCGGCGCTGACCGCCGCCTGCTTGGCCGCCAGGTCGTTGCGCTTCTGCTCGAGGTCGTGCTCGGTGATCTGTCGCCCGTGTCCGCTCGCGGCGAGCGAGGCGTTGGCTTCCTCCAGCAAGCTGCGCGTCGATTCGTCCGCGAGGGGCACACTGGCCGCGGCGTTTTCGAGGTCGCCCCGCGCCGCTTCCACCGCCGCCTCCGCCTGGACGACGGCCACCTGGTAGTCGCGCGGATCGAGCCGTACCAGGACGTCACCGGCCTTGACGTCCTGGTTGTCGTTGACGAGCACGCCGACGGTGATCCCCGAAATACGCGGGCTCACGGCGGCGATGTGGCCGGCCATGAAGGCGTCGTCGGTCGACACGTGGGTGAGGCTGTAGCGCCAGAGATAAATGCCGTACGCGATGGCGCCGAGCAGCACGAGGCCCAGGACACCCAGGACGAGCACGCGCGTCCACGATGGCCGGTGATGCGATCGCAGCTGCCAGGCATGGAACTCGCGCGCCCAGCGCGAGCCGTTTTCGGCGGCGATGTCCGGCGTGGCGATGGGCGAGCGCACCTCGTCGGCGCGCGGCACGTCGGCACTCATCGTGCGCCCCGCCCGTTCCTCGCGCCACCGCGGTTCACGCCTCGCAGCAGCACCTGCACCAGCGCCTCGCCTTCCGCGGTCAGATTGAGGGTTCGCTCGCGCAGCCAGCGCCGGATCAGCGCGTGGATCATGCCGGCGAGCGCGACGGCGAGACGCCGTGGCGGCGCCAGACCGAACGCGCGCTCGCGCATCCCGCGCCGGAAGACGGCGGACAGCGCGTCCAGGTACGCCTCGTATTTCGCGTCGATGCGCTCGCCGAATCGCTGGCGGACGCCGACGTCGTAGCCCGTCCATCCCGACAGGTAAAAGTGCAGGACGTCGGCGTTCTGCGTGGAGAACTCCAGCTGCGCGCGGACAATACGCTGCAGTTCATCGGCGGCGTCGCCTGGACGCGCGGTCTCGCGTCGCACGCGCTCGATCACGCCGTCGATGAAGCCCTCGAGCATGCCGTAGAGAATCGCTTCCTTCGACGCGAACAGCTGGTAGAGCGTGCCCAGGGCCAGCTCGGAGGCGGCGGCGATCTGCAGCATGGTGCTGCGCTGGTAGCCGCGGCGCGCGAAGAGCTGCCGGGCGGCCGCGATGACCTCCGCCTGGCGCATGGCGCGCTCGCGCGCCTTGCGTCCCGGCGGGGCCGCCATGCGGGCGCTCAACGATTTTGTAGGCACGTTCAGATATTATAATCACGTTACAGTTACGTCCATTCGTCGTGACGGAACATCACTCGTGACCGACCAGCCCCAGACCGGCACCGGCGCGGCCCCCTCCTCCACGCCGCACGGTGAGTGGAGGCCGCGGTTCAACCCGTGGCTGATCGCGCTGTCCGTCATGCTCGGGACGTTCATGGAGGTGCTCGATACCTCGGTGGCCAACGTCGCGCTGCCGCACATCGGCGGCACGCTGTCCGCCACGCCGGAGGAGGCCACGTGGGTCCTGACGAGCTATCTCGTCTCGAACGCCATCATCTTGCCGACCACGGCGTGGCTCAGCGCGGCGTTCGGGCGCAAGCGGTTCCTCCTCACGTGCATCGCGCTCTTCACCGCCTCGTCGGCGGCCTGCGGCGCCGCCACGAGCCTCGGCATGCTGATCGTGGCTCGCGTGCTGCAAGGCGTCGGCGGTGGCGCGCTGCAGCCGATCGCGCAGGCCGTTCTCATGGAAAGCTTTCCACCCGCCCGCCGCGGCGTGGCGATGGCGACGTTCTCGATGGGCGTCATCGTCGCCCCGATCCTCGGACCGACGCTCGGCGGATGGATCACCGATCAGTATTCCTGGCGCTGGGTGTTCTACATCAACCTGCCGATCGGCATCGTGGCCGCGCTCATGGTCTGGAGCTTCATCGAAGACCCGCCGTACCTCGAGCGCACGCAGCTGCGCCGCATGGACTTCATCGGGTTCGGATTCATGTCGGTCGGGCTGGGCGCGCTGCAGATCATGCTCGACAAGGGCCAGGAGGCGGACTGGTTCAGCTCGTCGTTGATCCGCACGCTTGCCGTCGTCTCGGCGCTGGCCATGATCGCCTTCGTGATCCGCGAGCTGACGACCGACGAGCCCGTGGTCAGATTCGCGGTCCTGGCCGATCGAAACTTCGCGGTCGGCATTGTCCTGATCACCATGCTCGGCGTCGTCATCTATGGCACCACCGCCATGCTGCCGCTGTTTCTGCAGACCCTGCTCGGCTACACCGCCCTCGACAGCGGCCTGGCGGTGAGCCCGCGCGGCTTGGGCGCCATGGTGTCGGCGGTCTTGGTCGGACGGCTGATCGGCGTCGTCGACAGCCGGCTCCTCATCGCCACCGGCTTCTCGGCCATGGCCGTGTCGGGCTGGATGTTCAGCCACATGACGCTCGACATCGCGCGATCGAACATCGTGTTCGCCACGGTGCTCAACGGAGCGGCAAGCGGATTGATCTTCGTGCCGCTGTCGACGACCGTGATGGCTTACCTGCCGCGCGAGCGCATGGGCCAGGCCACCGGCATCTACAATCTCATGCGCAACATCGGCGCCGGCGTCGGCATCTCGCTGATGACGACGTTTCTGGCGCGCAGCGCGCAGGCCCACCAGGCCGCGCTGGTCACGCACTTGACGCCGTACGACCCACGGTATCGGCAGTGGCTGGAGACGGCCCAGTCGGCCCTCGCCGCACGCGGCAACCCCGCCACCGCCCCGGCGCAGGCGCTCGCGATGCTCTATGGCATGCTCGGCCGCCAGGCAACGCTGCTGGCGTTCCTCGACAACTTCCGGCTGATCAGCCTCGCGGGCGTGATCTGCGTGCCGCTCGTGCTGCTGTTCCGTCGGAGCCGAGCGCGTGGCGGGCGGTGATGTCGGCGCGGTCCGGGTCCGTATCCCGTTTGACGGCTCGGCGGGGGCGGCGTAGCGTCACGCGTGTTCGATAACGCACTCGCCGGAGAGTTCGCCATGATCCGTCTTGCCGCCGTCGTCGTGCTCGCCGCGCTCCTGCTCACCGCACCAGCCACCGGGGCCGAATCGATCCGCGTCGGCTATCTCGGCCCGCTCACCGGTATCTTCGCCGCCGCCGGTAAGGACATGCTCGACGGACTGAAGATGGCCTTCGAGCAGGCGAACTATGACGTCGGCGGTCGCAAGATCGAGCTGATCGAGGAGGACGACGAAGGCAACCCGAGCACCGCCCAGGCGAAGTATCGGAAGCTGGTCGCTCAGGATCGCATTCACGTCCTGACCGGCGTGCTGCTGAGCAACATCGGCTACGCGCTCGTGCCGAACATCGAGCGCGACCGCCTGCCCTCGCTCTATCTGACCACGCCGGACGAGCTCACCAAGCGTCGCGTCGCGAAGTATCTCCTTCGGTCGAACTTCGCGGCCAGCCAGCCGATGCACGCGCTCGGCGATCACGCGGCGAAGACGCTCAAGTATCGGCGCGTCGCCGCGATCGCGATGGACAACAACTTCGGGTACGAGGGCATCGGCGGCTTTCAGCGTGTCTTCGAGGACGCCGGGGGACGCGTCGTGCAGAAGACGTGGGTGCCGCTGAACGTCATGGACTTCGCGCCGTATTTGACGCAGGTGCCGCGCGACGTCGACGCGGTCGTCCAGGTCTTCGTCGCGGGGCAGGCCGTGCGCTTCGCGAAGCAGTACGGCGAGAGTGCGCTCGCCGGCAAGGTGCCGCTCATCGGCACCGGCGTGTTCAGCGATCAGTCCGCGTTGCAGGGCATGGGCGACGAGGTGATCGGGCACATCGGGACGATGATCTGGGCGCCGACACTCGACAATCCAGCCAACCGCGTGTTCATGAAGCTCGCCGAGGCGAAGCTCAAGCGGACGCCCTCGTACTTCCACGCGGTCATGTACAGCTCGGGCCGCTGGATCATCGAGGCGGCGCGTTCACTGGGCGGCAACGTGGAAGACCGTGACCGCCTACTGGCCGCCCTGCGACGCGCCAGCGAGACGACGGAGGACCCGCGCGGTCCCATCAAGCTCGACGAGTACGGCAATCCCACCGAAAACGTCTACATCGTCCGCGTCGAGAAGGTCGGCGGCCATCTGCAGAACACCGTGATCCACACGTACCCGATGGTGTCGCAGTTCTGGACGTACAAGCCGGAGGAGTTCCTCAAGACGCCGCCGTACGACCGAAGCTATCCGCCCGTCAAGCCGTGAGGTGAGCCCGGCGCAGTTCGGGTTCTTCTTCTGGCCGTGGTCCGCGGAGTACACGGCCCGTATGGTCCACCTCGCCGAGCGCGACGGCTGGGATCTCGTCGGCGTCGCCGACACGCCCGGCAACGCGATGGACATGTGGGTCGCTCTCGCGCTCGCAGCGGCACGCACCGAGCGCGTCGGGCTCGCCGCGTGCGTCACCAACCTCGTGACTCGCCATCCCGCGATCACCGCCGGCGCGGCCGCCTCGATCGATGACGTCGCGAGCGGTCGCTTCGTGCTCGGCATCGGTCGCGGTCACAGCGGCGTCGCCAACGTCGGTGCGGGAGCGTCGGGCGGCGCGACGTTCCGCGAGGGCCTCGCGTTCATCCGTGCCCTCCTTGCCGGTGAGCGCGCCTCCCTGGCCGACGGTCCGGTGGTTCAGCTGCCGCCCGCGCGGCGGCGCGTGCCCGTCTATGCCGCCGCATCGGGACCCGGCGCGCTCCGCGCAGCGGGCGCGGTCGCCGACGGCGCGTTCGTCAATTACGGACTGCAGGCCGAGCACGTCCGCCACACGCGCCGGCTGCTGGCGGCCGGCGCCGCGGACACTCGCCGCGCCGACGACGACATCGACGCCTGGTGGATCGGGTGTCTCGACTGCGCGCGTACCCGTGAGGCCGCGCACGCCAGGCTCGGGAACATTCTCGGGTTCGTCGCCGCGTACATCTTGGGCGCGGCGCCCGCCGAGCGCGGCGTCCCCGCCGCGCTGGTGCCGGCGGTCCGTGAGCTGCGTGCGACGTACACGACCCGCCGCGCGGAGATGGACGCGGGCCTCGTCGGCCGTCTCGGTCTGTTCGATTACCTGCGTCGGCGTCTGGCCATCGCGGGGACGCCGGACGACTGCGTGGAGCAGGCGCGCGCGGCGCTCGCCGCCGGCGCCACCAGATTGATGTTCACGGTGAGCCTTGCGGGCGACCCGATCGCGACGGTCGAGCTGTTCGGCCGCGAGGTCCTTCCGGCGCTCCGCACACGAACAGAGTGATAGCGCCGGCGGCGTTTGCCGCCTCGCGATGCTTTCGGTGATGACGGCGGACGACTAGCGGCCGCGGGATGCGGCAGCCGACTAGCGGCCGTGGAATGCCGGCGAGGCGGAGACGGCGGGCAGGTCGGGATAGTTCGCGATGCGCGCGGCCGCACGCGACGACGCGACCTCCAGCACACCGAGCGCAAGCACGAGCAGCACGAAAATGACAGCGTAAAACGTTCGCATGCTGTTTTGACGCACGAACGCCTCGCGGGGATTCCGCGCCGCGACGAATCCGTGGTCGATGTCCCGACATCTCAATCGTGAAGGGAGAGATGAACGATGACCGCGAAACGGATTCTGGTACCGCTGGACGGCGATGAGCGCAGCGAGAACATCGTCCCGCTCGTCGCGGGCGTCGCACGTGACTCGGGCGCGACGGTGCGTCTGCTGCGTGTGTATCCGATTCCCGAGCGGCGTGAAGGCCCGCACGGCCGCACCGTCGAGTACGTCGATCAGGGCATGAGCCGACTCACCGGGGCAGGCCGCGACGCGCTCGCGCGCGAAGAGGCGCGTCTGTCTGGTGTGCCGGTCGAGACGGTCGTGCGCTTCGGCGAACCCGTCGACGAGATCGTGCACGAGGCCGACGCGTTCGATGCGGATGTGATCGCGCTGACCGAGCGGCCGCGTGGTTGGCTGCGCCGTCTGCTCGGCGGCAGCACGGCCGCGCGCGTGGCGCGTCACGCCCACGTCCCGACGCTGATCCTGACGACGCCCGCCGCTTAGCGACGCGGATCCTGACGACGCGGGCCGCTTAGCGTCGCTCGAGCGCTGTCACCACGACGGCCAGATCTTCACCGCCGTGTCCGGCGGAGTTGGCGGCGGCGTACAGCCGCTCCGCGACGTCGGTGAGCGGCACCGGCGAGCCGACGGCGCCGGCCGCCTCCTGGATCAGGTGCAGGTCCTTCATGAAGAGATCCAGCTTCATCTGAGGCGGGAAGTCGCGCTTCACGATGAGCGGACCGCGAACCTCGAGCATCCGCGAGCTCGCGGCGCTCGATACCAACAGCTCGAGGGCCTGCGGCACGTCGAGACCGGCGCGGCTGACCATCGCAAGCGCCTCGGCCGCCGCCGCGCTGTGCAGTGCCACGAGCAGGTTGGCGACGAGCTTGAGCACCATCGCCTGGCCCGCGTCGCCGACGCGCACCGCCCGCGGCAGGATGCTTTCGAGGACCGGACGCCAACGCTCGTAGACGGCGTGCTCGCCACCGACAAAAATGATCCCGTCGCCGCGCGCCACCATGCCGCTCGTTCCACTGATGGGGCAGTCCAGGAACGCAACACCGTGCGCCCCGCACTCGCGCGCGAGCCGTCGCGTGAGCGCAGGCGAGATCGTGCTCATCTGCACGACGGTGCGGCCGCGCGCCACGATGGCCAGACCGTCGTCGCCGACAATCACAGATTCCACCGCGGCCAGCGAGGGAACCACGACGCAGATGACCTCCGCCGCCGCGGCGACGGCCTCCGCCGAGTCCACCGCGCGGCCACCGATGGCACCGAGCGCGCGGTTGCGCTCGGCCACGACGTCGTATCCGATCACGTCATGGCCGGCCGCGCGCAGCCGGGCCGCGACCGCGGAGCCGAGCAGGCCCAGCCCGACGATTCCCACGCTCGCCATGGCGCTCAGCAGGCCTTACACGGCGGAGAGTCGCGAGAGTACGCGGGGGCCTTCAAGAACTCGTCGGGCTTGTACGTCCAGAACTGCGAGACGTTCGGGAAGGTGTAGATGACCGTGTTCTGCAGCCGGCCGTTGACCTTCTCGACGCGGCGCACGTAGACGTTCTGCACCGGGTTGCCGAAATCGTCGAACTTGATGGGTCCCCGCGGCGCGTCCGACAGATCGACCCGACGGAGCGCGGACAGGAATTTGTCGACGTTCTCGAGATCGCCCCCGGTCGCCTCCAGCGCGACCTTGATCGCCATCCCGGCGACGTACGTGCCCTCCGAGTAATACGACGGCACCTGCTTGAACTTCGCCTCGTAGGCGGCGACGAATTTCTTGTTGGCGGGCGTCGTCAGCGCCGCGGAGTAATGCAGGGCCGTGACGACGCCGAGCACCTCGTCGCCCTGCACGCGCAGCACGTGCTCGTCGGTGAACGTGCCGCCGCCGATCAGCGGCAGCCTCTCCTTGAGACCCGCCTCGGCGAACTGCTTGCCGAACCGCAGCGCGTCGGCGCCGGAGAACACGGCGTAGATCGCGTCGACGTCGCGGCGTAGCTGCGACAGGTATGGGGCGAAGTCCGCGGTGCCCAGCGGCGGCCAGAGCTTTTGCACGACCTGCCCGCCCGCCTCCTCGAACGTGCGCTGAAATCCGGCCGCGACCTCCCAGCCGAAGGCGAAGTCGTAGCCGATCATCGCTATCTTCTTGTACTTCAGATTCTCGACGACCCACTTGCCGAACGGATGTGACGGCTGACTCGACGTCCAGCCGGTGCGCACGAGGTACGGGTTGCGCTTGCGCTGGGTGAGGTCATCCGCGGACACGATGGGATAGATGGCGGGGATCTTCTTCGACTCGATGTAGGGCGACACCGCGTAGCCGACGGCGGCGCTCAGCGGCCCTGTCAGCAGATGCACGCCCTGACCCTCGACGAGCCCCCGCGCCTTCGTGATGCCGGTGGCGGGCTTGCCTTCGTCGTCCTCGACGATGAACTTCACTTCGCGGCCCGCGAGCCGATATTTCTGCTCCTCGAAGAACAGCTCGAAGCCATTGATCATGTCCTTGCCGTTCGCCGCGAGCGGCCCCGTCTGCGGCACGAGCATGCCGATCTTGATCGGCCCCTTCTGCGCCCACGACGGCGCGCTGGCAGCGACGCCGGCGAGCACCACCGCCATCACGGCAACCACGAGCAGCCTCCGCATGTCCGTCTCCTTTTATTCGAGCGCGCGCACGATCTCGTCGTTGGTCATCGGCCAGCCGAGCGCCGCGGCGACGAGACGGAGCGCGAAGCGATGCATGTCCTCGCCGTCCATCGAGTCGACGGCGTCGGTCGCGACGACCACACGAAAGTCGCGGTTCGTCGCCTCGAACGCGGCGCACAGCACACACGTTGTGGTGTTGATGCCCGTCAGGATGACCGTGTCCACACCCAGACGTCGTCGCAGGACGAATTCGAGATCCGTCGGCGTGAACACGCTGTAGCGTCTCTTGCTTCGGATGACGATGTCCCGCGGCTCCAGCAGCTCCGGAATGATCTCCGTGCCCGGCGAGCCAGCCAGGTTGTGGCCGAGAATGCCCTTCCGCGCCTTGCCGGGATCGTCATGCGCGGCTCTCCAAAACGGATTTGCAGCGATCTCGGCGGCGTCACGATATTCGGTCACGACATGCACGATCGTGACCCGCCGCGCGCGGAGCTCCGCGAACAGCGCGGCGGCCCGCTTGATCAATGGCGCACAGCGCTCCGCCGGCAGCGGCAGAGTGGCCACGGTGGGATCGAGATGGCCGCGGTGCATGTCGACGGCGACGACGGCGGTGCGGGCGGGGTCGAGACCGATCACGTGGCGTGAGCGTAGTGCCGCCTCGGCGGTCGGTCAAGGCGACGACGGACGATCGTCAGGCGGCGTCGCCGCGCTTCATCACGCCCGTCTCGTAGAGGACCGCCGCACGTTGGATCAGACTCGCGATCACCTGGCCATAGAACTGCGGCATGGAATCGCCACCGCCCGCCGTCGCGACGAACGTGCCATGCGCGTCCCGGCCGACGTACTGACGAGTGAAATCACGGTCCAGAAGCGGCTTGACCCAGGCGTACGACTCCTCGGTGAGCTCGACGACCGTAGCGCCCTTGACCTTGCCGTCCGGCTCGAGCGCCACCGCGACCCGCACCGGTCCGTGAATGGTGAATTCGCTGACGAACACGGTGGCGGCGACGAGACGGCCCTGCTCGTCGCGGCCGACGTAGAACCGATAGAACTCCTCATCGGGGCTCCAGCCGGTCTGCTTCCGGATCGCCTGCTGCTCGGCGGGCGTCAAGCGCACCTCGCGGACGAAGAACCGGCGCGCGCCCGCCAGCAGCGCGACCACCGCGTCGCGATCCGAAACGAGCACGACGGGGGGCGTGATGTGTGCGCGCGCCGGCGGCACGACGGCGGTGACGAGGAACCCGGCAGTGAGGACGGCGGCGACGGCCTTCATTATCTTGCCTCCTTGACGAGCCACAGGTCATAGAGCGAGATCGCCGCGATCAGCACATACCCGACCGCAAACATCGAGCCGCCCACCACGACGAGCACGCCGAGCGAGGGCGCGACGAACCGCGTGAGCCACATCCCGCCGATGTCGATGAGCGTACCGATGAATGGCAGCGCGACGATCACGCTCTTCGGCGTCTCGGCGAGCGAGGCGAACAGAAAGATGAGACCGAGCAGCCCGGCGATGAGGGTTTGGCCGAAGAGATGCGTGTGGCTCGTCTGGATCAGCAGCGGCGTTCGGATCCAGACCTTGGCCGAGCTCGAGATGTCGCCGAGGGTGATCTCCTTCTCGGCGCTCATCTGGCCGTGGCCCATGTGCGTCATCGGCATGTCCGGCGTGAGACTCGCCTGCACCGCCGCGGGCGACACGCCGACGGCCGTCGCGGCCTGCGTGACGGCCGCCAGACATCCGACGCCGATGCCGAGCAGGAACAACGTGCAGAACACCTTGCCGCTCAGCGGCAGTGTCGACAGAGACCATCCGTTCATCGCACGCCTCCCTAGTAGTTCACCACGAACTGCAGCGTCACCTGGTGCGCGGTCTGGTCCGCGTCGGTGATCGGCACGCCCGGCTTCGCGGACGAGAACACCGGCTCGTTCGAGCGGTTCAATCGATACTCGAGTCGGACGTCGACCCAGTCGACCGGATGGCGCGTCCGCGTGTAGGCGACGCCCATGGGCCGGAGATCGGGCACGAGGCGTGAGAGATGCAGCGTCGGCCCGAGCGTGAACGACTGGAGGACCTGCGCCGCGCCCGTGCGCGCGCCCTGATAGTCATTGAAGAAGCCGTAGCGGAACGTCAGCCCGAGCCAGCTCGCGACATCGTAGTGCGCCAGCGCATAGAGCGCGAGCCAGTTGACATCTCGACGATCGACCTCGGGCGCGGCGAATGGCAGGCCGCGCCGTCGAAACGACACGCCGGACTCGCCGCCGTACACGAGCTCGCCGGCCAATACCAGCCGCGGCGTCGGCGACCACGTGAGGTCGGCGTCGACGATCCACCGGTCGTTCCTGGTGTTGTCGTCGCGCTCCGGTCCCCACCAGCCACCGATGCCGACATTCACCAGCTGACGGCCCGCGAGCGGTGTGAACCCGATACGGCCGCCGAAGCTCTTGTCGCGGTTGTTGTCCTCGAGCGGATCCTCGGTGGTCTCGTTCTCCCACCGATTGACGACCCACGCCGTCGCGTCGAGCCACGGCGTGAACTGATAGGCGGCCGTGAAGCCTGTCATGCTCTGGGGCCGACCGAAGCGCTGCAGCTCGGACGTCGTGGCCGTGAAGTTCAACGCGGCGTCGTGGCGCTCGTAGCCGAACGGCGTGTCGAAGCGCCCGAACGACAGCGAGAGTCCGTTGCCCACGGGCGCAACGCCCGTGATGTTGAACCGGTGCAGGCTCACCTCGGTTTCGATGTCCTCGCTGCCGAACTGCTCGGTGCACGTAGCGCCGCCGCTCGGACAGCCGAAATCGGGGTCGAAGCCGTGGCTGTGGCGGTGGCCGTGGCGCTCGACCTCCATGCTTGCGCCCGCCGACAGCCACGGCGCGAACGTCTTGAACGCGCCCATGCTGAACTGGTCGAAGCGGAAATCGGTGCGCCGCGGCTCCGAGGACAGTGGGATGCTGCCGGCGAACTCGGGCACCATCTGGATGCGCGAGTTGTAGTTGGCCGAACCGACGAAGAACCCGGAGATCCTCACGCCGCCGAGCTCCGGCTTTGGTAGGCCGAGCACTTCGAGCGGATGCTCGCGCTCCAGGTTGATCTCGCGCTCGCCGGGAGGCGGCGGCGGCACGGCCTGCGTGGCGGCAACCCCGGCTGCGGCCGGTGTCGGCGCCCCCGTCGTGACGGGCGGCGGCGCCGGCCGCGCCTGCTGCGGCTGCCGCTCGAGCTTGTCCAGGCGCTCCTGGAGACGTCTCATCTCTTGTTTCAACTGCTCGATTTCCGACGAGGTTGCCTCGGCCAGCACGAGCGTTGGCGACGCGACGATCGTCACCCCGGTCAGCACGACGGCCCACATGAATGTCCGCATAAACCTCTCCCATCGCTCATGACGTTAGAAACGTATCGGCACCTCGTCGCCGTGCGCGACTCCTGCAACAGCCGCGGCGGCGGTGGCCGCACGGGACCATCGCGCGCCGCCTTGCCTCGGGGGCCCTGCGCGATGGTTTCCCGCGCGGACACCGGCGCCGCGAACGTGCACCCATCGCGCGCCGCCTTGCCTCGGGGGCCCTGCGCGATGGTCTCCCGCGCGGGCATCGTCGCCGCGACCGTGCGGCGATCGCAGCGTCAGGCGACGGCGTGAAGGAACGCGGAGTCTACGCGATCTCGGGAGGTGCGCGAGCGCCGGGGACGCGAGCGTCGTGACACGGCGGCCACGCCGGCGGCGGACGCATCGGCAGCAGCATGCCGGCCAGCGGCGCGACCGCCGGCATCGTGTCGGTGAGCACGGCATGATCACGGTCTGCCGTGGAGAGGAAGGTACAGTCGGCCTGGACGTCGCCGCGCTCGAACAGATGGTGAACGAGATGCGGCGACTGCTCGACGAGGTATGCCGCGAAGAACAACGCGACGAGAAGCCGGACGGCCATCTATTGGGCGAAGAATAGCATGCTAGTCTTTGGCGCCATGAGCCTCGACTTCGACCGCGTCCAGGACCGCCGCAGCTCGGATTCGAACAAGTGGCGGAAGTTCCCGGCCGACGTCCTGCCTTTGTGGGTGGCGGACATGGACTTTCCGTCCCCGCCCGCGGTGCTACAGGCGCTGCGCGCGCGGGTCGACCACGGATTCTTCGGCTACCTCATGGAGAAGCCGGAGCTACACGAGGTCGTCGCCGAGCGCCTCGCGAAGCGCTACGGCTGGCGCGTGAGTCCCGATGCCGTCATGCCGCTGCCCGGCGTCATCGCGGGGTTCAACCTCGCCTTGCGCGCGCTCACCTCACCCGGCGACGGCCTGGTCGTGCAGACGCCGATCTATCCGCCCATCCTGCGCGCCGCGGGCAACCACGGCCTGGTCCGTCGGGATCATCCGCTGATCCACGGCGCCGACGGACGCTACGCCGTCGACGTGGAGACGTTCGACCGCGCGGTGTCGGCGCCGACACGCGCGTTCCTGCTCTGCAATCCGCACAATCCCGTGGGCCGCGTGTTCGAGCCGACCGAGCTCGAAGCCATGGCCGCCGCGTGCGCGCGGCACGACGTCTGGATCGTGGCCGACGAAATTCATTGCGAGGTCCTTCTCGACGGCCGGCGTCACGTGCCGATTGCGACGCTCGCGCCCGAGATCGAGGCGCGCACCGTGACGTTCATGGCGCCGAGCAAGACGTTCAACCTGCCGGGCCTCAAGTGCGCGGTTGCGATCGTCCCGAACGCCGCCCTGCGCGAGCGGCTCACCGCCGCCGTCAGCGATCTCGTGCCGAAGATCAACGTCCTCGGCCACGCCGCCGCCGTCGCCGCGTATCGAGATGCCGACGACTGGCTCGGGGCCCTGCTCGCGTATCTCGCGGCCAACCGCGATTTCCTCGTGGCCGAAATACGACGCCGGTTGCCGGGCGTCACGGTCACGCCGGCCGAGGCCACCTACCTCGCCTGGCTGGACTGTCGCGGCGCCCGCGCGACTGTCGGCGACGATCCGTACACCTTCTTCCTCGAGCGCGCGCGCGTTGCGCTCAACGATGGTCGGCTCTTCGGGCCCGGCGGCGAGGGGTTCGTGCGGCTGAACTTCGGCTGTCCCCGATCGCTGCTCGCCGAGGCAGTCGATCGGATGGCGAAGGCCTGGAGACTTTCGCGTAGCCCAGGAAGTCGCGGCAGGATGACTTGACATTTTGCCGTGGAACCAATACGGTCTCCGCGCGTTGTCGCTTATGACAGGGAGATTGTATGTGTCGCGAACAGCGGGAGCGAAAGGCGACTGACCGGCTAGCATAGCTGCACCCGCGAACCCGATTGTGGAATATCCGGAAACCGCAGCAACGTGTTGATGCTCGATTGGCAGTCCTTGCACTAGACGCCCCTCGCGAAGTGGCTGCTCGGCAGTCCGACGCGCGCAACGGAGGTTGTCGATGACTTCTCGGATCGCGACCGTGCCCGTGCTCCTCCTATTTCTGCTCTCCGTCGCGGTTCCGGCACCGGCGGCCGGATCTGATGCGACCGGCAGCCCGCGCGCCGCAGCCGCGGTCGCGGCGCCATCCCCGGGGCCGCGCCCCTCGACGGGGCAAAAACCGCTAGCGCCCATCGCCATGCCGTCGACGATCGTGTTCATCCCCAACCACGGACAGCTCGATCCGGAGGTTCGGTACCACGCGCGCGTGCCCGGCTATACGGCGTATTTCTCGAATGATGCCGCGGTGTTCGATTTCGTCCGCACGACGTCGGACGCACGCCCTGTGGCCCTGGCGTCTATGGACGCGCCTCAGACGGCGCGAACGTCGCTGGCGTTGCGGTTCGTGGGCGCCAACCCCGCCGTCGCCGTCGATGCGCGGCATGCAGCCCCGGGCATGGTCAACTACCTGGTCGGCGGTGACGCCAACAAGTGGCGCGTCGGCCTTCCCGTCTACCAGGAGGTCGTGTATCGGCAGCTCTGGCCGGGAGTCGACCTGGTCTTCCGCGGTGACAAGCGGCAGCTGAAGCACGATTTCGTCGTGCAGCCGGGTGCCAGGCCGCAAGCGATCAGGCTGGCGCTGCAGGGTGCGGATGCCGTGACGCTGGACGATGCCGGGAATCTGAAGATTCAGACGGCGCTCGGCACGATCGTGGGCCCGCGGCCGGAAACGTACCAGGAGATCGACGGCCGGCGCGTGCCCGTCGACAGCCGCATCGTCCTGCACGGTCGCGCCGACGACACGAGCACGTATGGCTTCGAGGTCGGGTCGTATGACGCGCGCTATCCGCTAGTCATCGACCCCGCGGTATTCGTCATGTTCTGGACGTATCTCGGTGGCAGCCTCGTCGACGTCGCCACGTCGATCACGGTCGATGGCGAGGGCAACTCGTATGTCGCCGGCTACACCGCGTCCGTGGACTTTCCCAAGTCGTCGAACACGGGCAACCGGCTCGTCGGGAGCTTCAAGGGCGGCAGCAAGAGCCAGGGCCCGTATGACGCTTTCGTCGCGAAATTCGACCCGTTCGGCGCGCTCGTCTGGGCGACGTTCCTCGGCGGCACCGATGCCGACCTCGCGTACGGCATCGCGCTCCAACCGGGATGCGCGAAAGACTGTAACCCCTACGTCACAGGCGTCACGTATTCGTCGGACTTCGGCACGACGCCCGGCGCGCTCAGTGGCAAGATCAGCGGCTCGGCCGACGCCTTCGTCGTCAAGCTGAGCTCCGACGGACAATCGAAAGCGTACTCGACGTTCCTGGGCGGCGGCGGCGTCGATGCGGCGTATGCCATCGGCGTCGACGTGGCGGGACGTGCGTACGTCACGGGCGAGACGCTATCGAGCAACTTCCCGATCACGCCGTCCGCCGTGTTCGCGAATTCCCAGGGACAGCGAGACGGCTTCGTCACGCAGATCAACGATCTCGGAGGCGGCGCAACGAGTCTCGGGTACTCGACGTACCTCGGTGGCAACAAGGATGACGTCGGCCTCGGCATCGCGGTGTACTGCGCGAGCGCGACGGCCGCCTCGTGTAACGCGTACGTGACCGGTCAGACGTTCTCGTCGACGTTCCCAACGAGCGCGAATTTCCCAAGCCGGGTGTTGCATCCCTCTCCGGACACCACGCTGGCCGGTCCGAGCGACGCCTTCGTTGCGAAGGTCAGCAACGACGGCTCGGCGCTGGAGTTCTCGACGTTCCTCGGCGGCTCGGGCGACGAGGCCGGCCGCGGCATCGCGGTGGACGCCGCCGGCAATGCCTACGTCGTCGGCGAGACGACGTCGAGCGATTTCGCCGGGACGACGGGAGTCGTGCAGACCGCGTTCGGCGGCACACGCGACGCGTTCGTGACCCGGCTCGACAAGACCACCGGCACGAAGCTCGCGCAAACGTACCTCGGCGGATCGGGCGACGACGTGGCGCGCGGCGTCGCCATCGATGCGGCCGGCAATGTCTACGTCACCGGCGATACGGCGTCGCCGACGTTCCCGACCGCGCCGGGCCTGTCACCCGTCCCGCAGAAGAACGATCCCGTGAGCGGCACCACGAAATACCTCGATAGCGCGTTCTTCCAGGGAGCGCCGGCGGGCGGGCGTGACGTCTTCGTCACCAAGCTGAACGGGGCGCTCTCGAGCCTCGCGTACTCGACGCGGTTCGGCGGCGCCGCGGACGATTTCGGTCGCGCCATCGCCGTAGACTCGGCGAGCATCTACGTGGCGGGCGACACGGCATCCTCCGGCGGCGGCTTCGCGCCGAAGGCGTTTCCGCTCGGTCTGTCGGGCATTCCGTTTCAGACGGCGTTCGGCGGTGTGCGAGACGGCTTCGTGCTCCAGCTGAGCCCGGACAGCGACGGCGATGGGATTCCCGACGCGGTCGACAACTGCCCGTTCGTCCCGAACCCCGATCAGGCCGATTCCGACAACGACGGCGTCGGCGACGCCTGCGACAACTGCCCGCTCGTCGCCAATGCCGACCAGGCCACCGACGGCACGAGCTCGGGGCTCGGCGCCGCGTGTGCGTGTCATTACAGCCTCGACATGAGCGCGCCAAGCGTGACGGTGCCGCAAGGCGCCGCGATTCCCCTGACCGTGAAGTTCTCGGTGGCCTCGACGACTTCGTGTCCGGGGGCCCCCGGCTCGATCACGACGATTCGCCCCGACTGCGTCAACACGAGCTTCACGATCAAACGTCCCGATGGAACCGTCGTACCCCCGCGCCATCGCGAGAAGATGTACGGCATTCCGAACGATCTCGTCACGATCACGGGCGACTTCACACTGAGCTGCGACGTCTCGGACGTCGTCGATCCGGGCAACCTCCCGCCCGGCAGCTATGCGTTCTTACCGACGTACTCGAACTACACGGGGGATCCCACCGCCGACGGCGTCTGGATCGGCGCCGTGAGCGCAAAGACACCGGGCACGCTGACGATCACGACGGACACGGTGCAAAAGGTCGCGATCGACGTGTTGCCGGGCGACTTCCCGAACACGTGGAAGTGCAGCAGCAATGCCCAGCTCACGGTGGCCGTGCTCAGCGGGAATGGATTCGATCCGAGCACGGTGGTCGCCAGCACCGCGCGCTTCGGCAGGAGCGGCACCGAGGCGAGCTCGGTCGGAACCACGCTGAAGGATGTCAATGGCGACGGCGTCAAGGACGTCATCTTCCGATTTCCGTTCACAGCGACCGGGTTCACGTGCAACGACATTCCGACGAATCGGCCGTTCTACGACGTCATCGGTGTCCTCACCGGCATCACCGTCGGTGGAGGATCGGTGTCGGGCTCGGATTCGATCCGGTTGACCCCGCAATGAAGGACGGAGAACACGTCATGACACACGTACGCCCCGGCCACATCACCGTCGCGGGTTCGCTGCTCGTGGTTCTCGTCGCGGTCGTCGCGATCGGCATTCCCGACGTCGCCTCGGCGACGCATATCTGCGCCACGAATCCCGCGTCCACCGCCGATTCGGACGCCGACGGCCTGTCGGACGTGCAGGAGTGCACCACCGGCCTCACGCTGCGCTCGGGCACCGTCATCCCGTCGTGCGTTGTAGCCACCGGCAATCGAAGCGCGTGTCTCGATCCCGACACAAAAGACTTCTTCATCGCCGTTGTGCCGGCTGCGACCGGCAGTCTGCTGCCCGCCGGGGGCTTCGATCTCGCCACGGCGTTCGCCACGCTCGGCATCACCGCGCATCAGGTCGCTCCGACGCAGCTCGGCTCGGATCGCACGGTGAGCGCAACCTCGAGCATCAAGGCGATCAGGGTGACGGAAAGCCTCGACACCAACGGCGACATCCTCGGCATCTGCAACCAGGGAACGCCACAGGATCTCGACGGCTGCGTGGTGTACACACAACGCATTCTGAACTTCATCAACACGACCTGCGATTCGGCGGGCGACAACGTCACGCCTCGGCAGGCGGTGTTCCAGCAATACCTGCTGCACACGATCGTGCACGAGTCCGGACACACGCTCGGGGGATTGGCTCCGCAGTACAACGCGACTTACGGCGGGAACCATTACAAGACGGGCGCCGGCTACTTCATGGACCAGTCCGTGCAATACTCCACCAAGGGCGGTAAGTGCACGTTCAGCGTGTACCAGAACTGGAATCTCACACTCGATCCGCCAGGCGTGAAACTCAAGATCCAGTGACGCGCTACATCGACCTCTCGGTGACGGTGAACGACGCGACGCTGAGCCCGCCGTCCACCAACATGCGGCTCGAGGTCACGCCGCACCGCCGCGGCCCCGGCTTCTGGCAGGTGTCGAGCGTGCGGCAGAGCCTGCACACGGGCGCCCACATCGACTCGCCGCTGCACGTCTTCAAGGACGGCATCACCACCGCGGAGATCTCGCTCGATCAGGTCATCGGCGAGGCGATCGTGGTCGACCTCTCGTTCGTCGGCCCCAATCACGAGGTGACGATCGACGATCTTCGTCGCGGCGGCGGGGACGACGTCCGCCCCGGCGATATCGTGCTGCTGCGGACGGACTGGACCGATAAGATGTACGGCAAGTGGCCCGACTACTTCACCCAGTCGCCATACTGCCCGCCCGCCACGGCCGAGTGGCTCGTGGCCAAGGGCACCAAGAACATCGGGTTCGACTTCTTCGAGGAATACTGCGCCCGCCTTCCCGACTTCTCATCGGAGGATTTCCCGATGCACCGCGTGATCCTCGGTGCGGGCGTCGTGATCATGGAAGGCCTCACGAATCTCGGCGCACTGCCGCGCCGCCGCGTGCCGTTCGCGGCGCCGTTCTACAAGATCGCGGGGACCGAAGGGGCTCCCGCGCGCTTCTTCGCGACGCTCGACTGATCGTCCGCTGCCGTGGTGTCACGGCAGTACTTCGACGTGCGCGTGTATGATGGCCGTCGCGATGGCTCAGAGCGTCCGCGACTTCGTCACCGCCTACGAGCGCGCCTTCCCCGGCGAGGTGGTCCGCATCACCGAGCCCGTCGGTCTCGAGTACGACGTCATGGCCGTCGTGCTCGAGTACGAGCGGCGACGCCGCTGGCCCATTCTGCTCTTCGAGAACGTCGCGGGCGCCGGCATACCGATCGTCGCGAACGTGGTGGCGAGCCGCCGCGCGCTGGCATGGGCGCTCGGCGTGGCCGAATCGCGCCTGGCGGTCGAGTATGCCCGGCGGATCAAGGACACGATCAAGCCTAACATCGTTGCGCGCGCGCCGTTTCGTGAGCGCGTGCTGACCGGCGCCGAGCTCGATCTGCGCGCGCTGGCGATTCCGACCTACTTTCCCGGCGACGCCGGGCGCTATCTGACCGCCGGCATGCTCGTCGCGCGGGATCCCGAGACCGGAGTCGAGACGGAGGGCTACCACCGCTTCCAGCTCAAGGGGCGCGATCGCATGGGCGTCAGCCTGCACTCGCGTCGACGCATGTTCGAATACCAGCGCCGCGCGGACGCGCGCGGCGAGCCGTTGCCCTGCGCCATCGCGCTCGGACTGCACCCGCTCGTGTCGATGGGGTCCCTCGCGTATCCGCCCGCGGAGATCGGGAAGTTCGAGGTTGTCGGCGGCCTGCTCGGCGAGCCGCTCGACATCGCGCCGTGCGCCACGATCGATCTCGCCGTCCCCGCCGCCGCCGAGATCGTCATCGAGGGCGAGATCCTGCCGCGCGTGCGCGAGCCGGAGGGACCGTTCGGCGAATTCACCGGCTACTTCTCACGGCGCTCGACCGAGCACGTCTTTCAAGCCAAGGCCGTCTGCATGCGCGAACGGCCGTGGTTCCAGTCGATCGGCTCCGGCCGCGCCGGCGATCACATCACCACGCTCGGACTCGTCCGTGAAGCCGAGATCTGGAACGCACTGCAGCGCGCCATCCCCAACGTCACCGGTGTGCATGTGCCGCTGTCCGGCACGTCGTCATTCACCGCGTATGTCTCGATCAAGCAGGGCCGTCCGGGCGAAGCCAAGCACGTCATCCCGATCGTGCTCGGCGTCGATCACTACCTTAAGCTCGTCATCGTGGTCGACGACGACATCGACGTCTCCGACGAGTCGGACGTCATGTGGGCGGTGGCGACGCGCATGCAGGCCGACCGCGACCTGGTCGTCATCGGCGGCAGTCTCGGCGCCATGCTCGATCCGAGCGCCGACGACCGCGGCGTCACCGCCAAGCTCGGCATCGACGCCACCCGCCCGTTCGGTGAGCCGTTCGGCGAAAAGCTCGTGATGGACGCCGCGAAGATGGCGTGGGCGCGCGCGCTCGTCGACCGACTCGGCGGCTGACGCGCCCGGCACCGCCTCAGCCTTCCGGTATTCTGGGACCAGTCAGAACTCGCTGAATTTTCACGCCTAAGTTGAGGTCTCCGGGAGACCCGACCGCCATGCAGGGCCGCGATGCTACTATGGGCGTGCGCCGCTTCGGCGCGGCTGCCGGGCTCATGGAGGGGGACGTGGATCTCCTGGAAGCCAAGAGCCGAATCGCCGAGGCCCTCGTCGAGTCGCTCTTCCGGCGCGCCCGGTACGAGATCAAGCCATTCCGCCCCGATCCGTCACCCCTCCGCTTCGGCCGCGAGGATTTCTCGCCGGACTTCCGCGTCTCGCAGCCTGCCGACGTGGGCGATGCGCACGAATATCTCGTCGAGGTGAAATACCGGCCGTCCGCCGAGCAATTCCTGTCGGTCGAGAACCAGCGCGGCGATCGGTCGCTCTTCCACCTGATGCGCCGTCACTGGCCGTCGCTGTACTTCGTCCTCGTCACCGAGCGTCCGGAGACGGGGCGGTCGTGTTTTCAGGCGCTCGCGTTCGAGACCGTCCGCGCCGGCGAGCCATTCCGGCTGGTGGATCTGATCGAGGTCAAGGAGTTCGGATTGTTCGCGCAGAACGTCGAGGACCACGAGCTCCTCGCCCGCCGGATCTTTTGTTCCCTGAACGCCTAGCCTGCACGCCCCACATCACGCGCGCGGCTCACCGAGCAAACGCGCGTACTCGCCGTAGACGGCCGCATCGAACGCCACGAGCAGCACGCTGGCCGGAAGCTCGACCGCCGTGAGGCCGCGGCTGATCTCCTCGAAGGCGATGCGGCACGCGCGCTCGATCGGAAACCCATACACGCCGCACGAGATCGCCGGGAACGCCACGCTGCGAAACCCGCGCGCGCCGGCGAGCGCCAGCGCGCTTCGGTAGCACGACGCGAGCAGCGCGTCCTCGTCCTGTCCGCCGCCACGCCAGATCGGCCCGACCGCATGGATCACCCAGCCCGCCGGCAGCGCATGGCCGCGCGTGAGGCGAACCTCGCCCGTCGGACAGCCGCCGAGAGCGCGGCATTCGTCGAGCAAGCCGGGGCCGGCCGCGCGATGGATCGCGCCGTCCACACCCCCGCCACCCAGCAGCGTCGAGTTCGCAGCGTTCACGATCGCGTCGACGTGCAGCCGCGTGATGTCGTCGCGCACGAGTCGCACCCGCGTCATCCCAGCACGCCCCGCACGACGAGCCACGCGCCCAGCGCGCCCAGCAGGGCGAGCACGGCGCGGTCGAACGCGCGCTGATCGAGACGATTCTGAATCCAGAGTCCCGCGACGAAGCCCGCGAGCGCCACGCCGGTCAGGGCGACCGAGCTCGCGGCCAGCCCGCTCGTGAGCAGGCCGTACCAGGCGACCGCGGCGAGCTGCACGAGCTTGTAGATGAGGAACGTGAACGCGGTCGCCGCGAGAAAATCGGGCTTCGGCATACCGAGCGCGTAGAAATAGATCGCCAGTGGGGTGCCCGGCACGTTCGTGATGCCGCCGACGACACCGGCCACGAACCCCGCGACCGGTCCCGCCCACGGCTCCCACGTCCGCGGGAGTCGTGGCGCGAAGCGGGTCGCATTCAACGCCACGAAGGCCACGACGAACACACCGAGCAAGAGAAGCACCGTGCGGGTCGGAAGCATCACGAGCAGGCGCGTACCGAGCACGGTGCCGATGCCACCCGCCACCAGCAACGGCGCCAGCCGCCGGATCGTCGCGGTCGGCGCGCCGCGTCGTGCGAACTGGATGCCGTCCATGGTGATGTTCGGCAGGATGAGCACGACCACCGCGATTTTGACGTCGACGATCAGGCTGAGCAGCGGCGTGGCGAGCGTGGGGAATCCGAGGCCGGCGATGCCCTTTACCGTCCCCGCCACAAAGACGGCGAGCAGCGCCCAGAGCGGACCCATCACCCGCATTATCGACCATCGCGCGCCGCTTGACACACGCGGCCCTCACTCCGATGCTGGCCACCGGAGAGTCGCCTGTGAAGCCGCTGAGCGCGTTCGACCTGTGGGGCTGGATCGAAGAGCACCGCCACGCCTTCGAGCCGCCCGTCGGTAACAAGCTCATCTGGGAAGACTCGCAGTTCACGGCGATGATCGTGCGAGGGCCCAATGCCCGCCGCGACTTCCACGTCGATCCCTCCGACGAGATCTTCTACATGCTGCGCGGGGACATGACGCTGGAGTACATCGAGGACGGCCGCCGGCGCACCCGCGTCATCCGTGAAGGCGGCATGATGCTCGTGCCGGCACTGACGCCGCACGCCCCGCACCGGCCCGCGGACACATGGGGACTCGTGGTGGAGATCAAGCGCGGGGTCGGCCAGACGGAATCGCTGCGCTGGTACTGCGACGGCTGCGACGGTTTGCTGCACGAGGTCACGATGCAGGTCGGCGACATCGAGCGCGATCTCAAAGCCGCGATCGAACACTTCGACGCGAGCGTCGCACTGCGGACGTGCCGGCACTGCGGCCGTGTGCAGCCGGACACGGCGCCCGTGCCGCGGCCCCCCGCGAGTCGATGAACGCGCTTGCCGGCAAGGCGCTGACGGTGCTCGGGCCCGTCGATGCGGAGACGATGGGTGTGACGCTGCCGCACGAACACCTGCTGATCGACTTCGCGGTGATGTTCCGCGAGCCGAGCTCGGCGAGCGAGAAGGGCCTCGCCTATCAGCCGGTCAGCCTGTCGAACGTCGGCTGGGTCCGGCAGCACTTCAACGCGAATCTCGACAATCTGCGCCTGCTCGACGAAGAAACTGCGCAGGACGAGATCATGCTCTTTCGGCGCGCGGGCGGGCAGACGGTCGTCGATCCGACCAATGTGAGCCTGTCACGCGATCCGCTCGCGCTGGCCCGGATCTCACGCGCGACCGACCTGAACATCGTGATGGGCACAGGCTACTACGTGGCGGCCGCGCATCCCGCCGACATGGACCGGCGCAGCGAGGAGTCGATCGTCGACGAGATCGTGCGTGAGGTCACCGTCGGCGTCGGCGACACCGGCGTGCGTGCCGGCCTCATCGGCGAGATCGGCAACACATGGCCGTGGACGGACAACGAGAAGAAGGTCGTCCGCGCGGCCGTCGAGGCCCAGCGCCGGACCGGCGCGCCGCTGATGATCCATCCAGGGCGCGACGAGCAGGCCCCAATGCAGCTCGTCGAGCTGATCGCCAAGCAGGGCGGCGACCTGCGGCGCACCGTGATGTGCCACATCGAGCGCACGATCGCGGACGAGCGCCATCTCGACGATCTTGCCGCGACGGGGATCTGGCTCGAGTACGACCTGTTCGGCCTCGAGAACTCGTACTACCCGTACAATCCCGATTTCGACATGCCGAACGACGGCGGCCGGATGGCCCAGATTCTCCGGCTCATGGCGCGAGGACACGCCAGCCAGATCCTCATGTCGCACGACATCGCGTACAAAAGCTCGCTGACGAAGTACGGCGGGTACGGCTACCACCATCTGCTCGTGAACGTGGTCCCGCGCCTTCGCCGCAAAGGCGTGGACGCCGCGGCTCTGCGGCGGCTGCTCGTCGACAATCCGGCGCGCGCGTTCACATTCGTCTGACTCGGTCAACGCCGAGTCATCCATCATTTGTCGGACGGGTCCTGCCGCGGCGCGCCGCCCTTCGCGATGTCAGCGTTCAGGCGCGGACGCGCGTCGAGCGCGGATCGTACGGCGGCTCGAGATGCGCGGTGGCGGCGAAGCGCTCCGTCGCGATTTCCAGGTCCCAGCGCCCCGCGCTCACGAATGCCGCATCGATGCCGGCGGGGTGCGCGACGTAGCCCATTCCCACCGAGCGCCCGAGCGTGTGGCCGTAGGCGCCGGACGTGATCCGCCCGACGAGCGCGCCGTCGCGATAGATGGGCTCGTCGCCGAGCACGAGCGGCTCGGGGTCGTCGAGCGTGAACATCACGAGCCGCCGCGCGCGCGGCGTGTCGCGCTCGCGCAACAGGGCGTCACGCCCGACGAACTCGTCCTTCTTGAACGCGACCGCGAACTCGAGGCCGGCCGCAATCGGCGAGTCCTCGCTGCCCATGTCGTGCCCCCACGAGCGGTAGCCTTTCTCCATCCGCAACGAATCCATCGCGTGATAGCCGGCGTGTCGCATGCCGAGGTCGGCGCCCGCCGCCAGGACGTCGTCGTACACGCGCGTCGCGACTTCCGTCGGCACGTACAGCTCCCAGCCCAGCTCGCCCACGTACGTGATCCGCGTGGCGCGCACGGTCGCCTGGCCGAGGCCGATCTCGCGTGACGTTCCGAACGGAAACGCGGCGGTCGACAGATCGCTGTCGGCGAGCCGCGCCAGCAGATCACGCGCGCGCGGGCCCATGACGCCGAGCACGGTGAACGCCGACGTCACATCCGTCAGCGCCGCACGCGCGTCAGCGAGGCCGCGCCGGATCCAGTCCGCGTCGTGCGTGGCGGCCGCCGCGATCGTCACGATCATATAGACGTCGTCCGTGAGTCGCGTGACCGTCAGGTCGCACTCGATGCCGCCGTGCCGATTCAGCATCTGGGTGTACACGATGCGGCCCGGCGGGACATCGACGTCGTTGGCGCAGAGCCGCTGCAGAACCGCGGCCGCGTCAGGCCCCTGGAGGAGAAATTTTGCGAGCGACGACTGATCGAACAGCCCGACCGTCTCTCGTACCGCGCGGTGCTCGGCAGCGGCGCACCGAAACCAGTTCTGGCGCCCGTAGGTATACACGTAGCGCGGCTCCACGCCGCCGGTCGCGAACCAGTTCGCGCGCTCCCATCCCGCCACCACGCCGAACACCGCCGCCCGCGCCGCGAGGCGATCGTGCAGCACCGAGCGCAGCATTCCGCGCGCGGTCTCCGGCTGGCGAAACGGCCAGTGCATCGCGTAGAGCAGCCCGACCACTTCCCGCGTGCGCTCGCGCAGATACTCGGCGTTGCCCTGGAACGACATGAAGCGCCGGATGTCGACATCCCAGAGATCCATGCTCGGCTCACCGCCGACGATCCATTCCGCGAGCGCCTTACCCGCACCGGCCGCCGAAGCGATGCCCACCGAGTTGAACCCGGCGCCCACGAAGAAACGCCGCAGCTCAGGCGCCTCGCCGAGCATGTAGCGGTTGTCGGGCGTGAAGCTTTCCGGCCCGTTGACATGACGCCGCACCGGCGCGGTCTCGAGCAGCGGAATCCGCACGATCGCCGGCTCCATGAAGACGCGAAAGTGCTCCCAGTCCTCGGGGAGCAGCGAGAACGCGAAATCGGCGGGAACGCCGTCCGTCGCCCACGGCTTCGCGACGGGCTCGAAGCCGCCCATCAGCAAGCCCCCGACCTCTTCCCGTACATAGATGCCGCCGTCGGTGTCACGAAGCACGGGCAGCTCGCGCGTCACGCCGGTGAGCGGCTCGGTGACGATGTAGAAGTGCTCGGAGGCGTGCAGCGGAACGTTGACCCCCGCCATGCGGCCGACGGCGCGGCCCCACAGTCCCGCGCAGTTCACCACGACGTCGCACGCGATGTCGCCGTGATCGGTGCTCACGCCGGTCGCGGCGCCGCGCTCACGATGGATGCCCGTCACGGTGACGCCCTCGACGATCATAGCGCCGCCCTGGCGCGCGCCCGCGGCGAGCGCGAGCGTCGTGTCGATCGGGTTCGTGCGTCCGTCACGCGGAATCCACACGGCACCGACGAGGTCGTCGGTGCGCATCAGCGGCCACAGCCGCCCCGCCTCGCGCGGAGAGATCACCTCGATGTCGACGCCAAAGCACTTGGCCATCGACGCGCCGCGCTTGAGCTCGATCAAGCGCTCGGCGGTCCGCGCGACGCTGATGCTGCCGCAGCGCCGGAATCCCGTCGCCTGGCCCGTCTCCGCCTCGAGCCGCTCGTAGAGCACGGCGCCGTAGCTCGCGAGGCGGGTGAGGTTGTGGCTGGAACGCAGCTGCCCGACGAGGCCCGCCGCGTGCCAGGTCGTGCCGCACGAGAGCTGCCGGCGCTCGAGCAGCACGACGTCACGCCAACCGAGCTGCGTCAGGTGATAGGCGACGCTACAGCCGACGATGCCGCCGCCGATGATGACGGCACGCGCGTGCGACGGAACCGGCCCGGCCATCGCCGGACGATAACACAGCCTTCGCGGCGCCGACTGACGGCGCGGGCAGCCGCGCGCTCAGCGGGCGCGCGAAGCCTCGATGCGATCCGCGAGGTATCGAGAAAAGTAGCCGGCGTACCGTCGCTGCAGCTCGGGCCGTCGCCAGTCCTCGCCCGTCACGACGCCACGGCATGCGCGTGCGCCACACGCGCAGGTCATCCGCTCGGCGGGATCGCCGTCGATCATCGCGTAGTCGATGGTGAGCTCGGCGCCGGCGGAGATATCGCGCATCGCGACGAATGTGATCTGTCCGCGCACGCCGACGTTCGGGTCGCACGAATGGTTGAGACAGAGGATGTTCGACTCGACCTCGTCCGCGGTTTGCGGCGCGATGTACAGTGCGTCCTCGATCTGGATTTCGGCTGGCGAGACCGCGTCCCGCACGCGTGCGAACGCGGCGGCGTCCATGATCGCGCCGCCCTTCACCGCGACGATCGTCCCGGCGGGGATTGCGCCGCGTGCGAACAGGCCGCGCCCCTCGATCGGGCTCGCGCGTTTTTCCGTTCGCGGGTCGAACCAGCTCGTCACGCCTGACCGGTGCAGGCGCTCCGTCAGCGAGCGAGCGCGTCGCGAAGTGCTTCGGCGGGGTGCTTGGCGCGGCGTCCCGCGAGGTGCTCGATCTGCTGACGGCAGGAGATGCCCGGCGCGACCACGGTGGTATCCGCGGCCGCCGCCTTCACGGCGGGCGCCAGCCGGCGGTTACCGAGCGCGATCGAGACGTCGTAATGCTCGCGCTCGAACCCGAACGACCCGGCCATGCCGCAGCAGCCCGAGTCGACCTCCTCGACCGTGTAGCCCGCCCACGCGAGCACCGCCACCGTAGGCGCCGTACCGACCATCGCCTTCTGATGGCAGTGACCGTGGAGCAGCGCCTTCCGTGTGCCGGCGGCCCACGGCAGGGTCAGGCCGCGGTCCCGCTCCGCCATCAAGAATTGCTCGAGCAGCACGCTCTGCTCCCCCACGACCCGCGCGTCGTCCGTGCGGAGCAGATCCACCGATTCGTCGCGCAGCGTCAGCAGACACGACGGTTCGAGACCCACGATCGGCACACCGCGGCGCGCATACGGCACCAGCCGCTCGACGTTCCAGGCCGCGTGCTCGCGCGCCTCCTCGAGCATGCCCTTTGAGATCAGCGGGCGTCCGCAGCATTTGCGGTCCACGAGCACGACCCGATACCCCGCGGCCTCGAGCAGCTCGACCGCGGCCTGCCCGATGGCCGGAGTGTTGTACGTGACGAACGTGTCGTGGAACAAGACGACCTCACCGCGCGGGGCGGACGCGGCCGGCGTGTGCCGACGAAACCACGCGTCGAACGTCTCGCTGGCCAGCGCGGGCAGCGGCCGGCGCCGGTCGATCCCGACCGTCTTCTCGAGCAGCCACCGCACCGGCGGCAGCGCGTTGATGGCGTTGGAGAGCCCGGGTCTGCGAGCGCCCCACGCGCTCAGCTGAGCCACACGGCCGAAGAGCCGATTGCGGAGCGGCAGGCCGTTTGCTTTGTAGTAATGATGTAGAAATTCGTACTTCAGCTTCGCCATGTCGACGTTCGACGGACACTCGGCCTTGCAACCTTTGCACTCGAGGCAGAGGTCCATCACCTCGTAGAGGCGCTTGCCGGTGAACTCCGCCGCCGGCAGCCGGCCCGACAGCACCGCGCGCAGCGCGTTGGCGCGGCCGCGGGTGCTGTGCTCCTCGTCCTTGGTGACCATGTACGAGGGGCACATCGTGCCCTCGAGCTTCTTGCGACAGACGCCGACGCCATTGCACATCTCGACCGACGCGGCGAATCCGCCCTGCCCCGAAAAATCGAGCAGCGTCTTCGGCTCCCACGTTTTGTAGGAGACGCCGTAGCGCAGGTTCTCGAGGATTCCCGGCGAGTCGACGATGTTGCCGGGGTTCATTCGGTTGTCGGGATCGAACGCCTTCTTGAGCCGGCGGAACGCCTGCATCAGCGTCGGCCCGTACATCCGCTCGAGGAACGGGCTTCGCGCGCGGCCGTCACCGTGTTCGCTCGAGATCGTTCCGCCGTACTCGAGCACGAGATCCGTGATCTCATCGGCGATCGCCTTCACCTGCTCGAGTCCGCGTGGCGTCTTCAGATCGATCACCGGTCGGATGTGCAGGCAGCCCACCGAGCAGTGGCCATAGTACGCGCCCGTCGTGTCGTGCTTGGCGAAGATGTCCGCGAAGCGCGGCACGAAGTCCTTCAGGTGCTTGGGATCGACACACGTGTCCTCGACGAACGCGATCGGCTTCTTGTCGCCTTTCATGCCGAGCAGCAGGCCGAGGCCGGCCTTTCGCAGCTTCCAGATCGACTGCTGCTCGGCGACGTCGTAGGCCAGGTGCGCGGCGTACCCGAAGCGCTGGCGCGCGCGCCGCGCCTCGAGGGCGTCGATCTTCGACTTGACGTCGGCGTCCGAGTCGCCCGCGTACTCGACGATAAGGATCGCGCCCGGGTCGCCCTGCACGAAGGCGGCGCGCGCTCGCTGCTCGATGTTGTTGCGGGCCAGGTCGAGGATGAGCTTGTCGGTGAGCTCGACGGCATGCGGGCCGGTCTCGAGAATCGACTGCGAGGATTCCAGCGCGTCCTGAATGCTCGCGTAGTGGATGACGTCGAGCGCGGTTTTCTTCGGCCGCCGGACGAGCCGGACCTTCGCCTCGAGCACCGTGAGCAGCGTGCCCTCGGATCCGACCACGAGGCGCGCGACGTTGAGCGGGCTTTTTGTAGCGACGCCCGCGAGTCCGGCGTGATCCGTGGGTGGCCTGTTCGAGATGGGCCCGGCTCCGATCAGCTCGTTCAGGTTGTAGCCGGCCACGCGGCGCCAGTGCTTTGGATAGCGCGTGCGGATCTCGTCGCCGTACTCGGCACGAATCGCCGCCAGCTCACGATAGATGCGTCCCTCGGCGTCGTCGCGTCGGGCCTTGGCCTCGAACTCCGCCGGGGTCACCGTGCCGAAGCGAACGCGCGTACCGTCGGCGAGGAGGGCGTCGAGCTCGAGCACGTGGTCCACGGTGAGTCCGTACGCGATCGAGTGGGAGCCGCCGGAATTGTTTCCGAGCATCCCGCCGAGCGTCGCGCGGTTCGAGGTCGACGTGTCGGGGCCGAAAAGCAGACCCTGGCCGCGCACGTGGTGATTGAGCTCGTCCTGCACGAGACCGGGTTGCACGCGGGCCCACAGCTCGTCGGCGTTCACTTCCAGCACACCGTTCATGTGCTGAGAGAAGTCGAGCACGAGTGCACGATTCACCGTCTGTCCGGTCAGTGACGTGCCGCCACCACGCGGCAGGAGGGCGACGGCGTGACGCCGCGCGACGTCGAAGGCGGCGATGACGTCGTCGGCGTTGCGCGGTGTCACCACGCCGATCGGCTCGACCTGATACATGGACGCGTCGGTCGAATACAGGAGTCGGGAGGCAGGATCGAACCGGACGGAGCCGCGCACGACACGCCGCAGATCACGCTCG
>Ga0310810_10000646_pt1 | contig 34898 bp, 37 predicted proteins | sample NCmetagenome_FD_207641 | JGI IMG/M metagenome (GOLD analysis project Ga0310810, IMG submission 207641) | Soil microbial communities from experimental microcosm in Duke University, North Carolina, United States - NC | ecosystem: Engineered > Artificial ecosystem > Soil microcosm > Unclassified ... | reverse complement strand
TTCCGGCGAGCGGGAAGAACGTCTGCGGCGAGGCGTACCAGAACCACTTGATGCTGGAGGCGTTTGTTCCTGTATTCATTCCAGTGAAATCCTAAGCGCAGCAGCCGTTGCCCACGGCGCGAACACGCCGGCGACGATCAGCATCGCGCCGAGAAGTAGCAACTGTCCAGAGGACGAAAGGCCAACGCTTGCCATCTCCACCGCACCGGCGCCGAGGATAAGCACCGGCACATAGAGCGGCAGCACGAGGAGCGAGAGGAGCACCCCTCCGCCCCGCAAGCCCAGCGTCAGCGCCGCGCCGATCGCGCCGATGATGCTGAGCACCGGCGTGCCAAGCAGCAATGATAAGGCGAGGACGCCGTAAAGATCGGAAGCGACGTCATATTGGAGCGCGATCAGCGGGGCGATGACGACGAGCGGCAGGCCCGAGACCAGCCAGTGGGCGAGGGTTTTCGCCGCCACCACCACGCCGAGCGGCGCGCCGGAGAGCACCAGCTGCTCGAGCGTGCCATCCGCATGGTCGCCGGCGAAGAGCCGCGCCAGCGAAAGCATGGACGAGAGGAGCGCCGCGACCCAGATCACGCCCGGCGCGATCGAGCGCAGGAGGTTCGGCTCGGCGCCGATGCCGAGTGGAAACAGGCTCGCGACGATGATGAAAAAGAGGAGCGCGGTGGCGACATCGCTGCGTCGCCTGAGCGCGAGCAGCAGGTCGCGCCGCACGATCGTGCGCGACGCGGCGAGGATCAAAGCTGCACCACGCGGGCGCGCGCATCGATGCCGGCGGCCTGGTGCGTCGTGTACACCACGCTGCCGCCCGCAGCGAGGTGGCGTCCGATCAGTTCTTCCGTATAAGTCGCCGCCGCCGGATCGAGCGCGGCAAAGGGCTCGTCCAGGAGCCACAGCCGCACCGATTCGGAGAGCAGCAGCCGCGCGAGCGCCGCGCGCCGGCGCTGTCCCTGCGAAAGCTTGCGCACCGGGAGGTCGGGCACCGAGTACGCGCCGAGCGCCCAGGTGAGCGCCTGCTTGTGCACCTCGGCGCCCATCAGGCGGCAGGCGATGTCGAGGTTCTCGAACGGCGTGAGATCGTCCTTCACCGCAGGCGCATGGCCGACATAGACGAGCTCGCGCGAATAGTCCTCGCGCAATTCGGCTATGCGAGTCCCCTTCCAGCGCACCTCTCCTTGCGTCGGCGCTAGGAGGCCGCACAGGATCCGCAGAAGGCTCGTCTTGCCGCTGCCGTTCTGGCCTGCGATGCGAAGCAGCTCCCCGCCCTTGAGCGCGAACGAAAGTCCGCGGAAAAGCGTCCGCCCACCCCGCTCGCATTCCACCGCCGTCGCTTCGAGCACATTGATATTGTTGCAGAAAGGTCAACCGCCATTCGGCCAGAGACGCCGATGGCGGAATTGACCTACATCAACTGCAGGCTACTTGGTCTTCTTCCCCTGCTGCAGGCCTTCGGTGAGGCCGATGAGGATGCCGCTCGCGAGCGTGGTGAAGTTCTCGGCCATCGCCTCGGTGGCTTTCAGCGCCGTGCGTCGCTGCTGCTTGATGGCCTCGTGCATGCGGTCGCCGAACTCTTCCAGCGTGGCCTCGATCTGCGAGGCGGTCCCGGTGCCGCTCGCCTCGGTGCGCTGGAGGACGCTCGCCCACTGATCCTTGACCTGCTTCGAGCCCTTCTTCGCCGCGTCCTTGATGGTCGCGAAGAATTCGTCCTCGAGCCGCTCGAGTTCATCCAGCGCCTTCTTCATGTGCGACTCGCGCAGGCTCTGCCCCTGCGCCGAGAGTTGCTGGAGCGCGAGGTGGTTCGCCTGCACGGCTTTCAGCACAGCGTCGTCCATCCCGGCCAGCGCCTCGCTGAACACGCGCTCGCCGTCGAGCTTGGAGGCGGTGGCGCCCAGGTTCACGCCTTCCGAAACGGAGCGCACGACCCGCTTGATCTCGGAGAGCGTGAGCTCGCGGCCCTTGAGCGCATTGAGCGTCAATTCGCGCACCGCCGAGCGCAGGTTCTCGCCCTGCTTCACCGATTCGCGCGCCAGGCCTTTCAGGGCTTCGTCGGTATCCATGCCGCTAAAGTAAACCTCAATGCATGGCGGCTGCAATCTCGCGGCGCAGAGCTTTGTAACGCTCCTCCGGGTGCTCGCCGAAGATGGGGTCAGGACGCGGCGTCACTGCCGCCTTTACCGCCTGCCAGTCCTCCGGTGTCAGTGACTTTTCGGCGCGCTCGAGGACGAGCTCATCTTCCTTGGCGATATGGTTGCCGTAGTAGACGAGGTACGTCGCCGCCGCCACCTCGACCTCGGCCCGCGGAATAACCGAGCCGCCGAGGATCGCCTCCAGGTGCTGGCGGAGCGTCTCGCCCGCGCGCGCGATTACCCGGTGCTCCTGCGTGAGCCGCGCCAGGTCAAGCTTGAGATCGGGACAGCGCTGGGCGAGGCGCGCGAACGCCACGTCCTCGCGCGGGTGGTGGTACTGGTCGGAGTATTCGCGCAGGTAGGCGACGATGTCGAGCATCAGCTCGTAATTCGGCCGCTCGCCGCGATGGAAGCTGTCGAGCTCGTTCTGCAAGAGCTCGAGCAGCCTGCGGAAGTAGATGTGCTCGGTGTGCCAGATGGCGAGGGGTCCGCTCATTACGCTTTCTTTTTACCGCCGGGCGCGCCGCGCAATCTGACCTAGATCAAGCCGCTTTCAGGTCATCATGCCGAGAAGGCGCGGCAGCCAGAGCGAGAGCGCCGGCACGTAGGTCACGATGACGAGGAAGACGAGCATGGTGAGGAGCCACGGCCACACCGCGACCGTCAGCTCGGTGATGCCCATCTTGGTGATGCCGCTCGCCACATAGAGGTTGAGCCCTACGGGCGGGTGGCACATGCCGACCTCCATGTTGACCGTGATGAGGATGCCGAAGTGCACCGGGTCGATGCCGAGCTTGGTCGCCACCGGGAAGAGGATCGGCGCCGTGATCAGCACGATCGACGAGGGCTCCATCACGTTGCCCGCGAGCAGCAGCAGCAGGTTCACCATCAGGAGGAAGCCGACCGCGCCGAGCCCCTGCCCGATCATCCAGTCGGCCATCGCCTGCGGGATCTGCTCCGAGGTGAGGAGATAGGAGAAGAGCACCGCGTTGGTGATGATGTAGAGGAGCATCGCGCTCATGTTCGCCGAGTCGAGCAGCACCTTCGGCACCTTCTTGAGCCCCATGTCCTTGTAGACGAACACCGCGACAAAGAACGCGTAGACGGCGCTCATCGCTGCCGCCTCGGTCGGCGTGAACACGCCGCTGTAGATGCCGCCCAGCACGACGATCACCAGCATCAGGCCCCAGACGCTTTCCCAGAACGTGCGCCATACCACCAGCGCCTCATGGCGCGCCTCGATCGCAACGCCGCTCACCAGGTCCGCCCTTCTCGCCAACGGAATCGCGGCGACGACCCAGATCACGGCGAGCGCCAGCAGGAGCGCGTTTCCTCCCGCAGGCAGGAACAGGATGAGCAACGCGTAGAGGATGATCGGCGGCGTCAGCAGGAACGCCGCCGTGAAGACCCAGCGCAGCACGAACGCGTTGTGGATGAGGAGGCGCGCAACGAGCAGCCAGGCGATGCCGAGGATCACGACGATGAGCCCGGTGCCCTCCGGCGCTAGGCGACCCATCAGCCACCAGATCGCGGCGATCGGAGCGGCGATGAAGAACAGGCTGCCCGAGAGTCCGGCGAGCGTGGCGATGGTGGCCTGCGTGCCGGTACGGCCCGGCACGAGCTGCATGCGCGGATAGTTGTTCTTGCGGGCGCGCCACCAGGTGAGCGCGCCGAGCATGAAGGCGAGCACGAGCCCGGGCACCACGCCCGCCATGAACAAGGTGCCGACCGAGGTGTTCGTCGCCACCGAATACATGACCATCACGATCGATGGCGGAATCAGGATGCCGAGCGCACCCGAGGTGGTGATGACGCCGGCGCCGAAGCGCTTCGGGAAGCCGGCCTTCACCATCGCCGGCAGGATGATCGAGCCGATCGCCACGACGGGGGCCGGGCTCGAGCCCGACACTGCCGCGAAGAGCGCGCACGCCATGACGCCGGCGAGGCCGAGGCCGCCGTGCCAGTGACCCACCACGCTGGTCGCAAAGTTGATCATCCGCCGCGCGACGCCGCCGTGCGTGAGGAAGTTGCCGGCGAGGATGAAGAACGGGATCGCCATGATCTCGAAGCGCTCGATGCCGGTGAAGAGCTTGAGCGCCACCGACTCGATCGGCACCTGCGTCATGAAGAAGAGGAAGCTCAACACCGTCAGGCCGAGCGAGATCGACACCGGCATGCCGGTGAGCATCAGGCCGAAGAGCAGCACGAAGATGATGGTGGCGGTCACTTGCTGCCTTTGCGCCTCATTTCCGGATGTCTTTCGGGTGCAAGTTGTCCTTCATCGCGAGCGGCACGATGTCGAGTTCGCTCACCTCGTCCATGCCCTCGACGTGCCCATGGTCATGGTGCGGCAGCTGGCCGGTGCGCCAGAACGACCACGCCACCTGCAGGAAGCGGAAGCACATCAGGTACGAGCCGCACGGGATGGCGAGGAACACGAGCCACATCCGCACCTCGAGGTCGGGCGACACCTGGTCGGTGTGCGCGATCTCCCAGACGAACTTGGCGCCGAGCGTGCCGACGATGCCGGTGAAGAGCGCGCCGCAGAGGAGACCAAAGAGCACGAAGCCGGCGCGCGGCTTGTCGGGCATGCGGTTGATGAGGACGTCGACGCCGACATGGATGCCGGTGCGCACGCCGTAGGCGGCGCCGAACTTCGCCATCCAGATGAACATATAGATGCAAAGCTCCTGCGCCCAGGAGAGGTTGACGGTGAGCAGCCAGTCCTGGAACGCGGGCCACGGGATGCCCGAGGCGTAGCGGTGCACCACGGCGACGAAGATGACGATCGTCGCCGCCCCCATGAGGAAGGCGATCAACCACTCTTCGAGATGGTCGAGCGCCCTCAGCATGGGCTTAGAGCTTGTTCGGGTCGAAGCCCGTCTCTTTGTAGATCTCCTGGATGAGGCCCTTGCCGATGGTGGCCTCGCTCTCGCGATGCACCTTCATCAGCGCCTTTTTCCACGCCTTCTTCTCGTCGGGCGTGAGCGCGATGATCTGCGTCTTGCCGGTGGCCTTCACCTTAGCCAGCGCGTCCTCGTTTTCGCTCTTCGCGATGTCGTTGGCGAACTTGGTGGCTTCCTTCATCGCGCCCTCCAGCGCTGCGCGAATGTCGGCCGGCAGGGCGTCCCAGAACTTCTTGTTCGCGATCACCGCATACTCGATCACCCCGTGGTCGGAGAGCGTGACGAACTTCTGCACCTCGTTCATCTTCTGCGTGTAGAGGTTGGAGGGCGGGTTCTCGGTGCCGTCGACGACTCCCGTTTGCAGCGCCTGGTACACCTCGGAGAACGCCATCACCTGCGGCGTCGCGCCGAGCGCGCGCATCTGCGCGTCGAGCACCTTGGAGGACTGGATGCGCATCTTGAGGCCGCGGAAATCCGCCGGCGTCTTGAGCGCCTTGTTCGCGCTCATCACCTTGAAGCCGTTGTCCCAGTAGGCGAGGCCGACGATGCCCTTGCTGTCCAGCTTCTTGAAGAGCTCGGTGCCGATCTTGCCGCCGGTGACGGCGTGCAGATCGTCGTAGTTGTCGAAGATGTACGGCAGGTCGAACACCTCGAACTCGCGGGCGCCGAGCGGCCCGAACTTCGACACCGACGGCGCGAGCATCTGCACGTTGCCGAGCTGCAGCATCTGCATTTCCTCGCCGTCCTTGAAGAGCTGCGAATTGGGATACACCTCGACCTTGACGCGTCCCTTGGTGGCGGCCTCGGCGAGCGCCTTGAACTTGAGCGCGCCCTTGCCTTTCGGCGTGTTCTCGGCGACGACGTGGCTGAACTTGATGACGATCGGTTGAGATGCGGGCTGCTGCGCCTGCACCGCGTAGGCGGCAAGCGCGAGCGTCGCGGCACCGGCCGCGAGTGCAAGGCGTTTCATGGTGGTGACCCTCCTATGGCGGCGAGATTAGCCGCGCAGCATACCCGGCCTTTGACCTGCGTCAAAAGCCGCGCGCGCACCTGCCTCAACCGCCCGGCAGCAGCACGCGCTCGAGGCCCTTGATGTCGACGATGGAGACCTCCTTCTGCTGCACGTCGAGCAAGCCATGCTTGTGGAACGCTGAAAGCACCCGGCTCACCGTTTCGAGCTGCAGACCCAGGTAGCTACCGAGGTCGTTGCGCGTCATGCGCAGCACGAAGCGCGAGCCGGAATAGCCGCGGCGCAGGTAGCGCCTGGAGAGATTGAGGAGAAATGCGGCGAGCCGCTCTTCTGCGCTCATCGACCCGAGCAGCATCATGATGCCGTGCCCGCGCACGATTTCGCGCGACATCACCGTGTGCAGGCTGCGTTGCAGGGCCGGCACGTCGCGTGCCACCTCCTCGATCAGCGAATACGGCATAACGCAGACATCGCCATCTTCGAGCGCGATCGCACTGTCCTGATAACGGCCGCTCGCGAGCCCGTCCATGCCGAGCAGCTCTCCGCCCATGAAGAAGCCGGTGACCTGCTCGCGGCCCTCGGTGTCGACGAGCGCCGTCTTGAAGAAGCCGCTGCGGATGGCGTGGACGCTCGTGAACTTGTCGCCGGCGCCGAACAGCCGCTCACCGCGCCTGATTCGACGGCGCGCAAAAACGATGCGTTCCACGCGCTCGAGATGCTCCGCGGGGACGCCGCCGGAGAGGCAGGTTTCCCGCAGATTGCATTTCGCGCAGGTGATTTCCCGCTCGCGCAAGGAAGTCGCCGCGAGTTGCGGCCTGATTGGAGCGAACGCGGACATGCGCAGATCGAGCGTCGCACGCCCCGCGTCGGTCGATCTGTACGCTACCAAACATAAGGCCCCCGCCCTAGACGGAAAGCAGCAACCCGGCGGCGACCAGCGTGCCCAGGAACGCAACCCCATGGAACAGCGCCTTGCGGCCGGGGCCGACGTGGATGCCGAAGTCGTGCAGCGAGTGGTACATGCGATGCAACCCGTGAAAAAGAAATAGGGAGATCACCGCAAGGATGGCGAGCCTGCCGAGGCCGCTTTGCGCGAACGCCAGCACGCGCTCATAGCTCATCGTTTCGCGCGGCAGCCAGCCGAGCGGCACGGCGATGCCGGTGATGAAGATGAGCATCGGTCCGATGAGCGCCGAGAGCATGCCGCCCGCGCCGAAGAGCGACCAGAAGATCGGCTTGTTGGAGCGCTTCACGCCACCCACCACAGTAATGCGGAGCACACGCCTATGGCGGCGACGCCGCCGGCGACGATCGCCCGGTCGGGAATCGGCAATCGCGGCAGCGTCTTCGGCATGATCTTGAACCAGGTCCACGAGTGATAGGCGACGAGCACGAACGCAGCCGCGTGGAACGCGATCGCCCAGGGCCGCGCCAGGTGCTCGAGCCAGTCCTCGTAGCGCACCTCGCCCTGCGTGAGGCGGGCGAGCCCGACCAGCAGGATGAGCGCGTAGAGCGTGATCACCACGCAACTAGCCTCGCGCAGCATGTACCAGAGGTAGAAGGGATTGCGCTTCCACCAGCCAGTCATCGAGCGCCTATAGGTTTTCATCGCCACGGTTTCATCGTTTAAGGAAGCGGAAGAAATAGTCCTTGGTGCTCTCGATCTTGTTCTGGTTCACGGCGCGTGCCGGGTCGACGCCCTTCGGGCACACCTCCGAGCAGTAGCCCACGAGCGTGCAGCCCCAGACGCCGTCTTCCTGGTTGACGACTGCCATGCGCTCCTCCTTTCCCTTGTCGCGCGAATCGGCGTTGTAGCGATGCAAGAGCGCTAGCGCCGCCGGTCCGGTGAACTTGTCGTTCAGGCCGTACTGCGGGCAGGCGGCGTAGCAGAGCAGGCAGTTGATGCATTGCGAGTACTGGTAGTACTCGTCCATTTGCCTTGGCGTCTGCTGGTGCGTGCCTTTCGCGGGCGGCTCGCCGATCAGGTACGGCTTGACCGATTCGAGCTTGCGCAGGAAATCGGTCTGGTCGATGGCGAGGTCGCGCACGATCGGGAAATGGTTGAGCGGCTCGATGCGCAGCGGCCCCGGGTAGAAGTCGCGCAGGAAATGCTCGCAGCCGAGCTTCGGAACGCCGTTCAGCATCGCACCGCAGCTGCCGCAGATCGCCATGCGGCACGACCAGCGGAAGGTGAGGCTGCCGTCGAGGTGGTCCTTGATGTACTGCAGACCCTGCAGCACCGACATGTCGTCGGTGAAGGGAACCTCGTAGCGCTGCAGGCGCGGCGCCACATCCGTCTCCGGGTGGTAGCGCAGGCAGTCGATGGCGATGGTCCTCACGTCATCACCGCCTGCTTGCCAGCGCCGCCGTAGTGGCGCGCCTTCGGCTGCGACTTCGTGATGGTCACCGGCTGATGCTCGATGCGCGGCACGCCGTCGCCGACGCGATGGGCGAGCGTGTGGTTGAGGAAGTTCTCGTCGTCGCGCTGTTCGTACCCGTCGAGGCGCATGTGCGCGCCGCGCGACTCGCGGCGTGAAAGCGCCGAATGCGCCATCGCCTCGGCCACCTCGAGCATGAAGCCGAGCTCGATTGCGCCGAGCCATTCGGTGTTGAACGCGCGAGAGCTATCGTCGAGCTTCACGCCGCGGCGGAAACGCTCGCGCAGCTGCACGAGCTTCTGGCAGGTGGCGCGCAGGCCCTCGGTCGTGCGATAGATGCCGACGCCCGCCTCCATCGCGTCGCGCATCTCGTCGCGCAGCGTGGCGAGGCGCTCGCCGCCCCGGTTGTTGAGTAATGAGAGGAAGCCTTCGGAGGATGCGGCAGCCGCGCTGCGCAGGTCGCGCGCGGGATGGGCCGAGCGCGCGTAGTCGGCGGCCGATTCGCCGGCGACTGTTCCGAAAACCACGATCTCGACGAGCGAGTTGGAGCCCAGGCGATTGGCGCCGTGGATGCCTACGCTCGCGCATTCGCCCGCCGCGTAGAGGCCGGCGACCGGCGTCTCGCAGCGCACGTTCGTGTAGATGCCGCCCATCGTGTAGTGCACCGCCGGGCATACCGGGATCGGTTCCTTCACGGTGTCGACGCCCATGAAGGTCTTCGCCGCTTCGCTGATGAGCGGCAGGCGCTCGCGGATCTTCTTGGCGCCCAGATGGCGCAGATCGAGGTGCACCGCCGGGCCTTGCGGCGTCTCGAGGGTGCGGCCCTTCTTATGCTCGTGCCAGAACGCCTGCGAGAGCCGGTCGCGCGGTCCGAGCTCCATCGCCTTCACCCGCGGCCACGGATCGACCGGGCCGAGGCCGTAGTCCTGCAGATAGCGGTAGCCGTCCTTGTTAACGAGGATCGCGCCCTCGCCGCGGCAGGCTTCGGTCATCAGGATGCCGGTGCCAGGCAGACAGGTCGGGTGCCACTGCATAAATTCCATGTCGCGCAGCGGCGCGCCGTGGCGGAATGCGAGCCCCATGCCGTCGCCCGTCACCGTGCCGGCGTTGGTGTTCTGGCGATAGACGCGGCCGGCGCCACCGGTCGCGAGCACCACGGCGGCCGCTTCAATCAACAGAAACTCGCCGCTCGCGATGTCGATCGCGAGAACGCCGCGCACGGCACCGTCCTCGACGATCAGGTCGGCGCAGAAGTATTCGTCGTAGCGCCGGATCTGCGGATACTTGAGCGAAGTCTGGAAGAGCGTGTGCAGGATGTGGAAACCCGAGCGGTCGGCGGCGAACCAGGTGCGCTGCACCGACATGCCGCCGAAGAAGCGCGTGTTGATGCTGCCGTCGTCCTGCCGGCTCCATGGGCAGCCCCAGTGCTCGAGCTGCGCGAGCTCCGGGTAGCAGCGCGCGACGAAGAACTCGACCACGTCCTGGTCGCAGAGCCAGTCGCCGCCCGATACGGTGTCGTTGAAATGCGCCTCGAGGCTGTCGTCCCCGCGGGTCACGGCCGCCGCGCCGCCCTCGGCGGCGACGGTGTGGCTTCGCATCGGCAGCACCTTCGAGAGGAGCGCAATGCGTAGGCGCGGATCGCGCTCGGCCGCGGCGATCGCTGCGCGCAAGCCAGCGCCGCCCGCGCCCACCACCACCAGATCAGCCTTGACCGATTGCATCTAACGCTTCGTGATCGTCACGAGCTGGTACAGGCCGCCGAAACGAGTGCTCTTCTCGATATGCAGGCCCTCGGGCAGCCATTCGGCGATCTCGTGGCGCCACAGATCCATCGCGTACGGCTCCAGTGTCTTCAGGATCGCGACCATCGGCCAGTAGAGCGGATTGCGCGCGAGCGGGCGGTGATAGTCGACGATCACGAGGCGCCCCCCGGGCTTCACGACACGCCAGGCTTCGGAAATCGTGCGGCGGCGCACCTCCTCGGGTTGCTCGTGCAGCAGGAAGAACAAGAGCGCGCGATCGTACGTCTCGGTGGCGATTTCGAGCGCCGAGCTGTCGCCCTGGATCAAGCCGACGCGCGGGTCGCCGCGCAGCTTCCGCGCGAGGTTGTCGAGCTGCACGCGCAGCACGTCGACCACGTCGAGGCTGCCTCCCGTCGTCAGGCGGGCCCGCAGCCGGTTGGTGAGGTCGCCGTAGACGCAGGCGATCTGCAGCGTTCGCCCGTCAAGGCGTTCGCCGAGCGCGTCGAGCGCCGCATCGCGCAGCCGGCTGAAATTGCCCCACAGGATGAGATTGACCAGCCACTGGCGCTCGAAGAGACGCACCGCGTTCGGATGAACGTAGGCCCACCAGTAGGTTTCCGCCAGGTAGCGTGGCACCGCGACCATCACGGCACGCTACGCGGCGGCGCGGGGGCCGAGTTGAGCTACATCAATTCCCGGCTAGAAGCCGTACTGCAGCTGCACGGCGATGAAATGCACCTTCTGGTCGGGGTTCGTCAGGATGGTGGTGCCATCGCCGTAGCGCCACGTGGTCCACTGCCAGTCGTTGCTGAAGAAATGGTCGTAGGTGTACTGCGCGCGGTAGGAGAACTTCTTGTCGACCGTTTGCTTGGCGTAGAGCTTGATCGTGCCGCGCTTGGTCTTCGTGTCGGGTAGCGGTGTCGTCGAGGGATCGAGCGGCCCCTGCTCGAACTTGCCGGCGTCCTCCACGTACTGCATGTCGATGCCGATCTCGAGCGCGCTGCGCGGCTTGCCGCGAAGCCCCGCGCCCATCGCGAAGCTCGAGGTACGCCACTTGGCGGTCCACATCGGATCGGCCGCCGAGCCGGGGCAAACACCGACCGAGGAGGCGTTCTCGCAGCTATTCAGCGTCGTGCGCGAATCGTCGGTCGAGAGCCAGGCGGTGCCGGTCCAGATATCGCTCACGCGCAGTCCCGCATCGACGGCGAAATGCGTCGCGGTGCCTTCGCTCACGCCGAGGGGCCGGCCGCCATACTCGTCCTTGGCATAGTCGGCGACGAAGTTGAGGTCGAGCTTCTCGCTCGCCGCCCAGCCGAGCTTGCCGCGCAGCATGTTGCGCTCGCGATCGGCGAGGTGGATCGGCGCCACCAGGTTGCTGCCCGTGGTGCCGTTGGTGATCACGGTCTGCTGCCAGTCCGAGCCGCCGCGGTTGCTGTAGATGTAGGCGATCGAGCCGTTGACCGCCTGCGACATCGAGCGCCTGAGCTCCGCGCGCAGCGTCGTCTCGTCGGTGGTGTCGCGGAAGCTCACCACGCGGACCGACGAGGTATTGCGCTTCTTGTCGTCGAACTCGATGCCACCGACCGCGGTCCAGCCCATCGCCATGCGGTAGAGCGCCTCGAGCTTGCCGTTCAGCGTCTTGATCGAGCGCGGCTCGTTCTCGCCGGTGGCGGTACTGGTTGTGGTGAAGTTGAAGTAATCGACGACCGGCGTCTTGTCTTCGCGGTTCTCGTAGCGCACGTTGGCGATGAGGGTCAGGTCCTTCACCGGCCGCGACTGCAGGCCGGCCTGCAGGAAGGTGGTTGTTACCTGCCCGCCGAGGTCGGTGCGCCCGGTGCTCGAGATATCGATGAAGGACGCGGTCTGCGTCTGGTTCATGTACGACGCCTTGAAGGTCGCGCGCGTCGTGTCCGAGAAGTTGTAGCCGCCGGTGACGCTCGCCTGGTTCGAGGCGTTGTCCGGCGGCAGGGCGATCGGCGTGTAGACGCTGGTCGAGCCCGTGACCGACAGGTTGGTCTTGTAGTTCGAGAAAGACGTGCCGTTGTACGCCACGACCATTTGCCATTTCTGGTCGGTGTAGCTCGCGTTCGCCTCCCACTGGCGCGTGTTGTAGTCCACAGGGTCGACCAGGAATTCCTGGAAGCTCGTCGCGCCGCTCCGACCGAAGAGACGGCGACCGTCCTTGTCCTCGTTCTTGAAGCTGAGCGCATAGGTCCAGTTGCCGCTGAGGCGGCCCTCATAGCCGCCGTTGAAGTTCTTGCGCAGCGTCTTCAACTCGAGCTCGTAGGGCGCAGCGACACCGTTCACCACCTGGTTGGGGCTATCCGGATTGGCGAGCGTGGTCAGCGCCGTGTACTGGCTGTAGCGCGGCGTCTGGTTGTACTCGAGGTAATAGCCCCAGCTCCCCTGACGTCCCTGATCCCAGCGCAGCTCGTTCGACTCGAGGCCGAGGTTGCGGCCGCGCAGGATCGTCCACATGCCGGTCTCGTCGTTGCGCCGGCGCAGGTCGAGGTCGATCAGCGGATAGAGGCCTTCCTTGGTCAGCCCCGAGTACTGTCCAAAGCGCGTGTTGTCCTGCGATACGTAGCCGATGCCGGCGCCGAGCGAGGACTCTGGCGTGGTCATCGCCTTCACTTCATCGCCTTCCTGCGCCCGGAGCGGGCTGCACGCGGCGAACGCGGCTAGCGCGAGCGCGCAGCGACGCAAACTACCGCCGGAACGTGCGCTCATTGGAGATGTCCTTCGGGTTGTTCGTGCCGTGGATGTTCGTGTGGCAGTTCAAGCAGCCGCGCGCGAGCGTGATGCCGATGCCGGGGCTCGTGCCGCCGGTACCGGTCATGCCGGCGGTGCCGCCGCGATGGCTGGTCGGCTCATGGCACTGCTGGCAAAGGAAGGGCGAGCGCGCCTGTAGCAGGTTGTCGTTGTTCGAGCCGTGCGGGTTGTGGCAGAGAACGCAGTTTTCCTGCACCGGCTGGTGCGTGCGCACGAACGGGCCGCGCTTCTCCATGTGGCAGGAGTAGCAGGTCTCGTTGATCGAATCCTTGACGAGCGACTTTTCGCCGGCGGCGCCGTGCGCGTTATGGCAGTCGGAGCAGGCGACTTTTCCTTCGCGCACCGGGTGGTGCGACTGGCGGTTCACCGCCATGCGCAATTCGGTATGGCAGGCGAAGCAAACGTCGGCCTGCTCGGTCTTGACGCGAACACGATCTTCCTGCGCGTGGACGACGTGGCAGGAGCTGCACGACACGTCGCGGCTCGAGTGCATGCTCATCTGCCAGTGGATGCGCTTGCCGCCCTGGTGGCAGGTGAGGCAGACGCCGCTGCGCGTTTCCATTGAAACGGTGGAGGTCTTGGAGAACGTCACATCGGGCTTCGGCCGCGCGCCGCTGCCCGACTTGTGATTCAGGTGGCCTTCGCTCGCGCCGTGGCAGCTGGTGCAGCTCGGTGTGCGCGCATCGGCGCGCGTGCCGTGCCGCGTCTTGCCGATGGCGAGCACGGGGTAGTCGTCGTTCTCGTCGTGGCAGCGCGTGCACTTCGCATCGCCATTGAGGGCCTTGTCGGCCGGCTGCTCGGCTGCGGGCTGGGCTGCCGCCTTCTTCTCTTGCGCGGAAGCACCGAGCGCAACCAGCGCCAGGAAGAGCAGCGCGTAGCGGGTCACTTCATGCCCGCCTTGATTTCCTTCGGCCCGGGGCCGTCGGGCTCGGTATGCGCCACGCCGAAGTGGCACTCGATGCAGGTCATCTTCTCGGCCTTCGCCTTGGCGTGGCGCGCCTGCGCGTTCTCGCTCTGCTTCGAAAACTCGACCGCCGTCACCTTGTGGCAGTCGCGGCATTCCTGCGAGTCGTTGGCGATCAGGCGCTTCCACTCGCGCGCCGCCATGTCGTAGCGCGCCTTCTCGAACTTCTCCGGCGTGTCGATGTAGCCCGTGAGGTGACCCCAGACCTCGCGCGAAGCCTCGATCTTGCGGATGATCATCGGCACGATCGGCTTCGGCAGGTGGCAGTCGGCGCAGTCGGGGCGCACGCCCGTGCGGCTCTTGTCGTGCACGCTATCCTTGAACTCGGCCGCCGGCCCGGTCGCCATCTCGTGGCAGCTCGTGCAGAACTGCTCGGTGGCAGTGGCGTGCAGGGTCGCGCCGGCCACGCCGACCATCACCACGCCCACGGCACCGCAGACCACGAGAGCCGCTACCGCGAGAGTGATCGCCGAGCGGTTCGGATAGGCCTGACGCAGCGCCTGCCACCAGCGCATCGGCTTAGCGGCTCAGGACGTAGTCGACAACTTGCTTGAGGTCGGCGTCGCTGCCTTTGAAGGCGGCGTGCTTCTTGTCTCCCACCATGCCTTTCTTCAGCTCACCCGCGAGCTTGCCGTGGGCTTCCTTGTTGCCCTTGTACTTCGCCGCAACGCTCTTGTAGGAGGGCCCGTCCTTCTCGGCCGAAACGGAATGGCACTTGAGGCAGCCATCCTTCTTCAGCGTGGCCTCCGCGGCCTTGTGGTCCTGCGCCAGCGTGAATGGCGCCCAGGCAAGGCCCGCCGCCAATGCGATCACCGCGATTCGTTTCATGCTTCCTCCTTTGATCCTGATCAAGACGCCCCAGCTCGCGATTACAGAGGAAAGCCCCCGGCGGGCCTATTGGCCTTTGGGCCAATATCCGCACCGTCGGAATCGCCACAAAGTGGAATAAATGCGTAGCGCGTCGCTCGTTGCACCGCCTCCCGGGTCGTTCCTCGCCTGGTGGCTGGCGCTGCGCCCCTGGTCGTTCACCATTTCGCTCGCACCGGTGCTGGCGGGCTCGAGCCTCGCCGTGCTCGACGGCTACCCGCCGCAGCTCGGCCTCGTATTCGCCGCGCTGGTCGGCAGCATCCTGATACACGCCGGCACCAACCTGCAGAACGACGTCGGCGACTTCCGCCGGGGTGCGGATCTCCTGGGCCGGATCGGCCCGCGCCGCGCCACCACCGAGGGCTGGCTTTCGGCGCGGCAGGTGCAGGGCGCAGCGACGCTTTGCTTCGCGCTCGCCGTGGTGCCGGGCTCTTACCTCGCGGCCGCGGGCGGCTGGCCGATCGTCGCCGTCGGCATCGCCTCGATCGCCGCCGGCGCCGCGTATACCGCCGGTCCGCGCCCGATCGCCTACACCGGCTGGGGCGAGTTCTTCGTGCTGGTGTTCTTCGGGCTGGTCGCGGTCTGCGGGATGTACTACCTGCATGCCGGCGTGATGACCCTCCCGGCGTTGCTCGCGGGAGCGGCCGTCGGCGCGCTCGCCTCCGCCGTGCTGGTGGTCAACAACCTGCGCGACATCGATTCGGACCGCCGCATCGGCAAGAACACGCTCGCCGTGCAGCTGGGCCGGCGCTTCACCACCTGGGAATATGCCGCGCTCATGCACACGCCTTTCGTGCTGGCAGTCCTGCTCGCGCTAGAGGAACGGCGGATCTGGCTGCTAGCCCCGCTCGTCCTGCTGCCGTGGGCTACCGTGATCGTGCGTCAGGTGAAGCGCAATCCCGCCGGCACCTGGCTGAACGGCGCGCTCGCCGCCACGGCCAAGCTCGGGCTCGCCTTCGCAATACTTCTCAGCCTTGGAGCAGTCGCCGCACCCTAGAAGCGGTAGATGTAGCTGCCGCCGACGAAGGTGACGTGCTGGTCGGGATTGATCGTCATCGTGCTGTTGTCGGAGTACGTGAACGGCACGCCGGCGTAGCCCCAGGCCCATTCCTGCAGCTTGTTCTGCACGTAGATCACGTCGAGCCGCACGTCGCTCTGCTTGCTGACCGCGTACCTCGCGAAGGCGCTGTAGCGCGTGTCGCTGAAGAACACCGGCGGCAGGCCGACGGCAGTCTGCGCGACGTTGGCCGCGCTCATCGCCGGGTCCGTCGATAGCGTGTACTTGGTGTTGTCCGCGGTGCGCGTAATGCTCGCGCCCACGTCCAGCACGCCGGTCGGCTTGCCGAGGACGCCGAAGCCCCACGTCGTGTTGCCGTTCTTGATGTCGGCGACATAGTTCGGCCGGTCCTGCGAGCTCATCGTCTGGTCGCCCCACGACGTGTAGCCGGTCACGCGCCACTTGTCCGTGAGCTGGTAGGCGGCATCGATGCTGAACAACGTCATGCCACCGTTCCGCAGGCCGTTCTGGCTCGGCGGGTCGTACGTGTCGCGCGAGGCTTCCGCCACGAACTGGAGCGACAGCCGCTCGATCGGCGTCCAGTCGGTCGTCGCGCGGGCCTTGTTGCGAATGCGGTTGGCGACGTCGTATGGGAAGGTGCCCGTGCGCTGGTAGATCTGGTCGTAGGTGTAGGTGTTGCCGTAGCTCACGCCCTGCGCCGGTACGTTGCCGAGCGAGTACCAATTCGAGCCGGTGCGATCGGAGTGCGCGTACATCAGCGCGCCGGTAAGGGTCTCGGACAGGCTCTTGCGGAGCTCCGCACGGTAGGTGATCTCGTGCGTCGAGCCGCGCAGGCCGCTAAGGCCGGCGACCGTGACGTCGGATCCGGGCAGCGTCTTGTTGAGGCGCTCGAAGTCGACGCCGCCGGAGAGGCGCCAGTTGTCGGGCAGCCGGTAGCCGGCCTCCAGCCGGGTGAAGAACTTCTCGGTCGAGAGGTGGCTGTTGTTCCAGAAGGCCGTGTTCTCGACGTTGTACCGCGCGATGGACGTGCCGTCGTTCTTGTCCTCGTAGCGCATGTTGGCGAGCAGGTTCAGCTTGTCGCTCACGCGCGAGGTGACGTTGAACTGGGCGAGGATCGTGTCGATGCGGCCGCCCAGGTCGTCGCGCCCGCCGGGGGCGCCGCTGAAGCCCATGGCCGCGAAGTTCTCGCTTTGCGTGGCGTGCGTGTACGAGAGCTTGAAGTTCGACTTCGTGTACTGCGTCCATGCATAGTTGCCGCCGACGTAGAACTGGTGCGCCTGGTTGTCGGGATACAAGCCCATCGGCAGCTGCAGCACATTCTGCAAGCTGGTGCCGCCGGCCGGGTTGTTGCCCGCGGCACCCGCCGCCGGGTTGAGTGGCGTGAGCACGCCAGTCGGCCCGTTGAGCGAGCCCGGCACGATCGGCGTCACCACGCCATTGGCGTTGGTGAACATCGAGCCGTAGTAGCCGCCCGAGACGAAGAGCTTGCCCGAGGTGAAGTTCACCTTGAGGTCGATCTGCTTCAGGTTGAAGTTCACCGGCTCGGGCACCGGGATCAGCGCCCATTTCTGGTGAGTCGCGTCCTGCGTGCCGGTGCAGACGTAGGCGGCGCAGTCGTAGCCGCGCGCCCACATGCGATCGCCCGTCTTGTCTTCGTTCTTGAACAGGACCTCGATCTGCAGGTTGTTGCTCACCCACTTGTCGCCGCCGAGGGCAAGCGATTTCCGTTGCAGGTCGAAGTTGAGCTCGTTGCCGCTGCCGGGCTGGGCGAGCCGCACGATCTGCGGTTGCGTAGTACCGGCGCCGGAAAGCCCGGTGTTCAGGGTGCGTATCTCGCGGTGCGTGAGCTCGCTGTATTCCCCGGTCAGCCTCCAGTCGCCCTGCTGCTGCACGGTGACGTTGAGATCCCGGTTGTCGAGACCGAGGTTGCGGCCGCGGATGATGGTCCAGAAGCCGTTCGCATCGCGTTTGTTCATGTCGATGTCGAACAGCAGGTGGCTGCCGCCCTCGCGCATGCCGTTGTACTGGCCCCAGATGGTGCGGTCCTTGGCGTCGCCGGGCGTGATGCCCACGCCGAGGCTCACGGCGCTGTCGGGGCGCTTCAGCGCATCGGCGTCCGATTCCTGCGCGTAGGCCGGGGCGAAGGCCGCCAGCACGGCGAGGGTGACCAGCGATTTTTCGAAGAGTCGTTGTGCGGTTCTCACGTTCGTCTCCCTTAGCGGAGCCTGAACTGCGGCGTCGGGTTGGTGACGCTCGGGTTGTTGGAGCCGTGCACTGCGGTGTGGCAGTTGAGGCAGCCGCGTCCCTGCGTGATGTTGATCGCGTTCTTGCCGGTGGTCGTCACACCGATCGGCGTCACCTGCCGGCCAAGGAGCTGCGGCGTGTTCGGCCCGTGCGGCGTGTGGCACTCGTGGCAGAGGAACGGCGCGCGCGTCTTCAGCATGTTCTCGGTCACCGTGCCGTGCGGGTTGTGGCAGATCGTGCAGTCTTCCTGCACCGGCTCGTGGTTGTGCACGAACGGCCCGCGCTTCTCCATGTGGCAGGTGTAGCAGGTGTCGTTCACGGTATCGCGCTTGACGAGCTTCGGCCCGACGGAGCCGTGCGGGTTGTGGCAGTCGGAGCAGACGACCTTGCCTTCGGGGATCGGATGGCGCGAAGGCCGGTTCACTTGCGTGCGCTGGTCCTTGTGGCAGGTGTAGCAGACCTCGGGCTGGGTGAGCTTCGTGCGCACGCGATCCTGCTGCGTGTGGATCTGGTGGCACGATGTGCACGCCACGTCGCGCGCCTGGTGCGTGCTGCCTTCCCAGTGCGAGCGCGTCGAGTCTTTCTTGTGGCAGCTCATGCAGGCGTCGTTCCTCGCCTGGATCGGCGTGAGCGAGCCTTTGGTAAAGGTGCGATCGGGCTTGGGACGCTCGGTGGCGTTCGCCGGCTTGTTGATGTGGCTGTCGCTCTCGCCGTGGCAGCTCACGCAGCTCGGCGTGCGCTCGTCCTTGATCGTGCCGTGCTTGGTCTTGCCGATGGCGAGGACAGGGTAGTCGTCGTTCTCGTCGTGGCAGCGGGTGCACTTGGCGTCGCCCTTCAGCACAATGTCCTTTCGGGCTTCGGACGGTGCCGCGGCCTGCTGCGCGAGCACCTCGCTCGCAAAAAAGGCGCTTGCACATACGATCGCAAGCGCCTGGATGAGGAGGAGTGCTGCTTCCCTGAGGTTTCTCATTGTTTGACCACCTTGAGTTCCTGCGGCCCGGGCCCGTCGGGCTCGTGATGGGCGATGCCGAAATGGCAGTCGATGCAGGTGAGTCCCTTCTCCTTCATTGTCGAGTGCCGTGCCTTGGCGCGGTCGGATTGCTTGTCCGGGTCGAAGGCGTTGTCGTGATGGCAGTTGCGGCATTCGAGCGAATCGGTCTCCTTCATGCGCGTCCAGACGCGCGTGGCGAGCTCGTAGCGGCGCTTCTCGAACTTCTCCTTGGTATCGATCGCGCCCATGAAGTGGCCCCAGAGCTCGAGGCTCGCGCGCATCTTTCTCTTGATGAGCGGCCACGGCTCGTGCGGCACGTGGCAGTTGGAGCAGATCGCGCGCACGCCGGACCGGTTGACGTCGTGGATCGTGCCCTTGAACTCGGCGTACACGTTGTCCTTCATCTCGTGGCAGCCGATGCAGAACTGCTCGGTGTTGGTCCAGGCGAGGCCGGCGGCGCCGGCGGTGAGCATCACCGCGCCGACGAGGAGGGTGACGAGGATGAGGCCGGCACCGAGCGTGACCCGCGAGCACGTCTTGCAGCGGCTCTGCAGGTTGGTCCACCAGGTTTTGAACATCGGATTACCGCGAGAGGATGTAAGCGACGACGTTCTTGATCTCGGCTTCGTCCTTGGACTTGATGACCTCGTGCTTCTCTTCCTTGCCGTCGATCTTCACCGTCGGGCCGGTGGTGATGTGCTTGGCGAGGGCCGCCGCCGCGTCGGGCTTGCCCTTGTACTTCTCGGCGACCGACTTGTAGGAGGGCCCATCCTTCTTCGCCGCGACCGCGTGGCACTTGAAGCAGCCGCTCTTTTTCATCAGCCCTTCGGCCGCGGATACGTCGACGCTCTGGGCGTAGGCGCCGCTCATGGCGAGGGCCAAGGCGGTGGTGGCGATCAGCGTTCTCATTCTCGTGCTCCCCTTATTTCCCCCGTTATCCCCACGGATGACGGGGTCTGCAGGCGCATTGAGCCGTGGGAAACAAAGTGCCTTGTTGACCTAGATCAAACACCCGCCGGCACCCCCCGGCCGATTTGATGAAGGTCAACGACCGCCGGAACCGCCGCGCAACACTGCGGCCATGAGCGATTCAAGGCTGATCGAGGGCGTAGTCGCCAACCTGCCCCTCTTCGCCGGGGTGGCCGCGCCGAGCGTGCGCTCCGTCGCCGCCCAGTCCTGGACCGTCGGTGGGCCGCGCGGCACGACGCTGGTTGCCGCGGGTACGCGACTGCCGGGGGTCCTCGCCGTCGCCTATGGCACGGTGAAGCTGTCGATGAAGAACGGCGGCAACGAGGAGCGCATGCTGCGGCTCGTGGCCGCGCGGCAGATGTTCGGCGAGGCCACCGCGCTGCTGGGGCGCCCCGTGCCGTATTCCGCCGCAGTGCTCACCGATGCGAAGGTCGTCGTCATGCCCAGCGCGCCGCTGTATGCGCTCCTCGAGCGCGAAAGCGCCTTCGCCAAGGCGCTGGTCGCAATCCTGGCGCAGCGCAAGCTCGAGCTTTGTGCCGAGATCGGAACGGCGACGCTGCGCAAGGGCTCCGAGCGCCTCGCCGCTTATCTGGTCGAGTCGGCCGGCGATGCCGATGCCGTGCAGCTGCCTTTCAGCAAGACCGTCCTCGCCGCCCGGCTCGGCATGCAAAAGGAAACGCTCTCGCGCCTGCTGCGCAATCTCGCCACCGAGGGCATGATCGCCGTGACCCGCCGCCACATCGCACTCCTCGACCGCGCGCGCCTGCGGCAATCGGCAGGCGGTTGACGCAAATCAATAAGCGGTACCCCGGCGCTCGCTAGCCTGCGCCGATGCAGTCGAGCCTCGACGGACTTTGGGGGCTGTCCCGTGCGCACGCGTCGGCATTGGCGCCGCACTGCAAGGCCATGAGCGCACGTCGCGGCGAAGTCATCGTTCGCCAGGGCGTGCCGCTGCCAGGCGTGCTGCTGCTCAGCTCAGGCAGCCTGAAGCTCGCGCTGCGCAGCGCCGAGGGAGACGAGCGGGTGTTGCGCATCGTCGCGGCGGGAGAAGCGTTCGGCGAGCCCACCGCCATGCTCGGCAAGCCCTGCCTATACGATGCAGTGGCCCTGACCGACGCAAAACTGATCGTCATCCCGGCGTCGGCCATCCTGTCGCTGGTCGCGCGCGACCGGCGCTTCGCACGCTTCGTCGTGCTCGCGCTTTCGGCGCGCTCCTATAACGTGCTGTCGGAGTTCTCGGCGGCGACCACGCAGCGCGGCGCACAGCGTCTCGCCGGCTACCTCGAATCGCTTCAGCGTAAGAACGGCACGGTGCAGCTGCCGGTGAGCAAGACCGTGGTCGCCGCACTCCTCGGCATGAAGAAAGAGACCTTGTCGCGCCTCTTCCGCCAGTTCACCTCCGAGGGCCTGATCGGCATGACGCGCCGCGAGATCTCGATCCTCGATCCGCAGCGCCTTGCCGCGTGCGCTAGTTCAAGTCGAGCGCATAGCGCTTAAGCGCCGAAAGCGGCGCGTACTTGAGCACGTTCTCGTGCGTCGCCTCGAGAATCACGCGCGGCGGCTTGCCCGCCTCCCAAGCCTCGATCCAGCGCAGCACATGCAGGCACCAGCGGTCGCCGTGCTTGAGGCCCCGAAAGCGCATCTCGGGCTTCGGTGTCACCAGGTCATTCCCCTTTGAAACGCTGAAGTCCAGGAACTCCTGCGTGACCTGCACGCAGACGAGATGTGCGACGCCGTCGGTGTCGTGCGTGGCGCAGCAGCCGTCGCGGAAGTAGCCGGTGAGCGGCGCATAGCTGCACGCGCGGAGCTCCCCACCCAGCACGTTCTTTTCAGCCTCCATTTGCGATCAGCCGCTTGAGGATCTTCACGTCCGGCTCGATGACCCTGACTCGTTGCGGCCGATCCTCCAGGCCGAGGAACTCCCCCGGCCGCTCGGGCTCGCGTCCCAGCGCCTCGCGGATGGTCTCGGCGAACTTCACCGGCAGCGCCGTCTCGAGGCAGATGAGCGGCACGCCCGGCTCCCGGTGCTGCAGGCCGACGCGCACGCCGTCGGCGGTATGCGGATCGACGATCACGCGGTGCTTCTCGTAGATCGAGCGAATCGTCGCGAGGCGATCACCATGGCTGCTGCGTCCGGAAGCAAATTCGTCGCCCGGCTCGAGCGTGAACTGGCCTTTGGTTTCCAGCTGTCGCCAGAGCAATTTCAGCCGGGCTGGATCGCGTCCGACGACGTCGTATATATAGCGCTCGAAATTCGAGGCCCTGGAGATGTCCATCGACGGGCTGGAGGTCTTCTTCGCCTTCTTGCGTACGCGGTAGCGGCCGGTGCGGAAATATTCGTCGAGCACGTCGTTCTCATTGGTCGCCAGGATCAGCCGCTTGACTGGCAATCCCATGCGGCGCGCGACGTAACCTGCGTAAATATTGCCGAAGTTGCCAGTCGGGACCGCAAAGCTCACCTGCTCGTTGTCTGACCGGGTCGCCGCGAAGTAGCCCTTGAAGTAATAGACGACTTGCGCCGCGACGCGCGCCCAGTTGATCGAATTGACCGCGCCGATGCGCTCGCGTTCCTTGAAGGCCGCATCCGCGTTCACCTTCTTCACCAGGTCCTGGCAGTCGTCGAACACGCCTTTAACGGCCAGGTTGTGGATGTTCTTGTCCTGCAGCGAATACATCTGCGCGCGCTGGAATGGCGTCATGCGCTTGTGCGGCGAGAGCATGAAGACCTGAATGCCGCGCTTGCCGCGCAGCGCATATTCCGCGGCGGTTCCCGTGTCGCCGGACGTCGCGCCGAGGATTTTCAGTCGCTTGCCTTCGAACAAGTTGCCGAGGAGCTGCAGCGCCAGGTCCTTGAACGCCGCGCTCGGCCCATTCGAGAGCGCAAGCAGGTGGAAGCCCGGCTCGAGCGTCTTCAGCGGCGTGATCTCATCGCTGCCAAAGATGCGGCCGGTGTAGGTGCGCTCGACCAGCGCTCGCAGGTCGCGCACGTCGTCCATGAAAAGCGACAGGATTTCGGTCGCGAGCTTCGGATAGGAGAGACCCCGCCAAGCGGCAAGGTCCGCCTTCGGCAGACGCTCGGGCACATAGAGTCCGCCATCTGCGGCGAGACCCTCGAGCAGGATGCTGGAGAAACGCTGCGGCTTGCCACCGCCCCGGGTGCTGACGTATCGCACTTACTTTTTCGCCGGCTCGGCGGACTTCTTCTTCTCGAGCTGGTTGAACTTGCGGATCTGGTCGGGCGTCGGCTTCTTGTGCGCGACCGGCGACCGCTTGCTCGCCGCCGGCTTCTTTTTCGGCGCCGGTGGATTGTCCTGCGCCCAGACTGGGAGAGCGAACGCGAGCAGCACGAGCAAGATCCTCACAGCAGCGACTCCTGGCGAATGCGCACGATCGAGCCGAGCACGGTTTTCAGTTTCCCCATCTTCCTGATGGCCGCATTCACGTCGCGCTCGATCGCCCGGTGCGTGAGGAACACGATGTCGACTTCGCGCTTGCCCGTGACTTGCTGCTTCTGCACCATCGATTCGATCGAGATGCGGCAATCGGCGAGGATGCGAGTGATGTCGGCGAGCACTCCCGGCCGGTCGGCGACGCGCATGCGCAGGTAGTAGGAAGTCTCCACGTCCTCGATCGGCAGCACCGGGGTGTTCGACAGCTGGTCGGGCTGGAACGCAAGGTGCGGCACGCGGTGCTCGGGATCGGCGGTAATGAGGCGCGTGACGTCGACGAGGTCGGCGACCACGGCGCTCGCAGTGGGCTGTGCGCCGGCGCCCGCGCCGTAGTAGAGGGTGGGTCCGACGGCATCGCCCTTCACCAGGATGGCGTTCATCACGCCTTCAACGTTGGCGATGAGGCGCCGGGTCGGCACGAGCGTCGGATGCACCCGCAGCTCGATGCCCTTCTTTGCGCGCCGTGTGATGCCGAGGAGCTTGATGCGGTAGCCGAGCTGCTCGGCGTAGCCGATGTCCTGCTGGGTGAGGCTCTGGATGCCTTCGCGATAACACTTCTCGAACTGCATCGGAACGCCGAAGGCGAGCGCCGAGAGGATCGTGAGCTTGTGCGCGGCGTCGACGCCTTCGATGTCGAAGGTCGGGTCAGCCTCGGCGTAGCCACGCTTCTGCGCGTCCTTCAGCGCGGCGTCGAACGAGAGGCCTTTCTCGCGCATCTCGGACAGGATGAAGTTCGAGGTGCCATTGATGATGCCGGCGATCCACTCGATGCGGTTCGCGCTCAGGCCCTCGCGTAGCGCCTTGATGATCGGCACGCCGCCCGCGACGGCGCCCTCGAAGGCGACCATTACGCCCTTCTTCTGCGCCGCCGCGAAAATCTCATTGCCATGCGTGGCGAGCAGCGCCTTGTTGGCGGTGACGACATGCTTGCCGTGCTTGATCGCCTCGAGCTGCAGATCCTTGGCGATGGTGTAGCCGCCGATCAGCTCGATGACGATGTCGACGTCTTTCGCACGCGCGACCTCGAAGGCATCGGACACGACTCTTGCCTTCTTGCCGACCTTCTTGCGCGCGACATCGGCCGCCTTGTCGGCGACTACGGTGATCTGAATGGCGCGCCCGGCGCGGCGCTGGATTTCGTCCGCATTGCGGTTGAGCACATCCCAGGTGCCACCGCCGACCGTCCCGATGCCGAGCAGTCCTACACGGATCGGCCGCATTAAGCGGCGCCGCGCAGAAGGCCGTCCTTGCGGAACATGTCGCGAATACCGCGTGCCGCCTGACGCAAGCGGTGCTCGTTCTCGATCAGCGCGATGCGCACATGGTCGTCGCCGTAGTCGCCGAAGCCGATGCCCGGCGCCACCGCGATCTTTGCCTGCTCGAGCAGGCGCTTGGTGAACTCGATCGAGCCGAGCTTCGAATAGAAGTCGGGGATCTTCGCCCAGATGTACATCGACGCCTTGGGCTTATCGACCATCCAGCCGGCATCGTGCAGCGCCTTCACCATGACGTTGCGGCGCTTCTCATAGGTGCTGCGGATTTCCTCGACGCATTCCTGCGGGCCGTCGAGCGCCACGATCGACGCGACCTGCACCGGCGTGAAGCTGCCGTAGTCGTGATAGCTCTTGATGCGAGCGAGTGCGTTGACCAGGTCCTGGTTGCCGACCATGAAGCCGATACGCCAGCCGGCCATGTTGTAGCTCTTGGACATGGTGAAGAACTCGACCGCGATGTCACGCGCGCCGGGCACTTCCATGATCGAGGGCGCCTTGTAGCCGTCGAACGTGATGTCGGCATACGCGAGGTCGTGCACGACCAGGATGTCGTGCTGCTTCGCGATCGCCACCACGCGCTCGAAAAACGCCAGGTCGACGCATTGCGCCGTCGGGTTCGACGGGAAGCCGAGAATGATCATCTTCGGCTTCGGCGTGAGCTCGCGGATCGCGCGCTCGAGCTCGGCGAAGAAATCCACGCCCGGCGTCATGCGCACCGAGCGGATGTCGGCGCCGGCGATGATCGCGCCGTAGATGTGGATCGGATAAGACGGATTCGGCACGAGCACCGTGTCGCCGCGCTCGAGGCAGGCGAGCATCAGGTGCGCGAGGCCCTCTTTCGAGCCGATGGTGACGATCGCCTCTTTCTCGATGTCGAGATCGACGCGGTAGCGGCGCTTGTACCAGTCGCAGATCGCTTTTCTCAGCCGCGGGATGCCGCGCGAGACCGAATACCCGTGCGTGTCGGGCCGCTGGCTTGCTTCGACGAGCTTGTCGACGATGTGCTGCGGCGTCGGCCCGTCGGGATTGCCCATCGACAGGTCGATGATGTCGTCGCCGCGCCGGCGCGCCGCCATCTTCAACTCGTTCGTGATGTTGAAGACGTAGGGCGGAAGCCGCTTAATCCTTGAAAATTCACGCATTGTAAAATTGTAGCGTGAAACTTCACGCATCCACTCCCAGCGCTGCCAACACGATCACCGCTTACGGCGACGATTACGTGAAGGTGAACGGCGCGCGCCACGATTCGAGCGTCATCGTCACGCCGAGCGACGTCAAAGAGTGGAGCGCCGCCGACTTCGAGCATCTGCAGGAGCAGGATTTCGCCGCGCTCGCCAACCTCGGCGCCGACATCGTGCTGCTCGGTACCGGGCCGCGGCAGCGCTTTCCGCATCCGAAGCTCACCGCGTCGCTCGGCGCCGCGCGCGTCGGCCTCGAAGTGATGGATCTCAAGGCCGCCTGCCGCACCTACAACATCCTCGTCGCCGAAGAGCGCAAGGTCGCGCTCGCGCTCGTTTTCAGGTGAACGCGCGCACTGCGGCGCTCTGGGTCCTCCTCGCAGTCATCTGGTTCGGCACGCTGGGGATTCGGCCGCTCTACAAGGCCGACGAAAGCCGCTACGGCGAAATCTCGCGCGAGATGGTGGCGAGCGGCGACTGGATCACGCCGCGGCTGAACGGCTTCAAGTACTTCGAAAAACCGCCGCTCCAGTACTGGGCCACCGCCGCTTTTTTCGAAGTGTTCGGTCAGCACGACTGGGTGGCGCGCCTGTGGACGGCGCTCATCGGCTTCGCCGGCATCTGGATGGTGCTCACCGCGGCAAACAGGTTGTTCGGTCCGCCGATCGGAATCTACGCGGCCGCGGTACTCGCCGCGAGCCCGCTCTACGTACTTCTCGGCCAGGTGAACACGCTCGACATGAGCGTCACGATCTTCCTCTCCGCCGCGATCTTCGCGTTTGCGCTCGGCCACGTGCTTGTCTTCTGGGTCATGTGCGCACTCGCCGTGCTGAGCAAAGGACTGATCGGCATCGTGCTGCCCGGCGGCGCGCTCTTCGTCTACATGCTGGTGAAACGCGACTGGAGTCTCGTCCGCCGCCTGCGCCTCGTGCCCGGCGTGGCGCTCTTCCTCGCCATCGCGGCGCCCTGGTTCATCGCCGTCTCGATCGCGAATGCAGAGTTCGCGCATTTCTTCTTCATCCAGGAACACTTCCAGCGCTTCACGACCCAGATGCATCACCGCGTGCATCCAGCCTGGTATTTCATTCCAGTGCTCGCCGCCGGCATGGCGCCATGGCTCGTGCCGCTTGGCCACGCGGCCGCGCGCGCATTCAAGCGGAGGACCGACACGGAGCTCCTGCTCTGGATCTGGGCAGCGGTCGTCTTCGTGTTTTTCTCGGCGTCGGGCTCGAAGCTGCCGCCTTACATCCTGCCGATCTTCCCTGCGCTCGCCGTGCTCGCTGCTCGCTCCCTGACGCGGCCGGTGCTGATCGCCCAATCGGTGATCACCGTGCCGATCGCGCTCGGTGCCGGGCTCGCCGTGCACACGCTCGGCGCCAGTGGCCCCTATGCCGAATATGCTTCATGGATCCTAATCGCTACGCTGGTGCTCGCGGCCGCCGCCGCCGCGGCGCTGTTCATGGCATGGCGCTTCCGCCCGACAGGAGCCGCTATCGCGCTGGCACTCGGCAGCATCATCGCGATGCAGATTGGCATTGCCGGTCACCGGACGCTCTCCGCTCGCTTCAGCGTCGCCTCGACTCTCGCCAGCATGCCGGAGCAGCCGGCGGCAAATGTCCCGATATTTGCCGTCGACATGTACGACCACACGCTGCCGTGGAGCCTGAAGCGCACGGTCACGATGGTGGGATACCGAGACGAACTGGGCGATGCGGTGGATTGGGACAAGGCGAAGTTCGTGCCCGATCTCATGACGTTCGCGCGGCTGTGGAAGGAAGCGCCGCAGGCGTGGGCGTTCCTGCCGGTCAATGAGGCGGACAAGCTGCCGCGCGAGCTCGGCATCCCGGTGCAGGTCATGGCGAGGGGCGCGCAATACGCTATCCTCAAAAAGCCCTGATGGATTTCCTGCCGTTCACGCGTCCTGATATCGACGAGGCGACGATCGCCGGCGTCGGCGATGTGCTGCGCTCGGGCTGGATCACGACCGGGCCGCAGGCGAAGGCATTCGAAGCGGCGCTGTCGAAGCATTGCGGCGGCCGCCCCGTGCGCTGCTTCAACTCCGGCACCGCGACGATGGAGATCGGCTTGCGGCTTGCGGGCATCGGCGCCGGCCACGAGGTCATCACGACACCGCTCTCCTGGGTAGCGACGGCGAACGTCGTGCTCGAAGTCGGCGGCAAGCCCGTCTTCGTCGACGTCGATCCGCGTACTCGCAATATCGACCTCAGCGCCGCGGAAGCGGCAGTCACAAGCAAAACGCAAGGGATCATTCCCGTCGATCTTGCCGGCCTGCCGGTCGATCGCGACCGGCTGAACGATCTCGCGAAGCGAAAGAAGCTCCGCGTCGTCGAGGACGCGGCGCAGTCGTTCGGCGCGAGCTGGAAAGGGAAGCAGATCGGCAGCTTCGGCGATTTCGTTTCCTTCAGCTTCCACGCCAACAAGAACATCACCAGCGCCGAGGGCGGCGCGCTGGTGCTGCCGGATGAGAGTTACGCTGGCCGTTGTGAAGCGCTGCGGCTGCAGGGAGTCGTTCGCAGCGGCGAGGACGGGATGGAAGTCGAGGAGCCGGGCGGCAAGTTCAACCTGACCGACGTCGCCGCGCGGATCGGACTCGGCCAGTTGCCCCGGCTTGCGGACTTCACCCTGCGGCGTCGCACGCTCGCCCGCCGGTACTTCCAGCTCTGGGACCGTGGTCTCGGTTGCGAGCTCCCAGTGGACGACTTCGAGAACTCGAACTGGCACATGTTCCAGGTCGTGCTGCCCGATCGCATGCCGCGAGCGAAGTTCATCGCCGGGATGCGCGATCACGGCATCGGCGTCGGCGTGCACTATCCGGCGATGCACCTCTTCAAGCTCTATCGCCGCTTGGGCTGGCGAGAGGGCCAGTTCCCGCACGCCGAGCGCATCGGCCGGCAAATCGCTACGCTGCCACTTTTCCCGCGGATGGCGGATACGGACGTGGATCGGGTTTGCGAGGCGGCAAAGAAAGTGCTGGCATGAATCTGTCGGTCGTCATCCCCGTCTATAACGAGGAGGCTGGGTTAGCCGCCCTCTTCTCGCGCCTTTATCCAGCGCTCGATGCGCTGGGCAAGAGCTACGAGGTCATCTTCGTCAACGACGGCAGCCGAGACCGCTCGGCGGCGCTCTTGCGCGAGCAGTTCGCCAAGCGCCCGGACGTCACGCGGGTGATCCTCCTCAACGGCAATTTCGGCCAGCACATGGCGATCATGGCGGGCTTCGAGCGCGTGCGCGGCGAGCGCATCGTGACGCTCGATGCGGACCTGCAGAACCCGCCGGAGGAGATCGGCAAGCTCCTCGAGAAGATGGACCAGGGCTGCGACTACGTGGGCGGCGTCCGGGGCGAGCGCCACGACAACGCCTTCCGGCGCATCGGCTCGCGCGCCATGAACCGCCTGCGCGAGCGCATCACCCGGATCCATATGACGGACCAGGGTTGCATGCTGCGCGCCTACAGCCGCGACATCGTCGACGCGATCAACGCCTGCAAGGAAGTGAGCACCTTCATCCCGGCGCTCGCCTACACCTTCGCGCGTGCACCGGCCGAAGTCGAGGTAGCGCACGAGGCACGCGCGGCGGGCACGTCGAAGTATTCGCTCTACAGCCTGATCCGGCTCAACTTCGACCTCGTCACCGGGTTCTCGGTCGTGCCGCTGCAGATCTTCTCCCTCTTCGGCATCGGCGTCGCTGTCGTCTCGGTGCTGGTGTATATCGCGGTGATGCTGGAGCGCGTAGTCTCCGGCGAGCCGCTCGACACGCTGCGCACCTTCTGGGATCGCGACATCCTGCAGTTCTTCCTCACCGGCATCGTGCTCTTCGGCCTGGGCCTCGTCGGCGAGTACGTCGGCCGCATCTACCAGCAGGTACGGCAGCGGCCGCGTTACCTCATCCAGGCCGTGCTGGAAAAGGACACTACCTGGCAGCCCAAGCAGTCGTCTTCGGCTACGGGGACATAGGCGTCCGCGGCCTCGCGACGCTCCTCGACGGCGGCGTCGAGGTGCCGCTCGTTGTCACGCACAAGGACGATCCGAACGAGACGCGCTGGTACGGAAGCCTCTTCGATTTCTCGAAGTCAAAAAGCCTGCGCGTCCTCGCCGATCCGCCTGCGGCGGAAGTCGAGAAAGAAGTGGCAAAGCTCCGCCCCGACCTGATCTTCTCGTTCTACTACCGAGCCATGCTGCCGATGTCGGTGCTGAAGCACGCGCGCCTCGGCGCCTTCAACATGCACGGCTCGCTGCTGCCGAAGTTCCGCGGCCGCGCGCCGCTCAACTGGGCGATCGTGAAGGGCGAGCGCGAGACTGGCGTGACGCTGCACGAGATGGTCGAGAAGCCGGATGCGGGGCGCATCGTCGATATGCAGGCTGTGCCAATCGGACCCGATGACACCGCCGTGCCGGTATTTCACAGGATGACCGAGGCAACCGAGGCGGTCCTCAAGCGCAGCCTTCCGGCACTGGTGAAAGGCACGGTGCAGTTCAAGCCGAACGATCTCTCAAGCGGCAGCTACTTTGGCCGGCGGCGCCCGGAGGACGGCCGCATCGATTGGTCGAAAAGCGCCCAGGAAATCCATAACCTCGTGCGCGCTGTGGCGCCCCCTTTCCCGGGCGCTTTCTGCGATCGTTTCAAGGTGAACCGGACCCAGATGACCGCGCTCAGCGCGGGCGGGAAGGCCCTCGGTCCCTACCAGGACAAAGGCCAATGGTTCGCGGTGTGCGGCGATGGTAAAGTCCTGCGCCTCCTCGAAGTCCAGGAAAAAAAGTGAAACGGGTCCTCATCCTCGGCGTCAACGGCTTCATCGGCCACCATCTGTCGAAGCGCATCCTTGCCACGACCGACTGGGAAGTCTTCGGCATGGACATGCAGAACGACCGCATCGCCGACGTGCTGGAGGAGCCGCGCTTCCACTTCTTCGAAGGCGACATCACCATCAACCGCGAGTGGATCGAGTACCACATCCGCAAGTGCGACACGGTGCTGCCGCTCGTGGCGATCGCGACGCCGGCGACGTACGTGAAGGAGCCGCTGCGCGTGTTCGAGCTCGACTTCGAGGCGAACCTGCCGATCGTGCGCGCCTGCGTGCGGCACAAGAAGCGCCTGGTGTTTCCCTCGACCTCCGAGGTCTACGGCATGTCGCCGGACAAGCAGTTCGATCCGGAGGCCTCGCCGCTCGTCTATGGCCCGATCAACAAGCAGCGCTGGATCTATGCCTGCTCGAAGCAGCTCATGGACCGCGTGATCTGGGCCTACGGCGAGAAGGAAGGGCTCGACTTCACGCTCTTCCGCCCGTTCAACTGGATCGGCGCCGGCCTCGACTCCATCGCGACGCCCAAGGAAGGCAGCTCGCGCGTGCTCACGCAGTTCTTCGGCCACATCGTGCGCGGCGAGCGCATCAATCTCGTCGACGGCGGCCGCCAGAAGCGCGCCTTCACCTACATCGACGACGGCATCGATGCGCTGATGTCGATCATCGCCAACAAGGCGGGCGTCGCGTCGCGCAAGATCTTCAACATCGGCAACCCGAGGAACAACATCTCGGTGCGCGAGCTCGCCGAGACCATGGTGAAGCTCGCGCACGAGTATCCCGAATACGCCGCGGCGGCAAAGAAGGTGCGCATCGTCAAGACGACCGCCGATCGCTACTACGGCCGCGGCTATCAGGACGTGCAGAACCGCGTGCCGAAGATCGAGAACACCATGCGCGAGCTCCGCTGGCGCCCCCGCGTCGGCATGAAGGAAGCGCTGCGGCGCATCTACGACGCCTATAGAACCGACGTTGCCGAGGCTCGCCATTTGGTGAAGTGAAGCTCGGCGTAAAAATCGACGTCGATACGCTGCGCGGCACCGAGGAAGGCGTCCCGCGCCTCGTCGAGCTGCTGAAGAAGCACAAGGCCGGCGCCACTTTCCTTTTTAGCGTCGGGCCCGACCACACCGGCCGCGCGCTGCGGCGCATTTTCCGGCCCGGATTCTTCTCCAAGGTGAGCCGCACGTCGGTGGTCGAGCACTACGGCATTCAGACGCTTCTATACGGGACGCTGCTGCCCGGACCGGACATCGGGGCGCGCTGCGCACAAACCATGCGGGATGTGCGCGACGCCGGCTTCGAGGTGGGCGTTCATTGCTGGGACCACGTCGAGTGGCAGGACTTCGTGGCCGGCAAGGACGCCGCATGGACCGAGCGCGAGATGAAGCTCGCCACGGAGCGCTTCAAGCAGGTGTTTGGAACTGAGACCCGCACGTGGGGCGCCGCTGGCTGGCAGACGAACGCCTACGCGGCACGCTTCCAGGAGCGCTTCGCCTACGCCTCCGACACGCGCGGTACGCATCCCTTCCTGCCAGTGTGGAACGGCGAGCCGGTCGGTTGCCCGCAGGTGCCGACCACGCTGCCGACGCTGGACGAGCTGATCGGCCTGCAACCCGACCCCGTACAGCACTTGCTCCTCGCCTCCGAGGGCCGTGATCAGGTGTTCACGGCGCATGCCGAGCTCGAGGGCGGCAAGCTCGTCGGGATGTTCGAGCGCCTGCTGGAAGGGTGGCAGACGCGAGGCTATGAGCTTATAAGCACGGACAAGATGCCGCTCGGCAAACTGCCGCGGCACGAAGTGATCTACGGCGAGGTACCGGGCCGCTCCGGCACGTTGGCCCTCCAAGGAAAGGAAGTGACCGTATGAGCACGCTGTTCCCGGGATTCGAGCGACGCCGCATCAAGACGAGCGGCGCGACGATCAACCTCGAGATGGGCGGCGACGGTCCGCCGGTGCTCCTGCTGCACGGCTATCCGCAGACGCATGTCATGTGGCACAAGGTCGCGCCCTCGCTTGCAAGGGATTACACGGTGATCTGCGCCGATCTGCGCGGCTACGGCGATTCGTCCAAGCCGCGCGGCGTGCCCGGGCACATGAACTACTCGAAGCGCACGATGGCGCTCGACATGGCCGAGATGATGGAGTCACTCGGCTACCTCGGCTTCCACGTCGTCGGCCACGACCGCGGCGGACGCGTCGCGCATCGCCTGGCGCGCGACTTCTCCAAGCGCGTGCGCACCCTCACCGTGATGGACATCTGCCCGACGCTCAAGATGTACCAGAGCACGACGATGCAGTTCGCCAAGGCCTACTGGCACTGGTTCTTCCTCATCCAGGAGGAGCCGCTGCCCGAGAAGCTGCTGCAGGGGCACGCGGCGTGGTACATCCTGAATCGCCTGGGACGCGGGCCTGCACGGCTGCAGCACTTCTCCAAGCAGGCGATCTTCGAATACACGCGCGCCTTCGCCGATCCGCGCACGATCCACGCGACCTGCGAGGACTACCGCGCCGCGGCGACCATCGACCTCGTGCACGACAAGCAGGACGTGCGCAAGAAGATCCGCATGCCGGTGCTCGCGCTGTGGGGAAGACACGGCGTCGTCGAGGCGCTCTTCGACTGCCTGCGCGACTGGCGCGAGGTCGCCGAGGAGGTGCGCGGCAAGGCGCTCGACTGCGGTCACTTCCTGCCGGAGGAGAAGCCGCGCGAGGTGCTCGCCGAGCTGCGCCGCTTCCTAGCGCCGCGCACCTGATTTTCCTTTTCGATCAGGCTTCTAAGCCGAAACGGAAATGAGGCTTGCAGCCGCAATAAAAAACGTGTCTACTGAAAGCGTTAGAGAACGTTGCTAAGAAGGGTAATTAAAACCTCTGGAAACGCTCGACGAGCCGGTACTGGGTCCTCATAGCACCGGCAGCAGCTTCAGGTTCTCTCGCCAGCGCGGCAAACGCCTGGCCCACTACTTCTCTTCGTACATCCACGGTTTGAAAGGTCCGCGCGCCAGTTTTGCGTGCGGGGTGACTGTGTCTGACGCTCAGGAGGTATTGAACTTTGCTAAAGCCCTATGATGTCGAGCAGCCCGCAGCAGTTGAGTCGTCGTCGCCTTCCTTCTCCCCCGCCGTGAAACGGTCCCCCCGAAAACCCAAAGTCAAGAAGCTCTTCGTGCTCGATACGAACGTGTTGATGCACGATCCGACGTGCCTCTTCCGCTTCGACGAGCACGACCTCTACCTGCCCATCGCGACGCTGGAGGAGCTCGACGCGCACAAGCGCGGCCTCTCGGACGTGTCGAGAAATGCGCGCCAGGCGAGCCGCTTCCTCGACGAGATCGTCACCGGCGAGGACATCAAGGCCGGCCTCGTCATCAAGACCAAGGATGGCCAGTCCGCAAAGGGGCGGCTCTTCCTGCAGACCGAGAAGATCAACGGCGACCTGCCGGCGACCCTCGCCGCCGGGAAGACCGACAACCAGATCCTCGGCGTGGTTCGCTCGCTGCAGGAAAAGTACAGCGACCGGCAGGTCGTGCTGGTGTCGAAAGACATCAACATGCGCATCAAGGCACGCGCCCTCGGGCTCGCCGCCGAGGACTACTTCAACGACAAGGTGCTCGAGGACGCCGACCTCCTCTACACGGGCGTGCGGGCCCTGCCGAAGGATTTCTGGGACACGCATGGGCGCGACGTCGAGTCCTGGAAAAAGGAGGGACACACCTACTACCGCGTGCGCGGGCCGCTGGTGTCGAAGCTGCACGTCAACGAGTTCGTCTACGACGAGGCGCAGGAAAGGCCGCTCTATGCGCTCGTCAAGGAAACGTCCGGCCGCGTCGCGGTGATCGAGACGCTGCGCGACTACACGCACACCAAGAATTCGGTCTGGGGCATCACGGCAAGGAACCGTGAGCAGAACTTCGCGCTCAACCTGCTGATGGATCCGGCGGTGGACTTCATCACGCTCCTCGGCCAGGCCGGCACCGGCAAGACGCTGCTCGCACTCGCCGCGGGACTCACCCAGGTTCTCGATGAGAAGCGCTACTCCGAGATCATCATGACGCGCGTCACGGTGCCGATCGGCGAAGACATCGGCTTCCTGCCCGGGACGGAAGAAGAGAAGATGACGCCGTGGATGGGCGCGCTCGAGGACAACCTCGACATCCTGAATGCCACCGACGAGTCGGGCGGCGAATGGGGCCGCGCGGCGACGCGCGACCTGGTGCGCTCGCGCATCAAGGT
>Ga0310810_10000645_pt1 | contig 34907 bp, 21 predicted proteins | sample NCmetagenome_FD_207641 | JGI IMG/M metagenome (GOLD analysis project Ga0310810, IMG submission 207641) | Soil microbial communities from experimental microcosm in Duke University, North Carolina, United States - NC | ecosystem: Engineered > Artificial ecosystem > Soil microcosm > Unclassified ... | reverse complement strand
TATTGCGCAACGCACCGGTCGAACGCTACATTGTGATCCGAAAAACGGGCATATCCTGGATGATGCCGCCGCCATGAAATTGTGGAAAAGAGAATATCAAAAAGGTTGGGAACCCAGGTTGGGATAGAGTGATGCAGATGGCACCCGTTAAATACAAGGATTTTTGGTTTAAGATTATTGGCTGCTTACTGGCATCCTATATTATCGATGCACTCGACCGGCAAGAAACCATTTTTGAACGGATAAGATCGAAATATTTTTATACGGACATTGCCGGAGGCTTCGTGATCGCGCTTATTCTATGGGAGTTCGTCCGGTTTTTCACCCGTTATCTTGACAAGCGATTGACCTGGTCCGAGGAACCGGTAAAACGGCTTTTGTTGCAACTCGCATTTGGGGTGGTCCTGCCCTCTTTATTAAGTTTTGTTTTTACATGGATTTGGATGCGCGCAGCCTACGACCAGGATATTTTTAAAACATCGTGGTTAAATAATGAATTCTATACCGTCATACTCATCATTTTACTTATTAACCTTATCTATTTTACATGGTGGCTTTATATGAATTGGAAACAGCAAAGCGCGCTTGCGTTGCAGGGCAATCGAGTGTCGGACAGGGAATCGATCCATAAAACAATCGAAGTATCAAGGGCGGGGAAAACGATTTTGTTGCCACAAACCGATATTGCATACTGTTATCTTAGCAATGGCTATTGCTATATCAAACCCTTTGAGGGCGATGTATTTGTCACCGCATACACGCTGGACGAGGTAACGCGCATGCTCGGCGAATTTCTCTTTTTCAGGGTTAATCGCCAGTTCCTCGTGAGTCGCAAGTCTTGCAGTGCTTATAAGAGCATTGAGAACGGAAAAATTGAACTTGAGCTGGTTCCCACCTATAAGTCAGCCGTCGTTGTAAGTCAAAAAAGAGCCCGTGCTTTCCGAAAATGGGTGTCTGCTGCGATCGCTGAACTATAACATGGATATACTTCGCGCCGGTTTTTATCTACTTCGACGTTTTTGACCATCTACAACCCCGGGAATGTATACCCTGGGATTGTCCCACTTTTCCACGGGTGCACAGCGATATATTTTCGTTGTCAAATCATAAAATCATGGGACGATTACAACCAGTTGAAAGGCAAAACCGCTTACAGCTTATAGATTCCCTTAGAGGTCTTGCCCTCCTCGGGATCCTTATTGCTAATATTCCCTTTAGCAGCAACGAACAAGCGTCAGTTGCAGCAGGTCTGCAGGGATCGGACAACGTACTTAGCTTCCTTGTTCATCTCCTGGTCGACAAGAAATTCATCACCATTTTTTCGATGCTATTCGGATTTGGTTTTTATGTCCAAATGAAAAGAGCCGAGGAGTGTGGCATTGATTTCCGGTCATATTTTCTGAAGAGGATGACCATCCTCCTGTTGATTGGGTGCATACATGCTTATATTTTCTGGTTCGGAGATATAATACGGGATTATGCTGTCTGTGGTATGTTTTTATTGTTTGTGTATAGATGGAAGCCTAAGAAAATATTAATTGCTGCAATCATCTTTTCGGTTTTCCTCACCGGAACCGTTTATATTCTCAATGGCTTAGTTGGTATAAACTATTCGTATGATACAAGTATCGTTGCCGATCACCCGGTGACCGATTCGTACTGGCACTACCTATATATCAATGCCCGTATGGATCCCTTCGTAAATTTTATCCAGGATTCGCCTATTACACTTGTCTTTTGTTTTGGAAACATGCTGACCGGGTTCTGGATGGCAAAATCCGGTTTTTTTCATCAACATGAACAATTCGGACGGGCCCGGAAAAACTTAATTGCCCTCGGCATATTGCTGGGTATCCCCGCAAGTTACCTGTTATGGCTTATCACTATGGGGAAAATAGAACTTTCGCCTGCATTAATCTGGCTTCCGTACGTGATCGTTGCCGGAATGATTTTACAAAGCCTTTTTTACATCGCTGCATTTACCCAATTGTTTCAGATGAAATCGTGGCAAAAACTTTTATCCGTGTTTGCCCCTGTTGGAAAAATGGCGCTCACTAACTACTTGTTGCAAACTATATTCTACGTTATATTCTTTTTTCACTGGAGCCATGGCTTAAAGCTATATGGACGGTTATCAATTTCGGAAACTTACCTGGTTGCCTTAGGGCTTTTCACGCTCCAGGTGTTATATAGCAGGTGGTGGATGAAAAGACATGAACAAGGACCTATAGAAAATATTTGGAAAAGAGTGGCATATAAGTTTTCCGGAAGCAACTTCAGCATGCAAACAAATTAATAGTTGAATCTTCAATCGTCAAACAAATACAATATGAAACGGGTAATGATAATGGCACTGCCGATACTTATAACAATATCGTTAAATGCACAATGGGAAGTTGGTCTTGGAGCAGGCACAGCATTACCGGTAACCGGCTACAAAGAAGTGCTGAAACCGGGTTGGCTGCTAGATGCCGCAGGGCAGTACCGGTTAAAAAGCGGAAAGCTTGCCCTGGGCATGAAAGCACATTTTACCCGGTTGCAAAAAGATAATAATCCCAATGACCAGTTTCAGAACGCAAGAATGACCATTGCGCCTCTCTTGTTTACCGCCGAATGGACCATCTCTACCAAAGGGAACCTTCAACCTTATCTTACCGGGGGACTCGGCATTTCCTTTTTTAATTTCAACTACGAGATTTCACCCGGAGATGGGAAAACAATTTTCAATGTAAGCTTCACGATGATGCCGCAGGCTGGCCTTCGCTATAGAGTATCTGAACATGTTTCTCCTTTTATCGAGTGGGGCCTGGTTTTGCTTGCTGATGGTCCACCTATTGGTTTTCCAAAGTCTTCCCAGATCACTGGTTATAATGCTATCACTGCGGGCGTCGCTTACAGGTTTAAATAGAAATAACTTGTAATGCCCTGCGATTGTATTTTTGCTCCATGCAAAAAAGCGTCTTCATCACCAGGGGGATTCCATCGATTGGAATTGATTTGCTGAAAAAAGAAGGATTTCATGTGTCGATTTGGCCCCACGACAGGCCAATACCCTCTAATGAACTGATCAGCGAAGCAAAAAAGGCAAACGCTGTAATTTCGTTATATACCGACAAGCTTGATTCAAATTTTTTAAAAGAATGTCACCATCTTGAAATTATCTCTCAATTTGCAGTCGGCTATGACAACATTGACGTAGCTGAAGCTTCCAGGCTTGGTATCGTCCTGGGGTACACTCCTGGTGCAATGAGTGATGCCACCGCAGACATTGCGTTTGGACTGATGATTGCCGTGTCGCGAAAATTCTTCTTCATGCACAAAACCATACTCAAAAGTGAGTGGAGTCATTTTCGGCCAAAAGCTCACCTGGGATTTGAGCTTAAGAATAAAACTCTTGGAATATTTGGATTAGGTAAGATAGGAACGGAAATGGCTAAACGCTGCAAAGGAGCATATAACATGAAAATTATATATACCAACAGGGGATCCAATGAAGAAGCAGAAAAAATGTTGAAAGCTAAAAGGGTAAGCTTTGATGAATTATTACAACAAAGCGATGTGTTGTCTGTTCATTGCTCCTTAAATCCCGAAACAAAAGGAATATTCAATTGGGATGCCTTCAGCAAAATGAAACCATCTTCCATTTTCATTAATACTACGAGGGGCCCCGTGCACAATGAACAAGATCTTTTGGATGCGCTAACGACTAAATCTATTTGGGGTGCCGGCCTCGATGTCACCAATCCTGAGCCAATGAAAGCAGACAATCCATTGCTGGAGATGGAAAACGTTGCGATTCTTCCGCATATCGGTTCTGCCACGGTAGAAGCCAGGAATGAAATGTCAAGAATGGCAGCGGTAAATATTATTGAGTTCTATAAGGGAAAAAAAATTCCGCACCAGGTCAAACCGTAAGGGTATCATTATCACAATTTTTGAACCCTGCCTACTGCGCCTTTGCGAAGCTTCGGCGAAGCAAGGCCGGCAGGTAGGCACATAGGACATAGTAAACATAGGAGTCACATAGTCTATGTGTTTGCCTATGTTCCTATGTTTCTAATGTGGTTCAGATTTTTTTAACGCTGAGAAGAAGAACGCAAAGGTGCCGCAGAGTGAATCCCGTAGTCTCTGCGTTACCTCGTTATCTCATTTCCTTTGCGGTGATTCTACCGGCCTATTTGAGCTTCCTGATCTTAATGCTTCGGAAACTCACTTCATTACCGTGGTCCTGCAACAGTATATGGCCTTCTTTTGCTTCGCCAAAGTTGGGCCATATTTTATATTTACTGTTTGCGACCAGGTCACGATAAGCCTGTGAACCTCTTTCATACTCCAGGACTTTAATGCCGTTCAGATAATGTTCCACATGGTTATTGGGGTACACAACAATTCTCCCTGTATTCCATTTGCCCGTTTGCTTTACAAAGCGCGAAGTCTTTTCAGCCTTTATCAAATCGTACAGTGAAGCGAGTGTTCGGTTGCCATTGATTCCCATTTTTGCATCGGGATGTAATGAGTCATCCAGCACCTGGTATTCCAGCCCGATGGCTGAACCCTCATTATTTTCGGTGAGCGTGACAAAATATTTGACACCACTGTTTGCGCCAGTGGTAAGATTAAAATCGAATGACAGGTCAAACGCACTAAATTCTTCCTTAGTGACAATATCACCGCCATTATGTGACTCGGCTCCTCCTGAAGACAAAACTTTCAGTATCCCATCCTTTATTTCCCAGCCCTTAGCGGGAAACTGATTCTTATAAGCTCCCACCCAACCATTGCTTGTTTTTCCGTCAAACAACAATTTCCAGCCTGACTTTTTTTCAAAGGCAGACAATGTGTTGGGAATTGTGTTATAAACATAAATGTGTCCCGGAAAAGAGGACGGGGTCGTTACGCCACTGCGAATCCGTATATTTTTCCAATAGATTTTCTTTCCCGCCATTTCAGGATTGCCGATACTGTGCACCTGCAAAGCAATCACGCCTTTGCCATCCGCGTCATCGACTACGTATGCAGCCGGTTTTCCATTTATCCAGGTTTTGATTGTGTTGCCAATGCATTCCAATTTCACTTTATTGTAAACACCGGTCTTTAACATATCCTGTGCTGATGCATTATAGGATAAAGGATACAACCAGTCGCGGCGACCTTCATCGTATACACCGGCTGTCCAGCGACGCGAAGAGGGATCGAGCTCATACTGGTAACCAAACACCTTTCCTTTTCCATTATTTCCAGCGGGATCATAGTGGCTGCGAAACTGTATGCCGGAATTGGAGGTCGTATCCATGATTTTTACATCCAGCTCAAGCACAAAATCGCCGTATTCCCGTTCAGTGATCAAAAATGTGTTGGGAGTGTTTGCGACAGTGATACCGACGATAGCGCCGTCCTCAATTTTATACTCGGCGTCCCCGGCTACTTTTTTCCAGCCATTGAGTGTTTTGCCGTCAAACAAATCGGCCCATCCGGCTTTACTACTTTGGCCTAACAGGTGGGTTGAAATAATAAATAAAAGTGCAGCAATAAGTATCTTTTTCATGGCTACTCTTTAGAATGACCAAATTTAATTCATCATGGTTGTAAGAGAACGGTAAATCTTTTGCTCATTGTATCCGCGATTGACCCGTCCTTTTCCTGGTAAATAAAATGCGCCGCGATATCCTTTCTTTTTTCTACAAAAGCCAATGCTTTTTTCAACCCCATTGCCATCAGCGCATTGTCATAACCATCAGCTGTTATCGCATCTTTTGCAAACACCGTAACGCTGACAAGCTCGTTTTGTATGGAGTATCCTGTTTTCGGATTGAATATGTGCGTTATTTTCTTTCCTTCGCTTTCATAAAACCTCCGGTAGTTACCCGAAGTTGTAATAGCTCCATGGTCAATCCATATCACTTTTTCTATCATCGAATATCCGGGATCATCGCCTGGTGCCTCAATCCCTACGCTCATTTTTTCGCCGCCGGGATACTTCCTTCCTTTTATCCTGATCTCTCCGCCTAATTCAATTAGATAATTTTTTATTCCCTTTTGCTCAAAAAATTCGGCCAGTACATCCACTGAATACCCCTGGGCGATCCCATTAGCATCCAGCCTGACGCAGGGCTTTGTTTTTTTTAGTTCGTTTTGTTTCCAGTAGAGGAGTTTTGAATTTACGCAAGGAAGCATTAACCGGATTGTTGCAGAATCCGGGGTTCTGTTTACTTTAGCTGGTCCAAATCCCCAGGCGCTTGTCAATGGTTCGACAGTTATGTCGAATAACCCATCCGTTTCCTTAAACACCTGCATTGCCTTCTTTACCACTTTTGCCAGGTGTATATCCGCTTTTATTCCTTCGTTCGACTTGTTAAATTGATTAATTAGTGAATACGGTTTATATAGGGAAAGGGAACTGTCCATTACATCCAGGACACTGTCTACTTGCTTTTTTATGATCAGGGTATCGGTTGCAAAATAACTGATATGGTATGTGGTGCCCTGGGCGGTGCCATTAAAAATAATATTCTTCAAATCAGGTACCGGCCGCATGGTGTAAAGCATGAGGAACATTACAAAACGGCCTGTCAATAAAAACTTCATAGGGCAAACCTATCGAAATCGGCAGAACCGTAAATGTGCTGGCCTGATTATTCACGCTGCTCACCAACAAAAGGCCTTGTGTCACCCATTCTGATTTAAGCCGGCGAGACTCCCTTTCTATTTTCGCACAACCGAGTGCTGTTCTTTTCGTAACTTCTTACTTTCACCTAAAACCGGCATGAGGGTTTGTTATGAGAAAAAGTATTCTACTTCTGCTACTACCAAGCCTTTTCTCCCATAAATTATTATCCCAGGATTTTGAGCGGCAGAAAATTGACAGTTTAAGGAAAGAAGTCACAGTATTAAAAGGGGTTTCAAGAATTGATTGCCTGAATGCCTTAGCTCAGAGTATGTCAAATGTTGCGAATTACGAATGGAAGAATCATGAACTGTGGAATTTGAAAGCCGATTCGATTTTCAACTATGCAACAGCCGCCTATGGAGAAGCAAAGAAAATAGACTATATGAAAGGTATTGCAATGGCATTAACAAACCAGGCAAGAAGTGAATACATGAGAGGCGTTTTTTTCAGATTGGTTAAAAAATCAGATGACATTGGTGCATTAAACGGAACTGATAAATACCTGTCACAGGCCATTCCAATCGCTGAACAGATAAATGATCATGAAACACTAGGCTATGCATTCTCCTTACTGGCAGTAAATGAAGTAGCCAAAACGAAATTTACTAATTCTCTTGCCGGGGTTGAATTTATCAAGAAGGCAATTTATCATCTACATAAATCCGGCAACTCCCAGAAAGAAGGTGAAGAATGTAACGGGCTCGTTGAATTATATATGTCTGCCGGAGAATACGAAAAGGCAATTGAGTTTTGCCGAAGGGCATTACAAATTAACTATCAGTTGCTTGGGCAAACCGGAACAAAAGATCAAAAAGACTGGAGAAATTATATGCATCTCCAATCTCTTCTGCACATGGCTCAACTATATGTGACAGCGGGAGATTATGAAACAGCCCTTGAATACTACAAAACATGTAACCGCTTTGCAGATTTAAACAATTCTAACTACAAATGGGTGTCTGAACAAAATATAGCAGAAGTCTTTCGTTTAACAGGTTTAATAGATTCTTCATTTTATTACCTAAGAAAAGTAGCCTTTCTTTATCAGGACAATCCATGGTTTAACGTCGAATTGGGGAAAACTTATGTGCAGGCAAACAAATTCGACAGCGCCATCATTGTTTTGCATAAAGCCCTGGAGGAATTTGAACAGGGAAAATACATTGAGATATTTTTGACTCCTGCATTACTGTCCTTAGGAAAAGCATATGCCGGAAATAATAATTATTCAACAGCTATTCGGTATGCGAGGCAGGGAACAGCTATTGCACTGAAACATGGAATGAGACCTGAAATTATGCAGGGGTATCAATTATTTTCAAGCATTCACCGGCATTTAGGAAATCCCGACAGCGCTTATGAGTACCTACTAAAGTATACAAATTTGAAAGATTCTATACAGAACCGTCAGTTCCTGTTTCGTTTGAACAATTATAAAAAAGAAGCCGAGGAACAAAGAAAAACCAGCCAGATTAATGTACTCAATAAGGACAACCAGCTAAAGGTTCAAAAACTAAAACAACAAGCCACCGTCAGAAACGGCCTGATTGCTGGAATTCTTTTACTTTTCCTATTAGGTGTTTTTGTCGTACGCAATCTTTTACTAAAAAGAAATAATGAAAAACTCAGATTGCAAAAGAATCTTGAATTGCATAAACTGGAAAGCGAAAAGAAACAGGTAGAGTTGCAACAAAAGGCGGCTGAACTGGAAATGCAGGCGCTTCGGGCTCAGATGAACCCGCATTTTATATTTAATTGTCTGAGTTCCATCAACCGGTTCATTTTTAAAAATGACAACAAGCTGGCATCCGATTATCTTACCCGTTTCTCAAGGCTTATCCGTATGGTATTGATGAATTCTTCAAAAAAATTAATTACACTAGAAGAAGAACTGGAAATGTTGCGACTTTATCTTGATTTGGAACGCCTGCGCTTTAAAGATGCATTTGATTACAGCATTACGACAACGAATATCGTGGATGCGGGTGCGATCTTCATACCTCCTCTCCTGTTGCAGCCCTTCTGTGAGAATGCGGTCTGGCATGGACTGATGCATAAGGAAACGAGGGGGCACTTGAATGTAATGATCAGCGAAGAAGATCAGGTTTTGCATTGTATCATCGAGGATGACGGAGTCGGCAGGGAAACGGCCGCAGCGTTCAAGAGTAAATCAGCGGAAAATGAAAAATCAATGGGGTTAAAAATAACCACCGAACGGCTCGCCCTGCTGAACCAGGAAAATAATTTTAGTACCTTTTACAAAATTGAAGATGTCCTGAATGAACATGACGTGGTCGGAACCAGGGTACAGATCAGGATTAAGTATAAAGAAAGCATCGAGGAAACTGTGTCAATTTAAGTTTAAACGCAGAGAAAATGAGGTAAAGAGGTCTCGCAGAGACCACTCTGCGGAACCTTTGCGTTCTCCTTTCCTCTGCGTTGAGAAAAAACTGTGAATGTTGAGAGCGATAATCATCGACGACGAACCTTACTGCTGCGAGATCCTCGCCGCCATGCTTGAATCTGACTGCCCCGACGTGGAAATAGTAAGTATCTGCAATAATGGACCTGACGCAATAGCAGCTATCAAAAAATATTCGCCTAATATTATCTTCCTCGACGTGGAAATGCCAAAAATGAATGGCTTTGAAATGTTAGAGCAGTTGGACCGAATCGATTTTCATTTAATTTTTACTACCAGCTACGATCAGTATGCCTTAAAAGCGATCCGATTCAGCGCGATTGATTATTTATTAAAGCCGATCGACCGTGAAGAATTAATAAAATCCGTTCAAAAAGTAAAAGATCGTTTCCAGGTACCCATCCCTCAACAGCTTGAAATACTGATGGAAAAACTGAGAAAACCCACCATAGCAATCAATAAAATTGCGTTGCCGACGATGGAAGGGTTGCAAATGATACCCATCGATTCCATCGTTAGCTGTGAATCCGATGATAACTACACGCATTTTAAACTGAAGAATGGAAAAAAACTCATGGTGACGCGTTCATTAAAAGAAATCGAGGAAAGCCTGGAGCAATATTCCTTTATCCGTGTGCATCGTTCCTATCTTGTCAACCTGAATGAAATTGAAAAATACATCAAGGGCGAAGGTGGCTACCTGGTGATGAGTGACGGGGCTACCATTGATGTGGCAAGGAATAAGAAGGAGTCATTGTTGAGGAAGCTGCTACCTTCTAAAGAATGAGCTCAAATCCCAATTATACATCACCTTTTGCAGACTATCAACTCCCGGCGTAAATAATACATTTTGCCTTTTACCGGCTTTGGCAAGCAGTTAGTTTTACAAGACCTGATTGTGGTTTCTTTTGTAACTTTTAAAACCTAAACCGGCAGGAGGGTTTTGATATGAGAAAATATTCCCTGGTATTTGTGCTGTTATCAATTTTGTATTTGAATTCCTTCTGTCAAGATACCGAGGCAAGAAAAAGAGATAGTTTGAAAATTGATAGTTTGAAAAATGCATTGATGCAATTAACTGATAGGCCAGCAGTGGACTGCATGAACTCAATAGCGGAAAAATACATATACTTTGACCAGCGATCCACGTATTCGATGGATTCAGCATTTGCCTATGCATTGAAAGCTAAAGAGGAAGCAAGAAGAATTCATTACAAGGATGGAGAAGCCAAATCCCTTTTGAATCTGGGAGATTGTGAATGGGTCCGTCGAAAAGACTATGATCTTGGTGAAAAATACATCAGGGGGGCGATTGCTGTTACCGACTCGGATCAAAATCCCATTTTCGTGGGTAACGCATATATGCGAATAGCCGAAGTATTGAATACAAAAACCAGGCAAGATAGGACCGAAGGAAATATGCTGATTCTACAATCAGAACGAAGCAAAATCATAGAAGCTTATACAAATGCCGCCAAATATTACCAGCAGGGAGACAACCGTATGGGAGAAGGAAGCGCTTTAACCTGGCTGTGCATGATGCACACGCAGGATGGCAATTATGATGAAGGATTTGAATTTTGTGAAAAGGGATTGCGACTAACCAGCCATAATCCAAAAGAATATTGGGAATTCGATGCGCTTCGATGGTCGCTATTTAACATGTCAGAATTATATAAAGCGGTTGAAGAATATGAAACAGCATTGAACTACATGCGTCAATGCCGCCAGGTTGCCATGGCAAATGACTTATATGACGCAATGGAATCGGAAATGGGTGATCTCTTTAACCTCACGGGACAATATGATTCAGCTTTATATTATTTTTCAAAGTTCAGGAGCAATCCCAAACGGGGTGAATGGCTGAAAGGCTTTTATTACGGGGCGCTGGCGGGAATGGGCTATACCTACTTTATGACAAAGCAATATGACAGCTCTCTTCAAATTCTCAACGAATGTATCAGTTACTCTCGAGAAGCAAGATTTCTCATATTAGAAGGTAGAGTTTATACTGCAATGAAAAATTATCCTTTAGCGTTGAAATCCGTAAGAGAGGGGGTAAATAACGCAGAAAAGGCAAAAGTCGACATTAAAACGTCTCCATGGCTGGTTGACGGTTATGAATTATTATCTGAGAGCTATCATTATTTCGGTAAAGACCATCTTGCCTATCAATACCTTAAAAAACATACCACGTTTAAAGATTCGGCGGAAAATAGAAAATCATTGTGGCGTTTGAACCATCAACTCAACAACTATAAGAAACAAGCCGAAGAGGAAAGAAAAACAAGCCGGATCAATTTACTCAATAAAGACAACCAGCTCAAGGAACAAAAGCTAAAACAGCAGGCAACTATAAGGAACAGTCTAATTGCCGTAATACTTTTACTCTTTTTGTTAGGGGTTTTTGTTATCAGAAGCTTTTACCTCAAACGAAAAAAGCAACAAGCTGAAAGTGAAAGAAAGCAAACAGAACTTGAAATGCAGGCGCTGCGTGCCCAGATGAACCCGCACTTTATATTTAATTGTCTTAGTTCCATCAATAAATATATTCTAAAAAATGAACCTGATACCGCCGCTGACTATCTTACTCGTTTTTCACGATTAATACGAATGGTACTCGTCAATTCTCAAAAGCCATTGATTACACTTGAAGATGAATTGGAAATGCTGACTATCTATCTTGATATGGAACGTCTGCGTTTTAAAAGTGCTTTCAATTATTATATCGTTTTTGCCAACCGGGTAGATGCAGGCGCTGTTTTTATCCCACCCCTACTGCTTCAACCATTTTGTGAAAACGCCATCTGGCACGGATTGAAGCATCTCGCGGATCCGCAATCTGGCCGTCGGGAACAGGGCCGGCTCGATATTGAACTAAGCATGGATGGCAGGGTCCTGATTTGTACGATCATCGATAATGGAATCGGTAGAGAAAAAGCAGCTGAAATAAGATCCAAATCAGCAGAAGGAAGAAAATCTATGGGCTTAAAAATTACCACCGATCGGCTGGCCCTTCTCAACCGGGAAAAGGGTTTACCCGCTGTTTACGAAATTGAAGATTTGAAAGATGAAAGCGGAAATGCCACCGGCACAAGGGTTATTTTCAAAATTTGTTATAAGGAACCAGTGGAAGAAATGGCTTAGCGTACTTTGCGTAGAAAGCGAAGAAAGGAAGGGCAAAGATCGCAAAGGGTTAATTCAAAATCACATGCTGAAAGCAATTATCATAGATGATGAACCTGACTGCTGTGAGTCGCTGGCCACTTTACTGGAGCGATTTTGTCCGGAAGTGCAAATTGCCTCTACCAGCTATTCCGGCGCAGAGGCATTAACAGCCATACTGGAAATAAAACCTCATCTCATTTTCCTCGATATTGAAATGCCTTATATGAATGGATTTGAATTACTGGAAAAATTACCTGTCATTGATTTCGATGTGATTTTTACCACCAGTTATGATCAATATGCTATCAAGGCTTTTCGCTTCAGTGCCCTCGATTATTTACTGAAACCAATTGACCGGGAAGAATTGCAAAAAGCAGTGCAAAAGGTTTTAAACAAAAAACAAAATCAGCTGCCCCAGCAGCTTGAAATTCTCCTGCAAAAACTCAACCACACAAACAATGCAGTTCAGCGCATCGCCCTGCCCACAATGGAAGGATTACAGATGGTGGCCATCAATTCGATCATCAGCTGCGCTTCAGACGGTAATTACACCATTTTCTTCATGAAGGATAAACAAAAATTGATCATATCCCGCCCCCTGAAAGAAGTCGAAGAAATGCTTGAAGACTATCCGTTTCTAAGGGTACATAATTCGTATATCGTCAACCTGAATGAGATCAGCAAATACGTAAAAGGTGAAGGGGGCTATCTAATAATGACCGATGGTGCAACAGTCGACGTTTCCAGAAGCCGGAAAGAATTGATGCTGAAAAAACTGCAGCCATATAAAGAATAGTCGTTCACTACTGACCGGGGAATCATTTATTTCCTCATTTTTTTTGTACCCACACAGCTATATAGGAGAACATAGTTCTTTCACACAGAAATCTATGTGTTTCTCCTATTGTGCACTATTGTGGCTATGTGGTTCCAATAACATTTACTTAGAGGTTGACTCATGAAACCCTGCATTTCACCCGCTTGATATCCACGCTCACTCATTATTAGATAATAGGCATGACTTCTATTCTACATTTATGGTGCCGGATGCCTGGTGAATTTTGTACTTTACTGAGGAGTTTCTTTCACCTAAACAGGCCTCCGGATTTTATTATGAAAAAATATCTACTAGCCGCAGCAATCATCCTTTTTTCATTTCAGTCATTTTCTCAAACAAGTGATCTGCCTACTTTAGAAAGCCTCAAAAAGCAGGTTCCTAATTTAAAGGATACTGCCCTTGTCAATTGTCTTAATCTGATTTCCTACAATTTTTCTATTACCGGTTTTGGACCTACTTCGGCAGATTTTATAAGAAGGTCAGATTCAATATTTCGCTACGCTAGCCTGGCATTTGAAGAAGCAAAAAAAATAAATTACAAAAAGGGCATAGTGGACGCATTAAATCAACTGGTAAGCAGTCAAAACATTAAAGGCTTCGGTTTAAGGTTGGGACAACAAAACGATTCCGCCGCAAAGGTTACACAGCAAAAATATCTGTCTGAAGCTATTGCACTTGCTGAAAATATAAATTATGATGATGGACTGGGTATAGCATATATGGGCTGGCCGCAGCAAAGCAGAAATGACACTATTGATTATATGAAAAAATCATTGCCCTATTTCCAAAAAGCAGGAGATGAAAAAAAAGAAGGAGAAGCTTGTACCTGGATCGCTGAAGGTTATTTTTATAAAGGCTATTATGAAAACGCTATCGAATATTGTCAGCGGGGATTAATCCTCAATCGCAAAACAGTGGACAATGCAAGAACTAAAGTAGAACAGGATTGGAGATATTACCTTTATCAACAGTCCCTTACCGATATGGCAGATCTTTACAAAGCTGCCGGAGATTATCAAAGCTCCCTTGAATACCTTGAAACAGCTACCAGATTTGGGATTGAAAGGAATACAGGCTGGACAATGGAGGGAGAAAAAGGAGAAATATTTCGCTTAATAGGGAATTACGATTCTTCATTTTATTATTTAAGAAAACCCAACACCATTGCGAATGAATGGACGGAAAGAGAAATTGCCGCTACCTACATTATGGTAAAACAATACGACAGCGCTTTAACAATATTGAACCAGATTGAACCAGTATTCAGGAAAACTAATATAATAGGAAATTTGCTCCCGGTTTTGTTTTATACAGGCAGCGCATATGCAGGTAAAAACGAATACAAAAATGCACTGCCATATGCAAGGGAAGGAATATCAAATGCAGAATATCTAGGCGTAAGACCAGATTTGATGAAAGGTTATGAACTACTCTCCAGGATTCATCATAATCTCGGCAACAACGACAGCGCTTACTACTATCTCGATAAATATATCATCCTTAAAGATTCTATACAGAACAAACAGTTTCTCTTTCGCATCAACAATTACAAAAAAAATGCTGCAGATGCAAAGCAACAATCACAGTTAATGTTACTTGATAAAGACAACAAACTGAAAGACGCACAGCTAAAACAAGAAGTCCAGCAAAAGAATTTTCTTTTAATTGTCCTTTCAGCATTAGGGCTGACTGGTTTTTTTGCTTACAGGAGCATTTACTTCAAAAGAAAGAATGAAAGGCTGAATTTAGAAATTCAACTCACAGTGCAGCGCCTCGAAAGTGAAAAGAAACACACAGAATTAAAACGGCTGGCATCCGATCTACAGATGCAGGCATTGCGGGCCCAGATGAACCCTCATTTTATATTTAACAGCCTTAGCTCGATCAATTGGTTTATCATGGAAAATGATAAGGAAAAAGCCTCCGATTATCTCACGCGTTTTTCAAGATTGATGAGAATGGTGCTCAATGCCCAAAAACCCACTATTCCACTGGAAGACGAATTGACGATGCTGGAATTGTATCTTGATATGGAACGTATGCGTCTTAATTATTCTTTTGATTATAGCGTTACATTTACCAACGCCGTGGATGCCGGGGGCATTTCCATTCCGCCCATGCTATTGCAGCCGTTCTGTGAAAACGCCATCTGGCATGGGTTTGCAAACTTGGACGCCAATGCGAGTGGGAGCAAGACCCAGGGACAATTAAATATCAATATCAAAACTGAAGGCAACATGATTGAATTTGCCGTAACGGATAATGGTATAGGTAGAAAGGAAGCCGAAATCCTGGCAAGGCGATCAGTGAAAAAGGAAAGATCAAAAGGACTATCTATTACCCGTGAAAGACTGGCACTTTTCTGTGCCGAGCATAACGCTGAAGCCGGTTTCGAAATCAAAGATCTTGCCGATGAAAAAGGTGCCGCGGCAGGTACCCGGGTTATATTAAGAATAAGCTATAACCAGGTTTTAGAAGAAGTTGCATAAGGACGAGCACAATGATCAACGCAATAATTGTGGATGACGAACAGCATTCGTGCAAGACGCTTTCAGCGCTCCTGGAAAAACACTGCCCTGAAATAAGAGTATTGGCCACTTGCACAAACGGTACAGAAGGGTTGAAGGCGATACGGGATTTAAATCCCAATCTCGTCTTCCTGGATGTAGAGATGCCGAGGATGAATGGTTTCGAAATGCTGGAACAACTGCCGTCCGTTAATTTCCATCTCATTTTTGTTACCAGTTACGATGCGTATGCGCTGAAAGCGATCAGGTTCAGCGCAATTGATTATCTTCTGAAACCCGTGGATCGCGAAGAGTTAATAAAGGCTGTCCAAAAAGTCATTCAGCGAAGAGAAGCCCCACTCCCCGAACAACTCAGGATCATCATTGACCGGCTGCAGGAGCCGAATTCCCGATCTAACAAAATTGCTTTGCCCACGATGGAGGGACTACAGATGATCCCGGTTCAAAACATTATCAGTTGCGAAGCCAACGATAACTACACCACCCTCCTGCTGAAAGACCGGAAAAAGGTGGTCGTGACCGGAACATTGAAAGCAATTGAGGAGTTGTTGGAAGATTTCCCGTTTCTTAGGGTCCACCGTTCTTATCTCGTAAACCTTGACGAGGTAGAAAAGTACGTGAAAGCAGATGGCGGCTACCTTGTGATGAGTGATGGTGCACAGATTTACATTTCTCGAAATAAAAAGGATGAACTGCTGAAGAGATTGGTATCGGGGAGAGAATGAAGCATTGTAGTTTTATACTCTGACATATTTGCTCGTACAATACTTACTTTCTTGCACTTCCAATTGTCCCGTATTTCCGGCTAACTGGCTTGCCCTGGCCGCCAACCTCTCATTTTTCCTCAGTCTCCTTTCCTCCCGGCCTTAGTTTGGTGACGAAATGCTGATTGTTTTTCGTAATTTTTAATTAACCAAAACAGCATTTCGAGGTTGTTATGAAAAAATTGACTTTGATCGTTGCATTAATATTTGGTTTCTGCTTACGACCTTTTTCCCAATACAACGAAGCAAGAAGAATTGACAGCACCAGGCTGGATAGTCTGAAAAGGATCCTGCCCATATTAAAAGATGAAGCGCGGGTTAACACTCTAAATGAAATATTAATAAGAAGTTTATATTTTCATTTTATTAATAACACTTTAGTCGATTCGGCCAGAGTAGACTCTGTACGCCTTTACGGCTCAAAGGCATATAAGGAAGCCTCCAGGATTGGTTATAAAAACGGAATCGCCCTGGCTTTGATCACCCTTTCTGGCTTTGAAACATGGATGAATCGTTCCATAACTGATACTGCCGGCAAACTAAAAAACATATTAAGAGGAATCGAATTAGCCGAGCAGAATAAGAATGATGAAGTGCTGGGCTGGGGGTATTTCTATTTAGGAAATCAATTATTTCTCGGAAATGATGCTAAAAAAATACAAGAGTGCCGGGAAAAAGCAATTAATTATTTTCTAAAGGCATCCGATACTTTACATGCAGCGGAAATGGTAACATGGATGGCCTCAGATTATGCCGGCCGTGGCGAATACGAAAATGCGTACGATTATGGAACAAAATCACAGTATCTCTTAAAAAGAAGCAACCCATATATTTCCAACATCTATTATGACTTCCTTGTGCAGTACGCAACATCCGACATGGCGTACACATATATGGCTGCTGGCGACTACGAAACAGCGATGATTAAACTACGCGAAGCCGATCAATACGGAATTGAACATAAAACTGACTGGTCGATAATAGGCGATATCACCGGGCTGTTTTGTGAAATGAAGCAATATGATTCCGCCTTAATATATTGGAATAAATGGAGAGGTGGCAAGATTTATTGGACTTTTCCAGGTTTGGGATATGCCGCCGGGGCAAACAGCATTCGGGCGAAAATTCATCTTGCAAACAAAGAATATGACAAGGCAATTGAAATTTTAAGAAGTTGTGATGATACCCTGCAAAAGTATGAGTATATGCGAAAACCTCTTCCATTACCGATGGGACATCTTTTACTTTTGGGTAAGACATACAACGAAATGGAAAATTACAAAATGGCATTAGCATACACTACAAGAGCAACGCGTATTGCTCAAGATAATAACATGCGCCTGGAGATGATGAACTGCTTTGAACTGCTTGCATCCGTGTACCATCAACTTGGAAACAACGACAGCGCATATGAATACCTGGTGAAATTCAATATGATCAGGGATTCGATCCAGAACAAGCGATTCCTGCTGCGGATTTATAATGCCAAAAAGGATGCGGAAATTCAGAATAAAGAAGCACGCCTGTCTCTTCTCGATAAGGATAATAAACTCAAAACAGGACAACTAAGACAGGAATCCCGTTTAAAAAATTTCTCCCTCCTTCTTCTATTGGCTGTTGTATTAATCGGAATTTTTGCTTACAGGAGTATTTCTTTAAAACGGAAAAATGAAAAACTTAGACTAAAAACTCAGTTAACATTGCAACAATTCGAAAATGAAAAAAAACAGGCAGAACTTCAACGGCAAACTACCGAACTAGAAATGCAGGCGCTGCGGGCCCAGATGAATCCTCATTTTATTTTTAACTGTCTAAGTTCCATCAATAAATTCATTTTAAAAAGTGATGTCGATACTGCTTCTGACTACCTGACCCGGTTTTCCAGGCTCATACGGATGGTATTAACTAATTCTCAACTTTCCCGGATCCCGTTAAGTGATGAAATAGAAATGCTGCGGTTATATCTAGATATGGAAAGACTCCGTTTCAGCGATTCATTTACTTACAGCGTTATCTACGAAAATGCCATAGAACCGGAAGCCGTTAGTATCCCGCCGATGCTGCTTCAACCCTTCTGTGAAAATGCTATCTGGCACGGGCTGATGCACAAGGAAGGACACGGCAAACTGGAGATAGTAATGAGCCTCCGGGATGGAGACCTTCAGTGTGTCATTGCAGACAACGGCATTGGGAGGGAGAAAGCTGCTGAGCTGAAAAGCACGTCCAAAGGAAAACAAAAATCATTCGGCCTGAAAATCACAACGGAGCGGCTGGCCTTATTTAACAATGAAAAGACAATTCAAAGTTTCTATAACACCGAAGATATACTCGATGGAGCAGGAAATGTTGCGGGAACAAAAGTGACGCTAACCATTAGACTTAAAGAAGGAGTTGAAAAGGTTGTTAATACATCGTAAGTACTGGCGCTCGTAGTATCAAACTTTGCGCCCTTTACGGTTACCCCCGCTGCACACAAGCAGACATTCGAAGGTGCAGGGAAACAGAACCGCAAAGAACGCAAAGAAGAAAACGCAAAGCACGCAAAGACAAATTGCCTGATATGCTGAAAGCAATTATTATAGATGATGAAAAGCACAGTTGTGATGCATTGAAAATGTTGCTGGATAAATGCTGTCCACATGTGCAGGTATTAACTATTTGTCATTCCGGTGACGAAGGGATTAATAAAATAAACGAATTAAAGCCCCAGCTGGTTTTCCTTGATATCGAAATGCCACACATGAACGGCTTCCAGATGCTGGAAAAACTACCGGAAATCAGTTTTGAAATAATTTTTACCACCAGCTACGATCAGTACGCCATCACCGCCTTTAAATTCAGTGCCCTGGATTATTTGCTGAAACCGGTTGACCGGGAAGAGCTTGAAAAAGCGGTGAAAAAAGTCGAACGAAAAATGAGTCCCGCCATTTCGCAGCAGCTCGAGATATTGATGCAAAAAATAAATCAGCCTTTTGTACCAGTACAACGAATAGCGTTGCCCACCATGCAGGGACTGGAATTTGTGCCTGTTGAATCAATCACGCGGTGTGACTCAAGCAATAACTACACAGAGTTCTTCCTCGCCGGAAATAAAAGACTGCTTGTGTCGCGCACATTGAAAGAAGTTGAAGACATGCTGGCAGAATATGGTTTTCTGCGTGTGCACCATTCTCATATCGTAAACCTGAACGCCATAACAAGATATATCAAAGGCGAAGGCGGGTACCTGGTCATGGCGGATGGTTCCACAGTCGATGTCTCAAGAAGCCGAAAAGAATTACTGATACAAAAATTGCAGCCTTATAAAGAATAGGATTTGCTGTTCTCCTGCTATAATCGCTGTTCATCCTCAATATGCCGTCATTCACTCATTCTGGTTGTTTAAAAACTTTGGAAAAATATAGCTTTAATCAACAACAGAGGTTTTAAGCCACCATTCTTACCCTGGATCAAAAATGTTTTGGGAAAAGCCAATCCTAAATAGACTATTATTTCTTCCAATTGACGGGCGAAAGAACGAACCAAGATCAGGCCATTTAAACCTCGCACTTTGATGCTGACTATTAGTCTTAGGCTTAATACTTTTTAAATAGAATAAAATGAAAAAACTGCTTGCAACCCTGCTATCTGCATCGATTCTCATCATCCATTCACATGGACAAGTATTAGATCCTTCATTTGGTAATGGTGGTAAACTTATCCTCACTGATGTCATTAATAATTTTGCTGGGGGGCAATCATCAACTCTTGTGCAAAGTGACGGAAAAATTGTAATGGCGGGGTCTTCGCCAGATCTTACAAGCACAATTGTATGCCGTCTGAATGTGGATGGAACCTTTGACAACAGTTTTGGCAATAATGGAAAAGCGATATTAATATTCACCTTTCCGGTTGATATAAAAATTCAAACAGACAACAAAATTATCGTTGCAGGTAATGGGAAGGTTGCAAGGCTAAATACAAACGGAACGCTGGATCAAACCTTCAATAGTACCGGTATGGTAAGTGTTTCTTTTATCATTTCCAGATTGCTTGTCCAGTCTGATCAAAAAATAATTCTGGCCGGAAAAACCATTGGGCTTTACATGACAAGGTTGAATAATGATGGTAGTGTTGATGTTGGTTTTGGTACATCCGGAATAATATCCCTTCCCACATTTGCTCCTGTCCCTTCAGATGGAACGATCTTAGAAGGAATAGCTCAGCAAACGGATAATAAAATTGTAGTAAGCGGCCACTGCCGAAATCCGGTCACAGCGCCTGCCGATATTGATTTTTTTATTGCAAGGTTTAATACAAACGGAGCATTTGACAATTCTTTTGGCGGTACGGGCCTCCGTTTTGTTGATATCAACAATAGCTTCAACTTCGCCGGTTCACAATTGACAGATGCAAATGATAAAACAACGGTTTCCGGGTGGGGTTTTGGCGATTTTCAATCGTCCAGGTTAAATGCGGACGGTAGTCTTGATAATACATTTAACGCTACAGGTAAAATTTCTCTTACAATAAACAATAATAACAGCGCATGTTATGCATCCGCATTCCAACAAGATGGAAAACTTTTGCTTGTAGGACAAGTTTCTGGCTCAACAAATGATTTCGGCATTATCCGACTAAATATTAATGGTACCGTCGATAATAGTTTTAATAATTCCGGCAATATGAGCATTGATTTTAACAATAGTGCTGATTTAGCCGCCAATGTAGTTGGCTTACCTGGCGGACAGATATTGGTAACGGGCGTTTCACAGGTAAACGGTATAAACCAGTTTGCCCTACTACGTTTGCTAACAGAACAACATACCTACTTTCGTGATTTGGATGGAGATGGTTTTGGAAATAATTCCGTTATAACCTCTTATTATTTTCCGCCCGATGGTTATGTAATAAATAATACTGATTGTAATGATAATAATTCAGCAATTAATCCCGGGGCCATTGAAGTTTGTGACGGTATAGATAATAATTGTGATGGTCAAATTGATGAAGGCTGCACAACCCCGCCGGCCATAAGCATAAATGATTTATCCGTTTACGAATCACAGGGAGTAGCTACTTTAACGGTCAGGTTATCAAAAACAAGCGCCCTACCTATTAAAATAAATTACGCGACTGTTGATGGAACAGCTGTGAGCAAAGGAAAAGGTAAAAACCCGGCGATTGATTATATGGCAGCAAGAGCGACGATTACTATACCTGCGGGGTCTCTTTCGGGAACGATGAGCATAGCAGTTATTAATGATGGTATAATTGAGTCATCAGAATATTTCGATGTGCAAATTAGCATTATGAAAAACGTAAATGCGACCGTCAGCGATGGTTCCGGCAGAGTAACCATATTAAATGGAGTCCAGCCACTAATAACCTCAGCGAGGCCAAGTGTTAAAACCAATATACAGTCCGATAACATTTATCCGACGAAAACAATGATTGTAAAAGTTTCTCCTAACCCCAGCACCGGCGATTTTCATCTGCAGGTTATAAGTAATAGTGGGAAAGAGGTAATGATAAGAGTTATAGATGTAGTGGGCCGTCTTGTAGGTTTGTTGAAATCACAACCTAATCAAACCATTCATTTAGGTCATGAATTAATGCAAGGCAATTATTTAATTGAGGTAGTCCAGGGGAATGACCGGAAAACAGTACAAGTGACAAAACAATAACAACAAGATAGTTATTTTTCAGAGCCTGAAACAATACCAGTCGACATTTCACCTCACATAAAAAGGTTTCCTTCGAAACGTTTTTACTTACTGAAACCTCTGTTCATCCGTCGAACTCGTCATTCGCACATTCTGGCTGGTAATCTGTTGTTACAAACTATAGTTTAGGTACAGAATTAAATTAATAGCTTTTCTTTTCAAAAACACCATCTGGATATGATACAGTCAGACAACCTTATCCAAATTTCAATAGGATTTGCGAGAAGCCTTTTTTCCCTTGTAATTTATTTCACCCTCGTCCTGCCAGTGACACAGGCACAATCAAATATTCATGGAAAGATTGTTGACTCCATCGGCAAACCGATTCCCAATGCTAATGTTCTATTACTAAACTTCGCTGATTCTGTACTGGTAAAAGGACTCCTTAGTTCAGAGGACGGCCAATACAGTTTTGAGAATATAAAAACCGGCAGGTATACCATTTCTGCTACGCATACCGGTAATAATCCCGCCTATAGCCCGCACTTTGAAGTCACGGACAAACAGGAAAATATTGATATGGGTATCATGAAACTGAATGAAACTCCCATTACATTGTCTAATGTCGCAGTAACCGCAAAAAAACCATTGTATGAGCGGAAGATTGACCGGCTCCAGATCAATGTAGCGGCCAGCATCGTGCTCGCAGGTACCACCGCATTGGATGTGCTGGAAAGATCCCCGGGAATACGCGTTGATCGTATGAACAATTCCATCTCAATAAATGGCAAGGGGGGTGTGATCGTAATGATAAACGGGAAGAGAAACTATATGGAAATTTCTGCCCTCGTGCAAATGCTGGCAGCAATGCCATCCGGCAATATTGAACGGATTGAAGTGATCACTACACCACCGGCAAATTATGACGCACAGGGAGACGCAGGGATCATCAACATTATTCTTAAGTCCAATGGTCAATACGGCACCAATGGCACATACTCAGTTTCGGCTGGTTATACCAGGGGGTTTGACGGCAACGGAAACTTTACCTTTAATCACCGAACGAACAAGATCAATCTTTTTGGAAACTATTCTTTCTATGGCTCTACCTCGGGCCAAACCAATTACAATTATCGGGCTGTGGTCTACCAGGGTGATCTCAAGGAAAACTACTCCGAAACAAACAGGGATCCAATCGTGCATCAGCATAATATACAGGCCGGGATCGACTATGAGATCAATAAAAAATCTATTATAGGCGTCCTGGCGACCGGCTATTACCGGAGCTGGGATATGGTGGCAACCAATTATGCACAGGTAAGCACGAATGGTAGACTGGATACTAGCGCTACTGTTATAAATAATGAACTTCACATTACAGGAAATGTCGGAATTAATCTTAACTGGCAACATAATTTTAAGGAAAATGAAAAGCTGACATTTAATGTTGACTACCTGCATTATCATGATGACAATCCCAGTGATTATACCAACTCATATTATGGCAGCGACGGGAGTTTTTTATATGATGAGAAGATGGAAAGCACTAAGGTTACGCCATTGGAGCTTTGGATAGCCGCCGGAGATTACTCAAAAAAACTATCCAAAAAGGCAGATCTTGAAGCTGGAGTAAAAGGAACCCTTTCCAGCTTCGAAAATGAAGTTCTCGTTCGATCCCTTGACCAAAATAATTGGGAAACCGATTCTGCATTGTCGGGTGTTCAAAATCTTAAAGAAAGTATTGGAGCTGCCTACGTGTCGTTGTCGGTACAGGTGACTAAGAAAACCTCGGCAAAATTTGGACTGCGTTACGAATACACAAGTACCAACCTGCGTTCGGAAACAAAGCAGGATTTGGTAGACCGGCAGTATGGCAATTTATTTCCCAGCCTGTTTCTCATGCACAGCATCGATGATAATAACGCGATTAATTTTTCTTATAGCAAGAGGATCTGGCGGCCTGGATTTTTTGTGCTGGCTCCTTATGTTATTTTCTATGATCCAAAAACCTTCTTTACGGGCAACCCGGCATTGCAACCTTCAATTACGGATGCCTTTGATGCTTCTTATACCTATAAAAACAAAATGGTAACACTCTCCTATAGTTTTACCGCGGATCCTATTACACAATTCTATAAAATCGACGAAGCGACCAACCGGATGATCATGGCCTATATGAACGCCAGTAATAACGAGTTTATCGGGCTTAGCTTGTCACTACCATTCCAGGCTACCAAATGGTGGAACATGCAAAACACATTGAGTGGCTCTTGGCAAAAAGTAAATACCTTCTATAAGGAGGAAGTTCAGAGAAAATATACCAGTTTATACGCCTACTCTACTCAAAGTTTTGTATTGCACAAAAACTATTTTTTTGAGGTATCCGGCTATTTCAGTTCCGGCGGAGGCTGGGGGCTCGGAGAATGGAAGCCCATGGGTTCACTCGATCTTGGAATTCAGAAAAAGTTCCCGGAAAAAAAATCCGACCTGCGGCTGTCAGTCAGAAATATCCTTAATACCCAGGATTATATTAATACGACCAGCGTGCCTGACCAAAATCTCTACCTCAGAAATTCAGGTAACTGGAGTAATATAAATTTCAGCTTCACTTTCACCCACAGTTTTGGTAACGATAAAGTAAAAGCCAAAAGACAGCGCACCACTGGGGCTGAAGAAGAACAGGGAAGGGCTAATTAGTTCCGCTAGGTGCAAACTGCCATTCATGGACGTATTCCTTCTTTCCCTCAGTCTCGCTTGAAAGAGACTACTTCCAATCATAGTTTTATAAAACCTGTTTGCCGTTCTTTTTTGTACCTTCTTATTATCGATTTTGAACTTAACCGGCATAAAGGCTTAGTTATGAAAAAATATGTTTTGATCTTACTATGCTTTATCGCAAACAATGTTAACGTACTATCACAATCAATTTCGGAAAGGAAAGACAGTCTGAAAATAGATAGTATCAAAAAAATCCTTCCGTCTCTTAAAGGGACTGACCATATTGATCGAATGATAGTTCTGTGCGAGTATTATTCCAATTTGCCCGATAGCGCCCGGTTTTATGGAAGTAAGATTTTAAATGAATCGAAACCGATTACCTATAAAAAGGGAATCGCGATCGGATTATTGGCTACTGCCCCTGATTCACTGAGGGAAAAACGAGCACGGGAATCAATCCAAATCGGCCAGGAAATCAAAAATGATGAAGTGCTGGGCTGGGCATACCTTGTTCTTAGCGCAACAGTAAAGGATCTCAAGCAAAACGAAGCATACCAATTGCAAGCGGCCGATCATTTCAACAAAGCCGGAAAAACTTTAAGAGCTGCATATATAAATACATGGCTTTGCCAGCTGTATTTCTCAATTGGCGAAAATGAAAAAGCGTTTGATTGCGCCAGAAAAAATCTTGAAAATCTTAAAACAATTAAGTCTCCTGAATTTTCGTCGGTTTATCAACAATCATTGCTCTGGTCATTGTGGAACATGTGCGAGATATTCTCTGCCGCCGGTGATTATGAAGAAGCGCTAAAATATATTCAGAAGACGGACCAGGTTGACAAAGCCGATAACCCTTCCTCATGGGGTTGGGATCTGGATATTTCAACTATCCATGCTGAACTCGGAAGATATGATTCGGCACTTCTGTATTGGCAGCGCTACAGGAATCATCCTAATTGGGATGACCCCAATTTCGGATGGCGTCCCGGCAAAAAATTAGCCTATAATTATCTCGCCAGGATTTACACCATGGACAAACAATATGAAAAAGCAATCGATATTCTTAAAGACAATATTGTTTATTTCGACTCTTTACTACAGTTCACAACCGGCAATAATCAAAATGCAGGTAATTATGGAAAAATGGCGGCATCAATATTATTAAGCCGCATTTATGATACTCTTAAAGATTATAAGACATCGTTAAAATATGCAAAGGATGGTTTTTATAATGCTCAAATAAAAAACAGGAGACCGGAAGTAATGCAGGCCTGTCACCTTCTTTCAAGGGCTTATCATAATCTCCATAACAACGACAGTGCTTATTCTTACTTAGAGCGATACGTCACTCTTAAAGACTCAATTCAAAGTAAACAGTTTTTATTACGCATATACAATTCAAGAAAAGAAGCAGAAAATGCAATGAAGGAGTCCCGTATCGGTTTTCTTAACCGTGACAACCAGATCAAAAAACAACAACTTAAACAGCAAGTAACTTTCAGAAACTTTCTAATTGCAGTTTTTATCGCAATCGTCTTTGCCGGATTATATGTATTTAGAAATATAAAGCTGAAACGAAAAAATGAAAGACTAAAACAAGATCAAAATGAACAGGAATGGAAGCTCAAACAATTGGAGAGTGAAAACAAGCATGTCGAGCTGCAAAAGCAGGCTGCAGAACTTGAAATGCAGGCCCTCAGGGCACAGATGAACCCTCATTTTATTTTCAACTGCCTCAGCTCTATCAACCGATTTATTTTAAAGAATGAAGGCAAAACTGCTTCCAATTACCTTACCCGTTTCTCCCGACTAATACGGATGGTGCTTATTAATTCACAAAAACCTATGATTGCGCTGGAAGAAGAATTAGAAATGTTAAGGATTTATCTCGATATGGAAAGGCTAAGATTTAAAAACTCCTTTGATTATGTCATAAGCTTTAGAAATGAAATCGATGCTGAAGCAGCTGTTATTCCTCCCTTGATCCTGCAGCCTATTTGTGAAAATGCCCTATGGCATGGCCTGATGCACAAAGAAGCCCAGGGTCACCTAAACATAGAACTAAGTCTTGAGAATAATGTACTGCAATGTATGATCATCGATGATGGCGTTGGCCGTGAAAAGGCAGCAGCATTAAAAAGCAAATCAGCAGAAAAGGAAAAATCAATGGGGTTACAAATTACTACCCAGCGGCTCGCATTATTGAATCAAAACAAAAATGTGCAGACCTTTTATTCGATTGAAGATTTGGTTGATGAAAATAAAAATGTTACCGGCACAAAGGTGGTTTTAAACATCAGCCATGAAGAATTGAAGGAAGAGTTAGTATAAACCCACAAATTACCGGTTATGAAAAAATATTTTTTATTTTCAATTGTTGCGATTCTTTTTTCTTTCGGGTCATTTTCTCAAAGTAGGGATCTGCCTACTTTAGAAAGCCTCAAAAAGCAGGTTCCAAATTTAAAAGATACAGCTCTTGTCAACTGCCTGAATCTAATTGCCTACAATTTTACCATTATTGGTTTTGGACCTGGCTCGTCAGATTTTATAAGAAGGTCAGATTCGATATTTCATTACGCTAATTTGGCATTTGAAGAAGCAAAAAAAATAAATTACAAGAAGGGGATGGTGGATGCGCTAAACCAACAGGCAAGCGGTGAAAATACAAAAGGTTATGGTTTAAGGTTAGCGCAAAAAGGCCATTCTGCCACTACGGTTTCGAGTAGAAATTATTTGTTATCCGCAATAACAATAGCTAAAGAAATTAATGATAATGATGCTCTGGGAGAAGCTTACTTTAAATGGCCCTCACAAACCGGATATGATACGATTGACTACATGAAAAAATCATTGCCTTATTTCCAAAAAGCAGGAAATGAAAAAATGGAAGGAGAGGTTTGTACCTGGATTGCTGAAGGTTATTTTTATAAGGGTTATTATGAAACCGCTATCGAATATTGTCAGCGGGGATTAATCCTCAATCGCAAAACGGTGGACGATGCAAGAACCAAAGAAGAACAGGATTGGAGGTACTACCTCTATCAGCAGTCCCTTTCCGATATGGCTGATCTTTACAAAGCAGCTGGCGATTATCAAAGCTCTTTGGCATACTTTGAAATTGCCACCCAGTTTGGGATTGAAAGGAATACAGGCTGGACTATGCAGGATGAGAAAGCAGAAATATTCCGCTTAACTGGGCAATACGATTCTTCATTTTATTATCTAAGAAAATCGGAATACACTGTGAACACATGGACAAAAAGAGATATTGCTGCTACATATCTTATGACAAAACAATATGACAGCGCTTTATCATTATTGAATCAGATTGAGCCTGGATTCAGAAAAACTAATAACCGAGGAAATTTAATCCCAATTTTGTTTTATTCTGTAAATGCATACGCTGGTAAAAACCAATATAATCTTGCACTTCCTTATGCAAGGGAAGCAACATCAAATGCAGAATATTTAGGCAGAAGGCCGGATATGATGAATGGTTATGAATTGCTTTCCAGGATACATCATCATCTTGGTAATAATGACAGTGCTTATTACTATCTCGATAAATATATCATCCTTAAAGATTCTATACAGAACAGGCAGTTTCTTTTTCGGATTAACAATTACAAAAAGGCTGCGGCAGATGAAAAGCAGCAATCACGGTTGATGTTGCTCGATAAGGATAATAAACTGAAAGATGCGCAACTAAAGCAAGAGGTCCAGCAAAAAGATTTCTTATTCATTCTTCTGGCAGTATTTGGGCTGACCGGATTTTTTGTTTACAGGGCTGCTTCATTAAAGCGCAAAAATGAAAAAATAAAGCATGCGCAAATGGAAAACGAAATGAAGCTGCAGCAAATGGAAAACGAAAAAAGACATGCAGCATTCTTGCAGCAAACTGCCGAACTGGAGATGCAGGCCTTGCGTGCACAGATGAACCCTCATTTTATCTTCAATTGCCTCAGTTCAATCAATCGTTTTATTCTAAAGAATGAAAGCAAAATAGCTTCTAATTATTTAACCCGTTTTTCCAGGTTGATGCGTATGGTTTTAATGAATTCGCAAAAAACATTGATCACGCTTGAAAGTGAATTGGATATGCTGGGGATTTACCTAGAAATGGAAAGGCTTCGCTTTAAAAATTCATTTGATTACAGCATTACTTTCTTAAATGCAATCGATACCGACAACGTTTTTATCCCTCCCTTGCTGTTTCAACCATTTTGTGAAAACGCTATCTGGCATGGGCTGATGCACCTGCCCGCAGGCAGGCAGGCCAATGATGGCCAGGGTCGCCTTGATATTGTATTAAGCATGCAGGATAATGTCTTAAATTGTATTATTACAGATAATGGCATTGGCAGGCAAACAGCAGACGAAATGAAAAGCAAAACTGCAGAAAAGGAAAAATCGATGGGGCTGAAAATTACAACAGAACGCCTGGCCCTGCTGAACCGCGAAAAAGGATTACATACATTTTATGAAATTGAAGACCTGAAAGATGAAAATGGAAAGGCGGCCGGAACAAAAGTCATATTGAACATTAGTGTTAAAGAACCAATGGGGCAAACTATATGACCAATAATTTGCATAATAACCACTATCGGGAAAAAGGAGCACTAAAGGCCCTCATAATTGACGACGAACCTTATTGTTGTGAAGCATTAGCCACACTGCTGGAAGATATCCCGGAAGTGGAAATTACAGCTATTTGTCACAATGGCGCCGATGCACTTGCCGCCATACAAAAATATTCACCTGCCCTGGTATTCCTCGATGTGGAAATGCCAAAAATGAACGGATTTGAAATGCTGGAGCAATTACCACAGGTCAATTTCGAGATTATCTTCACCACCAGCTATGACCAGTACGCATTGAAAGCAATCCGATTCAGCGCCATTGATTACTTATTAAAACCAGTTGATGAAGAAGAATTAAGAACCGCTATACAGAAAGTTATTCAACGCTCGCAAAAACCAATTACCCAGCAGCTGGAAATTTTATTGCAGAAAATTCACCAACCCTCCACCCCTATCAATAAAATTGCTATGCCAACAATGGAGGGTTTGCAAATGATACCGGTTGACTCCATTATAAGCTGTGAATCGGACAGCAACTATACAATCCTCCAATTAAAGAACAGTAAGAAGCTGATCGTCTCCCGTACTCTAAAAGAAATTGAAGAGCTCCTCGAAGAGCATTCCTTTGTCCGTGTGCATCGTTGCTACCTTGCCAACATGAATGAAGTCGAAAAATACGTAAAGGGTGAAGGAGGTTACCTGGTAATGAGTGATGGGACAACGATTGATGTGGCAAGGAATAAGAAAGAAGTACTTCTGAAGAAATTACTTCCACATAAGGAGTAAACTGTTCCTTCCCAACCTGAGCGAAATAGCTGACGAATCAACGATTTGCCGCCTTCCTGACAATATTTTCGGTAATGCTTGCAAAAATTCTCGGAAAAACCACTCGTTTCTGAAAACTGCGGTCCGGTTATTCGCAAACTTGACTATAAAATCTTTTGATTTTAAATATGGAACTTTTCCCGATAAATCGATGGAATGAACGGATGCAGTTACTTTAATTCATTTTTCGACAAACTGCATTTTTCTTCGATAAAACGCTTTGCCGCAGACTCAAATAACAAATTCTTTTACGTAGCTTGAACTTTGAAATAGCAAACCAGAAGCAAACTTCTTATGCCTTCTTACCCAGGTATATTGAAACTGAGGAAACCTGGATGGAAGTCTTGTCTGTTCATTATATTTCTAATTTTCCCACTTTACTTTTTCGGGCAGGAAACAAATTGCCGCGCATCAGGCAGAGTATTATCGACAAACGGCGAAATCCCGGGTGCTGTCACGGTAACTCTCATTCACGAGTCTACTCAAAATAAATATGTTTCTGTAACCTCCGGTGATGGCTATTTCCATTTTTTTAATTTAAAGCCCGGCGGCCCTTATACTGTTATTTTCAGTTCTGTAACGCATGACACATTAAAAAAAACAGATCTGTTCATTCATCTTACCAGCGACCATTTCTTTCATGACAATATGGAGGTTGCTGATTTCTCCATTCAGAAAAAAATAGAAATATTGGGTGAAGTAGTCGTCAATTCACGAAATGACAGGGGAAGCAAGAGCGGTATTGAAACAAACTTAACCGGCTCTGTGCTGAACAATATGCCGACAATTAGCCGCAACTTCCAGGATTTTGTGCGGATGGTGCCCCAGGCAAAGGTGAACGGCGACGGCGTCATGTCGCTCGCGGGGCAAAACAATCGCTTCAATGCTTTTTTCATCGATGGAGCAAACAACAATGATATCCAGGGAATCGCTGTAAATGGAATGAATGGAGGCCAAACGGGATCGCCGCCTGTTTCAATGGAAGCAATAGAGGAATTGAATGTTTTGCTGGCACCTTATGATGCGGAATATGGCAATTTCACCGGCGGGAGCATCAATGCTATTACACGTTCGGGAAGTAACGATAACAAATCGTCGGCATGGTATTATTTCAGAAATGAAAATTTAGCAGGCCGGTCTCCTCAGCCAATACAAAAGCCCGATAGCTCGGGCAAATCGCACCGGCCAAAGTTGTCACCTTTCTTTAACCAGACTATAGGAGCCTGGAACAGCGGAGCGATAGTGAAAAATAAGCTTTTTTATTTCGCCCTGTTCGAAGTGCAATCGGAAACAAGACCGCAACCGTATGATATCAGTGTATACCAGGGTAACAGCAAGACGACTGAATTAAATAACTTAAGCGAATTTCTGAAAGACACTTATCAATACGATGCCGGATCATTTCTTGAAACAAAAGATAAATTAGATGCCATCCGGCTTATGATAAAACTTGACTGGAATCCCTCTCTGAAAGACAAGCTTACTCTGTCTTATCGATACAATAAAGCCGCACGAAGTTTTCCTCCAAGGGTTTCCGCAAACAATGCAATTTTCTTTGAGAATAATGGAATAGACCTGACTGCGAGTAGCCACACGGGTTCCTTTGAATGGAAACGCTTTATCAAAAACAACATGAATAACCGGTTGCTGCTAACGTTCACCCGCCAGGTGAGCAACCGGAACTGGCTCGGGCAGCCATTTCCTACAGTAACCATTCGTGACGGTAATGGCAACATCCAGTTTGGAAGCGAACCGAATACCGGTATCAATGACCTGAATGCTAATGACTTTACTTTGTTTAATGTGTTGAAGTACGTTGAAAGGAAACATGTATTTACATTAGGAACAGATCTTAATGTCTCCATGCTGGATAACAAGGCTCTCCCGAGTTATTTTGGGTTTTACACCTTTGCCTCTTTAAATAATTTTATAAATATAGCTCCGCCTTCCAGGTTGCAACGGTCTTATTTCCTTTCAGAGGAACCAAATAACCCGGCAAAATTTCATACGCTTCGGGCCAGTTTGTTCTTAAATGATGAAATCAGGACCCGGTCAAATCTCAAGTTAAATTTCGGAATACGCCTTGATGTTAATTCTGTTCTTTCAACACCAGTAGAAGATACTTTTTTCAACAAATCTGCTATCCGTACCATTGCTTCTTATTACGATTTGGATGGTGCAAGATCGGGGCAAACCATGAAACCGCATTGGGCCCTCTCTCCGAGGATAAGTGTTGATTATAAAATCCCAGGGCCCAAAATAATTTTAAAGGCTGGCGCCGGCATTTTCGTTGGACACATCGTAAATATCTGGCACTATGATGTTTTTAATAGCAACACAGGCAGCATCGACATCAAGCCACCGGAATTTATACCGGATCCTTACAATCAACCTCAACCAGATTCCAGCCTCAGAGACCTGAACCTGATAGCCGGGAATTTTAAATACCCATCAGTTTTCAGGTCATCTTTTGTCCTGTCAAAAAAAATATGGAAAACCTGGGCCTTTTCCATAGAGGGAATTTTTACAAAAAACATTGTGGATGCCGCATTTCGCAATGTAAATATCCTGCCCCCGACAAGAAAATCGGAACCGCCTGATTCAAGAAATATTTACTCAACCAGTTCTGCACCCTCTCCCATAGTAAACGCTTATGGAACTGTTTACTTATTAACGAATAATCATGATAAGAAAGGACATTCTTACAGCATCAGCGCTATTATTCAAAAGCAGGCAAAGGACTATACCATTAGCGGCAGTTATACCTACGGCCGATCTTCACTATTGTTTGAAATAACCGGCGCGCAAACTCCTGCCAGGTCCCAATGGCGGAATATGGAGACCGTAAATGGAAGGAACTTTACAACGCTATCGACTTCTGATAATGACCTTCGCCATCGTATCACCGGCTGGGTATCCAAAAGATTTAATTACGCAAAAAACAAAACCTTTACCACCCTTTCACTATTTTATAACGGGCAGACAGGTAATCCTTACAGCTACGTATACCAGAACAGCATGATCAACGACAACGGCAAGGGGGAAATATTCGATCTTATTTACATTCCAACGGTAAATGACCTTACCGAAATGAGTTTTGCTCCGATTATCAACATGGCTACCAGCCAGGTTGAATATACACCCCAGGAACAAAAAGATTTCTTAAACGGTTTTATTGAAAGCGATAAATATTTACGGCACCATCGCGGAGAATTTGCAAAAAGAAACTCAGCCCGGCTGCCATTTACCAATGCCCTTGATCTCAGGCTCCAACAGGACTTTACAATTAAAGCCGGGAAAAAAAATTGGGGGATTGCCGTCACATATGATGTTTTTAACTTCCTGAACATGCTAAATAAAGATTGGGGCAGAATTTACTTCCTGTTAAACGACAGCTATCCCCTTATAACATTTTTTGGGTACGCCAGTACGACTCCGGACATTATTCCACAATATCAGTTCAAACCATTCAACGGAAAACCTTATTCCATGCAAACCAGTACCATCCCCGGCAACAGTGCCCGGTGGATCAGCCAGATAGGAATTAAAGTAAGCTTAAACTAAGAATTATTGCGCCTGGAGTCTTTCCATCACAACCTGCTTGTATAACCGGCCAATAGGAATTTCTTTTGTGTCCAGTTGAACGGAAAGTCCATTGTAGCTGGATATTTTATTCAATGAAACCATATACGACCGATGCACCCTGAGAAACATATGCTCTGACAACAGGTTCTCCATGGCGCTTATAGACTGCTTGGCCAGGACATTTTTGCCGCTGGCCAGAAAAAGTTTTACATAATCCTTCCAACTTTCTATATATATGATGTCGTTTACAAAAATCTTTTTCATATCTCTATCCACTTTCAGGTATACGAAAGCTTCTGGGTTCGATTTATATTCAACGGCTGTCGTTACAACTTCTTTATCCATCATCCTGTTGAGTTTAGTGATGGCTTTAAAAAAACGTTCAAATGAAACCGGCTTCACCAGGTAATCCACCGCATCGAGCTCATAGCCCTCCACCGCATAATCCCGGTAAGCGGTTACAAAAATTACTTTTGGAGCATGAGATAAGTTTTTTAGAAATTCAGTCCCCAATATCTTGGGCATTTTTATATCCAGAAAAATAACATCGACAGTTTTTTGATGCAAAATGTCCAGCGCTTCAATTGCATTTTTACACTGGGCCACAATTTCAAGCCCGTTAATATTGGAAATATAAGAAGCCAAAATCTTTAAGGCAGGAGGCTCATCATCTATAAGTAAGCAGCGCAGCTTCATAATGAAACATTTTCAGCAGCTTGTAAATGACCGTGCGACGAGATAACAGGACTGTTCTTTTTGATTTTTAGCTCCACCAATAATGAAACTACAAAGAAATTTCCATCGTCGTTCATTTTCAGTTCATGTTTACCGGGATACAAAAATTCAAGGCGCTTTTTTACATTTTGAATTCCGATTCCATTTTTGCTTAAAGGGACAAACTCGTTTTTGCTGTTGGCAATTTTACATCGTGCTACATCTTGTTTAACTGACATGTCCACACTTAACCATGGCTTTTCCAGTTGTTCAGACGTGCCATGTTTAAATGCATTTTCCAAAAAAGGAAGCAATAACAAAGGAGCGATGTATTTGTCCTTGATATCTCCTTCGATATTCCATGAAATTTCAATCTTATTTCCATATCGCTCTTTTTCAAGATCAATATAGTTTTTCATGATTTCTGCTTCTTTTTCGAGCAATACTTCCTCT
>Ga0310810_10000644_pt1 | contig 34986 bp, 33 predicted proteins | sample NCmetagenome_FD_207641 | JGI IMG/M metagenome (GOLD analysis project Ga0310810, IMG submission 207641) | Soil microbial communities from experimental microcosm in Duke University, North Carolina, United States - NC | ecosystem: Engineered > Artificial ecosystem > Soil microcosm > Unclassified ... | reverse complement strand
GCGAAAAACTTGAGCGCCTCGGTCGCCGCGACCGCGTCGACCGGTTTCTTGTAGACGAGGATCCAGGTCGCAGCGGTCATCGGCCACGACGCCGCACCCGGCTGGTTGGCAAGGATGACGCCGTAACCCGGTTCGGACTTCCAGTTGGCGTTGGCGGCAGCCGCCTGAAACGCCTCGGACGTCGGCAAAACGGTCTTGCCGTCCTTGTTGACCATCTTGGTGAAGGTCAGCTTGTTCTGCTTGGCGTAGGCGTACTCGACATAACCGATCGAGCCCTTGGTGTTCGCGACGTTGTTCGCCACACCCTCGTTGCCCTTGGCGCCAATGCCAGCCGGCCACTCGAGTGCCGTGTTGACGCCGACCTTCGACTTCCAGTCCGCGCTTACGTCGCCGAGGTAGTAGGCGAAGTTGTACGTGGTGCCCGATCCATCGGAGCGGTGCACGATCGCGATCGCCTGCTTGGGAAGCTTCACGCCGGAGTTCTGCTTCGCGATGGCCGGGTCATCCCAGCTCTTGATCTCACCGAGGAAGATCTTGGCAAGCGTCGGGCCATCGAGCGTCAGGTCGCCCGGCTTCACGCCTTCGAGATTCACCACCGGCACGATACCGCCCATCACCATCGGAAACTGGGCAAGGCCTGTCGCGTCGAGTTCCTTGCCGGGAAGCGGCGCATCGCTCGCACCGAACGTGACGGTCTTCGCCTTGATCTGCTTGATACCGCCGCCGGAGCCGATCGACTGATAGTTCAGGCCGATGCCGGTCTCCTTCTTATAGGCATCCGCCCACTTGGCGTAGATCGGATACGGGAAAGTGGCGCCTGCGCCAGAAATGTCCGCCGCCAGGGCCGGTGCCGTGAATGCAGCCGCCGCAAGACCGGCTACCACGAAGGTGTGAATGAGTTTCAAGGGATCTCTCCTCTGTCCAGGACGAATGCGCGAGCATGGGTGTGGGCCATGCGCTTGCGTCCGCCGATCGCTGCTTCTTCGACGCCCCCGGCCGCGGCTTCTTGTCGTTCTTGGCCGTTGCCGCGGTGACCGTTAGGCGTCTCATGTCGCCGTTGTATGAACCTTCGGCGACGGCTGTGTGACAGTATAGATAATTGAAATAATTGAGTAATTCAGGGCAGGCTTGTGCCACCCCTGTGAACCAGCGGGAGGCGCACCGTGAAGGTCGCGCCCTCCCCGGCCGCGCTCTCGATGGAAAGCCTGCCGCGGTGGCGGTTGAGGATGTGTTTGACCAGTGCGAGCCCCAATCCGGTCCCGCCTTCGGCGCGGCTTTGCGTGACATCGACGCGATAGAAGCGCTCGGTCAGGCGCGGTATGTGCTCAGCGGCGATGCCGGGGCCGTAATCGCGCACAGTCACCAGCACATCGACGGTGCCGTCCGGCGCGGACGCATCCGCAAACCCGATATCGACGCGCTTGCCGCTCGCGCCATACTTGAGCGCATTCTCGACAAGGTTCTCGAACACGCGCGTCAGCTCATCGCGATCACCCGCGACCATCGCGGATGCGGCCGGTTGCGCGATCTTGATCTCGACGTTGCGGTCCTGCGCGAGCGTCTGCAATCCGTCCATCACCTGACGCACGATCGGCACGAGATCGACCGGCGTCTCGGGATGCATGTGTTCCGTGAGCTCGACGCGCGAGAGCGAGAGCAGGTCGTCGATGAGGCGCGCCATGCGGACGGCTTGCGTCTTCATGATCGCGAGGAAGCGCGCTCGGGCTTCCGCATCATCGCGCGCGGGGCCGAGCAGCGTATCGATGAAGCCCGAGAGGGCGGCAAGCGGCGTGCGCAGCTCATGGCTTGCGTTGGCGATAAAGTCCGCCCGCATGATCTCGGCGCGATGCACCGGGGTGAGGTCGTGAAACACGAGCAGCAGCATCCCGGACGCTGCCGACCCGAGAGGACGGACATGCGCCGCGAACCAGCGGTCGATCGGCACGCGCTGGGAGAACTCGACCGAACGGGGCTCGCGGCTTGCCGCGACATCGCGCACGGCTTCCACGACCTCGGGCACGCGCAGCGCCAGCGAAGCCGCAGCCCCGCGTGTAAGCGCCGGTGCGATGATGCGCGCCGCGGCGTTGAACGCGATCACCCTCGTGTCGCGATCGAGCACGATTGCGGCGTCCGGCAGGCTCGCGATCATGTCGTCGAGGAGCTCGTGAGCCCCGGCCGGCGTCTCGTCGGCAAGCGTCAGGTCCGCGCCCGCGCGCGTCCCGTTGAGCCACCCAAAGAGCGTTCTGTAAGCCTCGCCCGCCATGACCGTCCGGCGAATTCTGACGTGCCTCTATGACTTGGGCGCGACACCCAGCCACAATTCGCGCACGCCCAGAATCGCGAGCGAAAGCGCGAATGGCACAACATAGTAGAGAAGCCGGAACAACAGGAGTCCGGCGAGCAGTTCCTCACGCTCGAACTCGATCAGGGCAACCAGCATGGCGGCATCGAAGACGCCGAGCCCTCCCGGCGAGGCGCTGGCAAAGCCAAGCAGAGTCGCGGAGACGAAGATCACGGCGAGCTTGATGAAGCCGATGTGGGGATCTTCCGGCAGCAGCACATACATGGCGGCAGCACAGCAGGCGAGATCGACAATGCCGATCCCGATCTGCAGGAGGGTGAGCGGCCCGCCCGGCAAAGTTACCACCCAGTCGGACCTGCCGATGACACGTTGTTTTGCCCAGACCCAGGCGACGTAGCCGACGAGCAGGCCGAGCGCCGTAAAGCCGAGGGCTCGATTGAACCAGACTGGAAGCTGATCGATCGCGCTCGCCGCCTGCGGCACATACGCAATGCCGAGCCCCAGCACCGCGACGTTGCCGAGCCAGAAAGTCAGCCCCGCGACAAAGCAGATTTTTGCCACATCGATCGCAGTCAGCCCCCAGGCCGAGTAAACGCGATAACGCACGGCGCCGCCGGTGAATGCGCTCGCCCCAATGTTGTGGCCGATCGAATAGCTCGTGAAGCCCGCGAGTGCGGCGGTGCGGTAGGGGACGTGGTCTGCGCCGATCGTGCGCAGCGCGAACAGGTCATAGAACGTGAGCGTGAAGTAGCCGGCCGCCACGAACGCTCCTGCGAGCAGGATATCGATCCACTCGGTGGTCTTGAGTGCGTCGATCAGATCGGCGACGGAGATATCGCGGAGGATGCGATAGAGCACCACCGCAGCCGTGACGATGATCACGAGGCTCAGCGCAAGGCCGATCCGGTTCCAGCCAATTCTCTGATCGATCACTCGCGCCGCAGCGCGGATCGGATGGAGCATTCCTCTTACCCTATGGTCGGTGACGACCGTCGTTTCTTGTTCTTCCGGGACGCTCCCGGGCCGGCTTTCCCCGAGTAGCAGAACCACGGAGCGGGCGCGAGTGCGCATAGGTCACAAGGGGCCCAAGCATGGCCGGACGGATTGTCTCCGGCCCGCACGCATGTAAGCGTCCTCACCGTCAAATAGGGAGCGAACATGATCCTGCGCAATCTCGGGCGATCCGGCCTGCGAGTCTCATTGATCGGGCTCGGCTGCAACAATTTCGGCCAGCGGATGGATCTGGAAAGCTCGCGCCTCGTCATCCACAAGGCACTCGATTGCGGCATCACGCTGTTCGACACCGCCGACGTCTATGGCGGGCGCGGCGGCTCCGAGACTGTGCTCGGGCAGGTGCTCGGCGACCGTCGCAAGGACATCATCCTTGCCTCAAAATTCGGCATGCCGATGGACGATGGCGAGAAGAAGGGCGCCTCGCGCCGCTACATCATGGCGGCCGTGGAGGCGAGCCTGAAGCGGCTGAAGACCGACTGGATCGACCTCTATCAGCAGCATCGGCACGATCCGCTGACCCCGATCGACGAGACGCTGCGCGCGCTCGAGGATCTCATCCGGCATGGCAAGGTGCGCTACATCGGCAATTCCAATTTCACGGCCGCGCAAACCGTCGAGGCGCAACTGACTGCGCGGCACCTTGGCCTCAACGCCTTCGTGTCCTGCCAAGATGAATACTCGCTGCTCAAACGCGACCTGGACCGCGAAAACCTCGTCGTGATGGAGCGCTACGGGCTCGGGCTGCTGCCCTATTACCCGCTCGCCTCGGGCCTGCTCACCGGCAAGCACAAGCGCGATGCGGCCGCACCAGGCACGCGGCTCCACCTGCCCATCTTCTCCGGCTTCATGAACGACGCGAATTTCGACGTCGTCGAGAAGCTCGAAGCCTTCGTGAAAGCGCGCGGACGCGCTATGACCGAACTTGCGTTCTCCTGGCTCGCTACGCGGCCGACGGTTGGCAGCATCATCGCAGGCGCGACAAAGCCGGAGCAGATCGAAGCCAACGTGAAGGCAGCGGAATGGAAGCTCACCGCGGACGAACTGGCGGAGATCGACAACATCACAGCGGCGGCTTGAACCGCAGCCACACCTACGCTTCCTCCTCGGTCCCGCGCAGCAGGTGATAGAGGATGATGCAGCCGAAGGTGGCGGTGCCGATGCCGTCGAGCGTAAAGCCTGCGACGCTAAGTTTGAAATTGCCGGCGCCGAGCACAAGCGCGACGGCGACCGTGATCAGGTTGCGCGCCTTCGAGAAGTCGACGCCGTTCTCGACCCAGATCCGGCCTGCGGTCGCTGCGATCAGGCCGAACACGACGATCGACAGCCCGCCGAGCACCGGGCCGGGAATGGTTTGGATCAGCGCGCCGAATTTCGGCGAAAATCCGAGCAGGATCGCGATGATCGCGGCCGCGACGAAGAGCGCGGTCGAATAGATGCGCGTGATCGCCATCACGCCCATGTTCTCCGCGTAGGTCGTGACGCCAGTGCCGCCGCCGAAGGCCGAGACCATCGTGGCGATCCCGTCACCCAGAAATGCGCGGCCGAGCCAGGGATCGAGGCTGCGACCGGTCATTGCGCCGATCGCCTTGATGTGCCCAAGGTTCTCGGCGACCAGCACGATCGCGACCGGCGCGATCAGAACCATCGCCTTAGAGTCGAACACCGGCGACGTGAAATTCGGCAGGCCGACCCAGGCGGCCGCGCCGACCTTTCCGAACTCGATCGGCGGCCCATAGCCGGCATTCGCGGCGATCCAGTAGACGACGTAGCCGACGATCGCCCCGATCAGGATCGGGATCCGCCGCGCAAGCCCGGGCGCGTAGACGGCGCAGAGGCCGGTCGCAACCACCGTGATCAACGCGATCCAGCGCGCAAAAGCCGAGCCGTCCGCATTGCCCGGACCAATTCCGGACGCGCTCTGGATGGCGATCGGCGCGAGCACCAGGCCGATGGCGGCCACGATCCCGCCCGTGACAACCGGCGGCATCAGCTTTTCGACCCAGCCATGCCCGGCAGCGATCACGATCAGGCCGATGACCGCGTAGACCGCGCCGGCCGCGATGATGCCCCCGAGCGCGAGGCCGAGATTGGGATTGGGACCCGCAGCAACCGCGGCACCGGTCGCCACCAGCACCGGACCGATGAAGGCGAAGCTCGAGCCGAGATAACTCGGCACCCGTCCGCCCGTGATGACGAAGAAGATCAGCGTCGCGATGCCGGAGAAGAAGATCGCGACATTCGGGTCGAAACCCATCAGCAGTGGCGCCAGCACGGTTGCGCCGAACATCGCAACGACATGCTGCAGGCCGACCAGGATGGTCGGCCCGGTCGGCAGGCGATGCTCAGGCAGGATGACGCCCTCGGTCCTCACCTCCCAGACGACGAAATAGGATTCGCGACCGCCATTGTCCTGCTGCGCCATGCGGACCTCCGCCCTTGAGTCTCGTGTCGCCAAAGAGCGTCCGCCTCGGCCCGATAAGGGTCAAGTTGACGCACGGCGTCGTGCACAGTTAGTGCAATGCGAAATGACCGGACCAGCAATCGCGATCGTCGGCGGCGGGATTTGTGGGCTTTCGCTCGCCCTTAACCTGCATGCGCGCGGCGTCGCCTGCCGCATCTACGAAGCCGCGCCCGAATTAAAGGAACTGGGCGTCGGCATCACGCTCCTTCCCCATGCGATGCGCGAAATGACCGCGCTCGGCCTCGGCGAGGAACTGCTCGCGGCCGGCATCGAGAACGCCGAGAGCTGCTTCTTCAACCGCTTCGGCCAGCTCATCTACAAGGAGCCGCGCGGCAAGGCGGCGGGGTATCAGCTACCCGAAGTCGGCATTCACCGCGGCCGGCTGCACCTTGCCCTTTACCGTGCCGTCCAGGAGCGTATCGGCAAGGATTGCGTCGTTACCAATCATCTCTGCACCGGCGTCGAGCAGGACGAGACCGGCGCGCGGCTGATGTTCAGGGAAACAACAAGCGGCCAAACACTGCCGCCGGTCGCAGCCGACGTCGTGATCGCCTGCGATGGCGTCAACTCGGCGCTGCGCCAGCAGCTCGTCGGCGACGGCGTGGTGTTCACCGGCATCAACGCCTGGCGCGGCGTGACGCGGATGAAGCCGATCCTCACCGGCCGCAGTTACATGCGCATCGGATCGATCCTGACCGGCAAGATCGTGATCTATCCAATTGCGAACTACGATGACGGCACTCAGCTCATCAACTGGACCACCGAGCTCAAGCGCGACACCACCGACATGAACGACTGGAACAAGCTGGGCGACATCGCCGACTTCATCTCGGTGTACGAAAGCTGGCGCTTCCACTGGCTCGATGTCGCAGAGATGATCCGCAAATCGGATTTCGTGCTCGAATATCCGATGGTCGACCGAGATCCTCTCGATCGCTGGACATGCGGACGCGTGACGCTCGCGGGCGATGCCGCGCACCCGATGTATCCGCGCGGCTCGAACGGGTCAGCGCAGGCGGTGATCGATGCGCGCGTGCTGGCCGAATATCTGGCGAAAGGCGGTGATCCGCGCGATGCCTTGCGCGCTTACGAGAGCGCGCGGCGCGAGGCGACCGGCAAGGTGGTGCGGACCAATCGCGAGCACCCGCCGGATTTCATCAACATCAAAGTCGAGGAGCTGACCGGCGACAAGCCGTTCGACAATCTCGACGACTTCATCACGCAGGACGAGTTGCGCGCATTATCGGAGAGCTACAAGCGGATTGCAGGATTTGCGGTGAGTGACGTGAAGGGGGCGTAGACTTTCGCGAAGTGCGCGCCACGGACCGCCTGAAAGCGCGAATCCAGTTCTTTTCCGCTTGGCCCCTGGGTCCCCGCTTTCGCGGGGACGAGCGGGAGGGGCTCACTTATTCCTCACCCACTTGATGATGTGCGTTGCGACCGCCACCAGTGTTCCATCCTGGTTGGTGATCCTGATATCCGCGTTGGCCCGGAGCTTCTCGCGATCGATCGACGCGATCGTATAGCTCACCGTGATGGTGTCGCCGAAAAACACGGGCGCGAGGAAGCGCATGCGGTCGTAGCCGAGCGAGACGCCGGTGACGCTCGCGTCCGCGCGCGATTTCGCCGCCATCTGGGTCGAGGCCGTCGACATGTAACCTACCAGGAGCGCGCCGTGCGCGATCAGCGCTCCGTAGCTCGACTTCTTCATGTAGGCCTTGTTGACGTGATTCGGCGCGAAGTCCCCTGAGATGCCCGCGAAGGAATAAACATCGTGCTCGCCCACGGTTTTGGCGAATGTCGTCGTGTCTCCGACCGCGACGTAAAAATCGCTCATGGAATGCCCCGTTGATCGCACCGACTATGCACCCTACAAATCGGCTGGCACAAGAAAGCGAGGGACGGGATGAGCGAGTTTTCCGGCAAGGTCATTGTGGTCACCGGCGGCAGCCGCGGCATCGGCAAGGCGATCGCGGCTTCCTTCGCGCGCGAGGGTGCGCAAACCGTGCTCGCCGCCTCCTCGCAGGCCAATCTCGACAAGGCCGCCCAGGAGATCGGCAATTCCGGGCCGCGGCCCCTCACCTTCGCGGGCGACCTGAAGACGCTCGAAACCTGCGAGGCGCTGCATGCCTTCGTCAAGGAGAAAGCCGGACGCTGCGACGTGCTTGTCAACAATGCCGGCGCGACGCGCAGCGGCAACTTTCTCGAGATGCCGGACGAGGCATTCACGGATGGCTTTGCACTCAAATATTTTGCCTGCGTGCGGCTCTCGAAGCTGTTCTGGCCGATGCTCAAGGAGCGCGAGGGCAAGATCGTCAATATCATCGGCGGCGCGGCGCGCACCCCGGACGCGCTGTTCACCGTCGGCGGTTCGGTCAACGCCGCGATGGCGAATTTCTCGAAGGGCCTCTCCGGGCTCGGCAAAAAGGACGGCGTGAACGTCAACGTCATTCATCCGGGCCTGACCGAAACCGACCGCGTCATCACGCTGTTGCAGCAGCGCGCGCAGGCGAGCGGCATCACACCGGACGAAGCGCGCAAGCAGCTGATGGCGAAGGACGGCCTGCGCCGCATCGGCCAGCCGGAAGATGTGGCTGAACTTGCGGTATTTCTCGCATCCGACAAGGCGCGGCACATCCAGGGCGCCGCGATTGCGGTCGATGGCGGGCAAACGACTGGACTGTTCTAGCCGATGCCAACCCGCATCGCCGTCATCGGCGCGGGCCTGATCGGCCGCAAGCATCTCGGCATCCTCAAGGAGGATCCGGCGTTCGAGGTTGCCGGGATCGCGGACCCTTCGCCGCAAGCCGAGACTTATGCGCGCGAGAACGACTTTGCCTGCTTTCGGGAGAGCGAGGCGCTGCTCGAGAAGACGAGGCCTGACGGCGTCGTGATTGCGAACCCGAACGCGCTGCATCGCGAGACCGCCCTCCTCTGCGTCGCGCGAGGAATACCGGCGATCGTCGAGAAGCCGATCGCCGATACGCTTGGCGATGCGCGCGCGATCGTCGAGGCGGCCGCGAAAGCCAAAGTGCCGGTGCTCACCGGACACCATCGCCGCCACAATCCGATCATGCAGGCGGCGCACGATGTCGCCGCAGGCGGCGTGCTCGGCAAGGTGGTCGCGGCGACCGGCACCTGGCTGCATCGCAAACCGGACGACTATTACGACGTGACATGGCGGCGCGAAGCTGGCGGCGGGCCGATCCTGATCAACGCGATCCACGATATCGATTGCCTGCGCATGGTGGTCGGCGAGATCGAGAGCGTGCAAGCGATGGCGTCGAGTAAGCTGCGCGAATTTCCGGTGGAGGATACTGCAGCCGCCGTGCTGAGGTTTGCGAACGGCGCGCTCGGCACGTTCATCGTCAGCGACGCGACGGCGAGCCCGTGGAACTGGGAGGCGACCTCGCGCGAAAGCGCGATCACGCCGAGCGAGATCGAGAACTGCTTCGTCATTGCCGGCACCCGCGGGAGTCTTTCCATCCCGCAACTGCAGCACTGGTCCTATGACAAGCCCGAAGGTGCCTGGGCCGACCCGCTCACCCGCCGCACACTTCCGGTGCGGCATGCCGATCCCTACCCGCGTCAGCTTCATCATTTTGCACGCGTCATCCGCGGCGAGGAAGAGCCCGTGATCGATGCCGCCGAAGGGATGCGCACGCTGGCCGCCACGCTGGCGATCGCGGAATCGGCCAAAACCGGCCGGCCAGTTGAAGTTGCGGCGCTGCTGCGACACTAGCCTTGGCGCGCGAACAGGCTATGTTCCCGGCGAAATCGGGGGCGCACTGAATGGACATGCCGTCACGCGAGCTTGAGCTGATCGCGGTCGTGCGCGAACTGGTGCGCGAGCTCGCGCCCCAGCGCCTGAAACGCGGCGACGTCACTCTGTCCTCGCGTCTCGACCGCGACCTCGGTATCGACTCGCTCGGCCGCACCGAACTGGTGCTGCGCATCGAGCGCAAATTCCGCGTGCGCCTCTCCGTCAACGCGGTCGCCGAAATGGACACGATCACGGACCTGCTTAAAGCCGTCGAGCAGGCCGCGCCGAGCGACCTCAAGACAGCTGGTGTCGAGCTTTCGACATTCGCGCCCGTCGAGCTCATCGGCCAGCCCGACGATGCCAAGACGCTGACCGGGATGCTCGACTGGCATGTCGAGAACCATCCGGATCATCTGCATGTCACCGTGCTGCAGGACGAGAACACGGTGCTCGGCACGATGAGCTACCGCGACCTGCAGACTGCGGCGCGTGCCGTCGCGCAGGGGCTGATCAGCCGCGACATCGTGCCGGGCGATCGCATCTCGCTGATGCTGCCGACGTCGACGGATTTCTTCGCGTCGTTCTTCGGCATCCTCTATGCGGGCGCGGTGCCGGTGCCGATCTATCCGCCGGCCCGCATGGCGCAGCTCGAAGAGCATATGCGCCGCCAGGTCGTGATCCTGCGCAATGCCGGGGCACGCATGCTCATTACGGTGCCGGAAGGCCGCGCGCTCGCAGTGCTGCTGCGCAGCCAGGTCGAGACGCTGGAATCGGTAGAGACGGTCGCGACGCTTTCGGCCGAACGATCACCCGTGCCGCTGCCGCGCACCGACGACCCAGAGGCACTTGGCCTGATGCAATACACATCCGGCTCGACGGGCGACCCGAAGGGCGTGATGCTCACGCACTGGGGCCTGCTCGAAAACGTGCGCGCCATGGGCCACGCCATGGAGGCGACGTCCAAGGACGTGTTCGTGAGCTGGCTACCGCTCTATCACGACATGGGGCTGATCGGCGCGTGGCTCGGCTGCTGCTACTTTGGCGCGCGCCTCTACGTCATGTCTCCCATCAGCTTCCTGGTGCGGCCGGCCACCTGGCTCTGGACCATGCACAAGTACCGCGCGACCTTCTCGGGCGGCCCGAACTTCGCCTTCGAGCTGTGCGCAAGCCGGATTCCGGACGAGGACATTCAGGGACTCGATCTTTCGGCGCTGCGCTTCGTCGTAAATGGCGCCGAGCCGATCTCGCCGGCAACGCTGCGCAAATTCACCGACCGGTTCGCCAACTACGGCATGAGCCGTGGCGTCCCCTCGCCAAGCTATGGGCTCGCCGAGAACTGCGTCGGCCTGTGCTTCCCGCCATTCGGGCGCGGGCCGAAGATCGATCGCATCAAGCGCGAGTCGCTTGGCAAGCGCGCCTATGCGGAGCCGGCGGGGCCGGATGAGAAGGATGCGCTCGAGATGGTCGCGTGCGGCCATCCGATCGAGAAGAACGAGGTGCGCATCGTCGATGACGCGGGCCGCGAGCTCGGCGAGCGGCAGGAAGGCGTGCTCGAATTCCGCGGGCCCTCGATGACCAAGGGTTATTTCCGCAACGAGGAGAAGACCCGCGCGCTGTTCGACAACGGCTGGATCAACTCCGGTGACCGCGCCTACATCGGGGAGGGCGACATCTACATCACCGGTCGCGTGAAGGACATCATCATCCGCGCCGGCCGCAACACCTATCCGCATGAAATTGAGGAAGCGATCTCGGCCGTCCCCGGCGTCCGCAAGGGCGGCGTCGCGGCCTTCGGCTCGGCCGACCCCGAGACCGGCACCGAACGCCTCATCGTGATGGCGGAAACCAAGGAGACAAACGCCGAGGCGCGGCAGAAGATCATCGCGCAGGCGCACGACATCGTGACGCAGATGGCGGGCTCGGCCGCTGACGACGTGGTGCTCGTGCCGCCGCGCGGCGTGCCGAAGACCTCGAGCGGCAAGGTGCGGCGCTCCTCGGCCAAGGAGCTTTACGAGACCGGCCGCACCGACGTGAAGGAATACGGCGTGTGGCTGCAGATCGCGCGCCTCTCGCTCTCGAGCGCGGGGCGCTCGTTCACGCGCCTCACCAGAACCATCGGCGATACACTGTATGCCGGCTGGTGGTATCTCGTGACGGGGCTTGGCCTCGTCTCCGCATACATCGCAACCATGACCCTGCCGACGCTTTCGATGCGCTGGTCCGCCGTGCGCGGCATCGCGCGCGCCGTGCTCGCGCTCACCGGCATCCGCGTGAACGTCACCGGTGCGGAGAACCTGCCGAAAGGCAATGCCGTCATCCTGTTCAACCACACGAGCTACATGGATGCCGTGATCATCGCCGCCGTGCTGCCCGGCACGCCCGCCTTCGTCGCCAAGAAGGAGTTCGAAGCCCAAGCCTTTGCAGGCAGCTTCATGCGCCGGCTCGGCGTCGCGTTCGTCGAGCGCTTCGATGCCACCGCGAGCCTCGCGGATGCCGACAAGATCAGCGGCATGGCCAAGGAAGGCCGCCTGTTCGTATTCTTCCCGGAAGGCACGTTCACGCGGCGCGCCGGTCTGCTCGGCTTCTACATGGGCGCATTCAAGGTCGCGGCCGATGCGAACCTGCCGGTCGTCCCGGGCGTGCTGCGTGGGGTGCGCACGCTGTTGCGCGGCGATCAATGGTTTCCGCGCCGCACGACAATCGATGTCGTGATCGAGCCGGCGCTGCAGCCGACGGGCACCGACTTCACCGCGATGCTCTCGCTACGCGATGCCGCGCGCGTCGCGATGCTCAAGCATGCCGGCGAGCCGGACCTGGGTGAACTGGAAAAGCCGCCCGCGCCGGTTAGCTGAGCGGGATCAGGACCTTACACGGCCGACGGCACCCACTCCGATTGTCGATTGCGGCTGCTACGTACGCAGCCTATCATCAAATTGACGTACAAAATCGTGGAGGAAACAATGGCCTGGACAACTCCGACGCTCGTCGAAATCTGCATCGGCCTCGAGATCAACGGCTACCTGCCGGCCGAATTCTGACGTTAGACCTCCTGGTATTGGGCCCGAGCTCCGCCTGAGGAGTGTATGGGCCAGCTCACCGCCATTGTGCTCGGCAGCGCCGCCGGTGGCGGCTTTCCGCAATGGAATTGTCGCTGTGGGGTGTGCCGTCTTGCCTGGGATGGCGACCCGCGCGTGACGCCGCGCACACAGGCGAGCCTCGCGGTCTCGGCGGACGGCGAGCACTGGACGCTGCTCAACGCCGCTCCCGACCTGCGTGCACAGCTTGCCGCAACGCCCGCGCTGCATCCGCGCACACTGCGCGGCAGCCCGATCGAGGCGGTCGCGCTGACCGGTGGTGAGATCGATCAGACCGCCGGCTTGTTGAGCCTGCGCGAACGCCAGCCATTTGCGTTGTTCGGAACGCGCGACACGCTTGCGGCGCTCGACGGCAATCCGATGTTCGGCGCGCTTGCAGCTGACGTGGTCACACGGCACGCGGTCGCGCCCGGCGTACCCTTCGGCTTGCCAGGAGGGCTTTCGGCGGAGCTGTTCACGGCGCCGGGCAAAGTTCCGCTCTATCTGGAGAAAGGCGCCGTGGAGACTTCGGTCGAGAGTGGCGTGAACGTTGGCGTGGAGATCAGGTCCGGCGGAGCGGCGCTGATGTTCGTGCCCGGTGCCGCCGCCATCACACCGGCGCTGCGCGACCGGCTCGTGCGCGCGGACGTGATCCTGTTCGACGGCACCCTGTTCACCGACGACGAGATGATCAAGTCCGGCACGGGCGAAAAGACCGGCCGCCGGATGGGCCACATACCGATCGGCGGCGCGGATGGATCGCTCGCGGCGCTCAAAGGTCTTGGCAAGCGCCGCATTTACATCCACATCAACAACACCAATCCAATCCTGGTCGATGGTTCGCCAGAGCGCCGGAGAGTCGAGGACGCCGGCTTCGAGGTCGCGGCGGACGGACTGGAGATCAGGCTGTGAAGCTGATGACGCCCGACGAACTGGAAGCCGAGCTCCGCGAGATCGGTGCAAAGCGATATCATCGCCTGCATCCGTTTCATGGGCTGTTGCATGGCGGCAAATGCACCAAGGGCCAGGTGCAGGCCTGGGCGCTCAATCGCTATTACTATCAGGCCTGCATTCCATTGAAGGACGCCGCCCTGATCGCACGCTGCGAAGATTCGGCGATCCGGCGCGAATGGCGCTCGCGCCTGCATGATCATGACGGCGAAGGCGAAAACGATGGCGGCATTTCCCGCTGGCTCAAGCTGACCGACAGGCTGGGGCTTGACCGCGAGTACGTGACGTCGCTGCGCGGGCTCTTGCCGGGCACGAAGTTCGCGGTCGAAGCCTATGTGCACTTCGTGCGCGAGAAGACGCTACTCGAAGCGATCGCCTCATCGCTGACCGAGTTGTTCTCGCCGATCATCATCGGCGAGCGCGTCGAAGGCATGCTGAAGGGCTATTCCTTCGTCACGCCCGAGACGCTCGCCTACTTCGCCAAGCGCCCGCCGCAGGCGAAGAAGGATTCGGACTTCGCCCTCGACTATGTGAAGCGCAATGCGCGCACGCCGGCCGAACAGCGCGCGGTGCTCGCCGCGCTCGAATTCAAGTGCGGGGTGCTGTGGTCGATGCTCGACGCGCTGCATTTTGCCTACGTGTCGCCGGGCCATATCCCGCCGGGCGCCTTCGTGCCGCAAGAGACATGATGATCGCCGCCGACGCCAAGCCCAGGCTGCCGCGCGGCGTGCGCCTCGCCCACAACGAGGCGCAGGGTGGCTGGGTGCTGCTCGCGCCGGAGCGCGTGTTCAAGGCCGAAGGGCCGGCGCATGAGATCATCAAGCGCTGCACCGGCGAAGCGACTGTCGATGACATTGTCGATGATCTGGCGAAGACCTTCAACGCCCCGCGCGAGCGCATCATGACGGATGTGTCCGCGATGCTCACCGGACTAGTCGACAAGAGACTGATCGAAATCGCATGATTCCGAAAAGTGGGAACCGGTTTTCGGACAAGATCATGCGACAAAGTAAAGACTGATGGATGCAACGCCGAACAAAGCACCCCGCCCGCTTGGCCTGCTCGCCGAGCTGACGCACCGCTGCCCGCTCGGCTGCCCCTACTGCTCCAATCCGCTGGCGCTCGAAGGCCGCGCCGATGAGCTCGACACCACCACGTGGGCACGCGTGTTCAAGGAAGCGGCGGCGCTCGGCGTGTTGCAGGTGCACTTGTCCGGCGGCGAGCCCGGCGCCCGGCGCGATCTGGTCGAGATCGCCAAAGCCGCGCACGACGCCGGCCTCTACATCAACCTGATCACCTCTGCGGTCGGCATCACCAGCGAAACACTCGGCAAATTGTCCGACGCGGGCCTCGATCATGTGCAGATATCGATCCAGGACAGCGAGTCCGCTTCCGCAGACCGCATCGCCGGCTACAGGGGCGGTTATGCGCGCAAGTCCGCGCTCGCCGCGGAAGTGGTGCGGCTGGAAATTCCCCTCACCGTCAACGCCGTGATGCATCGCGCCAACATCGATCATGTCGAGGACATGGTGGCGCTGGCGCTCAACCTCGGCGCCAAGCGCGTCGAGATCGCGCATGTGCAGTATTACGGCTGGGCGCTGAAGAACCGCGCACAGTTGATGCCCACGCGCGAGCAGGTGGAGCGCGCCGTGAAGGCGGTCGAGCGGCTGCGCCAAAAGCATCATGGGCAGATCGTGATCGACGCGGTCGTGCCGGATTACTACGCGCGCTTCCCGAAAGCCTGCGTCGGGGGGTGGGGGCGGCGCTCGCTCAACGTCACACCCTCCGGCAAGGTTCTGCCCTGCCATGCGGCCGAAAGCATTCCGGGCCTCGAGTTCTGGACCGTGCGCGAGCACTCTCTCGCCGACGTCTGGGACAACTCGCCGGCCTTCATGGCATTTCGCGGCACCGAGTGGATGCGGGAGCCGTGCCGATCATGTCCGAAGGCGAAGGAGGATTTCGGCGGCTGCCGCTGTCAGGCCTTCGCCCTGACCGGCGACGCACGCGCGACCGATCCGGTGTGCCATCTCTCGCCGCGCCATGCGCTGGTGGCCGAACTCGCCGAAGTGCGCACCGACCTCGAGTACGAATACCGGCGCTAGCGAAACGCCGCTTGTCCCCGCGAAAGCAGGGACCCAGAGCCAAGCAAAGAAGCGGATTGCCGCTTTCGCGGGAATGAGCGGGATGGAAAGTCATTTCAGCCGCTTCATCAGCCGCACGGCATCGCGCGGCGCAGCGGCCTTCTGGTCATTGTCGAAATAGACGAACACATCGCGGCGCTGCCGCCGCCATGTCTCGATGTGCCGCGCCCAGCAATCCAATGTCATGTTGGGATAACTGCCGCGATATTTTCCGCCCGGCCCGTGCCCACGCAGATAGACATGGCGCGCAGTAACCTCGAATGGCGCCGGCGCGTCGTGATGATCCGAAATGCAGAGCGCCACGTTCCGCTCGGCCAGCGTTTGCAGCACGTCGTCCTCATACCAGGCGGAGTCACGAAATTCGAAGGCGTAGCGGTATTTCCTTGGCAGCATCCCGAGGAATGACCGCAGCCGCGGCTCGTTCTTGCCGAACTGCGGCGGAAGCTGAAACAGGACAACCGCTGCCTTCGGCCCGAGCGCCTTGAGGCGCGTCTCCATTAGCTCGATCGAGTTCTCGCACTTCTCGGTGAGCCGCTTCCAGTGCGTGATGAACTTCGAGGCTTTCCAGGCGTAGGTGAAATCGGGCGGCGTGCTCTCGCGCCACGCCCGCACCGCCTCGAGGCTCGGCGTGCGATAGAAGGAGCCGTTGATCTCGGCGGAATTGAAGACGCCGGCGTAGTGCTGCAGCCAGCATCGCTTTGGAATGTCGTCTGGATAAAAAGAGCCGCGCCAGCCGTCGTAGGTCCAGCCAGAGGTGCCGATGTGCAGTTTGATTTCCTTCGCGGGTGACACAGCCCGATTCAACGAGCGGCGCGAGGCCTCAGTTCCCTCAAGCCGACTTGATCTTGCCCGCCGGCGGCTCCCAGCCGAACACGCTGCGGCCGCCATAAAGATGCGAGCGCTCCCGCTCCTGCGCGATCACCTCCTGCACGGATGGCCCTTCGGCAAAATGCTCCAGCACTCGCGACTGATCGTCGAGCCGCTTCAGCGCGCCCAGTTCCTCGTCGCGCCCGAGCTTCGCCTGCTGCACCGCGGACTTCAGCACGCGGATCGTCTCGTCATAGACCTTCAGCGGGACCGGATAGGGATGCCGATCCTTGCCGCCATGCGCCAATGAGAACCGCGCCGGATCGGTGAAGCGATAGGGCGCGCCATGCACCACCTCGGCGACCATCGCGAGCGCCTTCACGGTGCGCGCACCGACACCGGGCGTCAGCAACAGGTCGGCGAAGTCCTTCGGTGCGCGATCCGCAGCCGCCGCGAGATTTCCGCGCAAACGGCGCACGTGCACGTCCTTCGGGCGCACGTCGTGATGCGCGGGCATCACGAGATGCGGCAGCATCGGCTGCGCCACTGCTGGCCGCGCGTCGCCAAGTGCGGCGAGCCTGTTAGCAACGCCGTCCGGTCCGAGCCGATCGAGCAGATCGAGCTGCGCGCCGCGCGATGACTCCGCCCGATGGTCGGTCAGGTTCACGATCAAGCCCTGCTGCGGCCCGTCGATCGCGCTGTGCGGTTCGTCGACGAAGCTCGTGAGCCCTTCGGAGAGCCAGTGATAGCGCCGCGCATAACGGCTCTCGCCGTTCATGCCCTGCTGCACCACCACCCACTGGCCGCCGTCGGTGACGACGAACCCGTGCAGGTAAAGGTCGAAGCCGTCCTGGACCGCCGCGCTGTCCACCTTGGCGACCAGCCGGCTCGCCTGCGCAAGAGCGGCACCGTCGATGCCGGTGCGCTCGCCGACCGCGACCAGCTCGTCCGGCGTCTTGCGCGAATGCTTGCCGCGCCCGCCGCACACGTGAATGCCGAGCTCGCCGCGCAGCGGCGTAAGGCCGCGCTTGAGCGCGCCGAGTACGCTGGTGGTGATGCCAGACGAGTGCCAGTCCATGCCCATCACGGCGCCGAACGACTGGAACCAGAATGGGTGCGCGAGTCGGCGCAGGAAGTCCTCGCGCCCGTAGTGATGCACGATCGCCTGCGTGATCACGGTGCCGAGCCGCGTCATGCGTTCGCCCAGCCACGGCGGCACACGGCCGCCGTGAAGCGGCAGATCAGCACTTCCGCTGCGTCGGGTCATCGGATGCTCCGCGCACGATCATAGCCGAGCGCGGGCGGATTCGCTTCAGTCAAAACAAAAGGCCCGGCACCAGCCGAGCCTTTTGATCGGGCAAATCGAGACGTTCGCCCATCATTCCGATGTGTCGCGGTGCCGCTCGCACATGTCCCACCAGGTATCCATCAGGGCGAACGGCAGCACAGCCCAGAACAGGTAAGGCATGGCGTGCTCCTGTGTTTCCAGTCGGAATAAAAACGCAGAGCAAGGATGGCGGTTCCACGCGCCGCAATTTGGCTGCGCGGAAGCCGCGTTGACGGCGGCCCCATTTGGTTCCCGGCGCCCCAACGGAAGCATTCCCCGTTCGCGCGGAACGCATGGCTTGTTGTCTTGTTGAAATCCTGAAGGGCGATTGGGCGGGGAAAGCCTTTGCATTGTATGAAGGAGGAACCGACATGAAGCTCACTCTACTTGCCACAACCGCGGCCGCGGCGCTGCTCGCCTCAAGCGGCATGTGGGCTCAAGCGCAGGCGCCGAGCGAACACAAGGCTCAGGCCCAGGAGCAAAAAGCCCAAGTCCACGAGCAAAAAGGCGCGGCCGGCCACCAATCCCGCACTGCGGCTCAGGACCGCGGCGAAAACAAGCAACTGCAGACGAAGGACACCGCGGCCGAGACGCGCAAACCCGCCCAGAACGCGCAGGAAAAGGATAAGTCAGCGCGCGATCAGATGAACTCGAAGAAAGACGACGCGAAGAACCGCGGCGCGTCCAAGGCCGCGGCGCGGCAGGATCAGAAGAAGCCAGAATCCGCGGCCCAAAATCAGAATCGGGATCGCAAGCCTGGCACTGATCAGAAGTCAGCGTCCGAAAGCCCCAAGGGTAATGCCGCCAAGGACCAGATGAACAAGGCGGAGGCCACAAAGGCCGGCAAGAAGAACGAACAGTCCAAGGCCGCCGAGCAGAAGAACGGCGACCAGAAAGCCAGCGAGTCGAAGCAGCAGGCCGAGAAGAAGGACAATAGCAAGGCCAGTACGAACACGGCCGAGTCGAAGACTGGCCATGCCAAGAAAAACGAGTCGGCTCAGGCACATGACAAGCAAAACAAGGACGCGGCGCAGAAGAACGGGCCCACGTCGCAATCCGCGAGTCAACAGGCGAAGCGGCCTGACGAGCAGGCAACACGTTCGCGCGAGCGGGCCTCGAGCAAGCTGAGCGAAACAGACAAGACCAAGGTCTTCTCTACTTTGAAATCGAAGAAACAGGCGTCAAACCAGCGTATCGATATCCGGGTCAACATCGGCCAGCGATTGCCCGCACGTGTTCACCCGCGGCCGCTGCCTCGTACGGTCGTCGAGGTTATGCCGCACTATCGAGGCTACGATTACGTCATGGTTCGTGACGAAATCGCAATCGTGCGCCCGGGCACCCGTGAGGTCGTCGATGTAATCCACGAGCCGGGTTCGTCATCCTCATTTGCGTCGATGACGAGGCACGAAGGCAGCACCACGATCCACCTGACCGACCAGCAGAGGACGCGGCTGCGCACTGAGGCGAAGCGTTTCACGAGCTCGCAAGTCTCTGGCGCAGGATCGCAGTGTCTCACGCTTCAGCCGGTGCCGTCCTCCATTGTGAATGGCAATCCGGATCTGAAGCAGTATAAGATGCTTTCGATCGGCGACGATGTCGTGTTAGTCGATCCGAGCCAGAAGAAAATCGTCGACGTGATCCAGTAGCGCGATCGCGATTTCACGTGAAAAGCGCGGCCCTTTGTGGCCGCGCTTTGTTCGCGATCTTGGCGCGCCCGGAGAGATTCGAACTCCCGACCCTCAGATTCGAAGTCTGATGCTCTATCCAGCTGAGCTACGGGCGCGTTGATTTCGTCAATATCCGTTGATGCGTGCCGTCACAAGGTGGCGCTCAGTACGAGCGCTCCATGCCGAGCACATGCTGGCCGAGATAGGCGAGCACCAGGTTCGTCGAGACGGGCGCGATCTGGTAGAGCCGCACCTCGCGCCACTTGCGCTCGATGTCGTATTCCTTCGCGTAGGAGAAGCCGCCGTGCGTCTGCATCGCGGCCTCTGCCGCCTTCCAGCAGGCTTCGGAGGCGAGCAGCTTCGCCATGTTGGCATCCGCGCCGCAGGGCGCGTGCGCGTCGAACAGCGCGGCCGCGCGCCGGCACATCATGTCGGCCGCTTCAAGCTCCGCATAGGCGCGCGCGATCGGAAATTGGACGCCCTGGTTCTTGCCGATGCTGCGGCCGAACACGACGCGCGAATTCGCGTAGTCAATCGCCTTCTTGAGGAACCAGCGTCCGTCACCGATCGCCTCGGACGCGACCAGGATGCGCTCGGCATTCATGCCGTCCATGATGTAGGAAAGGCCCTTGCCCTCCTCGCCGATCAGGTTATCGGCCGGCACTTCGAGATTGTCGAAGAAAATTTCCGTCGTGTTGTGATTGATCATCGCGTCGATCGGGCGGATTTCCATGCCCTTGCCGCGCGACTCGCGGATGTCGACAAGAAACACCGACAGCCCCTCGGAGCGCTTCTTCACCTCCTCGACCGGGGTGGTGCGCGCGAGGAGGAGCATCAGGTCGGAGTGCAGCGCGCGCGAGGTCCACACCTTTTGACCACTCACCACGTAGCGGTCGTTGCCCTTCTTCACCGCGCGGGTTTTCAGCTTGGTGGTGTCGGAGCCGGTGGTCGGCTCGGTCACGCCAAACGCCTGCAGCCGCAGTTCGCCGCGCGCGATACCCGGCAGATAGCGCTGCTTCTGCTCCTCCGAGCCGTGCCGCAGCAGCGTGCCCATGATGTACATCTGCGCATGGCACTGCGTCGCCGTGCAGCCCGCGATGTTGATCTCTTCGAGGATCGCGGCGGCGGCGCGGATCGGCAGGCCGGCGCCGCCATACTCCTGCGGAATCAGCGCGGCGAGGAACCCGCCCTCGGTCAGGTCTTTTACGAACTCGGTCGGATAGGCCGAGCGCGTCTCGAGATCACGCCAGTATGCGCCCGGATACTTCTCGCAGATGCGCCGCACCGGCTCGCGCAGCTCGGCATAGTCCTCGCCGAGCTCGAAGGAGACGGGGGCGCCGTTCGCGACCGGGCTTTCAATATTCATGTCATGCAGCCCTGCGCTGCTCCGCGTAGGCAAATCCCTTCGGCAGACCCGCCTTCGCGATCTGGCCGTACAGCGCCTCATTCGGCAGGGCCTGTTGCACGATCTTGCGCGCCTCGACCAGTTTTTGCAGGTCGATGCCGGTGTTGAAGCCAAGCGACTCGGCGAGGAACACCACATCCTCGGTGACGATGTTGCCCGTCGCGCCCGGAGCCCACGGACAGCCGCCGAGACCGCACAGCGAGGCATCGAAGTGTCGAATGCCTACATCGATCCCGGCCGAGACGTTCGCGATACCGAGCCCACGCGTGTCGTGCAGGTGCAGGGCTGTCACGATGTCACCGACCGCGGCGCGCACGCGCTTCACCAGTGTGCGGATGGCGTTCGGATTGGCGAAGCCGACTGTGTCGGCAAGCGCGATCTCGTCAACACCGGTCGCCGCAACTTTCTCGGCGAACTGCACGACACGGTCGTGCGGCACGTTCCCTTCGAGCGTGCAGCCGAATGACGTGGCGAGTCCGCACAGGAGCCGCGGCCGCTTGTCGGCGGGAATGGTTTTCAGAAAGTCTGAAATGCGCTGAAGATCAGCGAGCGAGTCCGCGGTGGAGCGGCGCACGTTGTTCATGTTGTGGCTCTCGCTCACCGACACGACATAGTCGAGCCGATGCACGCCAAGCGCTGCGCCGCGTTCGGCGCCCTTCAGGTTCGGCATCAGCGCCGCAACGGTGAGGCCTTTTACCTGCAGCGCACCCCGGGTCACCTCTTCGGCGTCGGCAAACTGCGGCAGGATTTTCGCCGGCACGAACGAGCACACCTCGATATCGCGCACACCGGCAGCCGCCTCCGCCTTGATCCAGGCGAGCTTCAGGTCGGTCGGGATCACCGCCTTGATGCTCTGGATTCCATCGCGCAGGCCGACCTCGCGGACTTCAATGAATTCGGCCATGGCTTTGCTCCTTAGGCTTTTCTTGCAATTTGCGTGAGGCGGACAACGACGCTAACGAATTGGCGGCAGAGCGTCAAAGCATGGCAGTTGCGCAAAATCCCTGGTCTCAGTCGTTGCAGCGGTTCGCGCAGTTCGGCGACCGTATGGCGGTGTCATCGCGCGGCCACACGCTCAGCTACGCGGAACTTGTTGCGCAAGCCGAGGCCGTGCGTTCGGCCGTGATCGAGGCGGGTGCCGCGGCCGGCGAAGTGATCGCGATCGTGGCGCGCAATGGGCCAGGCGTGGTGGTCGCGAGCTATGGCGTGATGGCGAGCGGCGCCGCGGAATTCGTGGTCGACCTCAACCTCGGGCCGGACGACGTCGCCTATGCGATGCGTATCCTGCGCGTGCGCCGCGCCGTGGTGGAGCGCAGCGAGCTGCCGCGCGTTACATCGCTGGGGCTCGACGTGATGGTGCTGGAGGACATATTGGCGCACCCTCCTCGCACCTCTGTCGACGCCCCGTTCGACCCGCACGCCTGGGGCAAGACCATCATGACCTCGGGCACGACGGGCCGCCCCAAGGCGATCGTGCATCGACATGACCGGCGCTGGATCGCGCACGAATTGCTGCGTGCGCACCTCCCGTTCGTGCCGGGTGCGGCCGACCGCGTGCTGCTAATGAACGCCTGGTCGCATGGCGTGGCGCTGCTTGCCGCGACCTGGTTCGAGACCGGCGCGTCAGTCGAGCTGATCGCCGGCGTCGACGTCGCGCATGCGGATGAACTCTTCGCGCGCAGGGAGCTCACTGCCGTGTTCGCGCCGCCCACCGTCCTGACGAAACTGGTGGAGGGCACGCGGCACAAGCGCATCGACGGCATCAGGTGCATCTTCTGTGGCACTGCGACGCTGCAGCCCGCGCTCTATCGTGCGGCTGCGGCATTGTTCGGCCCGGTGATCCGCGTCACCTACGGCAAATCGGAAATGTTCAATCCGATCACCGTGCTCGAAATGGACGATGCCGCGGACTATTACCACGACCTCGTCACGCTCGATGCGGTGTGCCTCGGCACTGCCGCCCGCGGCGTCGAGATTGAAATCCGCGACGAGGCGGGCCGCCTCTGCGGCGCGGGCGAGCATGGCGAAATCCATCTACGGAGCCCGCACATGATGTTCGGCCACGTCGATGAGCGCGGCTTCCACGAACTGCCGGACGGCGCGTTTCACGCGACCGGCGATCTCGGCTATATCGACACGCGCGGGCGATTGTTCCTTGCCGGCCGCGCGCACGACGTGATGAAGACCGGCGGGTACAAGATCTACCCGGAGGAGATCGAGCGCGTGCTCCCGTCCGGCATGGTTGTCGTCGGCATCCCCTCGGCGCATTGGGGCGAGATCATCGTCGCGGTGTCGGAGGATGGCGTCGATCACGGGCAAGCAGTCGCGGCTGCGACCGAAGGGCTCGCGCGCTACAAGCATCCGCGCGCCTGCCTTACCATCGCGCAGATTCCGCGCAGCCTGCAGGGCAAGGTGCAGCGTGCCCGCGTGCGCGAGATGGTGCTCGCGCGCTACGCGTTGACCGACGGGCCGTATCCGAAGTTCGAAATGCGCTAGCTTTCAGCTAGCGAAACTTGCCGCTCGACAGGCGAGGCCGTAGCTTCGGCGCGCAAGCGCGATCAAAAGCGCACGCCATAAAGAGGAACGTCATGCAACGAACTTTATCGGCTTTCATTGCAATTGCGGTAGCATCGCTGTTTGCCAATGCCGCAGGCGCGCAGGAAGTCCGCATCGCGCGTCAGTTTTCGATGGGCTACCTGCAATTCAATGTGATGGAGCACGAGAAGCTTCTGGAGAAGCACGCGGCTGCGCTCGGCCTGAAGGATGTGAAGATCGCGTGGTCGACCTTCAACGGCCCGGACGCGATGAACAACGCGCTGATCTCCGACTCGGTCGATATCGTGGCAGGCGGCGTGCCGGGGCTGGTCACGCTCTGGGCGCGCACCAAGGGCACAGCGAACGAAGTGAAGGGCATCTCGGCCCTCTCCTCGCAGCCGTTCCTGATGAACACGCGCGAAGAGCGCATCAAGTCGATCGCGGACCTGAAGGATTCCGATCGCATCGCAGTGCCCGCCGTGAAAGTTTCGGTTCAGGCGGTGGCACTCCAGATGGCCGCTGCCAAAATGTACGGCCAGGCGAATTACGGAAAACTTGACCCGCTCACCGTCTCGATGTCGCCGCCGGATGCGACCATCGCGCTGCTGTCCGGCTCGGGCGAGGTCAATTGCGTATTCAGCGTGCCTCCGTTCCAACAGCAGCAACTGGACAAGCCGGGCATCCGCACGGTGCTCAACTCCTTCGACATCATGGACGGGCCCCACACGTTCACTGTGGCCTGGACCTCAGCCCGCTTCCACAACAAGAACCCGGTGCTCTACAAGGCGCTGATCGCCGCGTTGAAAGAGGCAACCGATATCGTCGACAAGGACCGCAAGAAGGCGGCGGGCTACTGGATCGAGGACGTGAAGTCGAAGCTTCCGCTCGACAAGGTGACGGCCGTCATCTCCGGCCCGCAGGTGCATTGGACCATGGCGCCGCTCAACACCATGAAGTTTGCGACGTTCATGCACAGCGTCGGCTCGATCAAGGAAGCACCAAAGTCGTGGAAAGACATGTTCTTCCCCGAGGTGCATGAGTTGAGCGGGAGCTGAGGATGCGTCACCCCGAGGTGCGAGCCGCGCTTGCGGCGAGCCTCGAAGGGCGACGTTGGTGTGCGCGGCCATCCTTCGAGGGCCGCTTTGCGGCCGCCTCAGGATGACGTCTACAAAATCTGATCCAGAAACTGCTTGGTGCGCGGATCGCGGGGGTTGGCGAAAAACTCCTTTGGCGGCCCCTGCTCCACTAGCACGCCGCCGTCGGTAAAGTAGATGCGGTTGGCGACCTCGCGGGCGAAACCCATCTCGTGCGTGACGATCATGCAGGTCATGCCGTCCTCGGCGAGCTCGCGGATCGTAACCAGCACGCCCTTGACGGTCTCGGGGTCGAGCGCGGCGGTAACCTCGTCAAACAGCATAACGTCCGGGTTCATCGCGAGCGAGCGTGCGATCGCGATGCGCTGCTGCTGGCCGCCGGAGAGCTCGCCCGGATAGGAATCTTCCTTACCCGTGAGGCGCACCTTGGCGATCAGCGCGCGCGCCTGCGCCTCGACCTGCTTGCGGTCGCGCTTGAGTACGTGCACCGGCGCCATCATAACGTTTTCCAGCGCGGTCTTGTGCGGGAAGAGATTATACTGCTGGAACACCATGCCGACCTTGCGGCGCAGCGCGAGCTTGTCGAGCTTCGGGTCGTTCACTTCCTGCCCCTCGACCGTGATCGAGCCGCGGTCGATTGGCACCAGCGCGTTCACGCAACGCAGCAGCGTCGACTTGCCCGAGCCCGACGGCCCGATGATGCAGACGACCTCGCGCTTCATTACGTCCATCGTGATGCCTTTGAGCACCTCGACGTTGCCGAAGGTCTTGTGCACGTCCTTGATCGAGACGAGCGGCTGGTCGGGAGTCCAAGGCATCGTCAAACCGCCATCACTTCACGGCAAAGCGCTTCTCGAGCCCGAGCGTCGCGCGTGCGATCGGGTAGCAATAGATGAAGAACCAGAGCAGCAGGTAGAGATACATCGGTACCAGCAGCTCGGTGCGCGCTTCCGATGAAAGGATATCGCCGGTCAAGGTCATCGCCTCGCTGACGCCGACCACAGAAGTCAGCGGCGTCGCGACGGTGAGGATGGCGTAGAGGTTCATCCAGGGCGGCAGCATGCGCTTCACGCACTGCGGCAGGATCACCATCCACATCGTCTGACGGCGCGTCATGGCAAGCGATTCGGCCGCCTCCCACTGCCCGAACGGGATCGAGCGCACCGCGCCGCGCACCAGCTCGGCGGTGTTTGCCATCACCGGCAGTGCGAGCCCGAAGGTCGACTTCAGCCATCCGGGAAGCGGGACAATCGTCGCGCCGATCCTGACTTCGAACGGGAGCAGCAGCATGCAGTAGAACAGGAGGACCAGCCACGGCGCATTGCGGAAAACCTGCGTCACCAGCCACGATCCGGCGCGCACCGGCGGCAGCAGCGAGATCAGCGCTAGGCCCAGCGGCACGCCGACCGCGGTGCCGATCGCCATTGCGAGGAAGCTCATGGCGATGTTGAGCGCAAAGCCTTCGGCAAGCAGCGGCGTCCATTTCAGGATCGTGGCGACAATGCCGGGCCTGCCGCCGGCCTGCGCCTGCGCCTCGCCAATGCCGACCACGACGATCAGCGCGAGCACGAGGGCCAAGCCGTGCCACATGTTGATGCGCCACGGCTCGCGCGCGCCGATGCGGAAGGGCTTCAGCACAGCGAGATCGGTGCGGTTCACGATCATACCGGCGAATACCCCGGAATGGTCAGCGCGCGCTCCCACCGACCCATCACCCAGACGAGCAGGCCGACCAGCGCCACATAGGTGATGAGCAGCACGTTCATCATCTCGGGCACGTTCGACTCGTCCGACCAGATCTGGTTCGCAACGTAAAGCATTTCGGGCACCGCGATCGCGTAGGCAATCGTCGTGGTCTTGATCAGGTTGACCAGGTTATTGTTGAGCGCCGGCAGGCTGATGCGGAATGCGAGCGGCAGGATCACATAGGCATAGGCTTTCAGCCGCGAGTAGCCGAGGCTTTCGGCCGCTTCGAGCGTCTCGCGCGGCACCGCCTCGATGCCGGCGCGGAAAATCTCCACGTTGAAAGCGCCCGCGTAGAACGAGAGGCAGATCGCCGCCCAGGTGAAATTCGACACGATCGGCACCGCGATGCCGTTCGCACCGGTGATCTTCAGATACGAGCCGAGGGCAAAATAGAAGAAATAGAGCTGCACCAGCGGCGGCGTGTTGCGGAAGAACTGGATGTAGCCCTGCGTGACAAGGCGCAGCGCGCGCAGGCGCGATCCCTGAATCCATGCACCGACCACGCCGATCACGACGCTCGCCACAAGGCAGATGCCCATCAACCGGACGGAGGTGAGGAAGCTGTTCAGGAAACGCGCGCGGTCGAACGAGTCGTAGAAGATCGTGAACTTGATGCCGGTGGTCTCGTAGAGGGCCCGGAACCAGTCCCAGAGGGGTTGGAGGTCGATCGGCACGCTACACGCGCTGCGTCATTCCGGGGCGGCGCAAAGCGCCGAGCCCGGAATCCATAGACGCGAGAGAAGATCGAGGCACGGCCGCGCCACATCGCTTGGGCTGTGGTTACGGATTCCGGGCTCGCGCCTCGCGGCGCGCCCCGGAATGACGAACCTCACGAGCCCTTCTTCGAATACTGCTCGTGCACCTTCTTGAGGAACGCCGAGGCCGGGATGTTCCACTTCTTCTCGAGCTCGATCAGCTTGCCGCTCTTGTGCCACTCGACAAGCTGCTCGGCCATGAACTTGCCCCACGCGCCGTCACGCTCCGGCAGCGGTACCGCGAGTCCCCACGGCTCTTCCATGATGGTCGGCAGCGTCATTTCGAAGCCCGACCATTTCGGATCGGCAAGCCGCTCCGCGAAGGCCGTGTCATCATAGACCCAGCCGACGCAATTGCCCTGCTGCAGCGCGACTTCGGCCTCGGTCTGGCCTTTGAACGCCACGATGTCGGCGCCGTATTTCTCGGCGACCGGCTTGTTGTACCAGGCACCCTGGATGCCGCAGATTTTCTGGCCCTTGAGTTGCTCCCAGGTTTTCAGGCCGGCCTTCTTGTTGGCGAGCACGTTGACGCCGGAGGCGTAATAGAGCGGCTCGATGATGCCGACGAGCTGCCGGCGGTCCGGCTTGTCGTTCATGGTGGCGATCATCAGGTCGATCTTGCCCTGCTGCAGGAACTGCATGCGGTTCGACGAGACCACCGGCTCGAGCTCGAGCTTCACGCCCAGCTTGTCGGCGACAAGCTTCGCAATGTCCGGCTCGAAGCCGACGATCGCGCCACTCGGATCGCGGAAGCCGAACGGCTTGTAGTCGGCCTTCGAGCCGACCACGAGCACGCCGCGCTGCTTGATCTTTTCCAATGTCTGCGCTGCGGCAGGTGCGAGGCTGAGCGCCGCGCCGATGGCCGCGATGGCGGCGGTAAGAAGCAGTTTACGCATGAAGCTCCCCTGTGTTGGCTGGCGGAAAGCTTAGCCAAGATGCAGGGGCCGTGCCAGCGGCCTCAAGTTGCGAGCCCCCTCACCTGCTTTGCCTGCTCCGTCGCAGCGCCGAGGAGGAAGCCGAGGTCGGTGCCGGTCGAGACGTAGCGGGCGCCCATCTTGACGAACTCGGCGGTGAGCTTCGGCTTACTACCAAGCCCGCCAACGCCGACATGCTTGCCGTGCTTCTTGGCCGCCGCGATTGCGCGCGCATAGGCATCGCGCACACGCGGATTGTCGTAGTCGCCGGGGATTCCCAGGTCGGCAGTCAGGTCGTTGGTGCCGAACAGCGCCATGTCGACGCTCTCGACGGCGAAGATCTCCTCCGCGCGGTCGATCGCCTCGGCGGACTCGAACTGCACAACGACCATCGTGGCTTCATTGACGGCCTTGTAGAGCTCGCGCGTCGGCACCGTGCGATACTGGAGTTGCGCGATCACGCTCGCAAAGCCGCGCTCGCCCTGTGGCGGATACTTCGCGGCGCGCACAATTTCACGCGCCTGTTCGGCGTTTCGCACGTCCGGCGCGATGATACCGAGTGCGCCGCCATCGAGCACGCGCTGGATCAGCTCGACCTGCGCGACGCGCACGAGCGGTGCGATCCCGCAGGTCAGCGCCGCGCAGCAGATCTGGCTCGTCGTCTCAAGCGAGAGGGAGGAGTGCTCCAGATCGACGTAGAGGGAATCAAAACCGGCGGTCGCGGCGACTTGCGCGATCTCGACAGAGCGCGAAAGCCGCACCGTCATCGAGGATGCGACCTCGCCGCGGGCAAGCCGCTCCTTCAAACTGTTGCGCACGACTTCATTCATGCGGCGGGCTCGAAGGCGTAGCCGTCGCCCTGCCGGCGCACATAGCCGCAATAAGGGCTACCCAGATGCATCGGCATCAGCAGCGCGCCGCGCTCGCAGGCCCGCTTCAAACCCAGTGCGCGCGATTGAAGCGCCTTGTCGGCCCACAGCACATAACGGTCGTTCCAGTCAGGCCGCACGATCTGGATCGCATTGTGCAGGATGTCGGCGCAAAACAGCCCCTCCTCGCCGCGCGATCGGATGCGGAAAGAGAGCATGCCCGGCGCATGGCCCGGCACCGGCTCGGCAGTCAGGCATCCGGCGACGTCCTTGCTCTCATCAATGAATTCCGCGAGCCCGGCTTCAAAAATCGGCAGCACACTGTCTTCGAACGAGCCCTGGTTGACGGTCTTGTCCTTCGCGTACTCGGACTTCCAGTAGTGGAACTCGGCCTTGGGAAAGAGGTACTTCGCCTTTGGAAACGCCGGGACCCAGTTGCCGTCCTGCGGCACCGTGTTCCAGCCGACGTGGTCGGTGTGCAGGTGGGTATGCACGACATGCGTTACTTCGTTTGGCCCCGCCCCCACCGCTTCGAGCCACGGCATCACCAGCGTGTTGAGCTGGTGCATGCGCGCGGCCGCGGGGCGCTCCTTGCGATTACCGACACCCGTGTCGATGACGATGACGTTCCCGCCCGCGCGCACGACCCAAAGCTGGATCGTGACGATCAGCCGGTCGATGTTCGGCGCATAGTGATGGGGCGCGAGCCAGCTGGCGTTGGCTTTGAGGACGGCGTCGCGCTCCGTCTTGTCGACCGCCGGATACAGAAATTCCGGCGCATGGGTGGGGCCGGAATATTCGATCACGCCGGTGATCTTGGCATCACCGATTGAGTGATGATGAATCACGGCTCGTCCACGGGCGTGTTGGCCTTTGCGGACGGACGCGCCTCGAACATCGTGTGCCACGCGGCGAGCTTCGGATGACCCTCGCGCCACTTCAGCTCGGGGAAGCGGAAATCGATGTAACCGAGCGCGACGCCGAGCGCGACGTGGCCAATCGAGAACGGCGAAGCAGCGAGTGGGTCGGCCTCCTCCTCCAGTGCGTCGACCGAGACCTTGGTCTTCAGCCGCCAGGCCTGCATATGCTTGATCGACTGCTGCGCCGGCGGCCGGGTCACCTCCCCGCGCCACATCAGCAGGGTATCGAGCATACCGTCGCCGAGAGATTGGCGGCGCAGCGCAACAAGCCGTTCTGGAAACGCTCGGGGAAACAACTTCCCGCCACCTGCCAGCATGTCGAAGTACTCGCAGATCACGGGCGAGTCATAGACCACCGTGCCGTCGGCGAGCCGCAAGGTCGGCAGCCGGCTCTGCGGATTTTCCTTCATCAGTTCGGTGTTCGGCTGAGAAGCCGCGACCACCGTGCGGACGGTTTCGATGCGATCGGCAACCCCGCACTCATGCGCCGCGATCATCACCTTGCGCACAAACGGCGAGCGCGGCGACCAATGCAGCAGCATGTCTGTCATTCGCGTTCCCTCGGGCGCAAGATTGGCACCATTCGCGGCCACCGCAAAGTCATGACACGTCCCCGCATTCGACATGGCCGGATGCGGCAGCGGATGCTAACAATCCCCCAAAATCGCGGGGGTGGAATGCCGATCGACAAGCGTGTGGCCCTTGCCGATGCGTTCGAGGGCGTGTCGGATGGTGCGACCGTCTTCATTACCGGCTTTGGCGGAGCGGGCTTTCCCAACAAGCTCATTCGCGCGCTGCGGGACAGGGGGGCGAAGAATCTCACTCTGGTGGTGAATTCGGCGACGCACCGCTATTCGCTGACCCATGAGCTCATCGCCGCTGACCTGGTGCGCAAGGTGATCTGCACCGCCGCACGCGGGCACGACAAGGAGTCCTCTCCATTCGAGACGCGCTGGATGGCCGGCAAGATCGAGCTCGATATGGTACCGCAGGGCTCGTTCACGGAACGCATTCGTGCCGGGGGTGCCGGTATTCCGGCCTTCTACACGCCGGTCGGGTTCGGCACCGAACTGGCCGAAGGCAAGGAGATACGCCGCTTCGGCGACCGCGACTATGTGATGGAGACCGCGATCACCGGCGATCTCGCGCTGGTGCGCGCGGACACTGCGGACCGCCTCGGTAACCTCGTATTCAACTATGCACAGATGAACTTCGGCCCGGCGATGGCGAGCGCCGCGAAGATTGCAATTGCCGAGGTTCGCACCGTTTCGGAGGACCTGCTGCCGCGCGAGCGGATCCAGTTGCCCGGTGTGTACATTCATCGCGTGGTGACCGCATGAGCGCCCTCAATCGGCTGCAGATCACCTGGCGTGCCGCGCAGGACATCGAGGACGGCCAAGTGGTGAACCTCGGCATCGGCCTGCCGGTGCATTGCTCCGACTATCTGCGGCCGGAAGTGGACGTGATCCTGCAGTCCGAGAATGGCGTGGTCGGCGTCGGACCGCTCGCCGCGCCCGACAAAGCCAACACCGACCTGGTCGATGCTGGCTCCCGGCGCATTACGCTGCGCCCTGGCGCCTCGATCATCGACAGTTCGTGGTCGTTTGCGATGATCCGCGGCGGACACATCGACGTGACGATCCTCGGCGCCTTCGAGGTCGCGGCCAACGGCGATCTCGCCAACTGGGACATGCGCGTGCCGAACCGCGGGCCGCTGGTCGGCGGCGCCATGGATCTCGCCGCCTGCGCACGCGAGGTGCGCGTCATCATGGAGCATGTGACGCGCAAGGGCGCGCCCCGGCTCCTGGAAAAATGTGCGCTGCCGCTGACTGCGGTGAAATGCGTGACTCGCGTTTACACCGATCTCGCCGTGGTGGACGTGACGCCGGGTGGCTTTGTGGTGCGCGAAATGGTCGAGATCAGCCGCGACGAATTGCAGGGCAAGACCGGCGCGCCGCTGACGTTCGCGCCGGACTGCAAGACGCTTGCCGCGCCGGCGATTGCGGAGCAGCCATGAACTTCATCGAGGCAAACGGCGTTTCGCTGCGCTTCGCCGTCGAGGGCGCCGGCAAGCCCATCGTGCTGATCCACGAGATGGGCGGCATGATGGAAAGCTGGAGCCTCGTCGCGCAAATCCTCGCCGCCAAGCGGCGCGTAATCCGCTATGACACGCGCGGCGCGGGCTTTTCCGAGAAAATCCGCGGGCCGCTGACCATCGACACGATGACCGACGACCTGATCGGACTGCTCGATGGGCTTGGCATCAAGGAAAAGATTGCGCTCGGCGGTACCGCCGTCGGCGGCGCAATTGCCCTGCACACGGCGTTTCGGTTTCCCGATCGCATCGCGGCCGTCGCCGTCACCAGCCCGGCGACCTTCATGGCGCCGGAAAGCCGCGCCGCAATCCTCGCACGCGTCGACGAGTTCGAACGCAACGGCGTGCGCGTCGCCTTCGAGTCGACCGCCGCGAACGGCTATCCGGAGGAGTTGCGTGGCGACCGGCATCGCTTCGAGGCCTGGCGCTCGCGCTGGCTCGGCAACGATCCGGCGAGTTTTGCCGCCGTGTACCGCATGCTGTCCAACACCGACCTCACGCCGGAGCTGCCGTCGATCAAATGCCCGGTGCTGGTGATCGGCGGCGAATTCGACCGTGGCCGCCCGCCCTCGCGCGTCGAGCCCATCGCCAAGGCGATCCCAGGCGCGAAGTTCAAGGTGCTGCGCACCGGGCACTACGCGGGCTGGCAGACGCCCGAGCTGGTCGCGACCGAGATCGGCGCGTTTCTGGATTCGGCCGGGGCCTAGACGGTCGCCGCGCCACCCAGAATCACGCTTGCCTGCGCGGAGAGCACGCCGCCATTGCCGTGCACCATCGCGACGTCGTGCTTCTTGACCTGTCGCGCGCCGCATTCGCCGCGCAGCTGCCGCACGCCCTCGATCAGGATGAACAGGCCGTACATGCCGGGATGGCAGTAGGAGAGCCCGCCGCCGTTCGTGTTCACTGGCAGCTTGCCGCCCGGCGCGATGTTGCCGCCCGAGACGAACGCTCCGCCCTCCCCTTTCCGGCAGAAGCCGAGGTCTTCCAGAAACAGCACCGTGTTGATGGTGAAGGCATCGTAGAGCTGCACCATGTCGCAGTCTTTCGCCGAGAGCTTCGCCATCTTGTAGGCGGCCTCGCCCGCAGGCTTTGCGCCGGTCACGGTCAGGTCCGGCATCGACGAGATGCTCGCATGCGTCACGCCATGGCCGCAGCCGAGCACATAGGCCGGCGGCTTCTTGCATGATTTCGCGCGCTCGGCGCTGGTCATGATGATGGCGCCGCCACCGTCGGTGACGAGGCAGCAGTCCCGCACCGTGAAGGGATACGAGATCATGCGCGACTTCAGCACATCCGCGACGGTGAGGTCCTTCTTCTCCCACGCGACCGGATTGAGTTGCGCCCATTTGCGCGCCGCAACCGCGACCTCGGCGAGCTGTTCGCGCGTGGTGCCGTACTGATGCATGTGGCGTGCGGCCGCCAACGCATACGCGCTGGTCGGCATGAACGGATTGTACGGCGTCTCGTACGGATTGATCTCGCGCGCGGATGACTGTCGCCGCCCGACGCTGCGCTGGGTCGAGCCGTAGGCGATCACCGCCACATTGCAGAGGCCGGCCTGGATCGCAGCCGCGGCCTGCGCGACGTGAAACTCGAACGACGAGCCGCCGGTCATGCTGGAGCCGATGAACTTCGGCGCAATGCCGAGATATTCGATCATCTGCACGATCGACATGCGCGCCTGCGTCATGGCGCAGAACAGCCCATCGACATCCTTGAGCGTCAGTCCGCAGTCCGCGAGCGCGCGCTGCGTGCCCTGCGCCACCAGGTCCATCGGGCTCATGCCGTCGGCGACCTGCCCGAGATCGCTCTCGGCCACTCCGACGATCGCCGCGGCGCCGCGCTTTAAGTTTTCCATCACGCGGCCTCCGGGGTGAACACCGGGATTGGGTCTTCCTCGCCGCCCGGCCTATGCACGCGGAATTTCACCCGCATGCCGATCTTCACATCCATCGGCGCGATATCTTCGACGCGGCTCATCAGGCGGAAGCCTTCCTCGACATCGATCAGCGCGACATTGAACGGCGCGCCTTCGGCCGGATGCACGACCGTCGTCGAATAGACCGTGCCGCGCCCCTTACTGACGCGCCATTCCAGCTTGTCGCTGCCGCTATACGGGCAAATGAGCCGCGGAAAGAACACGGCGCGGTTCGCCGCCGGACTGAACTGATAGGCAAGCTCGCCCTTTTCGAGGTGCGAAACGTAAGTGGCGTAAGGCGACGTGGCGTCGTTTGGCATGCGTTGTCTCCACCACCCACTCTGCCCTCGGGCGCGCCATGGATCAACATGCGTCACGCATGGTGCGCATGCGCGTGCGCTTCGCTAGGCTTTGGCCGGAGGAACAACCATGCGCACGATCCTGTCACTGATAACGGGAGCAATTCTGATGACCGGCGCGGCAATTGCGCAGGAACGCACCCGAAGCCTTGTCACCTACGACGATGTGACAATCGACCTGATCGCCGAAGGAAAAGGCCCGCCGATCGTGCTGCTCCCCTCGCGCGGACGTGACTCCGAGGATTACGACGCGGTCGCGGCGGGACTCGCGAAGGAAGGCTTTCGCGTGCTGCGCCCGCAGCCGCGCGGCATGCATGCCAGCAAGGGGCCGATGAAGGACATCACGCTGCACGATCTCGCCCGCGACGTCGCGACCGTCATCGAGCGAGAGAACGCCGGGCCTGCCGTGATCGTCGGCCATGCCTACGGTAACTGGGTCGCGCGCATGACGGCGGTCGACCACCCGAAGCTGGTGCGCGGCGTGGTGCTGGCGGCGGCCGCCGCGAAGAAATTCCCGCCGCGGCTCTCGCAACTCGTGTCGAAGAGCGCGGATGAATCCGTGCCGGAGGTGGAACGGCTTGCCGCCATGCAGGAAATCTTCTTCGCGTCAGGCAACGATCCGCGCATCTGGCTGAAAGGCTGGTGGAAGGAGGCAAGCGAGGCACAGCGTGTCGCCGCCGCGAACGTGAAGCAGTCCGACTGGTGGGCGGCGGGCGCTGTACCGCTGTTCGATCTGCAGGCCAGCAATGATCCGTTCATGCCGGAGGCCTCGCGCAACGACCTGAAGAGCGAGTTTCCCGACCGTGTAACGCTGGCGGTGATCCCGAACTCGAGCCACGCGCTATTGCCCGAGCAGCCGGCCGCGG
>Ga0310810_10000642_pt1 | contig 35001 bp, 35 predicted proteins | sample NCmetagenome_FD_207641 | JGI IMG/M metagenome (GOLD analysis project Ga0310810, IMG submission 207641) | Soil microbial communities from experimental microcosm in Duke University, North Carolina, United States - NC | ecosystem: Engineered > Artificial ecosystem > Soil microcosm > Unclassified ... | reverse complement strand
ATCTCTGCGGCACTGCACTAGATACATACAGCGGAAGTCAGAATGTTTTGCTTTGCATTTCTCAAATTCCCGACATACTAGAATACGATTGCAATGGCACAGAAATTCCTCTGTCTTCTCAGGATGTCGCAAACACCTGTGTGGATATTTTGAATCAATTTCTCAACGGGACTCTGACCATCGTTGATTGTCAATCTCTTTCTGTCACTCCGTCTCCAAGCCAAGAACCGAGTTGTGGAAATGGTGTTCTTGATGAAGGAGAAGAGTGCGATCCCGCTATGCCCACTGCTGAGTGGGATGTAGGCTACATCTGCACGGAAGAATGTGTACTGGTTTTCGAGATAACTAACTCCTCTTCTGACTCTTCAAACTCGTCATCCTCGACTACGACCACTACTGATACAACAGATGATACGACAACGATCGTAGATGCTAGCGTGGGTCTCGCTTTTGCTCTTATTTTGGGTTTACTCTGTATTCTATCGGTAGTCTTCTTAATCAAGTCGATGCTCGAATCCGAGAAGCCGATTTACAGGCAAGGTTTTTAAACAGACTGCCTCGGAAACTGTGATGTATACGCGCAGTGCAATCGGCGCGGAATAAACTAGTTCATGATATCATGTGTGATCCATTTCGTTCCTTAGAATCAAACCATACAAAAACAACTAGATGTCCATGGGCGAGAGAATGGTCGAGGGCGAGATCTATTACCTTCCTCGGAACCGCACACCAAAGGGCAAGCAACTACTCCAAATCTACTCTAATTTGATTGATACAATTGATACGGCTCTGCATAGCATGGTAACCGTTTCGACAGATCTTTCAATCGATGTGAGTGGAGTTGGACATTTCTTGGTAGACTCCAAAGGGCCATGTGTTGAGAGAATGATCTCCGACTTTTCTCCTTTGAGAGAAACTCGGGAACTGATTCGCGACTACTTGGAAGACTATGACAATCTCTCGAAACTCCCAGTCGAAAAATGTCTCCGTAGACTTGCCAAGGCATCCGCGATAAGAGAGGGAATTCGAACTGTCCAGGCTCTAGAAGAAGGAAAGATGGAAGAAGTGGACTGAACGATTAAAGATTTATCATAACTGGCAAACTTACACAGAGATCGTAGATGAGGATGTCTCTTCTTTGACAAACTCGTCGTAGTTGACGTTGATTGATTTCCATGTTCCGTTTGACGGAGTTTTGCTAGTCATCGTCCAGATGGCAAATAGCATTAGAGGGTTAGCCGGATAAGCTTGGGCAGACCACGCTGAAGCAGCGTAGTTATTCCCTTCAGCCTCGTTGCTCCATGCAACTGCAAATGCAAGCTGTGCATCTGCACCACAGTTTGTTGCTTGACCAGACAGAGGATAAGTTCCCCAGGCCATTTCATTCTTACAATAGTACCAACCGGTCAGTTGTGCAGCTGTTCCATCCGACGCAACAGAACATTTCAAATCAATTTGCGCTCCAAGATCCGATCTATAGCGTCCGGTAAGATTTCCAGGGCTTCCCAGTTCGTCGAGTGGGGTAAGAGCGCATGAGTTGTAGAATAAGAACGAGAAAGCTAAAATAAATTTTAAAATTGATATGTTGTGCATTTTTGTATTGTTCAATTTCTCGAAATGGGGCTGCAAAGGATTCCATGATATCATATAACATCAATCATGATATAATCACTCGTCAAAAAGAGTCATTCTTAACAATGCCTGGTGATGCTCGTCCCAGAAAGAAATCCAAACGTCTCCGGCAAGAACTCGATCTGAACAACTTATCATCTCGGACGAGTGTACTGTTAAGATGCTTGGCCCAGTCATGGAATGCTGCTGGGAAAATAGGCGGAGACGTGCTCATGGAACAGCATATTCACGAATTCAATGTGAAAGAACTGCTCAGAGTACATGGGCAATTTGGATACTATTTTTCAGTTCCTAACAAGGGAAGAGATTGGTCGGTCGTGTTGAAATCCTCTTTGTTCGACAACAAACTCGAGGTGGTGTACACTGCTCAAGACGATCAAGGCTATCTCTTCCCGGTGACCTGCACAATACGAGAGAGTGCAGAGGAGATTTTGAGGCTACATTTTCTTGGCATGTTCGGAATACATCCCGAAGAGATAGAAACGCTATTCTCGCAAGCGCCAACGATAAAGAATATTTAACCGGTACCTGTCTTTATCTTTGTAAGAAATTGAACAACGTGTCAATACATTCAGCGTAGAGAGTACTCTTTTCAATAGAGTCGAGATGAAGTGTGCCTCTTGTCAAGCAGAGAAGTCTCTTGATTGGAACTGTACAGAGTGTGGAATCGGGGTATGGTGCTCTCCGATTTGTAGCGTCAATCAGCAAGCAACTCACATCGATTGCGAAGCTGTCGAATCTGAACATCAAGAAGACGTGGGAGTACGAGCAGGAACTCGGCTTCGTTCTTTGAGAGGAAGAACCGACTTCAAGCGAACAATTCCTCTGCTCTTCGACGCTCTTCTAGTCTTGCCTGATGCTCACAAGGCTGCTGAGGTTGAACGTACGAAAAAAGATCCAGACCTCGAGCTTATGTGCAATGCCTCAAAAACGGATGCACGAGCAATATGCAACGTCAGTTCCCGGATGAAAGAGATTTTCTCTATGCTAGACCACATCAAATCAGAGGTTGGAAAAACTCTGTCTGCGTCCAAAGAATCTTTGAAAGCGGCGATCGAATACGACGTCAAGACTGCGGTCCTATTTGCCCTTGAAAGCGAGCCTCTTCCTTCTCTTGTCGGATCCATTCCCTCTGAGAAGACATTCCGCAATAGCTTCGATGCAATGGAGAGCTTTGTTGAAGCGGACCAGACTACAAAAAACCTCTCTGCATCCTCGCCTGCCCCACTACACGAGCGCTATCTCGTAATCCTGGGCCTAGGCCCTGCTCCTGGGAGACTGGACGCTGTGAGAAAATTTAAAACCGCTCTTGAGAAATGGGGTGCAGCACTGGACAAGAGCTTTGAAAGGATGATCAAACCTCAGAAGTAAAGCTAACATTCGCATATCTCATTCAAGCAGTCAGGACAGTAGGGCGGTTCGCATTCGCATTTGTCTTTGCAGAGTTTGCACTTCTTGGCTCCGCATTTCTTGCACTCTCCACAGGGCTCACATTTGCATTTTGCAGGCATCCGTTTGCAAAGCGTACAAGGCACACAGATGCACTTCAAGGGTTGTCCTTTCTTGACCACTGGATGACAGAACCCACCGCAATCCGCTTCGATTAGGAGATTGGCCTTCTTGGTAGTCAACACACCGCACTTCATGCAGTACTTCATGCTCTCGTCTATCTCTCTTCCTCTGTAGGTGTAGAGCTGAAGGTCGAGCTTTTTGGTTTCATGCTTTCCTCTAGCATGAGTGTTTGAGCAAGCATCAAAGATGGATCCCAGAGGGAAGTTGCAAATCACCTGATCCAGAGGCTTTCTGCACTTGGGATTCATGCAGAGATAGGTATACTTCCGATTGGCTTCTAGGACGGCAAGATTTTGTTCAGAGACCGTCTTGCACTTTCTTAGGTCCGCTTTTCTCTTTCTCTTTCCAGATCCAATCTGTGCGAGAAACGGGGCAATAGGCACACCCGCTTTTCCGCGCATTCTCCATGTATTTGTCCCGCAATGCTCACAGGGAGGGAACCCCTCTGTGTTGACGAGAAAATACAAGGGTGACCAGATGGTATCAGTCACTTTGATCTCCGTTAGATAGCGGCCAAAGAAATCAAAATGTGGCTCCACTCCTTGTATAGAGATTCGGTCATCAGCAAGCCGAACAAACCCGTTGCCAAACTTCTCTTGACAGAAGAATGCAGCCAGCGGCTTGCAAGTACAGGCTAGATCGGATAGTTGATCGTAGTCAAGAATGAACGGCTCCTCGTCGACGTGGAAATCCGAGCTCTCAGAGTTCTCTTCTTTGGAGGATCTCTCTTCCACTGGAGGCTTTGCATCGAGAATCCTGACAAACTGTCCAATGTTCAGCTTCATCAGAGGACTTTTCAGCAGGTCTTTGTGAAGCTTTCCTAGTACATCTCCGAGTCGAGAAGACAATTTCAACTTCTTCGGTTTGGCATCCTTCTCGGTTTTCACTTTCTTCGGCTTGGCCTCTTTCGCCGGCGCTTCGGGAGACTCTCGCTTCATTTGAACTCTGCAAAAACTGTGCAGAATCTTTTTCACTCATGATATCATGGTTGGTTTATTTCGTTCATTATATCATGAATGCTTGTTCACATCTCGGACATAGCCACTGAGCCGGCGTAGTCCTGTCTGATCTGGTAGTACTTGCCCATCAAAAAGGAACCAGGTACAAGAAACACTGTCAGAAGCGCAAAGAATATGCCGAGGCCAAAGGAGTTTGTCGAATCTGTCTGCACTCCGAATAGATAGACAATGGCCAGAGAGAAGAAGAATCCAATCACAAATCCGCCCGCGACAATCAGATACGTGCTCCGGTCTGTGGCAGTGTATGCGTATTCAACTGCCCGTTTCACTCTGAGGTATCTAGCTCCGAAGTAGACAGTAGGCAGCATGAGCAGAGTGACCATTGCAAACGAGAGGCCGAGCAGCAGAGCGTGTGACACAGCGGTGTCGAAGCGGATGAAGAAAATCATGCTAGCCGAGAAGCCAGCTCCTATGAGAAACCCAGCAGAAATCACAAAAAGTGAAGCTGAATCGATCCATTCAGACAACTCACACTCACAACCCATGCCTTCTAACGGGTTAACATAAAATACTCTTTTTAATAGCGTCTGCCACCTCTACTTTCGGAATGAGCCTGATGTCGCGGTTGCGGTGAGCACCACTGTTCTTCTCCTTCTTGCGGCAAAAACTGAGGCATAATAAATGCCGAATAAAACTGCGGCGAGGCTGCCCACTCCTGCCAAAACTCCAAGCGCTTCGCCTTCGGGATCGGTGATAATAGTTGTGTCCACTGTCTCTCGGACAATCGTGCAGTCGATGCAATCTGTTTGCGTAAAATGTATGATAAGAGTGTCATCGCCAAACTGTCTCTTCCTAGAAGGCACCCCAACCTCGCACTCTTCTCCAGGATCAAGAATGCCATTTCCGCAGCAAGTAGAGAGATTAGTCAGCATGCACACATTTTCTGTACAGTTGAAAAATGAGCAATTTCCCGGTGGGATTGTGCCACAGTCGGACGCCTCTAGACAACAATCAGCGACCATGAGCTCTTCACAGACTTGATTGGAACAATTGAAATAGCTACAGGCAGTGGTGTTGGGTCCACAATCCTCGGTTACAATACAACAATCGGGAGCGGAGACGTTGAAAGCGCTACAGTTGTGATTTGTACAAGTGAAGAATGTACAATCGGTGATGTTGGCGTTCTCACAGTCTAGATCTTCGTAGCAGCAATTCTCGACCGGGGTGTACTCACATCCAGACTGGGATAGAGGCCCACAGGTTCCGTTGATCTCGGGAAGTACTTCTACCACAAACGAACAAGTCCCGTTTGTACAGACCACCTCACAGAGCTGTTGAGAGGGATAGTGCGCTAAATCACTGGAACAGCTCCAATACTCTAGTACGGTTTCAGGCCGAGAGCAATCCAGGTCAGAGCTACAGTTTGTCGAGACGTGAATTCCCGTGAGACATACATTCTTAGGGTTGCATGCAAAATTGAGGCAGACATCCTCGGTGACGCAGAATTGATCATCTTCGAAGAAGTCGCATTCGAAAGTTTCGTTGTTACAGATTCCAAAAATACAGCCAATATCACTCGCACAGCCTGTTATTTGACAGCCCTGCGGACGCGGTTTGCAAATGTGAACAACCAGATCGCAGTAGTCTGTGATGTTGCATTCAGTATCGTCGTGACAGCAAGGAACGATGGGCGGCTGTGGCTGGCATCCATCAATGCTAGTTCCATTGCAAAGTCCGTCAGTGAAACAGACATCAGTGCTCACGTTGCAAATTGTTTGTGCCGGAGACGGCACCGGAGAGCAAACTCCAGAGACACACTGTTCAGAGCCACATATATGCTGTCCAGAGTTGCAGAGAGTTCCGTCCGGTTGAACCGAATCAAACGGGCAGCACGCAGATTGTCCAGTACAGTAGTCAGAAGCATCACACTCTGAGACTGCCTCTCTACACAGAGTTCCAAAGGGAAGATAGACGGGTTGACAGAGGCCATCAGAGCAAGCATATCCAGACAGGCAAGAAGTAGACTCAAAGCCGCAGGTTTCAGCACTGTCAGGAACACATGACTCTGTTTCGTTTGCGGGATCATAGAAGCATATGCCAGATTGACAAGAAGCCAAGAGGCATTGACTCGAGAGACAGAGCGGATCTGCTATGCAGCTGCTGTTTCCGTCACATCGATCGTTGATTGTACAGACATCTCCGTCGTCGCATTCAGTCCCTTCTTCTAGGGGATCAAAAACGCACCCGGTTCCATTGACACAGATATGAGACTGGCATGTATTGTTGGTGTGGCATTGGGTTTGATTGGCAAGACAACCTTCACTTGGACTGCAGGTAAAATCAAAGCAAGTCTCTAAATCTGCACATGTCATGTTGGAGTTGACGCAACTGGATTGACCAGATGAACTATTGTAGAAGCAGGAGTCTTCGGTACAAAAATTAGAATCATCGCAATCTAGAGCTGTCACATTGGGACAAAAGCTGTTCTGTCCATCGCAATGGGCATCGCTGGTGCATCCACTTCCAGTTCTACAAAGAGTTCCCTCGTCTACAGGTTGAAGGGGAGGACAGAAAAAATTATCACCGGAGCAATACGAAGACAACTGACAGACATCAGTGCTTGGGTCACAGAGAGTCCCGTTGATGAGAATGCTGATACACTGTCCATTGCTACAGTTTCGACTTCCACAGATTTCGGACACTCCACAAGAGGTTCCGTCTGGAAAAGCATCTCCGTCTATGCAATTTCCTTCTCCGTCGCAGATATCGTGCGAGTGACAGACAGCCTGTCCATCGCATTCTGTTCCATAGGGGTCGTAGTTGTGTACACAGACGCCACTCGAGCAAATGTCTCCTGGATCACACTCTCCATGTGAAGGTCCACAACTCGTTCCATTTGACTTCGATGTCTGATTTGAACACAGGCCAAAGCCATTACAATATGCAGCATTTAGACAGTCGGTCTCTCCTTCACAAAGAGTGCTTGTGTTCTCGAAGTTGTTCACACAGACTCCTTGCAAGCAAGTGTCGGGATTCCTGCAAACTGTCGAGTTATGATTTCCACAATGCGCTCCATCTTGGTAGTCCGGTACCCATCCAACTGAAGTGTTGCAAAAGTATTTTGTACATGCTGTATCGGCGGGGTGAGAAATGGCAGAATCGATGATACAGTCGCACTCTTGAGTGCTGACATTACTTTGACAAACAAGATTGTAACAAAGATCGCCGGTCTGACAAGGCGAAGTTGCGTTGCAGACGGATTCGAAACCCACATCCGGGTCACAGGTATAATAAGTGCATTCTGGCGCAGGAGGCGGAGGGATTGGATCATAGGGATTAGTTATACAGCTAGTGGTGTTCTGAAATTGTACACAGACTCCATAGAAGCATTGATCTCCGGACGAGCATCTCTCACCAGCCAGTGAAGTGGCTATGCAAGAATTGTTCGTAGCTTCTGGGTCACAAGAGTAGACAATGCATTCATTCGGCGGGGTGTTCGGAGGCGGACATTGTTGCAACGGATTGAAGCATTGTCCCGTTGTCACGTTGCAAAAACTGTCTGTACAGGCGTCGTTGTCTGTGCAAACTAGATCCGAATAGTCACAACCACAAGTACCATTACTGAAACATGTTCCAACTTGACAGCTTACATTTGCACAGGGTTGTAGTTGTGGATTTGGACAGGATAGACTCGTCCCGTTGCAATAGGAAGCCTGTTGACAGCCAAAACACGGACTGCAAAGCGTGCCGTTCGGTTTGATATCACCCAGATCACAATTTCCAATGCCGTCGCATTCGTCCTCGAATTGACACGGCCTGTCTCCAGCACCGCAAGGTGTTCCTGCATCCGAGAAAGTGTCGACACATAGACCAGCGTCGTTACAGATATGAGTTTGACAAGGATCATTCACCCCACATGGTGTTCCAGTGTGATAAAAGGGTTCACAACCAACGCCTTCGTTACAGACGTAGCCAGTGCAGGTGAGATTTGTTGGACAGTGAACATGTGTTTCGTTGCAGACTCCTGAAACACATTGTCCGTTTTCATAGCATGCACTTCCAGTGCTACACCCTGAACCATTCGGGAGATCCTGAGAAGAGCAAATAGATCCATTGACAATCTCTTGACATACAAGTTGATTACAGGGAACTCCGCTTGGTCCACAGTCCAGATAGGAAGTAGCAACACAGTATCCTGTTGAATTACAGTGCGAAGAAGTCGTGCAATAGAGACCATCGTCACATGTTTGATTGGTGAACGCTGTCTTGACGCATACACCAGTGCCATTCATTGGGACACATGACCAGCTTCCACATTGATCCGTCGCAGGACAGACCTTTGTGTCGCACACTGCTAACAAGCCAGTGAAATTAAAATTCTGTGAAACGCACTTTGAGCCGGGTCCAGAAGAGACATTAAGGGAGCAATCTGAGCCAGAGTTTACATGCCATGCCAGGACAGAAGGAACAGAGAGCTGACCGTTGACATCGATATTGACACAGGATACTTGAGCTGTGATGTTTGCATAGACTGGGCCATCTGTTTTCTTGATATCTCCACATGCATCGGAATCCTGTGCAGTGAAATTCGCCCACGCTGAGCAACTAGCGTTGTCGTAGTGACCAACTCCCTCTCCGATCATTGCGACCCAGCCAATGCATTGTTGAGAGACTGGAGGGGCAATACTCTCACCATCATTGCTGATAAAAACAGTGATATCGTAGCGAATGTTTCCCGTTGTCTCCACCAGCATCACGAAAGAGATGTTGAGATAAGAATCTTGACAATTGCCAATGTCACAGCGACATCGGTTGTCTCCGATAACGTGTGCTTCCACTACGTGTCCAGTAACATCGTTTGCTGTGCAAGTGAAGAGATTGGTTGGACAGGTGATATTTTGCATCCATCTTCCGGGATAAGGAGCATAGCCGGGACACAGGGATTGGACAGAATAACACAAGGTGAATAGTACAAAGATTCTCCACATCCCGTGTGTCTCGAAGCGACAGCTACTCTATGCAAAAACAAGGAACTCACAGGGTTTATAACACAAATCCAGTTCACTGTGGAGATCGCTAAATCTGATCCAATTTCACTAGCTTCATTTTCGGAGAAAAGTCTCTCGAGGGCAGACTCTTTCTTGCAGGTAGTTTGCCAGCCAGGGCGATCAATATTTTTTCGATCTCGGGAAACCAATCATCCAATTCAAATTCACATTTGTCGGTGGCAAGTTGTCTCTGTGGCCGTTTTAGGGTACCCGTCCAGAGGGATGAATCATAGTGAGGTTTCTTTACCTCGAATTCGACCAGCGGAAGATTTTCTTTGAGAAGAATGATCACTCCTGTGACTCTGTAGTTAAATACAGTGAGATGCAACTGTATTCGGCAGAAATTGCCCTGTGATCTAGGGCCAGACCGAAACCACAAATTAGGTGAAGAAAGTCCCATCTGGACGAGATTGGTCGAACGTGCTATTGATTTTGTGAGTCGATTCGCCACTCCACGAGTCACCAGACATGCATCAACTGCGTGGAGCCATTGCTCAAGATCGCGAACTTTGTAGATGTGATACTCATGGATCAAAGACCTATATCGATGGAAGAACCATACTTTTCTTTTTCCGATTGTAATCCAAAATTCTTGGTCTAACTTATCATCGAAAACTCGATGAGTGGTGAGAAGGGCATACTCGGGACCTGGGTACATTGATAGTTGAAAGGCAAACCCAGCATGAAATAACTGTTCAACCCGAGGAGATAGATAATCTTTCAAAATACAGACCTCCAAAGAGCGAACCAAGTAGGCACGATTCAAGCAATGAGATAGAGAATGGACTAAGTTTTGATTGAGTGAGAGACCGAGAAAGAGATAGGAAACTAGTCCGTAAAATCCTCCGTGTGATTCAAAGTGAGAACGTTGCATATATCGAAGATGTATCGGCTGGAAAAGGGGCACGCCACCGTAGTGATCGATTTGAATCCAAGGAGACGCCAGGCGAGAAAGGCCTAGTTCTTCCATGGTCTTTCTGTGCTAAACACTGCTGACGGGAATCTACACGAATGCCATCAAAAATACTCCATAATGATATCATGATCAAATATTACAACTATCATGATATCATTTTTGGGTAACTGTCCAGTCCACAATGCACTCGCGCTTAGAATGAGCTATCTCATCTCTAAGAAGGTCAGAGACGAGGCCAAAGGCGGTCCCATCAAGGTCAGAGTGTACAAAGGCCTCTTTGATGTGACTCCAGACCCCAAAGATTTAGATTGTTGTGCCAGAAATCAGAAGGGCTATGAGGCAGGACACTTCATAAGCTATGACGACTATCATATAACAGAAGCCCAGTACAAAGATCGTGATTTTTGGAGGATAGTGACCGAACAGAGGAGCCGAGACCACTCTCCCAAGAGAAAGGAGAAAGAAAAGAAGGAACCACAAGAGGTTCACAAGAAATCAAAATCACAGAGTAATCCTATTCGTCACAAGAAAAAGGAAGAGGCACGTAAAAAAGAGAAGCCCTCCAAGCGAGAGGATAAAAGTCTTGTTACTTCGTGATAGAAATCCAATGCACCGATTCGACCTCGAATTAATTTTGTTGTGCCCGGCCGTTTTCATTCTCCTCCTGAAATGCTCTTCTAGGCTTATTATCAATGATTGGATACGTTGATATTTCAAACTGCAGACATGCAGCAAGCCCAGATTAGAGAGAGGACTCGGTTCCAGCGGACGATTACAAACAAACTCCTGCTGCGAATTCTCTTGATCATCGAAGTTATTCTGTACATTTTGTGGAATATCGGGCTTGGCTTTACGTTAAGTCTGGATTTTGACTCGGTCATTTTTGTGATAGTCTTTGCCTTCCACTACGCTGCTACATTTCTAGCTTTTGCACTACTCGAGAAGGTCAAAGAATGTGAGAAAGGGATGTGCAAAGTGTACAGAAGTACTCGTTTCATGTGGATGCTTACAATACTGACTGTGATGACAAGCGATGTTTACTCTACCATCCACTTTTTTATGCATACTCACGGTCACTTCCACGGCTATCACTACTTGATTGCTGTGATGTGGATCACAGCGTTGGTGTTGGATTTCTTCTATTTTATCCTGGCTGTCACGTTTAGAAAATAAAGCTCCGCGTTGAATCACAGTTTGAGTTTCTAAAAAAGGAAAATGGGATCCTGGTGTGGGAAGAGTTATTCAGAGTTGGAACTAGATGCACAGACTCCTTTCGAAGAGACCAAAGACAGCGGAGCGAATAAATCTCTTCTAGAATTGGACACTGCAATCAAGAGTTTGAAAACAGGAGATTTGATTTTTGTTAGAAACGGGGAACTGGAGGAGAAGGATACCGGGTGGGTCAGATTTGGAGTGGTTTTCTATACTCCGACTGGCAAGCCAGCAGAAGTGCATACTTTGCTTGAGTATAGACAGCTCTACGAAGAGGACGAAGACGAATCTCCTGAGAAAGTCCGTCTCTCAACGCTGACTAATCTGATTTCAAAATTCCCCATCACCTGTACAATCTATGCCCGACGTCTTCAAGCTCCTGCTGACAGCATTTCTCTCGAGGACATTCCCAGGAGAGACATTGACCAAGCAAACATGAGAAAGTTGGATGCTGTGTACAAAGGTCTGGACAGTCCTGAATCTGTAGCCTCTGTCTTCTTGCCAACTCTGGGCATCATCGATTCTAGCACTCTTCCTAGAAGAGTGAGCTTTGAATGGCTTGCCAAGCGCAAAATTCCTACAAAGCCAGGCTTTAGATACATGCCTCTCGAGAGGCTGTTTTAATCGTTCAAAGGCGTATAGACAAGTTGTGCATTTTTTCGGCGATGCAGGAACCAAAAGACAGACCCAGAGATCGAGCATACTGCTACCACGACAGAGACCACTCCAACTCCAATAAAGTCGTCAAAGTATTGAACCGGGTTACCGGATATGTCACCGACCCAATAGGAGTCAGTGACATTTGAGTAGTAGACGAAGAGGTAGATCAGCTTTCCTCTCCACTTCCTACAGCAAGGGCTGTAGAAATCGGTACAGATCTCAGGTATTCCGATGGACATGTTGACCAGTGGTCCAGAGTCTTCTCCGATTGGATAGAAGCTGACATCGATTGTGCCAGTGTAGTAAGTAGTATCTTCGCCCTCGTTAACTAAGCTACAGTTGAACGTGCTTGTGATGTAGCCTCTTGTGTTGAAGTCGAACGAGTCCTCTTTTGCCAAGTAGAACATTCCAGTTGCCAAAGACAAAAACAAGACCGGAGTCAGAATACAGCACACCCAACACAGAATGTCTGATGTTTTCATTCTGGATAATTTGTGAACAAGTCTTATTTCAACATGATATCATGAATACACTTGCTGACGCGAATCGTCTGTTTTGAATGCCTCGCTGCATGGGAATCACATATCAAAAGGTAGGACTCCGAACAGAGCAGAGATTTATTATCGAAGCTCTGGATGATTGGGAGCAGATTGTCTTCTGGGCCAAGCTGCAAAAGATAACGACTAAAGAGACGTAGTGGTATCTTCCGGTTCTATTGGGCAATAGAGAGGTGGCACGATTCCGGTTTCTTTCATCCATTGCCTCGAGACTCCAAGCCATCGAACTGGACCTTTGTAGACAATTTTGGCATCGGGAAAGATCTCTGTCCTCAGCTGATTCTCACTTTCTATCAAGTAGACAGCTTGGTGCCTCTCTCCCTTCTTGTCTTCGTAGCATCCGACTATCTGTCCCTCATTGACGGCTTTTTGAGAGTAGACGCAAAAAGCATGGCGAAATGTCACTCCTGGCCTTTGCAATCCTTTTTGAGAAGCAGAGACAAGTTTGACCGCGACAAAGCTTGGAGGCCGTTTTACAGTTGACTTCATGCTTGGAAATGAGAGAAGGGGAAAACAGGAACAAGCAAAAAAGACCCGAGAGAATATGATGATATCATGGAGCGAGGGTCGGGTATGAAAATTTGATGGGTAGGGGTAGGGGTTTTATTAGAGAATTCGATATAACTGGTACAAATCAGACTGCAATTCAAAAAACGGTCCTTTACCCGGGGCAGTGCGACTGGGTTGTCCCAGTTATAAGCTTTTTATACCTGGGGCAATTTTTCATTAGAGAATCTCTCTATTGGCGATTATCATGATATCATGGTGCGACTACAATGATATAATACACGCGAAAATGATATCATGAATGTGCTTTTGACTTCACTTCTGAGAAGGTGCGATGATGGGAGGAGGGAGGCCATGTGAAAAGCACAGTTACTGTACCTACTGCAAACAGCACATTCCTCCCGGGGTAGCAATCTACACAAACTGGTCAAGGAGTGGCAGTCCTCTCTACGCGTGCGCTGCTTGCTTCAAAAAACTGTCCCAACAAATCGAACTGAGCGAGGAGGAGATGTGTTCCAAGGATTTTAGCAAGCCTCAAGAATACACTACTTTTAGAGCGTCTCAATAGACAGATAAAATTTTTTTACTCTTCGCTATTATGAAGCGCGGAGGCTAGACAAAAAAGGGTTTTGTAATGTTCACAGTAGGGCAAGGAGAGTTAGCATCGACCAGGCCGTTAGTCTCACATCTCCACCGCCTACACCTCCTCCGCCTCCGTCACCGCTATCTACCGGAGAAGGAGCCGGAGAAGGAGAGTCGGATGACGGGGTTGGAGGAGAAGGGGAAGGAGGCGAGCTTACAGGGCCTTCAAAATTGAGCAGTTTGTTTGGAGCTGTGCCTCCTTGAGAGACTAGTCCATCCAAAGCAATATCTAGTAGTTTTTGAGTGACTTCGTCGGGGTCTGATAGATGATAAGCTTGCATTATCACAGCAATTGCGCCAGCGACCTGAGGAGTAGAAGCGCTTGTTCCAGATCCAACTGTTGGGACGGTATTAGAGGCACTATTCCCTCCAGTTATGTCTTCTCCCGGGGCAAAGATATCTATGCAATCTCCGTAGTTGGACCAGCTCGATCGAATCAGTCCCTCGCCCACTGATGCAACTGATATTGTCGCACTAGAAGAGGCAGGTGAGATGGCGCAGGCTCCGTTGTTTGTGCCATCGTTTCCAGCAGCAGCAACGAGAATAGCACCATACTCTCTTAGCCCTTGGCAGGCATTGTTGATAGATGGACTCAGATTGGCTTTCCAAGACATGCTAACAACGAAGGGAGGTGTCTGAGTCAGAAGATAGTCGAATGCTTCCAATGCATCAGAGACATAGAAAACACAGCTTGATCCATGCGGAAGTTTGACATCCCACAGAATCGCTTTCTCCGCCACTCCATAAGTTTTCCCCGCCGCTATTACAGCAGTCCAGGTTCCGTGATTGTTGTTGCACGGAGGCTCGTCTTTCCACGCCGGATCTCTAAAAGCTCTATTCTCGAGATCCTCAAAGGCAGTGTTCACTCCGAGGTCCAGGAGGTAAATATTGATTCCTTCGCCGGTACCAGGAGGAAGGTAGCGACCATCTTGATGGGCTTGATCGTTATCCAGGATGTCGAGGTTCCAGACAGCTCCGCTTAGAACTGACTGCATATCGATTGCAACATTATCTTCAATGGTGTATTCCACATAGCCCGCAGAGGAGAGCAGCTCTTCCAATTCCTCGCTCGAGCCGGAGAAGTGGATTCGACTCTGATAGGCACCTTGAACGACAGACTCTACGTTCTGTGGACGGGCAGCCATCTTCTGTGCCGTGAGAGTGTCCAGCATTCCAGTGATCGAAATGATCTTCTCAGGAACTCGGCGGGAGTTGCATAGCGCGAGAAGGATTGCTAATAATACAAATACAAACTTGAGGGACATGCCCTCTTCTCTTAGTGTGTAAGACCCTTTGTTCTAAAAGTCGCCAGATCCATGAACTATAATATAGAAAGATCTGTATGTCTAGCCCAGTCAAAGGGTATTAGTCCAAGGAAAAGTTTCCATCGCCATAGTGTTTCATAGATAATCTTCGCAAAAAAAGCATAGCAATGTCCAAGCGGACCACGGCCTACGAGATGGCGAATATGCACTCCTCTTCTTCTCAAGAGCTAGAGGATGCTGGCAGTCCTCATGTTATTGGAGGAAAGCCTGCTGCTAGTGTCAGGTTCTGGAATCGCCTCAGAAAGCTGCCTCCGATGTTCAACTTCCTCATGGCCATTCTCTTCATCGAAAGCATTGCCTACTTCCAAATCACCATCAGCCTCCAAGTCTATCTTCACACTGTATTCGGAATGAGCGATACTGCTTCCGGTGATGTCTACGCAACTTGGGGCATAATCATCTTTGTAATCTCTTTCCCCGCCGGTCTGGTCATAGACAGCATTCCAATCAAAGCCTCGTTTCTGATCGGCTCTGTATCTCTGGCAATCTCTCGAATTGTTTTTGCAATCTCTCCTTTCGAAGGTTTGACTCTGGCTGCCCTTTTCGTTCCGATGGCTGTTGGACAGGCTTTCATTGGACAGATCTTTCCCATTGTGATCAATCGCTATTTTGAGGAGGGGAGTCGTCTCTCTACCTTTGCGTTCAGTGTCTCGTATGCCGTGATGAATGCGGGTGCGGTGTTTGCAGGATGGAGCACAGATCTTTCTCTGATACTGGGAGACTACAACGGCTACCATCTCTTGTTCACGACCGCCTCTGCATTGACAGTGATCAATTACTATCTCTGTGTTGCCTACGAAAGTCCTCCTCCGCGGGAGCAGGCACCGAAGAAGACAAAGTCTGCAAGTTTCAAAGGGGTCTCTCTGTGGTACAGAATGCGCTTGACATGCAAAGTCACAGTAATGGAGTTCTGGTTGAAAGCGAAAGAGCTCTTCATGCAACCAATGTTCTGGAAGTTGACTACCTTCACTCTCTTCCTAACCCCTGTTCGAAATCTTTTCGTGATTCTAAATGCTTTCTTCCCCAGCTATATGAAGCGAGTCTACACTGGCTACCCCTATGGAACCGTGCTCTCGATCAATCCAATTTTGATTATCTTTCTCACTCCGGCGATGAGTATTGTCACTGATCGCTACCTCTCAACCTATGGATGGATTGTGGTTGGCACTCTGATCTCTAGCCTCTCTTCGCTTTGGCTCTGGCTTTGGCCCTCTGAGTCTCTCGTGCCGTTGATCTGCTTTGTGGTGTTTTTCACGATTGGAGAGTCAATCTACTCAGCAAGGGCAGGGCAATACATTGTCGAGAAGTCACCCGCAGGGAAGAAGGGAGCCTACTCTGCATTGACCTCGTTTCCCGCTTCAATAGGACATGCAATCGCTGGTGCTTTCTCGGGCGATCTTCTCTCCCGATTCTGTCCCGACTACGTTGCCTATGATGAGGCAGAAGAGATTGCCTATCGCAGAGAGTGCTCCATGTCTTGGTTCTACATTTTCATAGGAACTATTCCCTCTGCACTTTTACTGTTGGTTTCTGCTCGATTTCTGAATGCTGATCTAAGTCGCTACGAAGGAAAAAATCCCGGGTTGATCGCCAAGTTTTTGATGGCATTAAAACTTGCATAGCGAAAGAGTAAAGCATGCTTTCAATGTCAGAGCTAAAGGAAAGGCTAGAGGAGAGTGTTCAAAAACATGGCTACATAAAATACACTGACACAGCGGAGTTCGCAGAATACCGTCTCAAGCGAGAGTGTGGACAGGTTTCTCTGAGCATCTCCATTACAAAAAATCTCAGATTACTCCATGTGACCGAATCCACTGGAAAGGAATCTCACATCGCAATTTATCAACATTGTGTTACCGGAGGAGTGAAGGAGAGTGCAAAGGCTCAAGTTTCTGAGATTTCTGCGGAAAGTTTAGACGCGGCTTTGCTCTGGTTCATAGAGAGGTTGGAGTTTCACAGCTCTATGACAAAGAGCTAGACAACGGCTCATTCTGGATCGTCTCTGAGATGCAAAATCACAGGCCCTGGTCCGCTTCTCGATCTCACATTTTCATAAAGAGTTTCACGTTCGCTGGTCAGCTCTGTTATTCCGTGGAGAATGCCAATGTTGTTGCGCACAATGTGCAGTATGTGCCTGGGTCTTCGCATACTGGTCAGAGCGTCCAAGATTCCTGCTCTCCATTTCTCTATCGCTTCTTCATTAGAGAGACTCTCGTTTCTAATGATCCCCATCAATGTGCCAAGCCTTTCGTAGAGATGGTCATTGGCTCCGAACAAATTAAACGGATCAGGATCGTAGTCAGTGGGCTCGCGAAAACATTCAAACACTCTTCTGCACGGAGAAGTCGCAATTATCACCTTGAATGGGCCGTACGTACCGAGGCAGCCAAACTCCATTACGCTTGTCAGATCATTTGACTGGTAAGTGCTGAGCAACGAGAATCCGGCATCTATGAGAAACGAACTCAGTTGCCGTGTCCATTGTGTGACTGGGTATGCTTCATGCAATGCTTTTAATTCTCCGGCTCCAATATTCAATGCCAAGACAAGATAATTGCGATCCATTTGATATTTCAATGTTTTCTCTTGAGTGAAAATGACGGGACTCTGTGCGGCACAGCCTCCGGGAAATAGACACTAAAGAAATTCCTATAAGGGCGAAGATGAGTGGAAAGAGATCTCATGAAATTACTTTTTATGCGTGCACTCTCTGCAAAGCACACTTTGAAGTGGATCGTGATGCCGAGGAAAATGGAGACAACTCTGAACTAGAGAAATTGCCAGCGTTTAGCCCTTATTATTACTGTACTCCAGAATGTTATCTTGGAGTTAGAAGGCGTACAGAAAAGGGACGTGACTATGAACGAATCAAAGCCCGCTTGGAAGAGATACTCAGAAGGACAGTGAATCCGCGACACACTGAATTCAGACTAACTCCTCAACCCGAAACAACTTCCAACAAGGACAAACGTATTCGCGTTTCTTTATCGGAAAATGAGGATATGGAACTGGACCAAGAAAGCGACAATGCCGAAGTTGACTAATCCTCCTCGGGTTCTTTGTAGCCCATATCCACCACAATCTTCTCGACTAAAAATACGACCTTCTCGTGATGAAATGGTTTCAGTCGTTGATACTCTTCTGCACTGACATCATCCCGGGAGACTTTCATCTTGTTGACTCGAAGAAAGAAAGTCCATCCACAATGAGTGAACTCTGCTGTATCAGAGAGTAGAGTTTTCGCAAAACTCTCTGGGGAGGTTTCTCCAGGGTCGTAGTCTTCATCCTCAGAGAATTCAGAACTCTCTTCCTTGTTGGGATCGTCATCATCGTTATGTTCTTCTTCTGAAGAGGACTCCTCGGCTGCTTTGTTGAATTGCCAGTTGGGCGCCTCGGTCAACTCCATGGTAGAGACATCGCAGAACTTTACCCAATCTCGCGAGTCTTTGCCTTTCTGCACCATCTTGAAGATCTCATCATCCACAAGAGCTGCTGAATAGTTGAGACCGAGTCCAACCAGATCATAGCAGAGCTTATTGAATGTCACTTTTCCACGGACAGCTTTCGAGGCAGCAGAGATGACAGCTCCTTCATTCCGAACGGAAGTGATTACGTACTCTGTTCTTCCTTCTGCGGGAGGGGCCTTCTCTTGTTTCTTGGGGACATTCTCCTTCTTCGGCTTCTCGTCTCTCTTCTTGTGATGCTTAGAGCTATCTTTGGATTTTGACTTCTTGTGCTTCTTGTGCTTTTTCTTTCTCTCGGGGGAGTGGTCTCGATTCTTGTGCTTGGTCATGACTTGGAAGAGACTGAAGCATCAACGCAGGGTGTCATTATATCATGATCTTAGCAATCGATGATATCATGATAAGCAAACACGGCGCCAGTGTGTTATGGATGCCAGTGAAAAGGTCGACTGGAACATAATCCTTTACTTTGGCATTGCACTAGAATGCGATAGTCCAATCATCAATTCTCTAGTACAATGTCGACCCACACTTGTTGCCAGTCTTATGTGCAAATCGCTTCAAAAGTACGCGAGATTTCGACTCTCCCAACTTCCACCCATCATGCATGATGAGTTTCGTTTTATCCAAGTCGCGTACGGAAAATACAAAGGCGAGTTCAAAGTCAAATCAAGAACGGACCGCAGCTCGGCCAGCTTCAAAATTCTTCGCGGTGTTGTACTGGTTGTTAAGATCAAAAGCCAGAGATGTGTGGGTGTTTTTCAAACACGAACCTCCGAATTGGGCAGAAGAAAACGTGTCTGTGACGATAAAGTCATATTCGATGTCGGAAGTTGGTTTCTTGCTACATGTCGGCTATTCGTTTCATTCATCTGCGAAACTCAAAACATTCGAAGGACTGTACAAGAACGTCTTTTAACAAGCGCTCAAGAAGCCAGCGTCTTCCAGTGCGACAGATATTTTAATTAGCAACCGCTACTTGGAATGCCTCCACGCGTCACCTTTCTATTAAATCTACACGTCTCAGAGTTTCAGCCTCTCGCTCAGAAGTCAATCACAATAACGAACAACGACCCTTTCGATGTTTGGAGGGGAGATTGCTCTCGGGTTGGTTATCCTTGCAGGCGTAGTCGTACTCGCATCCTTTTTCATAGTACAACACGACGAAGCCGTGATCCTCAAGAGGTTTGGAAGCTTCGCAGAGGTATGCAAGAGCGGAGTCTACTTCCGTCTCCCACTGTTATTCACAACGCAAGACATTAATTGGAAATTCAACTCTTCAGTAGTGCCACAAACGTTGAAGACTTTGACTGGCAACAGAATACCGCTAAGAGAGCTGCGCTATGATCCAATTCATCTCAAATGTGCTACCCAGGATAATGTCTATCTCGAAGTAGACCTTGTGGTAAAGTTCGTAATCAACAAACCCGATGACGCTTGCTTTAAAACGATCAACCTTTTCGGAGACATAGAGGATGCAGTGCTAACCAATCTCTATTCTACAATTGCAGCTCTGCCGATGGCATCTATCAACCCTGAAAGAGTGACTGCTCAGCTCGAGAAGTCAGACATCAACAAGGCTCTCGCTCCTCTTGGAACCAGAGTTGTGACAGCCAGAGTCCAATCGATCGAGCTCCCGAAATCCATCCGCCAATCAACCGTATTGGAGACTGCAGATCGAATGAAACGCGAGGCCGAGCTGGCTTCGCTCTCCCAAGAGAATGCAATTCGGGTCCGGATGGCAGAGAACGAGCTTGCCAAACAACGAGTAGAACAAGAGCGCGAACGAGAGACAGTGGAGCACACTGTTCGAATGGAACAGATCGCTAAGAAGAACGCCACAGATGTTCAAATCTCTCAAGCCAAAGCTGACTCAGAAACCAAGAGAATAGCAGCAGAACAGGAGCTGAAACTGCTCAAGGATCGACACAAAGAAGAGCTTGAGTATAGGAAAGCACTTGTTGACTCTGACTCGGATAAGCTTAGACGAGAGGCTTCCATCCTGAACGAGTTCCCTGAAGCGATCGAATTCTTCAAGTCTAGACATGAAAGCACTGCTTGGGGCCAGCTCGCCGCTAGCTCCAATTCCAAACTTATCTTTGCACCTACTGGAGCTCTGGATCGAGCAGCTACTCTGCCAGTCTTTCGAGAATTAAGCCAAGTGGAGGGTCCTCCACGGAGAAGTAGAAGTCCAAGACGCCCCGCTCCACCCAAGAAAGGCTGACAACCTGATTCATGATATCATTAATTTTTACTTAAAGCCTCAGTCATTGAATGTCTAAACGCGATAGCTCTCCGCACCGGAGATCTACCCTTCCACCCTCTCCAACAACGAAGAACGATAGAGGCAAGAGACGAAGACTATGCGAAGATCTTTCTGTCACAATTTGGAGCATCTGTTGGGATCTCCGCTACACAAAGAGAAAGCTGGAAGCAGCGCTTTACATTAGGAATCCACAAGATCTGGGAGATGCATTGGACATGGAAGACATTGAATGCATTCTAGATAACATGGGGCGCTATTTCGAAGTGATCTCGGTGAAAGATCCAAAGAAAGGAGTCACGTCAATGGTCTCTGTCGATGCATCTCTGGAGAGGAAGAACGTGATTTTGAAGGCCATTTATTCGAGTGGAGCTGCTCCTCGAATCAGCGAGTTTCCTTCTTGGCCCGCTCCATCGGATCTAGATTCAAACTCGTGGTTTGGATACAAATTCAAAAGGGTCAGAGACGTTGATCTCCCTCCCCGAGAGGATGCATTCTTTTGCCCGGGTTAAAATCACTTTATTTTCAATTTACAATAAAATCCCAACTCAGTTATTCAAACAATTATCCTCTCATTCACTTATCAATCACGAAACCATGTACAAATTTTCTCTCTTTCTTTTTCTCTTTCTCTTTGAATGGAGTGCTGCCCAGCACAGCATGGCTTGCGGTGCACTCAGCTGTCAAGCCTGTGACTGCGAAGGCATCACCTGTCCTGTAATGGTGAATGCTAGCTCTCATGTTGCACTGTTCACAAACTATTCTGCTGTTGAAATCGGCTATGAAGTTGAAGGAACAACCAATGGGAGCAATGTCGACTCGGTCTCTATCTACTTCCTTTCCAATCCAGAATATTTGAAATTTGCATCTGGTCAAGCCTTTTCCATTCTCTCTGCCAGTGCACTCAACCGCATTGGGAGCTGTGGTACACGGAGGATAGATAGCAAAGGCAGAGGATGTGTTTTGGTGTTTCAGTGTGTCAACCCTTCCCGGGACTGTGGTCTCTACTACAGATTCACACTCACAGAAATTATAACCGATCAATGCAATACATCTTGTGCCACTGGCAGTGTCCAGGATGGGATTTGCGATCCAGAGTGCAATAATGTAGCCTGTGACTGGGATGGAGGAGACTGTCTTCCTCCTTCTCCTCCACCGACCACAGTGCCATATGTGCCTCCACCACCACCTTCCCCGCCTGCTTCCGTTCCCGCTGCCTGCCAATCGACCTGTCTTGGACGCTGGCTGGGAAATGGAATATGTGAATCGCCTTGCAACAACGCAGACTGTAACTTTGACAACGGAGACTGTGAGAATCCCTGTGATCCAAACCCTTGTCAGAATGGTGGGAGATGCAGAGTAAGAGATCTCAGTGATTTTGTCTGTGACTGTGAAGAGGGCTGGTGTGGAGACCTCTGTGCAGTGGCAGAGGTCTTGAATACAAACTCTCTGTCAGACGTATTCTATTGCCAGTCCAACTACGAGACCTGTGAAAGCGATTATTCCAGCTTTTACTTTTGTTGCGAGTACAAGACATCAGGGGCGAATTACACTTGCAGACAGGCAGCAGAAAACGCCGACTCTAGAGCGTTGAATTGGATGTTCTCCTTTTTCTCTTTATTTCTGTGAATAAAATTCTAGAATTTGTCAAGTCTTGACCTGCATCTCCTTTCCACAGTTGATAATGTTTGCCCTTCTACAAGCTGCAATCCTAAAACTTGATCCCAGCGCTGTAATAATTCCCTTTGTCCCTAAGCTGCATGGACCTCAGATGATAGGTGTTAATCATGCCGAGCCACCTTTGGGTAGAGGTTATGCATTGGAAGTCGGGAATCAGGAAGAACGCAAAGAGATTGCAGAACGAGAAGCCGCATATTTTATCGCAAGGAGTGGACTTGGACGCCGGTGTGCTCTGCGAACAGCCGAAGAAAATGGAATCGGGACTATTGTATTCGAGTTGGATGTCATTGCAAATTAAAGAAAAGAAGAGCATGAGAACTGTTGTCGCATTATTGTTTATATTATTTCATATGGTTAAGTGTTCTGGAGATTTTCAATTCTGTGGACTGGGGCTATTCCGTGACGATCACGACAATGTAGTTTGTTGGAAGCATTACATGGCAATGCTTGGTAACTATGGACCTCCCATCCCAATCCTCCCGTTCAACCGATCTAATGTGTAATTTACTCTCCTCAAAACAGGTCAAACTCTGCTTCGTTTTGTTCCGGCGCCTCTGCCCCTTGAAACCAGGGAGGTCGATACGGATTCAAAAGCAGTGCAAGCAGCGGTTCAATAGGAGGCTCTGGGGTTTTAAGAATTGTCCCAATTTCAGAGTCTTCAAGACTTCCCTCTGGCCGAGCACAGATTATCACAAATCTCTTTTTGCCTCTTCCAATCGCTGTGACCAATTGTTTGATGTTCAGAGTCCGGGTAAAGTCTTTGTGTATGAAAACCACAACCACGGGATACTGTAAGCCTTGACTCTTGAACACTGTAATAGCCTCGCCTCGTTTGAGGTTGTGCACACCATAGTAGCGAAGATTCACCTGCTTCCCGTTGGTAAACCGTACAACTCTGTTGTAGTTTTTGCCTCTGCTCTTGTGACCCGTGTCTTGGACAGCTTTCTCAGTCAAGTTGTTGATATGCACATCAAAGATCGCTTCGATCACCACAGATTCTCCGTTGGAGACTTCGTCTGTTCTCAAAACGTATTCTTTGTCTTTTGTTTTGTCATAGTGAGGCTCCTTCAGCTTTGCATCACTTGGAGTGTAGGTGATGTAGTTGTTCTCTAGCAATATGATCTTCTCTCCAATCAAAAGACTGTGTTTGTTGTACGCCCCTCTGCCAACAAACAAGAACTCGTAGAGTGCCTGATTGCAAACGTCAACTGTCTCGTTCTTCTGGGCCACTGTCTGGAATACTGTATTTCCGTGATAGTGTCTAAAGATCGGCTCCAAAGACTGCTTTGCAGCAGTGTATTCAGCCTCAGGAGTGACCCGGCCGTTTCTATCCGGAATTGCCTCCACTCGAGGGTGTATTACGAAAGGACAGTTCGAGTTGAGATCCGTAGAGTATGGAACGTCGTAATCATGATCATATAGCTTGTTGAGAATTTCTCTGTGAAGCTGGGCTGTTTCGTCATCTCCTTCAACTCTCATAATCTGTGTTAGATTTTGCACAATTGGAGTGCCTGCATAGCGACTGATAAAATCGTTGAACACAGGACCAGCAGAAGGGGGACTCATCTGTCGAACATCTCCAATAATTACTAGCTTTTTCAATTCCGGAAGACGACGAAGCATCATCCACAACAGATCTAGTGTCCAAGTGGAGAACTCATCTGCAATCACAACTTCGATGTTCTCTGGGTCGATATGTTCTCTTTCAACTTCAACATCCAGTTTGTGCACAGTCATCCCCTTTCCGAATTGTTTGCGGAGATCAGAGGCGATGCTCCCGCAAAAGGCAAGAGGCATTGTTCTCTTCTTTCCATACAGTTGAAGAATCTTGTAGCCGACTACTTGTGTTTTTCCAGTTCCTCCAACTCCAGTGACAACGAGAAGATTTGTGTTCTTGATTGCTTCGACCGCTGCCTTCTGCTCTTCATTCAGTCCTTGCAAAGAGATTCTAGCAGCTGATTTGATTGGAGTAATACAATCCGCTGCTCTGCTCATGATGACATTCAATCTGTGAGCCACATACTGCAGTTTTCGTGCATCATCCTCTAGGACTATCCTTGAAATTGGTTTCTCGGCGAGTTTCAACGAAATGACTTTGACGACGTTTCTCTGCAAAGCTTCTGGCATTCCTTTCCCCACTTTCCAGTCCTGGAAGATCAAGGAAGGATCCACGGATATGCGTTTGCTGTCTCGGATATGAGCCTTGAAATTGGTATAGATCAGCCAGACAGGGAAGAGCCAACTTGGTTCGAGCTTTCCTTGGAAAATGTAATACATCTTTGCGTTCTCGTACTCGACGTCAGGGAGTCCAAACATCGTTGTCATCCTAAAGCAGAAGCGAGCAATGTCCACATTGACTATTTCACTCAGAGCGACCAACTCTTCGACTTTCAACTTGGCCAGTGCTTCAGGTTTCCAATAGAATGTGAGATTCTTCAGAGCTGGGAATTTGAAGAGTAGACAATTGTCCGCAAGCAGGGCAAGCCACATTGGCATCGGGAAAGCGAGTGCTATCAGCTGTTCTGGATTGATGTTGTTCACATCGGGTATGCCCTCTTCCACGGCTTCTTTCAGTTCTCTGACTTGGACGCTTGCCTCGAACTCAGAGAGTCCGCCCTCTGAGATCGCCAGTCGCTTCAAGAGGAAAAACGTCAGAGGAACAGGTTCAAATGCCGGCTTATCAAAGTCGACAATCCTCCACTGGCCACAGCCATAACGTTTGGAAGTCTCGAATAGACATATCAGATGGAAAATAAAATTCTTGTCAATGAAAGGAAGATTTCCCACTACTCGATAGCCTCCAATAGAGCCCACAAAATAGCCGTCGTAGTTGTCTTCGAACTGAGGGATGATAATCTCTCCAATCTGACCGACGATCTTCCTGGTTGCCTTTGGATCGTAGGCCTTTTTGCTGAGCTCTCTTTTGAACGAAAGCTCAGAAGAGGCTCGTCTCATTTCTGCTCTCGTTTAAATGCAAAGTGAATGCGCGGCGCGCGTTAAGTTTTACTAATGATATCATGATGACACAAGAGGCTCCCATAGAAGGCCTAATTGATTCGTCTGTTCAGCGATTTGGAATTGAGAGAGTGCAAACAGAGTCTGTCCTCGGCCGTTCCTTCTCATAGCAGTGAAGTTTGACTTTCCCAGTCGCTGTCGCATCAATGGTCCCCAGAGAGCTGGAACCTCGAGAAAGTGAAACCGGTGATGCCAGGGGATCTTCTTATCATAAGCCATTTTAGAGGTTTCATAGCCGAGAGGCTGGTAGACAGTCTTCTCGTTGTCTTCTGTTGCTTCCAAATAGACAGCGGTTGCACCCTGCTCTTTCATATGAATCCAGGCCCAGAGATGCAACAGTCGTCCAACTCTAAAAGGCTTTGAAGTTCCGAGCTTGAATTGTCTAGCACAAATGTAAGCGATCTCTGCACTCTTTCTGCCATCGTTATTTGGCCACTGTATCAGAACAAATCCTGCGATGTCGTTGAGAGCATTCCTGTCTCTGCTTGAAATAGGCGCTCTGGCCATCACCAAGAGAGTCCAGTAGGGATGGTTGTTTCTTGCATACTCCAGAGTCAATTTCAGATTCTCTACTTCGAGAAATCCCTCTCCACAGATAGTCGTAAAAGAGCCAAGCAAGCGATCCATCCACTCTCCCATGTTATTCTTATCGGTTTCGACCACCGAGAAGGCAAAGTACTTTCCAAGAGCGTCTGCCTCCCGATCTCCGAATCGCAATCTCTTTTTTACCGGTCTTCCCGGAGCTCTTACTCCTATTTTTGGAATGCATTCTTGGACATGTGAAGAATAGTCCAGTTGGAAATGCTGCTGAGAACAGTAGAAAACAGCTTCACAGTCTGGACAGCCAAGACGTGTTTCTATTCCACAAAGAGCGCAGCGCTTTTCATCCAGAGGATCTGATACCTCGAGGTCCGTAGAAGAAGAGACTGTACTAATTCCTCTGGACATTCGAGCTGGAAAGACTTGTAGAATTTATTAATCAGTGATGCATTATAGGTCATCTCTTCCATCCTAGAGAGTGTTTGTGTTCTATCACTCTTGCATCAAAACTGATCACAGTTTTCCAGCCAAAGGCAGAACCAAGGCTCTCTTGCGACCATGAACAATGCGACTAGCTTGCATTCGTCCGCAGCGAGGACAAGCAATGCGAAATGCATTTCGACTGAGAAGTCTAGCAAAAGTTCCAGCAGAACAACCTGGAAGATCAAAGCTCCTCTTCTCGAAGGAGCAATAGATTGAAAGCCGGTCTCGCATTTTTGAAATTTTTCAAAGTCTAAAATTGATGATTCCGCTTGGTCCATATTTCATCTGAATTTTACACCGAGTAAATTATTGGCTTGGCACTCAGTATAACCATGTTGTCGTAGCTTCTCCCAGAGATGTCTAACGTCTTTGTACTGAGCTCTCATGTGGATTAATTGTGAAAGCGTTACGCGCCATGGATGAAGCATGTGGATGTAAACAGTTCCGGGATTGTTCTCTTTGACCACGCTTTGAATCCAAACTTCTTCTTTGGCACAGCGGTCCATGCCTTTGAAATACCGTTCCAACACAGAGACGTTGCCCGCGTCGAAGATGAATATCCGTGTCTCGGATAGCTCACCAGGACCCGCGGGATCGATCCAGAGCTCTTTCATTCTTCTTCTCTCATACAATGTCTGCCAAGGTTTGAAATTGTCCAGACCGACAAAAGATAATATAATCTTGGCACGTTTTCCCCTAGAGAACGTGTGTAATTTTTTTGTTCACGAAAAAACCGATTCATATATTCTCTGGAACCGCTTTCCTCATTCAGTCGGATCAGCGTGTTGTGCGGTGCAAAGGCTTCCCACTTCCCAGCCTCGGAATACGCCCATCAATCAACCCTCAGTACTTACTGCCTCTGTCGAGCAAATTTTAACAACAATTTCCAACACGCCTCATGTCTCTGCCTGATTCGTATAGGAAACACGCCAGTTCTGGGCGTGGCGGGAATTTCCAAGCTGCTGGACGATTCAGCGCTGGAAGTGCTACACCGATTGATCCATGGTCACACGCTGGAAATACGATGTACAGCGGAATTGTGACTCTCGATTTGGAGTGCAAAGAGGACCTCCCGGAGCAGCGAGCTCGCAATGTCAACAACGCAAATCCCAAGATTCCCGACGAGACTATGGGTACTCTTGTCGGAGCACAGTATCTCAGTATTCTCCCGGATGAGATTCTCATGCAAGCCAATGGAATCCCCGGAGAAGATGGAAAGAAATCTGCGTTGTTCGTGTTCAGTGCAACAAACGGAATTTGCATCCCTCCCACCGCCTACACACAAGAGGATCTGGAAGCGATGGTCCGCTTTGCCGGAGTCTCGAAGATCACCTACTCCTATCTGCCTGGCGCTGCCTCTCAGACTGGAATGACCTCTGTCATCCGAGGTGCTTGTACAACACAGAACCGCGGCTCGACCACCTTCCATTTCGGAGACATTGTCCGAATGCGTCTCTACAACAAAGACTCTGCAAAGCGAGCCGACGAGCTTGCCGGACATCAAGTGATGATGAACACAGACAAGAACAAACTGCAAGCCTATCTAGAGCTTGCAAGCCACGAGTCGGTGCGACTCTATGCCCAGGAAGCAGTCACCCGATTCATGAAATCCAACCCGGCCGGCAGCGGACGGCAGAACAAACACCTAGTCGACCTTTCTCCCGAATCACAGACTCCCAACATGCAGGCTACCTCTCTAGATCGATTGTTTCATATGCTCTACTCGTCCGGTGCGGCTAAACAGGCATTCCTCGCGGTGGCTACCCTGCTTCAAGCGGGCATTATTAGTTTGAATGTGGGTGAAGTGACCAATCCCATTGATCCTGGCATCGACTTTCTCAACGCATTGGACAAAGATCGCACAGAAGACGATTGGACTGAAACAGCGTTCGTTGGCGACATGGGTGGTGGATGGCAGGCACCCGCAGATCAAGCTAGTCGGAAAGCCGCCAACTGGGGTGCTCTGAAAACGTTTGCTGCTATGCTCGGTCTCGTTTCTGTTCCAGGTGTCAGCGCCTCTCCTGGTCTGGTCAATCTTCTAGCTCTTCGCGCTGCTCGGGGTGACATGACAACCAGCGAGTCTGCCGCAGATTACATCCGCTACGGCCTTGACAAGATGATTCCTCCCGGACTCAGGCAGCGCCGGCAAGAGAAACAGCTGATGAATCTCCAGAACAATCACTCCCGCTCCATGTACCGTGCCTACTACTTTGCTCACTATCATGCTCATCACAATATCATTGGCATGGTTCTGAGCCCAGCCTCGCCTGGAGTGCGCATGGATCTCCTTCCGTAATTGTATCCTTCCTCTCTACTATCTAGACATGTCCTCTCCATCTTAGCCAGCCCACACGATCCTAATAATAATTCTGATTGGAGCCAATTTTTGCTTTGTTCCGACAGTAAAAAAGGAAAATTTCAAAAGCAACTTTCTGTCAGTTTCTTGTATTATTGGCACTCTCTTCGGCACTCTCCTCATAGCTATGGAGTCTACAACTCTCCGGCTTCCCGGATTCTCCGAGTCATTCTCTTCAGAACCGGAGAATACGGCATTCAATAGCTTTCAGCTTTCGCAAAAGCAACGGGGTGCCATAGGGCTTGTACGAAAACTCAAGCTCCGGGAAGTCTCTCTGGATGAGTCCAAAAACATCGGGACGATGCATCCCAGTGCCGTGATCAAAGAGCTCATTGAAAAGAAGACCTCAAAACACAAAGCTGATCTAGACTATCTGAAAGCTATCCAGAGTAAGCTTCTCCCCAGCTTGGGAGACCTCTGTCTCCGTGCATTGTTGGAAATAGAATACAACGAACAGATCGCGAGTCAACCGATGAAATCTTTCTGCCGCTTTTTGGACGGAGTGAGAAGCAAATTCTCCGGTCTCGATACCAGCAGTTACACGCCATTTCTGAAGTTCCTGTCGAACCCGGTGCTAGCTGATCTACCTCTCCTGATTGAGAATGCCTCGAGCATCTTTTTCGAAAACTCTGTTCCTCAGGAGAGCTTGGATTCCGTACAGAAGTTTTTAGTATCGTGTTTTGAGTCTGATTTTCTCCAACCTCCCGAGCTGTCTGCATCGACACTCTCCCAAACCAGAGCAGCATTGTTGAAGGAAAGAACACTGCGAGGCAAATTAGAGTTTGGAAACTTTGCACTGGGTGAATTGGCCAACAGAGAACGCTTCTACTCCTACAACAAACTCGCAGAAGATCGTGAAATCCTCTGCTACATCTTGAACATTCCACAGACAAAACACAGAGCAGAGTCGATCTATGAGTATCTGCTCTCGAGAATGACAGAGAATCATCACGAATGTCCCGCTGAATTCTTTCTCCATGCACTGTTGCAAAGCTATGCAAAGCTGGCATTGAACACTCTCTACGTCTTATTTCTCGTACTGAGCTTCTTGGTGAAGTTTCACTATCACGACTGGCTGGAGAACAAACTAGAGCGGACTGCAGTCTGGTGCGGTCAATTACTTGAGATCTCCTCTTTGATGGGAGTAAAACACTCTGACCAGCACATCTTACTACTTGAATTGGTGCTTCCTTGTTTTCCCGGGTTGGAGACACTCGGCCTGGCTAACCTTGAGACGCTGTGGACTTATGAAAACTCTTCACAGCCATGGGTGCCCGCGTTGTTCCAGCCGAAGAAAGCTGTACCAATCAAGGCAGACCTGGACTTGATCAACTATGGCGAATCTCACCCGGGTCTTGTCAACTCTGACAGATGGCTGCATCTCCATTGGTCGGGAGTCCACAGAGCGTCAGATTTAGAACTATTCAAAAAGAGCTTTCTGGACGGAAATCCTGCCAGTATCGATTCACAGCATCTGGACCGATTCAAAGTCTTTGTGGATCGATTCAACAGACTTCAGCACAGTAGACAGGACAGAACTCTCAGAGAGATTCTAATTTGCGAGCTTGGAGTTCCTAACAAATCAGAACAGACAACAGTGGAACCGGTTCAGAAACCAGCCGATGATCTCGATTTCGATTGGACGTTGGATGCTGAAGAAGGGGAAGTGCTAGTCCCGATCACAGAAGAACAAGAGGTCAATGGTTGGTCAGATTGGAGCGACGAGGTTCCGGGAGTGGAAGGAAATTAAATTTTTATCTCAGCTTTTTGAATCAGGACTCAAGGGCTGTAGTCCGTGTTTGTTGGTGATGCTTCTCGGAGAAGTCTTGGCGGCTCTTAGTATAGACTGGCTAATTTCCACCAACTCTTCTCCATCGACATCCTCCGGGTGAGTGACTGTGAAACGACCATTGTGCTCTTTTGAATCTTGTTTCTGATAGCCCCAAAGAGAGAGACCCTTCGGAGAGAGTTGAAAAGGATCAGGAGCACAGCGGCCATAGGAGGAAGCGGTGTAGTAGGTCAGAGTCCAAGAGGCTTGGGCAGCGAGAATTCGAACCTGCTCTACGGTCGGTGCTGGAATTCCAGCAGCGTCTAGAAGACTTTTGGCTTTGGGGTAATCGTCGAAAGGAATGTCAAGACTGGGATGTTTGATTCTGTAAGCACCAGCGATCAAGATGGCTAATTTGTTGGCATGTACAATAACTCGGTCCGGCGCGATAACATGACTTTCGATCATCTCTTGGCAAATGTAATTACAGAAAAGAAAAAACGACTTGAGAAGGAAGCCAGCTCCGATCTTTGGCATGAAGCCTTTTGAAACATAATCACAGCTTCCGGAGTTGGCGATTAGAAGCGGTACAAACGCTGAGAGAATTGGATTGCTGAGACGAATTCCAGGATGCATCACACATTTGACAGCTTCTATCAATCTAATGTAAACCGTGTTGATGTTATAGTAGGTCGAGCTCCTGCGGAAGGTTACGCTGTTTAGCCATTCGTACTCCTCTGTCGTGGCTCCGCGTCTTTTGATTCGAATGTTGCTTGCGGCAAGCAGGGAAAGACAGATATCTCCATCGCTTGAAGTGCTAATCACGAACACGTCACAGAGCCGGCCATTTGGTTTCAGAGGATGCTTAGCCTTAGCAGAGAGAATAGCCACTGCGTTGTCTGCTTCATCGTAGTCATAAGAGAGATGTCTAGGAATCGGTCCTCTTTCTGTGGGAGATTTCATCTCAGCCACGGAAGGGGAGCGAGCGAGAACAAAGCCCTTTCGTCCATTGTTAAAGTCGATATATGAGAGTATGTTCTCGAACAAAATCCGGTTGACAAACCTCTTGAAATGCGGATTCTTCAGGTAAGCCCCCCATTCAACCAGTTCGGAAACATCCTGTCCGGTCTCTTTGAGTTTGGTAATCTGGGCCCTGGTCCTCGGCATGTCAAAGAGTAAGGCACGCTTGGCATCGAATTCGCTATGACTTGAACGGAGTGTATGACGGGCACAGAACTCGTTGTACCAAGAGACAACTGGGTCATCAGTGTCTTTGCTCCTCGGTGTGTCAGGAGTTGTTGCGTCGGCTTTTCGAGTCAAAGCTTTGTTAGGAGGAGTGGAGAGATCGCAGCGAAGATCCACGACAATTTCATCGTAGCCTTCAGTTCCAGGAGGCTTGTCGAGAAGAAAGTGGACCATCTTAGCCAGCGCTTCGACTATGTTCTGAAAGATGTAATGCTTAGTCGGGTCGTTAAAGTTTAGCTTGTAAAGAAATCCTTCGGTGTCGATTGGGATGTAGAGAGTGTTTTCTGGACTACTGTAACGAGGGTTGCGAGGAGGAAGAACGATCTTGGAGAAGTCATTGCACTCTACAGAAATGTCAGAGGGAAGGTATTTGAACAAGTCTGGAACATCCAAGCCCATTTCCTCCTTTGTTAGATTCAGCAAACTGGAGACTACCCAATGGATGTCATGATATCATGATAAGAGAATACGCGCGTACAATGATATCATGTTTAATCTGGATTATCATGATATCATATGCTACTCACGATCCTGTGTGAGACTTTGTCTTCTTCAGTCTCAAACTCGAGAGTGTCCAGCTGGATGAACAACGAAGCTCCCAAACTTTACAAGTGTCAAAAATGCGAACAGTCGCCAGAGTGTGATAGACATGGCAACCCCCTTGAGTGCAACGGGTGTATCCAATCCGGAAATTGGATCTGTCGTTGGTGCCATCCCCGTGAGCTTTATGAGTGTTCAGGCTGTGCTTTTCCTGTCTGTATCCAATGCAGTTGGACTCTCAAAAACGGGGCGATCATCTGTCAAAGACCCGATGGGAGTCTGACCAACTGTATGGACGATTATCTGAAAAGTGAGATGGGTGTACAGCGAGCCACAAGTGACGACTGGAAACTAGCGGAAGAGCCAATTTCTAAGTCGGCCCATTATTACAAGTGTAGCGGTCCGGATTGTCAGAACCGTTTAGCGGTTCGCGATTGTGAAAACTGCATGCTGAAATACTGCTCAGCTTGTTCAACAGATGGTACCCGCGCCGGTTGGTGTGTATGTCAGTCTTGCAGACAACGAGCAAGCTCCAAAACCGACCCTCGCCTGGCTCAGATAGCAGAGAAGCTCAACCTGGATCGAGCATTTGACATAGATGCTGCGAACGTCGCGGCTGAGAGCGTCAACGAAGGACTTTATCTCTATCACTCTAACGACGTCGAAGACATTCGCCTCACCAGAGCAAGTCGTATTGCTCTTATGAAGATTGCGTGCAAGAATCGACGAAGCCCATCCTTTTCTGCAAGCGATCTGACCCGATTTCTCAGTACTCCGGCTTATCACCAACGGGCGAAGGAGATCCACAGACTCAGATACAAAATGTACAAGGCGAAGAGAGATCTGAAAGCAGTGATTTCGAAGCCGATTTAATTAAAGTAGAATGTCATACATTTCTTTTTTTTAACTCTTGTTACTCTTGTCCAAAGAAGCCACTGTTACGACTGCCCATCATCGCATTTGTGTTCTCAGTTGGACTTCGATATGGCATCACATTCTTGACGACCGGATCAAACTCGGTGATTCTGCTCTTTTCTCCAACTGGGTTTTGAATCGCGTTCTTGAAATCTTCGTCCGTGGGTCTGAAGACTGGATCTTCTCGTTCCTTGGTCCGAATCAGAGAAGCATTCTTTCCACAGACTGATTTGAACACTTTCGCTACCCATTCGTGGATGTCTCTTGGTGTTGCATCCTGTGTGACTGTGTAGATCCGATTGGCCAGGCTTTGGTCGAGTACCAGTGGCTCTGTTGGATCGTAGAGCTGATTCTCTACTGCTCTGTTGAAAACGCTGATCCTCTCTCCGAAATCTAGCATCTCTGTGGGAATCTGACTCTCTGAAGAAGGTCTGATGTCCACTGCCAATCTCTCAGGCCGGACGTGCATCAAAAAGATAGTCCAGATCGGGAGTTTGTTTGTCTCGATCTGGTGTAAAAAATACTGTAGAAGACCTACAGGAGAGTAAGACTCGGCAAAATGGCCCTCGCATTGGTCTAGAAGCACCACAGAGGGAGCCTCTTTGATTGCCTGTTCATAGATTATTCTCAGATCTTTGTGTGGGTCGAGGCGAACAGGGTCAACATGAAACACTGTTAGCTTCATCTCTTTGCAGAGACTGTACACGAGACTCGCCTTCCCCATTCCGTTCTGCCCGTAGATGCAGAGCACTCGATCGATTGAGGTTTTTCCATTGGATGTCTTAGATTTTGGGAAGAATGACTGATCCATGTCGTAGAATTCGGGTCTTTCCATCGGCATGGTTATCTCTTCAGTGAGTCGTTTCTTTGCGGTTTTCAATCCTTTTAACTCCTCCCAGGTCATGCTGGCCTGTGGCAGAAACTCCAACGCACTTGAGCTGTACATGGTGCAAGAGGGGGTGACGCCCTGTTCAAAGAGACTGGCAAAGCGATCTCCGGGATGTGAAGGCTCGAGGCATTGTCGTTTGGATTCTTCTTGGTATAGACTGTTGACATCACGCTTGTTGGTGGTCATGCTGTCTCGTTCTCAGGGGAAGGGAGTGCCGGTCCCAGAGACTCGGCCTGTCAGTGGAGGTATTATTCTCTCGTGGTTTTTCTCAGCTCTGAGTTTTGCTTTGAAAATCATGCAAAACGGGACAGAGGGAGTGCTATTTACACGGGCTGGACGACTATTAAAGTCGATCGTCTGCGCTTGGCCTGTATAAATCACAGCCCTCCGACCACTTCCATCATAGTCACCTACCCGCCAATTTCATCATGACTGACGACGGACGTCTCCTCTACTTCCACAAGGCCCTAGGTTATCAGAGCAGTGGAATGGATTTCCACTCCTTCAAGAGTCTGGTAGGAATGAATCCACGGCTCGCCTCTCAGTTGTCGGCTCTGAAAGTCGCTGTTCGACAGAATCCCTATCCCAAGGCTCAGAGCCAACGTGAAAAGATCGACGCACACGTCTCCGAGGTGGTCACTGTTCTCGCCAACCGATTGTCCGATAATCTCAAGCCCATGACGCTAGTTTCCGCGAAGAGCAAGATGAATCAAGCCTATGTTGCCAACGTCTTGGAGTCACGGCTTGCACAGCTTCCCAGCGGTGCAGACCCCTCTGAGTTTTTCACCGTGATTGGAGTGGCCAACCCAGAGC